>ERZ772764.455-NODE-455-length-28599-cov-8.878188_pt1 | contig 28599 bp, 36 predicted proteins | sample MGYA00512163_ERZ772764 | MGnify/ENA primary metagenome ERZ772764 (study PRJEB29015, sample SAMEA2737903) | human oral metagenome | biome: human oral; feature: human-associated habitat; material: dental | place: China | collected 2094 ... | reverse complement strand
GTTCTTGCATAAAAAATCACCTTAAAAATAGACCGCACTTTAGCGGGTTTTAACTGAGAAAATACGCCATAGAATAGCGTAAAATGGGGAAAAATAACAGGAAGACGTGCGGTGTTTTTTATTCTTTTACAAAATGCCAAGAGTGATATACTAGCGCGCAATTTTTAGCGAACAAAAGAGACATTTTTATGACAACTCAAGCACTCAGCGTCGTCATTTTGGCGGCCGGCAAAGGCACCCGCATGTATTCCGATTTACCCAAAGTCTTACATCCGATTGCGGGCAAACCGATGGTGAAACATGTGATTGACACAGCGAAACAACTTGGCGCGCGCAATATTCATTTGGTTTACGGACACGGTGGCGATTTGATGCAACAGCGTTTGGCGGCTGAACCGGTGAATTGGGTTTTACAAACAGAACAGCTCGGCACAGGGCATGCGATGCAACAGGCCGCTCCGTTTTTTGCTGATGATGAAAATATTTTGATGGTGTACGGTGATGGACCGATGATCACGCCTGAAACCTTGCAAAAGTTAATTGATGCCAAGCCTGAAAATGGCGTTGCTGTTTTAACGGTGGTATTGGATAACCCAACAGGATATGGCCGAATTTTACGTGAAAACGGTAAAGTCGTTGGTATTGTGGAGCAAAAAGATGCCTCACCGGAACAACGGGAGATTCGTGAGATCAATACGGGGGTTTTGGTTGCTGACGGCGCGAGTTTTAAAAAATGGCTTGCTCAGTTAGACAATAATAATGCGCAAGGCGAGTATTACATTACAGATGTCATTGGGCTAGCAAATCGTGATGGATGCGCTGTTGTTGCAGTACAAGCTGAGGATTTTATGGAAGTTGAAGGTATTAATAACCGTCAACAATTAGCGCGTATGGAGCGTTATTTTCAGCGTAAACAAGCGGATAAACTGATGTTGGCAGGCGTGATGTTGTTAGATCCTGAGCGTTTTGATTTACGTGGCAACTTGACTCACGGTAAGGATGTTGAAATTGATGTTAACGTGATTTTAAACGGCGAAGTGCGGTTGGGAAATCGCGTAAAAATCGGTGCCGGCTGCGTGCTGACAAACTGTGATATCGGCGATGACGTGGAAATCAAACCGTATTCCGTACTGGAAGATGCTATCGTGGGCGCCAATGCGGCTATCGGCCCATTCTCCCGCTTGCGTCCGGGCGCCGAACTGGCAGAAAACACCCATGTCGGCAACTTTGTGGAAATTAAAAAAGCACAAATCGGTAAAGGCTCCAAAGTGAACCACTTAACCTATGTGGGCGATGCGGAAATCGGTCAAAATTGTAATATCGGCGCAGGCGTGATTACCTGTAACTATGACGGAGCCAATAAATTTAAAACCACTATCGGTGATAACGTCTTTGTCGGCTCCGATAGCCAACTTATCGCACCGGTGACCATTGAAAGCGGTGCGACGATTGGCGCCGGCTCCACTATCCGCTACGATGTTAAACGCGACGAACTGGTCACCACCCGTGTGCCACAAAAACACGTGCAAGGTTGGGAAAGACCGAAGAAAAAATAATTCGGTTTAATCGAAGTTAAGCATTCACAAGAGCAATATGGCTTTGCTGTATTGCTCTTTTTATGGCTTTTGAGGCATAAAGTGCGGTGGTTTTTTTATATTTTTTGAGCGACTTCAAATCTCGATCTATTCATCACTATAATTATGTATGCATTCACGTTAAACTAAAGGCATATCGTTAAAATGCGATGTGGAAATGCGCCGGATTTGATTTCAGAGGATAGGCACTTTCTATCCACTTCGGAAAAGGCGAATGTATTTGATTGGAGAATAGCATGAAACATTACGATCCGTTACGCATTGAATGGGATTGTCGGCGTGGGATGCTGGAATTGGATAAGGTCATCATGCCGTTTTATAAACAGCATTTTGAGCAGTTAAGCGAGCATAAAAAAGCCATCTTTGTTCGCTTGTTGGCTTGCAGTGATTTGCAGTTATTTTCTTGGTTCTTTAATAATGGCGAGATTGCGGATCCGCAATTGGCTGACATGGTGCAGGAAATTCAACAAAAGCTCAACCTAACACATTGATTTACACTGTTTTATTCATTTTTATAAAAGAACTGAACTTTTTTTTATTCATTTCGTCTAATTTGCTGTAAGCTTGCTGGCTTTGAAATTAAAGTTTGTGAGACGTAATATTTGAGGTGATATGGCTGAACAGCTAACAGATCAAGCTTTGGTAGAAAGGGTGCAGCAGGGAGATAAGAAAGCTTTCAATTTGTTGGTATCGCGTTATCAAAATAGAGTAGCCGGATTGTTAACGCGGTATGTTTCACCGAATGATATTCCCGATGTTGTACAAGAATCATTTATAAAAGCCTACCGTTCTATCGGTGCTTTTCGTGGTGATAGTGCTTTTTATACTTGGCTATATAGAATCGCAGTAAATACTGCAAAAAATTATTTAACGGCACAGGGTCGCCGCCCTCCAAATGAAGATATTTTGGCTGAAGAGGCAGAGTCTTACGATGTCGGATCGAATTTACGGGATGTGGCAACACCTGAAAACGAAATGTTATCTAACGAATTAAAGAAAATTGTGTTTGATACCATTAAAGGCTTACAAGAAGATTTACGCACAGCAATTACTTTGCGCGAAATTGAAGGATTGAGTTACGAAGAAATTGCGGAAATTATGGAATGTCCGGTGGGGACGGTCAGATCACGAATTTTTAGAGCACGTGAAATTATTGAAAGCAAGGTCAAACCGCTTTTACAACGTTAATTGAAAATAGGAATACCTCTACGGTTAGTTGGAGTACAAACATGCAAAAAGAATTACTTTCAGCATATATGGACGGTGAGCAAGTGAATCCTACGTTCACCGAACAATTATGCCAAGATGCGGAATTGCAGGAAAGTTGGGAAGATTTTCACACCATCCGTTCTATTATGCGTAAAGAATCGAATGTTGTGTTAGGTGCTGATTTCACCACCAAAATGGAAAGTTTAATTGCAACAGAAGAGATTCAAGTGTCTAACGCAATGACGTCTCAACCGTTGCCGCAGGAAGTGGAAAATGCGCCGTTCATGCAAAAATTAAAAGCGTGGTTGATGCCGATAACACAGGTTGCCGTTGCAGCAAGCGTGTGTTTGGTAGCCGTATTAGGTGTGCAGTCTTTTAATGCGAAATCTACCGTTCAAAGTGCGGTAGATGCGCCAGTACTACAGACTTTGCCTTTTAACAATGGTGTGCAAGAAGTGAGTTACAATGCGCCAAGCAAAGATGTGATGACAGCTGAGCAGCTTGAGCAAAAAAATAAGCGTATTGGTGCGATGTTGCAAAGTTATGAACTACAACGCCGGGTTTATGCTGATTCCATCAATTTGGGGCAAAACCGCAACAATAAATAATCCTGCGTTTTGGGATGACCATTTTGTAAGAATTCACCACCATTTTTGGTGGTGAATTTGTTTATTAGGAATTTGATCATGTTAAAAACATTTCTAAAAACCACCGCACTTTTTTTCTTACTCAGTACTTCATTTTCTTCTGTCGGTGCCGAAACGCTTTCGGCGAAACAATTGTTGCAGGAAATGAAGAAAGCTGCCGATCAGCTCAATTATGAGCTTTCTTTTGTGCAAACCACGCCGTCCAATATGGATTCGTTGCGTTATCGTCATTTTAAAGTGAACGGCAAAACATTTGCACAATTAGTGACGCTTGATGGTGCTCAACAAGAAATTATTCAACGCGATAAATTAATTAGCTATTTCCAGCCAAACTATCAACCTTTTAGTATTAACAGCGAAGGCATTACCGATAATTTGCCGCCACTTATTCGTGCGAATTTTGATACCTTGGAACAATACTATGATTTTGTGAATATCGGGCGTAATCGCGTAGCGGATCATGTGGTACAAACCATTCGAATTTTGCCGAAAGACGATTTTCGTTATCAATATGTTGCTTTTATTGATGAAGAGAATAACTTGCTGTTGCGCAGCGATATGTTGGATCGCGATGGCAATTTATTGGATCAATTCCGTGTCGTTAATGTGTATGTGGGAAATGGAATTTCAGGCTTAGTGGATTATTTCAATCAAGTGGCTTTCCCTCCATTACTCATGGATAAAAATGCCAATCAAACGCCAAACTTTACTTGGGCGCCGGGTTGGTTGCCACAAGGTTTTAAAGCAGTAAATCGTAGTATTGAACGTGATAGCAATGATAAAATTGAATCACAACTTTATAGCGATGGACTTTTTTCTTTTACGCTATATGTATCTGACAAAATGACTGAAAATACACTGCCGGATAATACTTGGCGACAAGGCGCATACACGATTTATAACGAAACCGTGGGCAATAAAGAGGTAACAATTATTGGGCAATTACCGATTTCTACGGCAAAACGTATTGTGCAAGACATTCAATTTAACAAAAACTAAATAGGCTTATTATGTTGACAGAAAGTGCGGTCGTGATTGAATACGAATCCGGCAAGGCGAAAGTCAAATGCCAATCGCAAAGTGCCTGTGGCAGTTGTGCCGCGAAATCCGCTTGTGGAAATTCCGCATTATCGGAATTAACCGGTAGCGGTGCACGTGGTGAGCATATTTTCATCATTGAAACCATTACCCCGCTAAAAGTTGGGCAGAGGGTGGAGATTGGTTTGTCTGAACATTCCTTGATCAAATCGGCGTTACTGATGTATTGCGTTCCGTTGTTCACCTTATTATTCAGCACGCTGTTGTTTGATTCGTTGTTGAGTCACGAGCTTGTCAGTGTATTTTTTATTTTTATTTCAACCGCACTTTCCTTCCTTGGTGTGCGCTGGTATGCCCAAAAACTGAACCGTAAATCGGCTTACCAACCGGTGTTATTACGCGTACTTTAACGTAGATGACGCTCTATTTTATCGCATTATTTCGTCTCTAGGCGATGGCTTTGAGCCTTCCTTATGTTTCATTGGAAGGCCAAGCATTGACAACGGCTTTAACCAGCGTGGCGAGCGGAATTGCGAAAAATACCCCCCAGAATCCCCACAAGCCGCCAAAAATGAGCACCGCAATAATGATAATCAGCGGATGTAAATTCACGGCTTCCGAAAAAAGAAAAGGCACAAGTAGGTTACCGTCTAAGAGCTGTGTGATGATAAATGTGATCACGATGTACCAAAACGTATGGGTATCACCGAACTGAAAAATCGCAACCAGCACGACAGGAATGGTCACTAACACCGCACCGATATAAGGCACTAATACGGAAAGTCCGACCGCTACGGCTAATAATAATGGGTAATTTAAGCCGAAAATGAGAAAGGTGGCGTAGGTGATGATGGTGACCACCAAAATTTCCATTAATTTTCCACGAATATAATTGGCGATTTGTTGTTGCATTTCTAACCAAACCACAGAGGCTAATGTTCGGTTACGCGGTAGAAAACGGCTGACGCCGGCAATTAATTGTTCTTTATCTTTCAGCAAGAAAAAAATCATGAGTGGCACAAGAAAAGAATAAATCCCCAATGTCACTAAGTTCATGATTGAGGAAAGAGAGAGCTTTAAGGCAGATTCGCCTAAACCGAGAATTTTAGTACGCACGGAACTGAAAATAGAATCAACCATTTGATAATCAATCAATTCCGGATAATGTTCAGGCAAGGAGAGCAGCCATTCATTAAATTTATTGAACATATGTGGTAAATCGCCTAATAATCCCGCCATTTGCCCCCATAGATTAGGGATTAAAACGACAACAATTAAGAAAACCAAGCCGATAAATCCACCTAAAATAATGGTGCTAGCGAGTAGTCTTGGACATTTTAAGCGCGTATTTAACCAACGAACGGGCCATTCTAAAAGATAAGCAAGCACAATGGCAACGAGCAAGGGGGCAATCAAATCACTCAAAAAATAGATTAAGATAAAGCCAAACAACAAAATGGCAAATAATCCCATCGCTTGCGGATCGCTGAAACGACGAGCGTACCACGTTTTTAACATTTCAATCATAATAAATACCTCTGTAAAACGGGTACGATTATAAGTTAAAATTTGAGCGAATCACATATACAGAAGGAATTTCCATGTCACTTATTCTTTTTCATAATCCTCGTTGTTCAAAAAGCCGTGAAACATTAGCTTTATTAGAACAGCGCCATATTCATCCTAAAATTGAGCTTTATTTGCAAAACACCTATACCCCGGCTGAATTACAGCATCTTGCAGATAAATTAGGTATTAGCGATGTTCGACAAATGATGCGAACAAAAGACGCGTTATATGACGAACTGGGTCTGGATAACCCGAATTTGAGTCAGGAGGCGCTTTTGCAAGCGATTAGTCGGCATTCCTCACTTTTAGAACGTCCCATTCTTATTAACGGCAATAAAGCCAAAATAGGGCGCCCGCCGGAAAGTGTATTGGCTATTTTAGATTAGAAAAAATGCAATTATTTTCGACCGCACTTTGAAGGGCGTGATGAATTAACTGCTTGCAGCGTAAAAACTGATTGAAGCGTAAATTGGATGAGGATTTGATGATTGAAATAACCTAAAAAAATACCCTGCTTTAGCAGGGTATTTTTTTGTTCTCTGTGTAAAATTATTCAGTAACGATACTTACGTATTTACGGCTTTTCTCGCCTTTTACTTCAAATTTTACTTTACCATCGGCTGTCGCAAATAAGGTGTGGTCACGTCCCATTCCAACGTTGTTGCCTGCGTGGAATTTAGTACCACGTTGACGAACGATGATGCTACCTGCTAATACAGATTCGCCACCGAAACGTTTAACACCAAGACGTTTAGCTTCAGAATCACGACCGTTACGAGTTGAACCACCAGCTTTTTTAGTTGCCATCTACTTGATCTCCTCTGAAATTATGCTTGAATCCCAGTGATTTTCACTTCTGTGAACCACTGACGATGACCTTGTTGTTTACGGCTGTGTTTACGACGACGGAACTTAACGATTTTTACTTTATCGCCACGACCTTGCGCAACTACTTCAGCCACTACTTTTGCACCAGCAACGACTGGGGCACCGATTTTAACATCTTCACCATTAACGACCATCAACACTGAATCGAATTCAACTGTTGCGCCAGTTGCAAGTTCAAGTTTTTCTAAACGAACGACTTGACCTTCGCTTACTCGGTGTTGTTTACCGCCACTTTGGAAAACTGCGTACATAAATACTCCGCTATAAATTGTGCTCTAATGTTATTTCATTTCGCACATAAAATTCATACAAATAGGGCGCAAATTCTACGTAAAAATTTGCTTTATGGCAAGGACTTCTTTAAAAGAAAATAAAAAATCCCACAAATTCCCCGGAACGATTTCAGAAAGCCTAAAAAATCAGGTAAAATCGACCGCACTTTATGCCTCAGTTTTAACGTAACCGGCCCTATTTAGTTCAAATTAACCAAAATGAAGACAACAAACTTAATGGATATGAATGCGATCCAGGCGTTAAGCCAAGCGGATATGCAAAAAGTGAACGAATCGATTTTAGCCCAGCTGAACTCAGATGTGGTGCTGATTAATCAATTGGGATTCTATATCGTACAAGGCGGTGGTAAGCGTATTCGTCCGTTAATTGCCGTGCTGGCGGCAAGAGCCTTAGGTTTTGAAGGGCAAAAAGCTATTACGTGTGCCACCTTTGTGGAATTTATTCACACGGCGTCTTTGCTACACGATGATGTTGTGGATGAATCAGATATGCGTCGTGGGCGTGCTACGGCAAATGCAGAATTTGGTAATGCCGCAAGCGTGTTGGTAGGCGACTTCATTTATACCCGTGCGTTCCAATTAGTCGCTCAGCTGGAATCGTTAAAAATTTTGCGCATTATGGCGGACGCCACCAATGTGTTGGCAGAAGGCGAAGTGCAACAGTTAATGAACGTTAATGATCCGCAAACCAGTGAAGAGAACTACATGCGGGTGATTTACAGCAAAACCGCCCGTTTATTTGAGGTGGCGGCGCAAGCTGCCGCAATTATTGCCGATGCGGATGACAAGCAGGAAAAAGCATTACAGAATTACGGTCGTTATCTCGGCACGGCATTCCAGTTAGTGGATGATGTGCTAGATTACAGCGCGAATGCCAAAGCCTTAGGGAAAAATGTGGGCGATGATTTAGCCGAAGGCAAACCGACCCTTCCTTTATTACATGCGATGCACCACGGCAATGAACAACAGGCTGCGTTAATTCGCGAAGCCATCGAACAAGGTGGGAAACGTGAGGCCATTGATGAGGTGTTAGCTATTATGGCAGAACATAAATCCCTTGATTACGCGATGGATCGCGCTAAACAAGAAGCACAAAAAGCCGTTGATGCGATTCAGATTCTGCCGGAAAGCGAGTATAAACAAGCGTTGATTTCCTTAGCGTATTTATCCGTGGATAGAGCATATTAATGAAAAAGCGACTCCTAACATGTTTGTTGTGCTTTTTTAACCAGTCAGTTTTATCAGCCGATTTTTCCTGCGCAGAACCAAATGGCGCATCTAAAATGGTGACGTTTTTCAACCAAATTGATAAGCATCACATGGAAAGCGGTTTGCTACCGCCCAACGAAAAACTCGTTCGAACCGATAATTCACAGATGTGGGAATATACAAATAAGGCGAATACAAAGACTGTACTTGAAGTAAAGTCTGCCGATACGCCAAAGTTTTTTGTGTTTTCACTTTATAATCCAAAAGGTTCAACAATATTTGTTTATAAATGTATCGAAATTCTTCAAGCTAAATAGTCATGACAGAACAACAATCTCAAAGTGCGGTCGGTTTTCAACATAAAACACGCAAACAAAAACCGCGCAAAGATCCAAATGCACCTTTTATTCGTGAAAAATTGGAATTGCCTGAAGGGCACAATAAACTGCTTTTGCACTCCTGTTGTGCGCCTTGCTCGGGTGAGGTGATGGAAGCCATTTTGGCGTCCGGTATTGAATTTACGATTTATTTCTACAACCCGAATATCCACCCGTTAAAAGAATATTTGATCCGCAAGGAAGAAAATATTCGTTTTGCACAGAAATTTGGTATCCCGTTTATTGATGCCGACTATGATCGTCAAGAATGGTTTGATCGTGCTAAAGGCATGGAATGGGAGCCGGAGCGCGGCATTCGTTGCACCATGTGTTTCGATATGCGTTTTGAAAAAGCCGCTGAATATGCCCATGAGCACGGTTTCCCGGTATTCACCAGTTGCCTTGGCATTTCCCGTTGGAAAGACATGGAGCAAATTAACGGTTGCGGTCATCGTGCAGCGGAAAAATATGATGACGTGATTTATTGGGATTACAACTGGCGCAAAGAAGGCGGTTCGCAACGCATGATTGAAATCAGCAAACGCGAACGTTTTTATCAGCAGGAATATTGCGGCTGTGTGTATTCCCTACGCGACAGTAATAAATGGCGTGAACAAACGGGCCGCCAGAAAATCGAAATCGGCAAATTGTATTATTCGCCGGATTAAAAAAAAACCACAAAAACGGATCTTACTTTACCCAAATACCGATGACGTTTTATCGGTATTTTTTATTAAACATAGACTTAAGGAAACAAAATGGAAGAAAATCAATTAGAAAAATTACCTAAAATCGTAATCGGTATATTGAAGGTCGTATTGAGCACCGCATTGATTGCCCTTGCCATCGTGCTCGTCATTGCTTTAGCCAAAATCACCTATTCTCTCGCCTTAATGGTAATAAATCCCTCCTCGGTTGTGCCTTATGCCGTAGCGGAAGAAGCTGTAATGTTTTTTCTGTACTTCGGTTTTATCGGGCTTATCGTGCAATATTTTAAAAGCGGCTATCACTTTCCGCTGCGCTATTTCATCTATGCCGGGATTACCGCCATGTTGCGCTTAATCATTGTTAACCATGAAAGCGCGAGCGAAACGATCCTGTTTGCCGGCGCGATTTTGATTATGGTGATTGCGCTCTGTTTAATTTTGTATTCAGATAAGTTAAGAAATATTTAACGACCAAAAAGTAATATGCGGTGAAACGTCCCCTAAAAATAGGGAATAGTCGCATTTAGCGCGGTTTCAGCACATCTTTTCATTTTTAATACATTTACTTACGCTCCTCCACATCGCCCAACAATGCCGCATATTTCACAGTGTGTGAACCGGATTCTAGGGCGATTTTAAGCACCATGGTAAGCGGTACAGAAAGCAGCATCCCCACAGTACCGAGCAACCATCCCCAGAAAAGTAGAGATAAGAAGACGACTAAAGTGGAAAGCCCGAGGCGTTGACCCATCATTTTCGGTTCGAGAATATTGCCGATCACCATATTAATCGCGATTACGCCGACCGCTACGCTGAAACCGATGCCAAAACCGTTAAGCAATAACGCCTGTACGATAATCGGAATGGCGGCAATGACGGAGCCGATGTTCGGGATGTAATTCAGTAAGAAACTTAAGGTCGCCCATAAAATTGCGTATTGCACACCGCAAGTTTCAAGCAAAATAAAAATGCTGATGCCGGTAAGCAAACTGGTGATACTTTTAATGCCAAGATAACCAATCACACCTTGCAACACGCGGTCAATATGGCGTTCTTTAGTCGCCGCATCATTTGGATTAGAACTCATTACGCAGGCAAATTTGCGTTTCATGGTCGGCGCTTCGGCAAGCATAAAAACCACCACTAAAATAAGCACAAAAGTATTACTCACCACACCGGAGAAATTCAGTAATAAACTGCTGACAAAATTCATAATCACGCTCGGATCAAAATTATCTTGAACGGTTTCGCGCGAAAGCTGAATCGGGACATTGAACCGTTGAATCAGAGCCATCACATCATTAATGCGCTCCGATAGCAGAGTTTTATATTGCGGAATAGATTGGCTAAACTCGCGTACGCTACTGTTAATCAAGCCAAGCAAAAAGAAGAAAATCAACGAAATCAACACAAACAGCAGCAACATGGCCAACCAATGCGGTACCCGTCGTGCCGTCATTGATTTAATTATTGGTGAACAAATGATTGCGATAAACAGTGCCAGCAAAAACGGTACGATAATTTCTGCCGCCAGTTTAATACCGGCAAGAATAATGATCACTGCTGCAATGCTAAGCAAAGCACGGTGCAAATTGAGATGATTTTCCACTAAACGGCTTCCTCGTTTTCTTCACCGGTGCGAATGCGAATTACGCGCTCTACATCATATACAAAAATTTTGCCGTCACCGATTTTGCCGGTTTGACAAGTTTCGATTATGGTTTCAAGGCATTGTTCCAGCAATTCGTCCGGCACCACGATTTCCATTTTAACTTTCGGTAAAAAATCCACCATATATTCCGCCCCGCGATACAGTTCCGTATGGCCTTTTTGACGTCCGAAACCACGCACTTCGGTTACCGTCATACCGCTGATGCCAATATCGGAAAGATTTTCGCGTACATCATCCAATTTAAAAGGGCGAATCATTGCTTCGATTTTTTTCATTTTTTACTTCTCCGACGTTTCACGGCGAGCCGATTTCGGGCGGAAACTTTCGATAATGTCCGCACGAGTGTCAATATACAAGCCATTAATCAGTTGCAGACAATAGGGCACCGCACTGAAAATGCCTTTTACCAAAACTTTACCATGCTCATCTTTCACGCCTTCCAGCGTCTCCTTAATGGCTTTCGGCTGTCCCGGTAGATTTAGAATTAAGCTATTTTTACGAATCACCCCCACTTGGCGCGATAAAATCGCTGTCGGTACGAAATGCAAACTTACTTGGCGCATTTGCTCGCCGAAGCCGGGCATTTCGCGATCAGCAACGGCAAGCGTCGCATCCGGCGTGACATCGCGTTTTGCCGGCCCGGTGCCGCCCGTGGTTAAAACAAGGTGGCAGCCCAGCTCATCCACCAATGCTTTCAGGGTTTGTTCGATGATCGGTTGCTCATCGGGAATTAATCGGGTTTCCACGTGGAAAGGGTCAATTAGAGCCTTTTCTAACCAAGCCTGTAATTCTGGAATACCTTGATCTTGATACACGCCAGTTGAAGCGCGATCAGACACAGAAACTAAGCCAATTTTTAAAAGTGCGGTCATAATTTTCCTTGTTTTTGTTGGATAAGTTTGGGGTATTTTACCTGCGGCATCAGCTTTTGCCAAAAGGCAATATCGACACACAGCATAAAATTGAACAAATTTTACAAAAATATTGTACAAAAAAAAAACAATGTACAATCAAGCGGAATTTTGATTAATATTATTGGGGAGAAAAAATGACTTCAGAATCAAATAAATATGCTGTTTGGATAGATATTACAGCCACGATTTTCTGTGTGCTGTTATTTGCTTATTCATTACCTTCCACAATGGAAGGTCTGGTAATGCCAATAACTAAAGCATCTATTCCTATTCTTCCCGAGTGTTTAACCCCATCAAAGCAATCTATTGATTTTTATACCCCAATTGTAATTATTGTACTTTGTGTTTTTATTGCTATATTTCAGAGATATTTGAATGAAAAATGGGCAGAAAGGACTAATATTGGACTCGCTACAGCTATTGCATCCATATTATTGTTCCTTTTCTACTTCAACTATGTTTCAGATTTCGAAAATAATATCGCACCACGTTTATGCCTCTCAGGCACTAATTGGCAATCACACTTATATGCCGGTATTGCATTAATTACGCCGGCTATGGGAGCGCTTTTTAAAATAACCGATACTGTCAATAAATTTAAAACTGTATATTCAAACAACAATCAATAGGAGAAACCTTATGTATAAAAAAGTAATTGCATTAGCTGCATTAATGGCATTGAGTTCTTTTGCCCAAGCTCACACTATGCAAGAATTTGAGGAAGCTACATATGTGGCTGAAAATTTTTATAATTTCACGAGTGGTGATCCATCAGCTACTTCAGAATCAAAAAAAGAAGTAAATGATATTCGTGAAAATTTAGGGCAAAGCCAATTAACAATTGCCCTTATTTATTCTTTTGGCGGAAAATATTTTCAAAAAGAGCATCCTTCTCTAGCTAAAAAATTAAAAATATCTGATTTAAGTAAAGTAAAACAAGACATAAGCAAAGGCGTTTTATATGCTAAAATGTCCTGCAAAAAGGGCAATGAAGGGGGATGTACTATACTCAAAGGAGCACAAGAGGGTTGTGATAACGGCAATAAAGATCTATGTGAATTCTTAAATCAATAACTATAAACCAAGACAGATTATCTTTCATAATCTGCCTTATTTTTTTAAAACGGAAACAATACAACAACCATTTTGTACACGAATACCACCGTTGATTTTGTTCATCACTCGGTTTATAGTGGGCGCGTAATAGCACAGGAGAATGATTATGCTCAAAGAAAAAGGCTATGATGAATTTTTAGCGGAAAAAATTCGTCGTGCCGATGAAGATATTAAAGCCGGTCGAGTATTAACGCTCGAAGAATCTAAACGACAAGCACTTGCCAAACTTGAACGCAAAGCACAGGAATTTGCCGAAATAGATAACCGCGCTTATGCATAAGATTATCGTTACCGAAGAAGCACAAAATGACATCAATCATATTGTGGAAAATGTTGCTGAATTTACTTACTCTTTTACAAGCGGGCTGAAACTCTACGAAGATCTCTATGCCAAGATCGACATGATCGCATTTATGCCTGAAGGGGTTGGAAGAATGCGCGATGATGGTATGCGAGAAGCATTTTGTCGTGGTTATCGTATTGTTTACGCCATCATCGGCAATGAAGTACAAATTAAAACTGTTATCCATAGCCGACGACTTTATCCACGTCCATAGTAAGCGCGCATTTTTTAATTATAATCAAAACGGAAACAATACCGGCACTAAAAACACCGTCACCACCATGACTATCAACGTAAACGGCACGCCGATTTTTAAGAAATCGCTAAATTTGTAACCACCGGGGCCGACCACCATGGTGTTCACCGGCGAGGAAACCGGAGTCATAAAGGCGGCAGAGGCGGCGATAGCCACCACCATGGCAAACGGAATCGGCGAAACCTGCAATTGCTGCGCTAAGGAAATGGCAATCGGCGCGACCAAAATCGCCGTGGCCGTGTTGGAAATAAATAAACCCACCACGGCGCAGAAAATAAACAGCATCATTAACACCAAGTACAGCCCCCAATCGCCCACCAATTGCAACATCGCTTGCACGGCCAATTGAATCCCGCCGGTTTTCTGCAACGCAATGGCAAAAGGCATCATACCGATAATTAAAATCAAGCTCGGCCAATGAATTGAATCGTAAGCACTTTTCGCGTCAACACAGCGGAAATAGCCCAGTAGCAAGCAACCGATCAACGCGGCAATCACATTTGGCACCGCATTGGAGACCATTAACAGCACCATAATGAATACCGAAAATAAGGCTTGTGGCGCTTGACTTCGCGCGGGCACTACGCGCTCCATTTCTTTCGGATAACTCAACACTACGAAATCTTTGGTGCGACTGCGCATCTGTTGAATAAATTTCCAATCGCCCACCACCAAAATGAGATCGCCCAATTTATAAGGTGTGCCGCTGAAACTGTCAGAAATCAACTCGCCGTCGCGCTTAATGCCCACCACATTTAAGCCGTAACGGGAACGAAATTCCACTTCCTGCGTAGTTTTACCGATAATGCCGGAACCCGGCACCAAAGTAAGTTCGGCCATGCCGATAGATTTGGCGTGCTCATTAAAAGATTGTGATTTAATTTCCGCCGGTTCTAAATTATGGCTTTGACAAAACTCGCTTAAATCAAAGGTTTGTTGACCGATGTCGATCATCAAAATGTCTTTTTCGTGAATTTCCGAGGTGCCAAGCGGCATCGTGTAAACCGGGCGGAAATGCTTCCAACGTTCAATCGCTAACACGTTTAATCCGTAACTGGAGCGCAAATGCAGTTCATTGAGATTTTTGCCGATAAACGGCGAACCGGTACGTACCACAAAGCGTTTAGTACGATCGCGCAAACCGTATTCATCAATCAATTCCGCCATGGAACGCTGATTATTATCTTGATTTTCTGCCGCACCATTGGCACCGAGCCAGCGTCGAATCAGCAGCATATAACCGATACCGAGCGACAAAATTACCAACCCGATCGGGGTAAAATCGAAAAAACGCAAACGCGCACCGGTATCTTTGATTAGCTCCGCATTCACCACTAAGTTAGGTGCAGTGGCGATTAAAGTCATCATCCCACTGATTAACCCCGCGACAGAAAGCGGCATCATTAGGCGTTTTGGCGAAAGGTTCATTTGGCGACAAATCATTAATACCACCGGAATAAAAATCGCCACCACGCCGGTAGAACTCATAAATGCCCCTAAACCTGCAACCGCTAACATTAATAAAATCAAAACCTTGGTTTCGCTATTGCCGGAAAGTTTCAAAATACCTTCGCTGACTTGGTAAGCCACGCCGGTGCGCACCAAGCCTTCGCCCACGATAAACAATAAGGCGATCAAAATAATATTCGGATCGCTAAATCCGGCGAAAATTTCGTTAATGGTTAAAATGCCGCTTAAATAAAACGCCAACATTACAAGTAATGCGACAACATCCATCCGCACTTTGTTACGAACAAAAAGTAAAACCGCAACGGCGAGTAAAATCAGCGTCCAAAACAAAGGACTGATCCAAAGTGCGTTCGTGAAAATGGTCTGCATAACTGCTCCTTAACGATTTTCCAATACCTTACGCACCGGCGCGAAACTGCGACGATGTTGCGGCAAAGGCCCTAATGCGGTGAGCTTTTCGAGGTGTAATTTCGTCGGATACCCCTTATGTTGAGCAAAGGCGTACTCGGGATATTGTCGATCCAGCTCTTCCATTTCTTGATCGCGCGCCACTTTGGCTAAAATTGACGCGGCACTAATTTCCGCGACCAGACTGTCGCCTTTCACCACTGCTTGCGCCGGAATATCGAGATCGTTCGGAATTTTATTGCCGTCCAACAACACAAAGTGCGGCCGAATCCGCAACGCTTGAACCGCACGAGTCATGGCCAGCAAGGAAGCTTGCAAAATATTGAGTTTGTCGATTTCTTCCGCTTCAGCGCGCCCGAGTGCCCACGCCAAGGCCTTTTGTTTGATTTCTGCGGCAAGCGCGAGGCGTTTTTTCTCTGACAATTTTTTGGAATCCGCCAAACCTTCAATTGGGTTATTCGGGTCAAGGATCACCGCAGCTGTCACTACCGCACCAACCAACGGCCCGCGCCCCACTTCGTCCACGCCGGCGATAAGTCGGTAATCTTTAGGATAATCAAACATTTTTTGTGCCTTCCAATAAATCAATGACCGCTTGCGCAGCTTGCTGATCGGCACCGCATTGAATCAGTCGGTGCAAGTCGGTGAAGCGCTGAATTAAAACTCGGCGATGTTCAAGCGCAGCTTCCTCCGTGGAAAAATATACCGCCAGTTTTTCTGCTAACAAGGCCGGGTCACATTCCTCTTGAATCATTTCCGGCACAAGCATTTCATCAGCAAGCAAATTCGGTAGAGAAATATATTTACTTTTCACCAAACGTTTAGCCAAACAATAAGTGAGCGCTTTCATTTTGTAGCCCACTACCATCGGCGATTTACATAGCATCGCTTCAAGCGCCGCGGTGCCGGAAGCAAGTAAAGCCGCATCGGCGGCAATCAGCACTTGGCGCGCATTGCCGTCAATGACGTGCATCGCTAAATTCGGTGCGACTTGCGCTTTAATTGCTTCAAATTGCGCGCGCCGTTTTTCATTCACCAATGGCACAAGAAATTGCAAATCAGGGAAGCGTTGTTTCAGCAACAACGCGGTTTGTAGGAAAGGCTCGGTTAAAAACGCCACTTCCGAACCGCGGCTCCCCACCAAAATCGCCAAATAACGTTGATTCGCGTCAAGATTTAGACGTTGACGGGCTTCAATGCGGTTCGGTTTTAGCGGAACGGCGTCTGCCATGGTATGACCGACAAAGCGGCAAGGCACGTTAAATTTATCGTAAAACGCTTTTTCAAAAGGTAAAAACGCCAATACTTGATGAGTTGCCTTGGCGATTTTATGAATACGATTCTGACGCCATGCCCACACGGACGGGCTGACATAATGAATGGTTTTGATGCCATTAGCCTTTAATTTGAGTTCCACTCCCAAATTAAAATCCGGCGCATCAATGCCGATATATACATCCGGCTTTTCGCGTAACATGGTTTGAATCACATTGTTACGGATTTTCAGCAGGCGCGGCAAATGTTTAAGAATTTCCGCCAACCCCATCACTGAAAGTTCTTCCATATCCACCAAACTTTCGCAGCCTTCCGCAAGCATACGCGGGCCGGCGATACCGATAAAACGCGCCTGCGGATAATGAATTTTGAGCTGATGAATTAAGCCTGCGCCGAGAATATCACCGGACACTTCGCCGGCAACCAACGCGATGGTCGGATTTTTTTTATTCATTGAATTTATCCTAAAAAACAACCGCACTTTGAGCGTCAAAGAGCGGTTGAGCGGTTTATTGTCATTTCTCACGCCGCCGTTTCGCCGGAAAGGAGATGTTGAAAGCGGCGGGACGGGGCTTCAATGCGGTGCTATTTGATGACTTCGTTATGCACCCTTAATTTAACGGATAATTCCGCGCGTAGAACGTTTGAAGAAATCGGTAAAGAAACTGATGGCTGAATCGGTTTCGGCAATTTGCTCAATTTCCGGCAAGACTTCTTCGAGAGTTTTGCCGCTGCGGTAAATCATTTTGTACACGTTACGGATAGCATGCATAGTCGGTTTATCAAAACCACGGCGTTTTAAGCCCTCCAAGTTCACCCCAAACGGACGCGCGTGGTTACCTTGCGCCATTACGTAAGGTGGCACATCTTGACTTACCATCGAACCGCCGCCAAGCATTACATGTGCACCCACGACGACGAATTGGTGAATCGCCGACATACCGCCGACAATTACGAAATCATCAAGTTCTACGTGTCCCGCCAAGGTCGCGTTATTAGCAAGGATGCAGTTATTTTTGATTTGGCAATCATGTGCTACATGAACGTTAATCATCAGCAAATTGTTGTTGCCGATATAGGTTACACCGCCGCCTTGTATGGTACCGCGGTGAATAGTTACGTGTTCGCGAATTTTATTGCGGTTGCCAATAACGGTTTTAGTGGCCTCGCCTTGATATTTTAAATCTTGGTTCACTTCTCCGATGCTGGCGAATTGATAAATTTCGTTGTCTTCGCCGATTAACGTATCGCCACGTATCACAACGTGCGATTTCAGCACGGTGCGTGCTTTAATTTCAACGCTGCCTTCAACGATGCAGAAAGGGCCGATAACCACGTTTTCGCCAATAACCGCGCCTTCTTCAACGAGAGCGGTCGGATGGATTTTTGCACTTGGGTGGATCATAGCTGCCTCTTAATTAGCGACGTGCGCACATTAATTTCGCTTCACAAGCGACTTCGCCGTTAACCGTCGCGATGCCGGTAAAAGCGGTAATTCCTCGACGTTCTTTAATCACTTGAACATTGAGTTCCATTTGGTCACCGGGTAACACCGGACGTTTGAAGCGCGCTTCGTCAATACCGGCAAAATAGAATAGCTCGCCGCCTTTGATTTCATGGGTTTTGAACGCCAAAATTCCCATAGATTGGGCAAGCGCTTCTAAAATTAACACACCGGGTAAAATCGGCTCGCCCGGAAAGTGACCGGTAAAACAAGGCTCATTCACACTGATATTTTTAATCGCTTTTAGCCACTCGCCTTCTTTGTAATCCAACACGCGATCTACCAACAAAAATGGATAGCGGTGCGGCAATAACGTCATAATTTCTTTTGCTTCGATCACTTTTGATTGCTGTTCTGACACGGTAATACCCTTAAAATATTTGTACAAATAGAAAAAAAAGACTTGCGGATTATACGATACTTATGGCTAAAAACAAAACGCACCGCAAAATCCCCCCCCTTAAAACTTGGACAGAAAATTAAATCTAAGTTAAATATTAAACATGCTTAAATTGTTAATCCGAGGTTTAATGAACGACTCATTTTTTGCAAAGCAAGTACGATTTTTTTATCCAAATTTCACTTGATTACATTAAACCAAAAAAATTAAACTAACTTTAAACTTAATAATGAACTGTATTTTAGCCTGGCGAGTTTGTGGGAAATTGCTATAAAATCCAGCCCAAAAGAGCCTAATTTTGAGATTAATGTAGAAAAGCTTGAACAGGGACTTCTTTCGGTAGGTTGCCGTCAACTCCCCATTGGATTGCCCCATATTGTTAAATCGCCAAACTATCCTTTTATTTGTAAAAATCCCTTTGTTCGGCTCTTGCGGGCTCAAGCGGATATTGAAAACCTTTATTTCATGACAACCCGACCGATTAATCGCTGAATACGCCAAACCGTTCATCTTAAACGCTAAAAAATAGGAATACGTATGTTACATTTAACCCTTGAGGACGAACTCTTTCTCGGTACACCAAAACAAGTCGGAACGCATTCCACCGTGTACGATCATCTCGCGGTAATGTTTGAAGATGACGGGGAAACCGGCTATTTTTACGCGCTTGATATGCGCCAAAACGAACAGCCGATTGCGGACATGTTGCACGTGTATAACGTAGATTCCGCTTCAAACCACCATGAAGCGCGTAAACTCGAAATTTGTTGGGACGCTAGCGGTTATCTGGCATTGCTTTTAATTAACGGTTATCCGCATGCGGTATTTGATTTTGCCCGTCTTGTCGGTTATAACGGCAACAAGTATCCGCAGCCGGATTTAATGAGTATGTGGACACACGAAGAAATCACCAACGACAAAGCCAGCCAATGGCTTAATGTACCAACTATCAAATAAATGAAATTTTATCGCAACCTCCAGCCCTTCAAAGTAATCAGCTTCGATTTGGACGACACCCTTTACGATAACCAAGACGTTATTCGCACCGCAGTAGCGCGTTTTGTGCAATTTACACAAACACTGACTCAATGCCCGACCTTTGAACAAGAGTGGCCGACTTGGAAAGCGCGTATCGCCCGACAAGATCCGATTTTAAGCGAAGATGTCACCCTGTGGCGTAAAGAAGCGTTACGCCAATTTTTGCTCGCACAAGGAAAAAATTCGGCAGAAATCGACCGTGCATTAACTCTCGCCATTAATGAATTTCTCCATTGGCGTCATCAAATTGATTTACCGAGCGACACGCCAAACGTGTTGAACGAATTAAAAACGCGCTACCGATTAAGCGTCATCACCAACGGTAACGTAGAACCGGCGCGTATTCATTTATCTCAGTTTGAGTTGGTTTTACGTGGCGGTGAACACGGTAGAGCCAAACCGCATAAAGATTTGTTTCGCCAAACCGCCCGTTATTTCAAGGTAAAACCGCAAGAAATTTTACACGTGGGCGATAATTTAACCACCGACGTACAAGGCGCGATTCAAGCGGGTTGCCAAGCGGTATGGGTAAATTTATCAGATAACTCCCTTGCCGATTTTACCGAAGCAACCGTCTTACCGACTTTAGAAATCCATCACTTAAGCGAGCTAACTAAACTATGAAAAAACAAAATCAAATTCTCGTCACCCTTTCCATCGTCGCCCTGCTCGGCGGCTGTTCGGAAGAAGAAGTCCAACGCGACGTCTACCATTCCCTTGAAGACTGCCTTGCAGATTGGCAAAAAATCGAGCTTTGTGAAGCCGATAAAAATAGCCAAAACGCGCCGGCGACACAAATAAATACCGACCAACAAGCAACACAACAAACCGGCAACGCTCTTTCTTCGGGTTTAGGCTTACGCAGCGCCGACAGTGACGCCAATGCGGTGCCAAATGCGCAGTCCGGCAGCGAAACGAATGCTTCAACAACCGGCTCTAGCCAAGCCACCGGCAGCGAAGGCGCTTCGCTAGGTTCAGCGATTGCCGGTGGTGTAATGGGCTATATGGCGGCACGAGCCATTAGCAATTTCTTAGGCCCGAGCTATCATCCGAGCAACCGTGCGGTTTCCACCCCAAGCGGTCAGGTGATTCAACCGCAAACCAATCGTTCCGTCGGCAAACCAATGTTGGTAAAAGGCAATGCCGGTAGCATGAACAGCAAACCGGTTTCGCGCGGCGGTTTCACTAGTCCGAGCAATTCCAACCGACAAAGTAGCGGAGGTTAATATGAAACGGGTTACCGGTTTTCCGACGCGCCCCGATATGGTGCAACAATTGCTTGATGTCGGCTTTGATTATTACAATCTGCCTTCAAGTGACGGCTCGCATTATTGGTCGGACAATGTCGCCTATGAATTTACCTTGGCTGAAATCGACCGCATTGAAGACGCCACCAACGAACTACATGCGATGTGTTTGGATTTTGTCGCCGATGAAATCAAACAAGGCGACTACGCTTATTATCGTTTTACCGATTTGCAAAAGCAGTTGATTGAAGACGCGTGGCATAAACAAGCGCCCTATTTATACGGGCGTTTTGATTTCGGCTACGACGGCGAAAACTTGAAAATGTTTGAATACAATGCCGATACACCGACTTCGTTGCTGGAAGCGGCGATAGTGCAATGGCAATGGTTGGAACAAATCGAAGGGTTACAATATCGCGACCAATTCAACTGGATCCACGAAGAATTGCTCAAACATTTCACCTTTCTAAAACAACAAAGCGGCAAAAACGATTTCTATTTCAGTGCCATGCAAGAAGCGGGACGCGAAGATTGGGGCAATTTAGATTATCTTGCCGATGTGGCTTATAACGCGGGTTGGAATATTCATCAACTTGCCGTAGAAGACATTGGTTACAACAAAGAAAATCAAGAATTTGTCGATTTGAACGATGCACCGATTGATATGTTATTCAAGCTCTATCCGCTCGAATGGCTCAGCGGCGCGGAATTTGCACGACATATTCCGAACGCGCATACAAGTTTTATTGAACCCGCTTGGAAAATGTTATTAAGCAACAAAGCCTTGCTCGCTAAGTTGTGGCAACGCTATCCTAACCACCCGAATTTATTGCCGGCATATTTTAATAAATTCGATATCACCGATAGAAAAGCCATTTGGGTAAAAAAACCGTTGCTTGGCCGCGAAGGTGCCAACGTGTTCTACTACGAAAAAAGCAACGGCGTGGAATTCGCCGCTAAAGGCAGCGAACACTCTGCTTTCTACGACACGTCCGGTTACATTTACCAACAAAAGTTCGAGCTCCCGAATTTTGATGGCATGTATCCGGTAATCGGCTCCTGGGTCATCGGTGATGTGGCTTGCGGCATGGGCCTACGTGAAGATTTCACCGCTGTCACCGGCAACGACAGTCATTTCGTACCACATTATTTTGTGCCGTAAGGATAATTTTTCAGACAACCTGCCATGAACGAAACATTATTACAAACTCTCGCAACGCTTATCACCGAACAACGCAATCCGCATTCGATGGAGGTGGATTGCCTTTCCGCCTTAGAAATCGTGACGCTAATGAATACAGAAGACAAACAGGTTCCCCTTGCGGTCGAACGCGTATTACCACAAATTGCACAAGCCGTGGAAGCCGTAGTAAAGGCCTTTCAATGCGGTGCTAGATTAGTCTATCTCGGAGCAGGCACCAGCGGCCGTTTAGGTGTATTAGACGCCTCGGAATGTCCGCCGACATTCGGCGTGCACAACGAAATGGTGAAAGGCATTATCGCCGGCGGCGAGCCGGCGATTCGTTATCCGGTAGAGGGGGCGGAAGATAATTCGAACGCGGCCGTGACGGATTTACAAGCGATCGATTTCAATGCAAAAGACGTATTAGTGGGCATCGCAGCAAGCGGGCGCACACCTTATGTATTGAGCGCCTTAGGTTACGCTAAACAACTCGGCGCGATCACAGTTTCTATTGCCAGCAATCCGAACTCGCCTATGGCGCAAACGGCAGATATCGCTATCGATACGCTGGTCGGTGCAGAAGTGCTGACCGGCTCTAGCCGTTTAAAATCCGGCACGGCACAAAAATTGGTACTCAACATGATCAGCACCGCATCCATGATTTTGCTCGGCAAATGCTATGAAAATTTGATGGTGGACGTGCAAGCAAGTAACGAAAAACTTAAAGCACGCGCTGTTCGTATTGTAATGCAAGCCACTGAGTGCGACAAAACCATAGCCGAACAAACGCTAACGATAGCCGAACAAAATGCCAAGCTGGCAATTATGATACTTTTAAGCGGTTTAGAAAAAGACGAAGCGCAAGCCTTGTTGGAAAAAGAGAAAGGACGGCTGCGAAAAGCGTTAGCCGGCAAAGAATAAAAAATCGGTCGGTTAAACGAACTTAACCGACCGATAATATTTATGCCTTAAGGAAGTTCATCCACTTCGCGATCCGCTTTCGGCGGAATCATGTGTTCGCGGCGCAGCCCCACGTCGTAAGCGATTGCAATGGCAATAAAGATGGAAGAATAGGTACCAAAACCAATCCCGACCAACAACGCCAGCGAAAAGTTGTGAATAGACGGTCCGCCGAAGAAAAACAAGGCGATCACCACGATTAAAGTCGTCGCAGAGGTCATGATGGTTCTTGATAGCGTTTGCGTGAGGGAAATATCAATAATATCAATCGTATCTAACCGACGAATTTTACGGAAATTTTCCCGCACTCGGTCGAACACCACAATACTGTCGTTGATGGAATACCCTACTACGGAAAGAATCGCTGCCACGAAAGTTAAATCCATTTCCACTTGCAACGCCGAAAATACGCCAAGCGTAATAATCACGTCATGGGCGAGGGAAGCAATGCCGCCGAAACCTAAACGCCATTCAAAGCGTGATCCAACGTAAAGCAACATCATAGCGAGCGTCGCTAAAGTTGCGTAAACCGCGCCCTGTGCCAACTCTTCTCCGACATTCGGACCAACAAATTCTACGCTCTTAATTTTAATGTTCGGATCTAATTCCACTAACATGGCTTTTACGCGATCACCAATGGTTACATCGTTATCCGCCGCCGGTAAACGAATCATCACGTCTTGCACGGAACCGGTGGTTTGTACGATAGGGCTTTCGATGCCATGCTCGTTCAACTTAGCGCGAATTTGATCCAAGTTCGCAACTTGCGAGAAACGGGTATCGAATACTACACCGCCGGTAAAATCCAAGCCCCAGTTAAAACCTTTAGTGATAATGAAAAACAGCGAAATCACCATCGCAAAGGCAGAAAATAAATAACCCCATTTACGCACTTTCATAAATTCGGTCAATGGGAACGGGAGTTTAATTCCATTGATTTCATGAATAAAATGCCCGTCTTTGTCTTTTGCAAAAAGTTTCATCATTCCCTGCCTAAATTGATAATTTCTTAATATTTTTTCCACCGTAAATTGCGTTCACAAGGGCGCGCGTTCCTGTAATTGCAGTAAACATGGAAATCGCTACCCCTAAGGAAAGGGTGATCGCAAAGCCTTGAATCGGACCGGTACCGACGGCATAAAGAATGATTGCCGTTAAAATAGTGGTTAAATTGGCATCGAAGATAGATGTAAATGCGCCGTTATAACCTTCATTAATCGCTTGCTGAATCGGGCGACCATTACGGATTTCTTCTTTAATCCGTTCGAAGATTAACACGTTGGCGTCCACCGACATTCCCAAAGTTAATACGATACCCGCAATTCCCGGCATAGAAAGCGTTGCACCCGGTAGAATTGACATCAAACCGACCAACAACACGATATTAATTACCATAGCTAAACTCGCGATAACGCCGAAAACTTTATAGTAAAACAGCATAAACAGGATCACCGCAATTAACCCCCAGAAACTCGCATCCAAGCCCTGTTCCACGTTTTGCGCGCCAAGTGATGGACCGATAGTGCGTTCCTCCACGATTTGTACCGGTGCGATCAAAGCACCGGATTTTAACAACGTGGAAAGATTATTCGCTTCCGCCATACTGCTTACGCCGGTGATTTGGAAATTCGCACCGAAACGCGCCTGAATGGTCGCCACGTTAATCACTTCTTCACTTTTCTCTAAAATGGTTTTACCGTTCTCATCTTTTTTGCCGTTGTCTTTATATTCAACATAAAGGGTCGCCATCGGTTTTTTATAAAATTTCTTAGTGATTTGCGACATTTGATCGCCGCCTTCGCTATCTAAAGTAACGCTAACTTGCGGCGTGCCGGATTGCTGATCCAATGCGGCGCTGGAATTGATAATATGCTCACCGCCCAAAGAAGGACGTTTTAATAAAACCACGGGCATACCTTGACGGTCATATTTCACTTCAGAATCTGCCGGAACAATACCACGTGCCGCTGCTTCAACATTCGCCGTCGGATTCACCAGGCGGAACTCAAGGGTGGCGGTCGCACCTAAAATTTCCTTCGCGCGGGCGGTATCTTGCACACCCGGCAATTCGATCACAATGCGTTCAGCACCTTGGCGTTGAATCACCGCTTCCGCCACGCCTAATTCGGACACCCGCTTACGCAAAATAGTTAAGTTTTGTTCAATCGCCAAATCCCGCGCTTCATTCAATGCGGTGCCGGAAAGAGATAAGGTTAAGGTATCACCGGAATCACTCACATCCAGGGTCGGATGCGCTTGACGAATAATCCGACTGGCTTTGGAAATTTGAGCGCTATCGGCCAAGGTAACCGTCGTGCCGAAATTATCGGCATTTTTAATTGCGGTGTATTGAATTTTTTCTTTACGAAGTTCGGTACGCAAGCTGTCCTGCAATTGTTCTTGGCGTTTTGCCAAAGCGGAATTCATATCCACTTCCATCAAAAAACGTACCCCGCCACGCAAATCCAAGCCCCATTTCATCGGGTTGGCGCCAAGCGTGCTTAACCACGCAGGCGTAGCCGGAGCAAGGTTCAATGCGGTGGTGTAATGATTACCGAGCTTTTCGGCAATTTTATCTTTGGCAAGTAATTGATCATCGGTATTGCTGAAACGGGCAAGAATCGAACCCTGTTCGAGGATCACTGATTTGGCAGTAAGATTATTATCTTTTAACACTTCTTGAACTTGGCTCAACGCCGTCGTATCGGCTTGTTGCCCGCGTGTACCGGAAATTTGCACGGCCGGATCTTCACCGTAAATATTTGGAAGAGAATATAAAACACCAATGGCGACCACGAGGATCACCATTAGATTCTTCCATAATGGGTAACGATTTAACATAGTTTTCCCTTGGGTATGGAGGATTAAAGCGTTTTGACGGAACCTTTCGGCAGGATGGTCACAATGTAGTTACGGTTGATTGTGATTTCTGTATTTTCATTTAACGCAATCACTACACTGTTGTTGTCTTCGATCACTTTGGTGATTTTGCCCATCATACCGCCGGCAGTTAACACCTCAGTGCCTTTAGCCAGTTCGGACATCAGTTTTTTGTGTTCTTTGTTGCGTTTCGCTTGTGGGCGATAAATCATAAAGTAAAAAATTAAACCGAAAATCACGAAAATAAATAACGTGGACATTGGGTTTTGTGCTTCCATTGTAAGTTTTCCTTATTAAGTTGAATTAAGTTGAAATTTGGGCGCTAAAATACCATAAATCGCGTGAAATGTGAAAAGCATATTGAACATTACACGAAAAGCGCGCGCTTGATATTGTAAAAAAATGCACCTTTTCTTCCGTTGATTTGGTGCCTTCGCACGACTAACCTTTACACTAATTTTGCATCTTTGGCTGACCACATTGAACACGGCTCATTCAATGCGGTGCTCATTTGAGACTTCAATGCGGTGCTCGTTTGGGATTTCAATGCGGTGCCAAAAATGAAGCTCGCAAAAAGCGTCGTCGAATGTGTTTATGGTCGGCACGGCTGGATAAAAAAGGGCGGCGACAAATTAACGTTTACGGATTATTAATGTCTGATCTGCCTCGTATTGGCAATGGCAAAGGTACATTTCACAAAGTCGTTGGATTTCGCGCCAATCACTGTCGCCGGAAAGTAAAACCGATAATTTATCCTCCGCCGTTAGTCGCAACAGCGCTTGCTTCACCATCAATAGCGGCAACGGGCAACGATAATCGCGGGTATCGAGTAGATAATCCATACATTACACAAGGCGCCGTTTTGACATAATCGCGCCCATCGCCTTTAATTCCGCCTCGCTCAAATAACGTTTTCCCAATTCAAACAATGGTTCTTCAATAGCGATATGCCGGTCGTAAGCCGCAACGAAACGCTGAATCAGCACCGCATCCACCTTATCACATTGTTGCGCAACAAGACTTTCGAGTTGTGCCGCAAGTAGACGCCAATTTTCATGCAAATCAACATGTTGGCGTTCCAATTCATCCACCTTCGCTTTCGCTTCAGGCACTTTGGCAATCAGGGCGGGGAAAAAATCCTTTTCCTCATCGTCATGATGCAGCGGCGCGGATTGATTGAAATAATTCAGAATTTGCCGCACATCGTTTTTTACCGCCTGATTGCAACCGTGCTTCGTCAAATAATCAGGCAAAATCGTCAGCTGTCGACAAAAACGCTTCACTTTACCGTGGCAAGCGTACAGCATTTCAATGGGTTCGTTCCAGCTAGCGAATTGTTGGGGTTCTAGAATTTGCATACATGCTCCTGTTATTGGAAAAGTGCGGTCGATTTGAAAACGTTTTTAAAAATAACCACACTTTTCACTGATTATTGCGCTGTTTCAGCTAATTGTAACGGTGGAACGGGTTTGCCAATTCGCGCATAAAACGCCACCACAAAATCCTCAAAACGATCCGCTTCGATTGCTTGACGGATTTCCGCCATTAAGCGTTGGTAATAACGTAAATTGTGAATAGTATTAAGACGCGCGCCTAGGATTTCGCCGCATTTGTCCAAATGATACAAATAGGCTTTGCTGTAATGTTTGCAGGTGTAACAATCGCAGTGCGGATCCAATGGGCTGGTGTCATCGCGATATTTGGCATTGCGGATTTTTACAATACCATCGGTGACGAATAAATGCCCGTTCCGCGCGTTGCGGGTCGGCATCACGCAATCAAACATATCGATCCCGCGCCGCACGCCCTCCACCAAATCTTCCGGTTTGCCCACGCCCATTAAATAACGCGGTTTATCGGCAGGAATTTGCGGGCAAATGTATTCCAAAATGCGGTGCATATCTTCTTTTGGTTCACCCACGGCCAAACCGCCCACGGCATAGCCATCAAAACCGATGTTCACCAAGCCTTCCAAGGAAACCTTACGCAATTCTTCAAAGGTGCCGCCTTGAATAATGCCGAACAAGGCATTTTTATTGCCCAATTCGTCAAAACGTTTGCGACTGCGTTGCGCCCAGCGTAAGGACATTTCCATAGATTGCTTGGCGTAATCAAAAGTGGCGGGATAAGGCGTGCATTCGTCGAAAATCATCACAATGTCGGATCCCAAATCATATTGAATTTCCATTGATTTTTCAGGGGAAAGAAAAATGCGTTCGCCATTGATCGGGTTTTGGAATTTTACGCCTTCTTCGGTAATTTTGCGTAATTTGCCCAAACTGAATACTTGGAAACCGCCGGAATCCGTGAGAATCGGGCGATGCCACTGCATAAAATCGTGCAAATCACCGTGTTTACGCATGACTTCTTGCCCCGGGCGCAACCACAAATGGAAAGTGTT
>ERZ772764.454-NODE-454-length-28606-cov-30.506742_pt1 | contig 28606 bp, 26 predicted proteins | sample MGYA00512163_ERZ772764 | MGnify/ENA primary metagenome ERZ772764 (study PRJEB29015, sample SAMEA2737903) | human oral metagenome | biome: human oral; feature: human-associated habitat; material: dental | place: China | collected 2094 ... | reverse complement strand
ACGTCTTCTACCTGCACTCGCGCCTGCTGGAGCGCTGCGCCAAGCTCTCCGACGAGCTCGGCGGGGGCTCGATGACGGGCCTGCCCATCATCGAGACCAAGGCCAACGACGTGTCCGCCTACATCCCCACCAACGTCATCTCCATCACCGACGGGCAGATCTTCTTGCAGTCCGACCTGTTCAACGCCAACCAGCGCCCCGCGGTCGACGTCGGCATCTCGGTGTCGCGCGTGGGCGGCGACGCCCAGCCCAAGGCCATGAAGAAGGTCGCGGGCACGCTCAAGCTCACCCTCGCCCAGTACCGCTCCATGGCGGCGTTCGCGATGTTCGCCTCCGACCTGGACGCCGCGACCCGGCGCCAGCTCACCCGCGGCGAGCGCCTCATGGAACTGCTCAAGCAGCCCCAGTCGACGCCCTACCCGCTGGAGGAGCAGGTCGCGTCCATCTGGACGGGCACCCACGGCTACCTCGACGACCTGGAGGTCACGGACGTCCTCGCCTTCGAGCGCGCGCTCCTGGACCACCTGCGCGCCAACTCCGGCGTCCTGGGCGAGATCGCCGCCACGGGGGACCTTTCCGCACAGACCGAGGACGCCCTCAAGGAGGCCGTCGAGGGCTTCCACTCCCAGTGGATCATCGCCGGGCGCGGCGCCGCCGAACTCGACGAGGGCGAGGTCGAGGCCGAGCGCGTGCGCGAGGAGATCACGCGCGCCCGCCCGTCCGGGGCAGCGGAAGCGAAGGCCTGACCCATGGGCGGGCAGCAGAGGATCTACAAGCAGCGCATCGCCTCGACGATGACGCTGGCGAAGGTCTTCCGCGCGATGGAGATGATCGCCGCGTCCCGCATCGGCGCGGCGCGGCGCGCGGCGACGGAGGCGGGCCCCTACGAGAAGGCGCTCACCCAGGCAGTCGCCGCGGTCGCGATCCACACGGACCTGGACCACCCCCTCACCCGGGAGCGCGCGGACACGACGCGCGTCGCGGTGCTGGTCGTCGCCTCGGACAGGGGCATGGCGGGCGCCTACGCCGCGACCATTCTGCGAGAGTCGGAGAAACTCATCGCGGATCTGGAGTCGGGGGGGTACGAGCCGGTCATCTACACCTTCGGGCGCAGGGCCGCGGCGTACTTCCGCTTCCGCTCCGTGCCCATCGAGCGGGCCTGGGAGGGGGAGTCGGACGCCCCCACCATCGAGACGACCCGGGAGGTGGCCGCCGAGCTGCTCGGCCGTTTCCTGGACAAGGACCCCGCCTCGGGGGTCGGATCCGTGCACCTGGTGTACACGCGCTTCAACAACGTGATGAGCCAGGTGCCCGAGGTGCGCCAGATGCTGCCCCTGTCCGTGGTGGACTCGCCGCACGCCGACCAGGAGCGCGAGGCGGAACGGGGGTTCCACGACGACCCCGCCGCGTCCTTCCCGGAGTACGAGTTCATCCCCTCCGCCGAGGCGGTGCTCGACGTGCTGCTGCCCCTGTACGTCGAATCGCGCATCCACAACGTGCTCCTGCAGTCCGCGGCCTCGGAGCTGGCCTCCCGCCAGCGCGCCATGCACACGGCCACGGACAACGCCGAAGAACTCATCACGAAGTACACGCGCCTGGCGAACTCGGCCCGCCAGGCGGAAATCACCCAGGAGATCACGGAGATCGTGGGCGGGGCCGACGCATTGAACGCGGGCTGAGCCCCTTTCGACACGGAGAACAACCATGACACAAGAAACCCCCATCGCGGAAGGGCGCGTCGCCCGAGTCGTCGGCCCCGTGGTCGACGTCGAGTTCCCGCCCGATCGCATCCCGCCGCTGTACAACGCCCTGCTGGTCGATGTGGATCTCTCCGGCCAGGGCGAGGACGAGGGCTCCTTCACGATGACCCTCGAGGTCGCCCAGCACCTGGGCGGGAACCTCGTCCGCGCCATCGCCCTCAAACCGACCGACGGGCTCGTGCGCGGCGCGAAGGTCACCGACACGGGATCGGCGATCACGGTCCCCGTCGGCGATGTGACCAAGGGCCACGTCTTCAACGTCACCGGCGATGTCCTCAACCTCAAGGAGGGGGAGGCCCTGGAGATCAAGGAGCGGTGGCCCATCCACCGCCAGCCCCCGGCCTTCGACCAGCTCGAGGCCCGCACGAAGATGTTCGAGACGGGCATCAAGGTCATCGACCTGCTCACCCCCTACGTGCAGGGCGGGAAGATCGGCCTCTTCGGCGGCGCGGGCGTGGGCAAGACCGTGCTCATCCAGGAGATGATCCAGCGCGTCGCCCAGGACCACGGCGGCGTCTCCGTGTTCGCCGGCGTCGGTGAGCGCACCCGCGAGGGCAACGACCTCATCAAGGAGATGGGCGAGGCCGGGGTCTTCGACAAGACCGCACTGGTGTTCGGCCAGATGGACGAGCCGCCGGGCACGCGACTGCGCATCGCGCTCACCGGCCTGACGATGGCGGAGTACTTCCGCGACGTCCAGCACCAGGACGTGCTGCTGTTCATCGACAACATCTTCCGCTTCACCCAGGCCGGCTCCGAGGTCTCCACGCTGCTGGGGCGCATGCCCTCGGCCGTGGGCTACCAGCCCAACCTGGCCGACGAGATGGGCCAGCTCCAGGAGCGCATCACCTCGGCGGGGGGCCACTCCATCACGTCGCTGCAGGCGATCTACGTCCCGGCCGACGACTACACGGACCCGGCTCCGGCCACGACCTTCGCCCACCTGGACGCGACGACGGAGCTGTCCCGCGAGATCGCGGCCAAGGGCATCTACCCGGCGGTGGACCCCCTGGCCTCGACGTCGCGGATCCTCGACCCCGCGCTGGTGGGGCGCGAGCACTACGACGTGGCGACGCACGTGAAGGCGATCCTGCAGAAGAACAAGGAGCTGCAGGACATCATCGCGATCCTCGGCGTCGACGAGCTGAGCGAGGACGACAAGGTGGCCGTGGCGCGCGCCCGCCGCATCGAGCAGTTCCTCTCGCAGAACATGTACATGGCCGAGAAGTTCACGGGCGTCCCCGGCTCGACGGTGCCCCTGTCGGAGACCATCGAGGCGTTCAAGCGCATCGCGGAGGGCCGCTACGACGAGGTGCCCGAGCAGGCGTTCTACAACTGCGGCGGCATCGACGACCTCGAGCGGAACTGGCACGAGTTGCAGAAGGACGCCTGATGGCGTCGGCGAACCACCTGCAGGTCGAGGTCGTCTCCCACGAGGGGAGGCTGTGGCACGGGAACGCCCTGGCGGTCCGGGTGCCGGGGATCGACGGCTCCCTCGGCATCCTGCCGGGCCGCCAGCCCCTGCTCGCGCAACTGGCGGTCGGCCGCGTCCACGTGGATGTCGCCGACGGCCAGATGGTCTTCGAGGTCAATGGCGGATTCGCCTCCGTCGACTCCGATTTCGTGACTGTCGTGGCCGACCACGCGTCGGTGGTGCCCCAGGACTAGGCGCGCCGCGGAGCAGGAGGATGCGATGAGACCTTTCCACGTGGTCGTGTGGGCACTGGTGGTCCTCCTGCTGTGCGGCGCGTGCCTATGGGCGTACCTCAACGTCCGCGCGCGCAGGCTTTCGCGGCGCGTGGGCGCGTTCCAATGCTGGTCCCGCCCCGACATGCAGTCGGGCTGGACGGCGGGCATCGGCGTCTACGGGGTGGAGACGCTGTCGTGGTACCGGCTGATGGGGCTGCGGCCCTCGCCCGTGTACTCGTTGCCGCGCCGTGGGCTCGAGGTCTCCGCTCCGATCGCGCGCAGCGCCGACGGCGGCGTGGTCGAGGTGCGCCTGGCGCACGGGGACCACCGCTACGAGGTCGCGGTGCAGCGCGAGACGTACAACGGCCTCGTGTCGTGGGTGGAGTCCGGTCCGCCCCACAGGTGAGGACAGGGGACGCCCCGGGCCCGGAGTCCGGCTCCTCACAGCCCCCGTGGCCGCCCCTGCGCGCCCGGCGGGGGCGCCCTGGTAGTTTTGAGGGCGTGCGAATCGTGATTGCAACCTGCACCGTCGACTACTCCGGCCGCCTGTCCGCCCACCTCGACGCCGCCAAGCGCGTCATCATGGTCAAGGGCGACGGCTCGGTCCTGATCCACTCCGACGGGGGCTCGTACAAGCCCCTCAACTGGATGACCGCGCCGTGCGCGGTCGTCAGCGAGGCCCCGGGCCCCGCCGACGAGGCCGAGGGCGTCACCGAGGTGTGGAGCGTCCAGGCCGCCAAGAGCGACGACCGCCTGGTCATCCGCGTCTTCGACGTGGTCAGTGACATCACGGAGGACCTCGGCGTGGATCCGGGCCTGGTCAAGGACGGGGTGGAGACCCACCTGCAGGCCCTGCTGGCCGAGCAGGTCCCCCAGGTGCTCGGCGAGGGCTGGGAGCTGGTGCGTCGGGAGTACCCCACGCCGGTCGGCCCCGTGGACCTCATGGTGCGCGACGCCGAGGGGCGCCATGTCGCGGTCGAGGTGAAACGCCGCGGCGGCATCGACGGGGTGGAGCAGTTGACCCGGTACCTGTCGCTGCTGGGGCGCGACTCCCTGCTGGAGGGGCTCACGGGGGTGTTCGCCGCCCAGGAGATCTCGAAGCAGGCGCGCACCCTGGCCGAGGACCGGGGCATCCGCTGCGTCGTCCTCGACTACGACGCGATGCGCGGCTTCGACGACCCCGAGTCCCGCCTGTTCTGATGGCCGCGCCGGACGCGCCGCGGGAAGTGTCCGCGGCCCGCATCGTCAGCCAGGGCCTGGCCGCCCCGCTGCCGGATCCGGTCGCCGCGGTGGAGGCCCTGCTGGCCATCCAGGGCCAGCAGCCCAGCGCGATCCCGTGGGCCATCGGAGTGCGCGCCGAGGGGGTGGCGCGCTCCGATATAGAGGAGGCCTTCGAGCGGGTGGAACTGGTGCGCTCGTGGCCGATGCGGGGCACTGTCCACGTGACCAGCGCGCGCGACCACCACTGGTTGCGCGCCTGCCTCGCGCACCGCTACTCCGCGTGGCTGGCGCAGACCAGCCGGAACGGGCTCGCCCAGTCGGTCGTGGACCGCGCGGGCCAGCTCGCGGTGCAGGAGATCGCCCGCTCGGGCCCGCGCACGCGCGCCCAGCTCGTCGAAGTGTGGCAGGACGCGGGGATCGCGGTGGGCGGCCCCGGGGCGGTTGGGAACGACGCGCCGGGGAGCCCTGTCAACAGGCGCCACCTGATGGTCCGCCTCCACATCGACGGCGTGCTCGCGCAGGGGCCGGTGCGGGGCAACGAGCACCTGGTCGTCGACGCCTCCCCGCTGCCCGCCGCGGGGGACGTCGCAAAGGGGGGAGCCGCCCACGCCGAAGCGCTGGCCCTCCTGGCCGAGCGCTACGCCCGCGGGCACGGCCCCGTCAGCGCCCAGGATCTGGCGCGCTGGGCGTCCCTGCCCGTCTCAGAGGCCAGGCGCGCGCTCGCCGCCGCCGTCGAGGCGTCCAGGGGCGGGGCCGTTCCCATCGTGGAGCGCTCCCGGGGGTTCGAGCGCGAGGATCTGCCGGATCTGGTGGCCGGGCTGCGCCGCCGCGCCGACGGGGTGTTCGCCCTGCCGTCCTTCGACGAGCTGCACGTGGGCTACCGGGACCGGTCCTGCATGACCGACGAGGCGGGGGAGAGGGCGATCTGCCCATCGCGCAACGGCATGTTCAGGCCGATCGTGGTGCGCAGGGGCAGGGTCGTGGCCGTGCGCCTGCCCTCGGGCGGCCTCGAGTTCCTCGACGGCGCCTCCGGGACCGCGCGCTCGCAGGCCCGGGCGGCGGTGGAGCGGCGCATGCGCTGGCTTGCGTGAGCAACAACGCATGTCTGCGATTTGTGCCACAATATGCTCTATGAGTGATTCTGTTCTCCGCGGCCGCGTGGTGCTGGCCGATTCCGTGATCGACGACGGCGTCATCGAAGTGCGCGGCGGTGCCATCGCCCGCGTGGCACCCGCCTCCCAGTACGGCCCGGACCTGCCCGACCCGACCGATTCGACCTTCCTGCCGGGCCTGGTCGATGTCCACTGCCACGGCGGGGGAGGGGAGTCCTTCCCCAACGCCGAAACCCCTGAGGAAGCGCTGGTGGCGGTCATGGAGCACCGCCGCCACGGCACCACCTCCCTGGTCGCCTCGTGCGTCACCGCGTCGGCCGACGTCCTGCGTGCCCGCGCCGCCACGCTCGCCGGCCTGGCCGGACGCGGCGAGATCGCGGGGATCCACTTCGAGGGCCCCTTCGTCTCCGAGGCGCGCTGCGGGGCGCAGGACCCGGCCTACATCGTCGACCCCGATCCCGTGCTCACCCGGGAACTGCTGGACATATGCGGCGGCCACGCCCTGTCCATGACGCTCGCCCCCGAGAAGCCCCGCGCATACGGGGAGGGGTCGGTCGCCGAGGCCCTCATCGACGGGGGCGCCATCCCCTCGTGGGGGCACACGGACTCCAACGCCGCCTGCGCCCGCGCCGCCCTGGAGTACTCGCGGCGACGGTTCAGGCAGGCGCGCACGCCGCGCGGCCCCCGTGCCACGATCACCCACCTGTTCAACGGGATGAGGCCCCTGCACCACCGCGACACGGGCCCTATCGCGGAGTTCCTCTCCGACGCGGCGCGCGGCGGGGCCGTGGTGGAGATGATCTGCGACGGCATCCACCTGGACCCGTCGATCGTGCGCGACGTTTACGAACTGGTGGGGCGCGACCACGCCGTGCTCGTCACCGACGCGATGGCGGCGGCGGGCATGCCCGACGGGCGCTACACCCTGGGACCCCAGGACGTCGTCGTGCGCGACGGCGTCGCGCGCCTGGCGCAGGGGGAGTCGATCGCGGGCGGCACCGCCCATCTGCTGGACTGCGTGCGCGTGGCGGTCACGGCCGCCGGGATCCCGCTGGTGGACGCCGTCTACATGGCCTCCGAACAGGGCGCCCGGATCCTCGGCGACAGCAGTGCCGGCGCCCTGGCGGAGGGCAAGCGCGCGGACATCGTGGAGGTGGACGCGGAACTGAACGTGCGCTGCGTCCGCAGGCGTGGCACTGTGGTCGAGTGAGGGGCAAACGATCATCGAAACGCCCGTGGGGCACCAGCCGCCCGCTCGACATGGGCGCACTGGGGTCAGTGGCGCGCACCGAGCGGGGCCCCGACGGCGCCGACTACCAGGTCCGCTACCTGCGCAAAGCCGCGAAGGAGTACACGTGCCCCGGGTGCCTCCGCCCCGTCCGCGTGGGCTCCGCGCACGTGGTGGCCTGGCCGGAGGAGACGCGCTTCGGCCTCCCCCAGGGCGTCGGGGCCAGGCGCCACTGGCACACGGAGTGCTGGCGCCGGGGGCTCCGGCCCACGTGAAGGGCGCGGGCCGCGGGCCCCGTCGGCGCCGGGCGCCCGTGGGAATCGGCCCGCGCGCTCCACTGTGATCGATCGGTGAATGTGATGTGTCACCACGCGGGGCACTGATGTGCCGAGGGCGGCCCCAAGCCCTTAAAGTGGGGTAGGTCAAGTGCGCGTCCCCGGTGGACGCAGGTGAATCGAGGAGCGAACGTGTTGAGATTCAAACGGTACCCGGCGGCCTCGTGCGTGGGCGTCGTGGCACTGGTGTGCGTGCTCGTGGGTCTGCTCGCGTTGACGGTCTTCCGCCCGCCGGCGCGCTCGGAGTCCTCGGTGCAGTCCTCGACGGACCTGGTGATGACGCGCGACGGCGTCCTCCCCCTGGTCAAGGACGACGTGACCGTCACAGCGGCCTCCGCCTCCGGTGCCGATGTCACTTTGATCTTCGGCACCACGCAGGACGTCAAGGGGTGGATCGGTGACGCGGCGTACACAGAGGTCGTCGGACTCGAGGCCAACCGCGAGGCGCTGAAGGCCCAGGTCCACGACGCGATCGGCGCGGGGGCCACGCAGGCCCAGTCCGGCTCCGGCGCCTCCAACCTGGCGGAGCAGCTGGCGGGCTCGGACATGTGGCTCGCCCGCTCATCGGGCGCGGGCAGCGCTTCCCTGGACCTCGTCGACGTCCCCCAGGCGCGCTCGGTGCTCGCGGTGTCCACGGCCGGCGCGGGCGACGTGACTCTCACCCTGTCGTGGGTGAACGACCAGTCCAACACCCCCGCGATCATCGCCTTCCTGGGGGCGCTCATCTTCGGTCTCGTCGCCCTGGTGCTCTTCCTCACCAGGTGGCAGTTGCTCCGCCACCGCGCTGAGCGGGCCCGCCGCATCGACGAGCGGCGCCGGGCAGACGGGCTGGAGACCAGTTCCATCGACTCCCACGAGGTCGCCAAGAAGGCCGCGGCCCTGCGCGAGGAGGAGACCGCCAGGGTCGAGGCCGCGCGCGCCTCGGCGGCCGAGCCCGACAGCGCGTCCAGTAGCGACATCGACGCGGTCGTCGAGGCCCTAGCGGAGGAGACCGGAGGCGTCCTCGACTCCGACGCGGACGCCGGCTACGACGATCCGGCCGAATGGTACGACGCCGGCGAGGCGCAGGAGGAGCCCCAGCAGTGGAGCCCGCCGCAGGACGAATGGCCCTCCGCCGACGACGACTCCTCGCAGGGCGGGCGCCACGGAGTCGGGGAGGGCGTCATCGACGAGGATCCCCCGCAGACCGAGCCCTCGGACACGGGGGTCATCGACCTGTCGGCGATCCGCCCCGGCGTCACGCTGCCGTCGAGGCGGGCGCTGCGCGAGGCCCGCGAGAAGGGCGAGCAGGTCCTGGTCGTCGACGGCCAGGAGTACGACACGGGCCTCATCCCCGCCGTCAGCGACGACGAGGAAGCCCAGGGCGGGGCACCGACCGGTGCCGCCGACGACGACGCCTCGGCGACCGGCGGCTGGACCTCCATCATGTCGGGCTGGCTCAGCGACGGCGGCAAGGGGGGGAAGTGATGCGGAACTTCCGGTTGGGGGCCCTGGCGGTGTGCGCCGCGCTCGCCGGGGCGGTGGCGCTGGGCGCGTGCTCGCGCGAACTCGTCGCCGAGTCCGGGGCGAACTCGCAATCCGCCGCGAACCTCGACATCGACCGCATCGCGTCGGTGCTGTCGGCCACGAACGACGCCATGACGAAGGCGGACTCGGAGCTCGACACCGCGCCCCTGTCCGGCCGGGTCTCCCAGGGCGCGCTCGAGGCCAGGGGTGCCCAGTACGCGCTCGCGAAGGCCTCGGGCAATGCGATCACGCCGTTGGACTTCACGACCTCGTCGCGCATCGCGATCACGAACTCCGAGTCCTGGCCGAGGGCGATCTTCCACATCACGGAGTCGGATTCCTCCTCGTCGGCGCTCCCGGTCCTGGAGGTCTTCGTCCAGGACTCGGCGCGCTCGGAGTACCAGCTCACCTCGTGGGCGCGCCTGCTCGGCGGCACGCAGTTCGTCCTGCCCCCGGTGGGAACGGGAAGCGCCTACGTGACGGGGGACCAGTCCGGCTTCGTGTCCAGCCCCGAAATGGCGCTCACGCAGTACATCACGATGATCAACTCGGGCACGCAGGACACCAGTGTGTTCACGGCCGACGAGTTCACGAAGAAGTACATCGACGACATCTCCAGCCTCAACTCGTCGGTGTCCGCCGCTGGGACAGTGACCGCCCAGGCCTCCGCCACGGACTACCCCGTTTCGGGCCTCGTCCTGCAGGACGGCTCGGCCCTGGTCTCAGCGAACTTCACTTACACGCTCACCTACCAGCGCACGGTGGCGGGATCCACCATGACGCTGGGCGGGCAGACCGCGTCCCTGTCGGCCGACGGCGCCACGGTGGAGGGGACGGCGACGGTGAAGTACATCGGCACCGTCGTTATGCGCATCCCCAGTGGCACGGCGGGCGGGCAGATCCAGGTCGTCGGCGGTGAGAGGCTCATCCAGTCCGTCACGCTCGACTCCTCGTCGAAGCCCGACTGACGGGGATCGGCCGGGCAAGGGCGCCGCGGGTGTTTTCACTCGCGGCGTTATCCGTCGTGGCGGCCGTCCGCCTCGCCTAGAATCGAGCCCGGAGAAACTATCGGGCCGCGCAGGCCGCCACGTCAAGGAGCGCTGATGAACGAGGACAAGGACACCCAGCAGGAGACCGAGGTCCGGGCCGCCGACTCGCGGGGGGCGGTCGACCTGGCCGCCGCGCCCGCGCGGACGGCCCAGCCGGACGGGCCTGGTGACGGCCTGCGGATCCCGCTGGTGACCGAGACGGACGAGGCGGGTTTCCAGGACGTCATGTCCACGTCGCAGGCCGTGCCCGTCGTCCTGGTCCTGTGGTCGCAGCGCTCCCTCGAGTCGAAGCCGACCATGGCCGCGCTGGAGGAGATCGCCCGCGAGAAGGCCGGGGCCTTCCAGTTGGTCGAGGTGGAGATCGAGGCCGCGCCCCAGATCGCCCAGGCGTTCCAAGTCCAGGCGGTGCCCAGCGTCATCGCCCTGGTGGGCGCCCGCCCCCTGCCGCTCTTCCAGGGGAGCGCGGCGAAGGAGCAGATCGTTCCCGTCATCGACCAGGTCCTCGAGGCCGCCGCGCAGATGGGCGTGACGGGGCGCGTCGCCGTGTCCGCCGAGCAGACGCAGGAGCCGACGCCGCCCGAGCACGAGGCGCCCCTGGCGGCCGAGGCGGAGGGGCGCCTGGCGGACGCCGTGGCCGCGTGGGAGAGGGTCATCGAACTCAACCCCCGCGACGAGGCCGCGAAGGCCCACCTGTCCCGCGTGCGCCTCGCGCGCAGGAGCGCGGAGGCGGACGGAGTCGGTGACCCGGCCTCGCGGGCCGACGCCCTCTTCGCAGCGGGTGACCAGGCGGGCGCGTTCCAGGTGCTCCTGGACCTGATCGGGGCCGCCTCCGACCCGGAGGAGCGCGAGGCCCTGCGCCAGCGCCTCGTCGACCTCTTCCGCGTCGCGGGCGCCACCCCCGAGGTGAAAAAGGCCAGGACGCTGCTGTCGATGCTGCTCATGTGAGGCGGCTTCGACCGCTCCACCAGCCGCGAGCCAGCTGCTGACCACGCATTCGACCGCCCGAACCTCGTCTTTGATACGAGGAGCAGACGGGCTGTGCTCTTCTATGTCAACGCTTTACCGATCTTTGGGTCTATTATGGGCTTGATGATGATCCTCGACGTGGAAAGGGCATTGTCATGGAGCACGGGGCCGTACTGAGCGCGTTCATCCTGGTCGCGGTCGGGCTCGGCCTGGCAGGGGGGCGCGCTGCCAGGCGTGGCTGGAGCGCGGTCCACGGAGGGGGTGACTCCTCATGTGGAAATGGCTGCTCATGATCGGCGTCTTCGTGGCGGTCGCCGTCTGGTACGGAGCGTTCTCCTCCCACGCGGACCTCACGAAGAAGATCGACCGGGAGCACGATCCAGACATGCGACGGGAACTACTCGGACTCCAACAGGAGATCGACCGAGGGCGCGCTGGATTCTAGGTGCTCGCACCTGAGTACTGCGGGGCCGGGGCTGGACATCCAGCCCCGGCCCCGGTGCGCTCAGCTCACTGCTTCTGCGGGACGGGCGCCAGCCAGACGGCGCCCAGCGGCGGCACTCGCAGCTCGACGGAGGCGGGGCGGCCGTTCCACGGGACGTCCTCGGCGATCTGCGTTCCGACGTTCACCACGCCGGAGCCGCCGAACTCCTCGGCGTCCGTGTTCAGGATCTCCGCCCACTCGCCGCCGAAGGGCAAGCCGACCCGGTAGCCCTCGTGCGGGTTCCCCGCGAAGTTCGACACGCACACGAGCACCTGGCGGCTGCCGTCCTTGCCCGTTCCCTTGCGCAGGTACGAGATGAGGTTGTGGTCGCCGTCGGAGGCGTCGATCCACTCGAAGCCCGTGTAGTCGTCGTCCCACAACGCGGGATTCGACGTGTAGATGGCGTTGAGGCGCGCCACGAGCGCCTGCACCCCGGCGTGGCCCTCCTGGTCCGTCAGCCACCAGTCCAGCGAGTAGGACTCATTCCACTCCTGCTCCTGGCCGATCTCCTGGCCCATGAAGAGCAACTGCTTGCCCGGGTGGCTCCACTGGTAGGCGTACAGGGAGCGCAGCCCCGCCAGGCGCTGCCACTTGTCGCCCGGCATCTTCGAGATGAGGGATCCCTTGCCGTGGACGACCTCGTCGTGGGACAGGGGCAGCACGTAGTTCTCCGAGAAGGCGTACACCAGGGAGAACGTGAGCTCCCCGTGGTGCCACCGGCGGTTGACCGGGTCCTCCTCCATGTAGCGCAGGGTGTCGTTCATCCACCCCATGTTCCACTTCATGCCGTAGCCCAGGCCCCCGCCGCTGGTCGGCGCGGTCACGCCGGGCCATGCCGTGGACTCCTCGGCGATCATCACGATGCCCGGGTGGCGGCGGTAGGCGGTGGCGTTGGCCTCCTGGATGAAGCCGATGGCCTCCAGGTTCTCGCGGCCGCCGTACTGGTTGGGGCGCCACTGGCCGTCCTTGCGGGAGTAGTCCAGGTACAGCATCGAGGCGACCGCGTCCACGCGCAGGCCGTCGATGTGGAAGTCCTCCAGCCAGTACAGGGCGTTGGCGACCAGGAAGTTGCGCACCTCACGGCGGCCGAAGTTGAAGACGTAGGTGCCCCAGTCGGGGTGCTCGCCGCGCAGCGGATCCGGGTCCTCGTACAGGGGGGTGCCGTCGAAGCGGGCCAGCGCCCAGTCGTCCTTGGGGAAGTGGGCGGGCACCCAGTCCAGGATGACGCCGATGCCGGCGCGGTGGAGGGCGTCGATCAGGTAGCGGAAGTCGTCGGGGGTGCCGTAGCGGGACGTCGGGGCGAAGTACGAGGTCACCTGGTAGCCCCACGAGCCGCCGAAGGGGTGCTCCGCCACGGGCATGAACTCCACGTGGGTGAAGCCCATCTCCTTCACGTAGGGGACGAGCTCGTCGGCCAGGTCCCGGTAGCCCAGTCCCTGCCGCCACGAGCCGACGTGCACCTCGTAGACCGACATCGGGCCGTTGTGGACGCTGTGGCGCGCCCTGTTGGCCAGCCACTCGTCGTCGCCCCACTCGTGGAAGTAGTCGGTGACCACCGAGGCGGTGGCGGGCGGGATCTCCGTGGCGCGGGCCAGCGGATCGGCCTTCTGGAACCAGTTGCCGCCCGGGCCCTGGACCTCGAACTTGTAGCGCGCGCCCACGCCCACGCCCGGGATGAACAGCTCCCAGATGCCCGAGGCGCCCAGGGAGCGCATCGACGAGGCCGTGCCGTCCCAGTAGTTGAAGTCGCCGACGACGCGGACCGCCCGGGCGTTCGGCGCCCACACGGCGAAGGCGACGCCGTCGGAACCGCCCATGTCCCCGTCGAAATGGCGCACGTGCGCGCCCAGCACCTTCCACAGGTTCTCGTGGCGGCCCTCGGAGATCAGGTAGGTGTCCATCTCCCCCAGGGTCGGCAGGTAGTGGTAGGGGTCGTCGACGGTGTTCGTGTCCTGGCCGTAAGTGACCCTCAGCCGGTAGTCGGGCACCTGGTCGCCGGGGACGACGGCCACCCACACGCCCCCGCGCTCGTGGACGGCCGGGAAGGACCCCTGGGGGGTGACGACCTCCACCGCGTCCGCCAGGTGCGCCACCGCGCGTATTGTGATCCCCCCGTCTCCCACGTGCGCGCCGAGCACGGAGTGGGGCGAGTAGAAGGCGCCCGCGGCGACGGCGTTGAGGGTGTCATCATCGACCGGAATCGGATTGGGCAGGGCAGTCATTGCGGTTCCTTACTCCTCGAGATTGGCTCTCGTGTGCCAGTGTATCGGTGCTGGCCCCAGCCCGTCGCCGTTTCGTGTGACGGGCGCCGCGCCCCTGGGGGCGGGAGTCGCGCGGGAGGGGCCGGCCCGCGCGAAGGAATAGGGGGGCGGGGACGTCCAGCGCCCCCGCCCGTCTCACTCGTGGTGCGACCAGGGCGAGGTGTGGGCCTGCTCCACGGAGAGGACGTGGCCCAGGCGGGTCACCGGCGACAGGGACACCCAGTTGTCGGCGCCCCACAGGTACGTGCGGCCGTCGAGCTCGTCGACCACGGTGAAGTGGCCGCCGGAGGTCTCCAGTCCCAGTTCCGCCAGGTCCAGGTAGACGGAGCCGTCGACGCCGTTGTGGGGGTCCAGCGAGATCACGCAGATCACAGTGTCCGTCTGCCCCGAGTCGGTGAAGCGCCCCGGGATCTGGCGGGAGAAGGCGATCAGGCGGTCGTCGCTGGTGGGGTGGATGCGGATCTGGTGCAGCTGGCGCAGCGCGGGGTGCTTGGAGCGGGCGGCATTGAGCAGCGTGATGAGCTTCGAGATGCCGATCGGTTCGGCGTCGGCCCAGCGGCGCGGGCGGAACTCGTACTTCTCGTTGTCGTTGGGCTCCTCGAAGGAGCCGCGCGGTGTGTTCTCCACGAACTCGTACCCGGAGTACACGCCCCACGTCGGCGAGCCCAGTGCCGCCAGCATCGCCCGGATCGCGAAGATGGCGGTCCCCCCGTCCCACATCTGTGGCGTGAGGATGTCGTGGGTGGTCGGCCAGAACGTCGGGCGCATGAGGTGGGCGGTCTGCGTGGAGACCTCCTCCAGGTACTCCTCGATCTCGTGCTTGTAGGTGCGCCAGGTGAAGTACGTGTAGGACTGGTCGAAGCCCACCGCGCCCAGGGTCCGCATCATCGCGGGCCGGGTGAACGCCTCGGCGAGGAAGAGGGTGCCCGGGTGCGCCCGGTGCACGTCGTCCAGGATCCGCTGCCAGAAGCGCACGGGCTTGGTGTGGGGGTTGTCGACCCGGAAGATCGTGACCCCGTGCGAGATCCACACCTCGATGACCGCGCGGATCGCGTTGTAGATCCCCTCCGGGTCGTTGTCGAAGTTCAGGGGGTAGATGTCCTGGTACTTCTTCGGCGGGTTCTCCGCGTAGGCGATCGTCCCGTCGGCCCGGGTGGTGAACCACTCCGGGTGCTCGGCCACCCACGGGTGGTCGGGCGAGCACTGGAGCGCCAGGTCGAGGGCGACCTCCATCCCCAGGGACCGCGCGCGCGACACGAAGGCGTCGAAGGCCTCGAAGCCCCCCAGGTCCGGGTGGACGGCGTCGTGGCCGCCCTCGGCCGATCCGATCCCGTAGGGGGAGCCCGGATCCCCGGGCCCCGCTTCGATGGCGTTGTTCTTGCCCTTCCGGTGGGTCGTGCCGATCGGATGGACCGGTGTGAGGTACACCACGTCGAAGCCCATGGAGGAGATGCGCGGCAGGTCCTCGGCCGCCGTGCGCAGCGTGCCCGACACCCAGGAGCCGTCAGGGCGCTGGAAGGCCCCCTCGGAGCGCGGGAAGATCTCGTACCACGCCCCGGCCAGGGCCAGCGGGCGGGCGACTCCCAGCGGGTAGGAGCGGGTCGAGCCCACCAGGTCGCGCAGCGGGGAGTCCCGGAAGATGACGCGCACCCGTGAGGACACGCCGGCCGAGAGGCGCTGCTGGGGGCTGCGGTTCGCGTCGCGCAGGCGGGCGGCCGCGTCGACGAGGACCTCGACGTCGGCGGGGGAGGGGCGGGACTGGCCGGGGTTCGCCAGCGCCTCGCCCGCCGCAGCCCGCTCCATGAGGCGTGCGCCCTCCTCCAGCATCAGCTCCACGTCGACGCGCGCGTCGATCTTCACCGTCGCGTCGTGGCGCCACGTCGCGTAGGGATCCGACCAGGTGTCGATCCGGAACGTCCAGTCGCCGGGGCGGTCGGCGCACACCCACGCCTCGTAGCGGTCGAGGCCGGGCATGATGTCGACCATGCGGGTGCGGGAGTGCTCGCGCCCGTCGGGATCGACGAGGACCGCCTCGGCGGCGTAGGCGTCATGGCCCTCGCGGAACACGGTCGCGCGGATGGGGAACGGCTCCCCCTGCGTGGCCTTCGCGGGCAGCGTCCCGTCCTCGACGACGGGGAACACTTCGATTGCGGGGATTCGGGGCAATAGTTCGTCGCTCACACTCCCAGCCTAATGGAAAACGCGCGCGACGAGTACACGGTTGTTCCTCACCCTCCGCCGAGGGGGCCCCGGGCGGGGCTCAGTAGTCCATCCGCATGGCCCCGCGCACCTGGGCGAGGGTCTCGTCGGCCTGCGCGTTGGCGCGCTCGTTCCCCGCGGCCAGGACGGCGAGCAGGTGGTCCTCGTTGGCGAGCAGGTCGGCGCGGCGGGCCCGCAGTGGCGCGAGCATCTCATTGAGGGACTCGGTGACCAGGGCCTTGAGCGCGCCCGCGCCCGCGTCCCCGATGCGCTCGGCGATGGCCTCGGGCGCCTCGCCCGACGACAGGGAGGCCAGCATCAGCAGGTTCGAGACCTCGGGACGGCCCACAGGATCGAATGTGATGAGCCGCTCAGCGTCGGTCTTCGCCTTCTTGAGGATCCTCGCCGTCTCGTCCGCGCTCATCCCCAACTCGATGGTGTTGCCCCGGGACTTCGACATCTTCTGCCCGTCGGTGCCCAGCAGCAGGGGCACCTCCGACAGCAGTGCCTCGGGCCTGCGGAACACCGGCTGGTCGGGATCCACCCTGCCGTAGCGCTTGTCGAAGCGCTGGGCGATGAGGCGGGCCTGCTCCAAGTGCGGCAGCTGGTCCTGGCCGACGGGGACGATGTTCGCCTTGCAGAAGAGGATGTCCGCCGCCTGGTGCACGGGGTAGGTGAGCATGAGCCCGGTCATCGCGCGGCCCTCGGTCGCCTCCAACTCGGCCTTCACCGTGGGGTTGCGGTGCAGCTCCGCCTCGGTGACCAGTGACAGGAAGGGCAGCATGAGCTGGTTGAGGGCCGGCACGGCCGAGTGGTTGAAGATCGTGGACCGCTCCGGGTCGATGCCCGCCGCCAGGTAGTCGGCGATCAGCGCGAGGACCCGCTGGCGGATGGGGCCCACGCCGTCGCGGTCGGTGATGACCTGGTAGTCGGCGATCAGGACCCACGTGTCCACGCCCCGGTCCTGCAGGAGCGCCCGGTTGCGCAGGGTGCCGAAGTAGTGGCCCAGGTGGAGGTTGCCGGTCGGGCGGTCCCCAGTGAGGACGCGGAAGCGCGACGGGTCCTGGTCGATCGCGAGGTCGATCTCGGCGCTGCGGGCCTTCGAACGGGCCAGGGAGGCGTCGGATGTGGAGTTCGCCAGGGCGTCTTCACTGCGGGTCACGGGCGTTCCTAACTGTGCGGGGTCTATCGGGGCGTGGAGGGGGTCAGCGCCCGACGTGGGCTGCCACGTCGGACAGGAGCACCATCATCGACAGCGCCTGCATGCGGATCTCGGAGCGCGGGGCGATGTGCTCGACGTCGAGGCCGAGGTTGCGGGGGTCGCGCCTGGGGCCGATGCCACCGTCGTCGGGGGAGTCCCACACGGTGTTCATGGCGACCAGCCAGTCGAGGTCGTGGCCGCGCGGCAGCGCCACCGTCACGTCCTGCAGGTTCGCGTTGATGATGACCAGGGCGTCGCGGTCCCCCCACGGCATGCCCGAGCGCAGCATCTGGAAGGTGCGGTGGGCGGGGTCGCTCCACGCCGAATCGGGCATCGCCTCGCCCCACGCCGTGTACCACGAGACATCGGGGATGGTGTCGGCCCCGTAGGGGCGCCCGGTGGCGAAGCAGTCGGGGCGCAGCACCGGGTGGGCCTTGCGCAGGGCGATGAGCCACGACACCAGGTCGATGCTCTCCTGCTGCGTGGCCGCCAGGTTCCAGTCCACCCAGGAGATCGGGTCGTCCTGGCAGTACGCGTTGTTGTTGCCGTACTGGGTGCGCCCGAACTCGTCGCCGCCCAACAGCATCGGCGTGCCCGCCGAGACGAAGAGCGTGGTGAGCAGGTTGCGCTGGGAGCGCTGGCGCAGCCCCGCGATCGTCGTGTCCTGCAAGATGGTGAAGGGCGTCAGGGCGTTGGGGTGGGTCGCCGAGGCCGCCAGGGTGCCCTCGACGCCGTGGTTCCACGACCTGTTGTCGTTCGAGCCGTCGCGGTTGCCCTCCAGGTTCGCCATATTGTGCTTGCGGTCGTAGGCGGTGAGGTCGGCCAGGGTGAAGCCGTCGTGGGCGGTGATGAAGTTCACTGACGCGCGGGGGCCGCGCAGGCTGCCGTGCCCGTGGTCGAAGACGTCGCGAGAACCGGCCAGGCGCGTGGCGAGGTCGTTGGGCCCCGACACGCGGGCCCCCGATGCCTGGGCGCGCACGTCCGCCAGCCAGAAGTTGCGCAGCGCGCCCCGGTAGTGGTCGTTCCACTCGGAGAATGGCACGGGGAAGTTGCCCGTCTGCCAGCCCCCGGGGCCCACGTCCCAGGGCTCGGCGATGAGCTTGGCCGAGCCGATGACCTCGTCGGCGGCCATGGCGACCAGCAGGGGGTGCATGGGGGAGAAGCCGGTGGCGAAGCGGCCCAACGTGGCCGCCAGGTCGAAGCGGAACCCGTCGACGCCCATGTCGGAGGCCCAGTAGCGCAGGGAGTCCAGGACCATCTGGATGGTCTTGGGGTTGTCCATGTTCAAGGTGTTGCCCGTGCCCGTCACGTCGATGATCTGCGTGGGCCTGGACGAGGTGTGCCGGTAGTACAGGTCCGAGTCCAGGCCCCTCCACGACAGGGAGGGGCCCGAGTCGCCGCCCTCGCAGGTGTGGTTGTAGACGACGTCGAGGATGACCTCGATGCCCGCCTCGTGGAGGATGGACACCATTCCGCGGAACTCGTCGACGACGGCCTGGGCGCCGCGCATCCGGGCGGCGGCGGTCGCGTAGGAGGGCTCGGGGGCGAAGAACGACAGCGTCGAGTAGCCCCAGTAGTTGGTGAGCCCGCGCTCGGTGAGGAAGGGCTCGTCGCACTTGGCGTGGACGGGCAGCAGCTCGATGGAGGTCACCCCCAGGTCCAGCAGGTAGGACACGCACGAGGGGTGGGCCAGGCCCGCGTAGGTGCCGCGCAGCTCGGGCGGCACGCCGGGCATGTTCTTCGTGAAGCCCTTGACGTGGACCTCGTACAGGATCGTCCGGTCCCACGGGATCCGGGGCTTGGCGGCGATGGGGAAGGAGGGGGTGACGACGACGTTGCGCGGCATGTGGGGCGCCGAGTCCAGCGGGGACCGGCGCATCGGGTACTCGTCGGGGTAGAGGTCCTCGTCCACGCAGTGCGCGTACACGGACGCCCCCAGGTCGACGGCGCCCTCGACTCCGCGCCCGTAGGGGTCCAGCAGGAGCTTGCGGGAGTTGTGGAACATGCCGCCGTCGGGGTCCCACGGCCCGTGGACCCTCAGGCCGTAGCGGGTGCCCGCCCCCAGCCCGGGGATGTGCCCGTGCCACACGCCGGTCGTCGGACCGAGGAGGGCGAACTGGGTCTCGTGGCCGGCCTCGTCGAAGACGCACAGGTCCACGCCCGTGGCGTTGCGCGCGACGACGGCCACGTCGAGGCCGCCCGCCGAGGGGTGCACGCCCAGTCGTGTCGGGATCGGATTCGGCTCCCCCACGCGAACGCGCGTCGGGGAGGTGTCGAACACGAGCAGTTCACTCATCTCCTCGAGCCTTCCATATGCGGACAGCCATTACCTCTTTACTCCTGCATTACCTCTTTTACTCCTGCGCCCGGCGGCGCGCGGGCGCTACGGCGGACGGGCGACCCGCCCAATTGTAGCGACACGCCCGCCAGGTGCCACCGTACCCCCACAACGGAGAGGGAACAATCCGGTTCCGGTGTATGAGGAGATGCTCATATGGGAGGCGGACGGCGTTTGTGGCACGCTAGGGGCCATGAGAATTGTCGTGTGTGTGAAACATGTGCCCGACGCGGCCTCGCAGCGGCGCTTCGAGGACGGCCGCCTGGTGCGCGGTGAGGACGACGTCCTCAACGAGCTCGACGAGAACGCCATCGAGGCCGCCGTCCGCCTGGCCGAGGGCGAGAGGGACGCCGGGCGCGCGGCGGAGGTCGTCGCGCTGACGATGGGCCCCGAGGACGCCGAGGACGCCATTATGCGCGCGCTGCAGATGGGCGCCGACCGCGGGGTCCTCGTCAGCGACGACCTGCTGGAGGGCTCCGACGTGGTGACGACCGCGTCCGTGCTGGCCGCTGCCATCGCCAGGATCGCCGACGAGGGCGGAGCCGTGGACCTGGTGGTCACGGGCATGGCGTCGCTGGACGCCATGACCTCGATGCTGCCCGCCGCCCTGGCCGCCAAGGCGGGGATGCCACTGCTCGGCCTGGCCAGGAGCATGGACATGGAGGGCCGCCGCGTCGAGATCAGCCGCACAGTGGACGGCTACGACGAGCGCCTGGGCGCCCCGCTGCCCGCTGTCGTCTCGGTCACGGACCAGATCAACGAGCCGCGCTACCCGGCGTTCGCCGCCATGAGGGCCGCGCGCAAGAAGCCCATCGACCAGTGGGGCATCGACGACCTCGTCCAGACCCCCGGAGGGGAGGCGCTCACCCTGCGGCGCGCCCTGACGTCCGTGATGCGCAGCGAGGAGATCACGCGCTCGGGCGCGGGGACGATCATCCAGGACTCCGGCGACGCCGGGCGCGCGCTGGCCTCCTACATCCTCGAAGTGGTGAAGTGAAATGACAGAAACGATGTCCGCCCCCGTCCTGGTCCTCGCCGACCACGCCGCGGGCCAGGCGCGGCTGACGCCCGCCGCCGGCCAGCTGCTCACCCTGGCCCGCTCCCTCACTTCGGGCGGCGTGGACGCCCTGGTCCTCACCGACGCGATCGACATGGAGGCCCTGGGCGCCCTGGGCGCCGACCGGGTGCTCAGCGCGCCCCTGGGCGCGGCGGCCCGCGCCTCGGTGGCCGCCGCCGACGCGGTCGTCGCCGCCCTGGAGGCGGGCTCCTACGGCCTCGTGCTGCTCCCCTCCGACTACCGGGGCCGCGAGATCGCCGGGGCGGTGGCCGCCACCACCGACGCCGGGGTCGTCTCCGGCGCCTCCTCCGTCTCCTACGACGGCGGCGTCCTGGAGATCGCCAAGACCGCGCTGGCCGGATCGTGGTCGATGCGCATCGTCGTGGAGGGCCAGACCCCGGTCGTCGGCGTCGCCTCCGGGGCAGTCGACGAGGCGAGGGCCGCCTCGCCCACGACGCCCGCCGTGGAGTCCCTCGAAGTGGTGCTCAGCCCCCGCGCCCAGGCGGTCGCGGTCCTCGCCTCGACGCCCGAGGACACCGGCGGGGTGTCCCTGGCCGACGCCTCGACCGTCGTCGTCGGCGGACGCGGTGTGAATGGCGACTTTACGATGGTCAAGGAACTGGCCGACGCCCTGGAGGGCGCGGTCGGCGCCACCCGCGTGGCCTGCGACGAGGGCTGGGCCCCCCGCGGCGAGCAGATCGGCCAGACCGGCCTGTCCGTCTCGCCCAACCTCTACGTGGGCCTGGGCGTGTCCGGAGCCGTCCACCACACGGTGGGGATGCAGTCGAGCGCCCACATCGTCGCGGTCTGCGACGACCCGGACGCCCCCATCTTCGAGCTCGCCGACTTCGGCGTGGTCGGCGACGTCGCGGAAGTCGTCCCCCAGGCCCTCGACGAGATCCGCAAGGCCCGCGCCGCCGAGTGAGCCACTACCTGGACCACGCGGCCACCTCGCCCCTCGACCCCGCGGCGCTCGAGGCGTGGGTGGCGGCCCAGCGCGAGCTCGGCGCCGTCCCCGGCAACCCCGCCGCCCTCCACTCAGGGGGGCGGCGGGCCCGCCGTATGCTCGACGACGCCCGCGAGAGGGTCGCCCGCCAGCTGGGCGCCGACATCCACGAGGTGCTCTTCACATCGGGCGCCACCGAGTCCGACGCCCTCGGGGTGATGGCGGCGGCCAGGGGGGCCCGCGCCTCGGACCCCGCGCGCACGCGGATCCTGGTCTCCTCCGTCGAGCACGACGCGGTCGCCAACCAGCGCGCCGTCGCCGACAGGGAGGGCTTCGCGTGGGAGGAGCTGCCCGTCGCCCCCACTGGGACCACCCCCATCGACGAGGCGGCCCTGGCCGCCCTGGCGCCGTCGGTGGCGGTGGCCTCGATGTGCCTCGTGTGCTCCGAGACGGGTGCGGTCCAACCCGTGGCCGCCCTGGCTCGGGCGATGAGGGCAGGCGGGGCGCGCACCCACACGGACGCCGCCCAGGCCGTGCCCGTCGTCGAGGTGCGCTTCGACGAACTGGGCGTGGACCTCATGAGCGTCGCCGGGCACAAGACGGGGGCGCCGGTCGGCGTGGGGTGCCTGGTGGTCCGGCGCGGGATCCCGGCGCTCACGGACCGCCCCGGCGGCGGCCACGAGCGCGGACTCCGCTCGGGGACCCCGGACGTGGCGGGGGCGCTCGCCCTCGCAGCCGCCCTGGAGGCCACGGCCGCCAGGCGCCGGGCGTTCGCCTCCCGGACCGCCGCCCTGCGCCAGCGGCTCCTCGCGGCGCTGCCGCCCGGCTGCGCCCCCACCGTGGCCCCGGCCGACGCCGTCCCCTCGATCATCCACCTGTCGATCCCCACCTCGCGCCCCGAGGCCGTCCTCATGGCGATGGACATGGCGGGCGTCGTCGTGTCGGCGGGCAGTGCCTGCCACGCGGGCGTGGCGCGCCCCTCCCGGGTCGTCATGGCGATGGGGCGCGACGAGGCCAGCGCACTGGGCGTCCTGCGCGTCTCCCTGGGCGCGGCCACCACCGAAGACGACATCGACGCGCTCATCGCGGCGCTGCCGGCGGCGGTCCGCGCCGGACAGGCCCTGGAAGGGGCGCCCCGCGCGCGGAACACGAGGAACCAGGAGGCGCACTGATGCGGGTGCTCGCCGCGCTGTCGGGCGGGGTCGACTCCGCCGTCGCCGCAGCCAAGGCCGTCGAGGCGGGCCACGACGTGGTCGGCGTCCACATGGCCCTGTCCAGCCAGCCCGCCCAGTGCCGCATCGGGTCGCGGGGCTGCTGCTCCGTCGAGGACGCCGGGGACGCGGCCCGCGCCGCCGAGACCATCGGCATCCCCTTCTACGTGTGGGACCTGGCCGAGGAGTTCGAGCAGACCGTCATCACCGACTTCATCGCCCAGTACCGGGCCGGGCGCACCCCCAACCCGTGCGTGCGCTGCAACGAGTTCGTGAAGTTCCGCGAACTGGCGGACCGGGCCCGCGCCCTCGGCTTCGACGCCGTGTGCACGGGCCACTACGCGGCCATCGTCGAAGGGGAGCAGGGGCCCGAGCTCCACCGGGGCGCCGACGCGGCGAAGGACCAGTCCTACGTGCTCGCCGTCATGGGCCCCGACGAGCTGCGTCGCGTCGTCCTGCCCCTGGGGGGAGCGCCCTCCAAGGCGTGGGTGCGCGCCGAGGCCGAGCGCCTGGGCCTGGGAGTGTCCGACAAGCCCGACTCCTACGACATCTGCTTCATCCCCGACGGGGACACCCAGGGGTTCCTCCGCGCCCACCTGGGGTCGGCCGAGGGGGAGATCGTCACCCCCGACGGGCGGGTCCTGGGCCGCCACGGCGGCTACTGGAACTACACGGTCGGCCAGCGCAAGGGCCTCGGCATCGGGGCGCCCGCGCCCGACGGGCGCCCCCGCTACGTCCTGGAGACCAGGCCCGAGACGAACCAGGTGGTCGTCGGCGCCTCCGAACTGCTCACCGTCGACCGCATCGAGTGCTCCGACGCCGTGTGGCTGGCGCCCGACGACCCGGGCGACGCCGCCTCCGGCGGCCTCTACGCCCAGTTCCGCGCCCACGGACGCCCGCTGCCCGTGGCGTCCCTGGTCCGCAGAGCGCCGGGGGGAGCCGGAGCGCGGTTCGTCGTCGGCCTCGCCGAGGGCGCCCGGGGCGTGGCCCGCGGGCAGTCCCTGGTCGTCTACAGGGGCGACCGCGTCCTGGGGGAGGGGACCATCGACGCCACGTCCCGGGCGGGCGCGGCCCTCGCCTCGTGAGGCGGGTGCGGTGCGCCCATGAGAGGGCCCAGCGGGGGGCTGGGGCGGCCCTCGCCTCGTCAGGAGCATGGGCCGATCGGATACACTGGGCGGGCGCGCGAGTGGCGGAATTGGCAGACGCGCTGGATTTAGGTTCCAGTGTCCTAGACGTGTGGGTTCGAGTCCCATCTCGCGCACCACGGGAGCGGCGCGCACCGCTGCGGGAGTCCGGGTCGGATCGACGGCGCCGGACAGGGCCAGCGCACTGCGAGTGGTGTGCGCCTTCCGCCTGGCGCGCGTGTCGGCGACCGGGCCGAATCCCGTGGGCTGCGGAGCCGCATCTCGCTCGTGCCTATCCATGCCCATCGGGCTTCCGGACGTGCCCCAGCCGGAGCCGGACCCCCATTCGACCGGGCAGCGGGCTGGCGCTCGGGTAGTTTTGCAAGCGATTTCACGCATTCAAAAGGATGTCTCGCCCCTGGGACGGGCGCGGGGGTTTGTTTTGAAAGCGAAGTGGAGTTTTCAAAGGCATACCGTCACTTTGCTAGCTTGGTTTTTCACAGGAAGTGCAACGTGCGGTGTGTGTAGGCTTCCTCAGGGGTTTTCCAGCCGAGGCGTTTGCGTGGTCGTTGGTTGAGTTGATCGTGCACCTGTTGGATCCGCGTGGGGTTGATGCCGTCCAGTGAGGTCCTCTTGGGGAAGTACTCGCGCAGCAGGCCGTTGGTGTTCTCGCCTGAGCCGCGCTGCCAGGGGCAGCGGGCCTGGCAGAAGTAGAGGGGGGCGCCCAGTGATTCTTGAAGGGCGGGGCCGAGGGCGAACTCGTGGCCCCGGTCCACGGTGAGGGTGTGGACGGTGTGGGGGGCCAGGGCCTGCTCGATTGAGCGGTGAGACGTCCGCCGCGCGTTTGGAGGGGGCCTTGCCGCCCACCAGGCGCCACCTGGTGGCCCGGCCGCGCCGGGGTGACCAGTACAGCGCCGCTCATACGGCCCGCGACGGTGTCGCCCTCCCCCTCGCCCACCCGTTCACGCCGGTCGGCGATGGCGGGCCGCTCGCCCAGCTCGTGGGTGATCGTGATCCTGCCCCGCCCGTCGAGACGGCCCTTCCTGCGGCGCCTCCTGTGGCGCAATCGGGCGCTCATCTTCTTGTGCCCGCCGAGAGTGTGGTCCAGCAGGCCGCTGTGGACCGCCCTGAAGGATGGTTGTGTCGCTCACGCCCAGGTCGGGGCGCCCGGGTCATGATGCGGCCCTCGATCTGCTCGGGGGACCAGTGCCGGTCCCGTATCAACCGGGCCACCAGCTCCAAGCGCCGGGGATCGGCCAACAAGGGCCGGCGGCGGCACCGCCGCGCCCTGCGCTGGCTCTTGTCGTGGGCGGTGCTCGCCCTGTAGCACCACATCCGGCCCGCCACCGGGCTGTACCACCCGTTCCTGCGGATCTCGCGCGACACCGTGGACTTGTCCCGGCCGACGAGCCGGGCGATCTCGCTCACCCCCACACGGTTCTTCCAGTGGACCATGATGTCCTCGCGCTCAGCGAGGGTAAGATGACGGTATTGGCGGCCCATGGCACTCCTCCAGACGGTAATTTCTTGCACCCACCATCCTAGGGACCCATGGGCCGCCAACCCACCTCCGCACCGTTGCACTCGAAACGAAAAACCAAGAGTGTTATAACGCTTGCAAAGTGTGGTATCGCTGTGAAAATTCGGTACGCCGCGAAAACTGAGCCCGTCGCGCCGGAACCGTCATGGAAACAGCCCACAGCGTGGGATGCCCGGGCGCAGACGCCCGCGGGCCAGGCTGTACTGCTGTGAAAACAGCCCACCACAGCGCAGCACACGGACTCAGAGGCCCGCAGGCCGGGCGGCAGTGCTGTGAAAACGGAGGTTCCGCTGCGGAAAAGGAGCCCACCGCGCCAGTATCGCTGCGAGAACAGGTCCGGCGACGGGCACAACTCATCCTCCCGGGTGCCGCGAGTCGCATTGGGGCAGGAAAACACCCATTGGGGCAGGTTAGCCCGCATTGGGGCAGGTTATTAACCTGCCCCAATGCATCGTTTCCTACCCCAATGACTCGTAACCTACCCCAATGCGCACCCCGCCCACGCACAGGCGCCGATAGATCCGGACCCACCTGCGGCCGCGGGCGCACCTGCCGACCCGATGCTCCGTCACACCGACGCACCGGCCGACCCGATGCTCCGTCACACCGACGCACCGGCCGAACCCCGGTTCGTTCCGGCTTTGTCGTCGACACCCACCGGATCGTCCGCCGGCGCTCCGCGCGGATCACGGCGGTATGCTCGTTCAGATGGAGCGGAATCCCGTGTACAACCACGTCCCCGACCTGTGCCTGTTCGGCCTGGGCGCTGCGGCCGGCGCCTCGGCGTGGCTCTTGCCGTGGACGGTGGTCCTGCCCGGTTGGCTCAGGCTGGTGGGCGGGGCCTTCGTCGTCGCGGCGGCGCTCGCCATCGGCGCGGTGCTGGGCGCGTTGCGCCGCGCCGCCACATCGACCAATCCTGTTGACGAACCGACCGAACTGCTCACCTACGGGCCCTTCGGGCTCTCCCGCAACCCGCTCTACCTGGCCTACGTGCTCGCCTTGCTGGGCTGCGCGCTGGCGAGCGGGTCCTGGGCGGCCCTCCTGTGCCCGCTGGTCTCCTTCGCGGTGCTGAACTGGCTCATCATCCCCATCGAGGAGCGGGCCCTGCTCCGGGCCTTCGGCGACGGGTACGGGCGCTACCGCCGCAGAGTGCGGCGCTGGCTGTAGGCGCGCGAGGGGGCGGGATTCCTGGCTATTTCAAGGCGTTCCGGGTGTGCCGTGAACCAGAACGCCACGTAGTTTGGACTCTTCCAATGACGACAACGATGGTGTACTATCGAGCGCTGTATCATACACACGGAAGGGGCCATTCTGCATGCGAGCGATCTTCAAACCTCTGCTTGTGATTGTCGACGCCGGCCTGTTGCTGTACTGGTCCATGGTGATCGCTGATGTGTTTCCCGAGGAACTGCGATTCCGTGATTACAGTAACGAGGTTGTTCAAGCGTGGAACTGGTCTTTCTTCCCATTGGACATTACCGCCGCCCTGTTCGTCTTTCTGGGCGCGTACTTGACTAAGAGAAAGGTGGGCGCAGGTGATCTTGTGCTCATGTTCGGATTGACATTGACATTCTGCGCAGGATTTATGGCCATATCGTTTTGGGCGTACTACGGTGATTTCGAGCTGTTTTGGTGGGGGGCTAACTCCGTGCTCATGGTCGTACCATTACTGGTGTTCGGTAGCATGATTGTCGATAGAATGGGGTGCAAGGTTCCAGAGAATGGGTAATGTAAGATCTGTAATCGAGCTCATTGAAGGTGGGTATTTGTCTGATGGGGCGCCGCATAGGGGGTTTGAGGGTTGAGCGTCGAAAGCTGCAGCCCTATGCGGAGGTGCTGTGTGATTTTATTTTGCCTTCGGCGCTTCTGTCTTTCGGGGATTTCTAGGACCTGGGTGGTCCTGTGCTGCGCTGTTGTGTCCGAGGTGTCCGCAACCCTGGCTCTCAAGAAAGCTCTAGGGGAACCTCTCTACTACCTCGCGGTTCTCGTGGGTTACGCGCTCTCATTTGTGTTCCTGTCCATGGTATTAAGGCTGGGTATGCCCCTCGGGGTTGCTTATGGGGTGTGGGGAGCCCTTGGGGTGGCGTTGACTTCCGCGCTTTCAGTAGTGATATTCGGTGAAACTATGAACACTGTAGCTGTGGTTGGGGTTGCCCTCATCGTTTCGGGGGTTCTTCTGGTTGAGCTGGGGGCGCGGTCCCGTGGTGCAACCAGAGTACAGGATGGCGTGGAATGAGTTTACTGTACCTGTTCGGGGCGATCGTTTCCGAAGTGATGGCAACATTGTCGTTGAAGCTTGTCTCAGACGGTAAGGGAGTGAAATGGTACGCTCCCGTACTCGTGGGCTACGCTGCGGCTTTTGTACTACTCACTTGTGCGCTTAGCTCCGGTTTTCCCCTCGGGGTGGCCTATGGCATCTGGTCTGCCGGAGGGGTTGCTGTGACTGCGGTTGCCTCGCGGATACTGTTTCGGGAGTCCTTGAACCGCGTGACGGTCTTGGGGATCGCCTTGATCGCGATCGGTGTGCTCCTAGTGGAAGGATCGTCCAACTACTCGTAGGCGCGCGATCGGAGGGGAGCCGTATTGTCGTGGTTCTTCGCCAGGGGCTCAGCGAGCGGCGCGTGTGGGCAAGGGGCGGAGCAGAGCGCGCCAAGGGTGGCATGTCCAGTTCGCCGCGTTGCCCCCGCCCGGGCGCGCGGGGGCGGGGGTTCCTACACTGGTGGCATGACCCGACTCGAAGTGGGGCAGCGCGCCCCCGGATTCACGCTCGAAACGACGAAGGGCGCCCTGTCGCTGGCCGATGCGCTGGAGCGCAGCGGCGAAGGCGTCGTCGTGTACTTCTACCCGAAGGCGGCCACGCCCGGGTGCACGAAGGAGGCCTGCGACTTCCGCGACTCCCTGGAGGGCCTGGCGGGCGCCGGATACTCCGTCATCGGCGTGTCCCCCGATCCGCTCAGCGCCCTCGAGCGCTTCGCCGAGGCCCAGTCCCTGGCCTTCCCCCTCGCCTCGGACCCCTCACATGGTGTCCTCGAGGCGTGGGGCGCGTGGGGCGAGAAGAAGAACTACGGGCGCACGGTCACCGGCGTCATCCGCTCCACCGTCGTCGTCGCGAAGGACGGCACGGTCGCGCTGGCCCAGTACAACGTGAAGGCGACCGGCCACGTCGCGAGGCTCCGCAAGGCCCTCGGCATCGACTGACCCGCAGGGGCGCTGACGGGTGGGGCCGCTGGTGCGCCCAGTCCGGGGCGGTGAGCGCTGCCTGCGCTGACGGATGCTGGTGCTGATGGGCGCTATCGGCGCCGCGCGCTGTCGGGCGCTGCTACACCGACGCGAGTTGTTGGCATGAGCGCGCGTTGTCCGCACCGACGCGCGTCGTTGG
>ERZ772764.453-NODE-453-length-28615-cov-39.112535_pt1 | contig 28615 bp, 28 predicted proteins | sample MGYA00512163_ERZ772764 | MGnify/ENA primary metagenome ERZ772764 (study PRJEB29015, sample SAMEA2737903) | human oral metagenome | biome: human oral; feature: human-associated habitat; material: dental | place: China | collected 2094 ... | reverse complement strand
ACTACACGATGCCAGATCTTCCTCCCACTAATCCCGGCAATGATTATGGGGCATACAAGGGTTCGGCTCAGAATCATCACTATGTTATCCGTAACGTAGTCAACGTGCTCTCTGAAAATAGTTCGGACACAATCACAACGAACGTGCTCGAAGGTATGAAGGTCGTGGATATTATTGGGCGGATTTATGGGGAGAAAAAGTTAGAGAGATAAGTCTGAATGGAAAAGAAAACGATTGGGGTACTTGGATTAGGTTACGTTGGCTTACCATTAGCGATTGAGTTTAGCCGTAGGTATAAAGTCGTTGGATACGACGTAATACCCAACGCATTACTGAGCTTTCTGCGGGTATAGATCGAACCGCCGAGGTGGAATCTTCTTTACTGAAAGAATGCCTCTCTTCTGATCTTGTTCTTGAAGAGAGGTCGTTTTGACTTCGAATCTCGAAGTTCTGTCTGTTTCTGTCAATTTTATTTTACACCGTGACAGCTCCAACGTCAATCTCTAAGCCTAAGAATCCGATCCTTTTATTAAATGCAGTAAAAATCAATCGCCTAGATTTTGAGAATAGACATTTTCTTCTATGGGCTTATGGTTTGTCCGGGTTGTACAGAGGAAGAGGAAGAGGAAGAGTGTGTGTGTACTGAGGGCGGCTTGAATTATAATCAAAATTTCTCTTGTGGTTATTCTCTGGAACGGATTAATTCTGGAAACAAAAATATACGCAGACTACGATTAAGAAGATGGTTTCTCCCTTCCCTCCACTCCAACAGCGCTGGATTAGTTTGAAGAATTATATGGATTGATAGTTAAAGCTGGGATATATAGGGCTTTATCGATTAAAGCAGCAGAGGCTGCTAAAGCAATAAAAAACTCTCGGCAAGATATTGATAATTTACTGTAAATAAAACGGCGCTGCTTTTTTGATAAAATGGGGATTGATGCACGTGAAGTGCTAGATGTGGCATCAACCAAGTGGAACTTTTAAAATTTACTCTGGGCTTAGTCGGTGGACATCATATAGGTGTTGATCTGTATTATCGTACAAATTCCAGAGCTTGGAACATAATCCTCAGGCTATTCTCTGTGGGTAAGATGTCGATGACAAAGTGTGGGGAGGGGGTAAAAAGTGATCAGACTTATACGCGAAAACGAATTCAGACAGCTGGACGTTAAGGTCCCCCCATTCTATGGTTTACATTTGAGGGAAACTGTTTAGATACACGCTACACGAAACTCGTTATGATGTTGTGCGTGAATTGCTTGAATATAATATGTTTATTAATGTATGCGACCCCTATGTGTGTCGCAATAGGACTGAGGTTGAATGTGGTGTAAATTTAGAAGCTGTTCTGAATTTATTGGTGGAGTTCTTTTAAGGAGGATCTGTCAGAAAGAGAGGTGCAACATGGCTTCTGTAGATTCACTGTTTCGCTCGTAAACGATGGTCATTCTCCTGTAGTTTTCTATCTAAGAGAACGTTCTTTCTATGATCTATTTGAGAGGAAATGCCACAGACTTGCGAGCAGATTCTTAGAGGCGAAGTACAACTTCAAAATCCCATCCAAGTCCCTTTGACAAACACTGCTAACGGGCCTCGATAGCCACCATCAGCAAGGAGTATTTAAGCTCGGAAAATCTATCTGCAAATCGCTTTATAACAGGTACTTCGCCTTTAGAATCATGGATATTTACCAGATGGATCACCGTTGCCATAGGAGGTCCAAGCGTATCTACAACGATGTGTTCTTTCTTTTCTTTGATCTTCTTACCTCCATCAACTGCGCATTTCTTACCGTTTACATGGTGAGAGGTTCGTACGCTTCTCTGAGTCTCTGATACTAAGATTCGGAGATTTTCTGCCATGAAATTTTCGAACAGAATCTCGTAGCCGACACATCAGTTTTTCAAAGACTCATTCTTGTTTTCATTTTAAAAAACAGGAATAGACTGCTTATTGCTAAGCAAAATCTCTAGGGGTATTCGTCATTAGCACCCCGTTTGTGTTATTCTAATTTAGGTCAAAAAACGAGATTATACTGACAGTGAGATATGATCAATTCGCCCGCCCCCGTTATAAACAATCAGAATATATAGCCAAACGGAAAAGGCTTGCGAACAGAAACGGTAAAACATAAACATCTTTGTGGCGGATATGTCATTCAAGCTACTGGAATAAGAAATAGAGGAACTGCGCAAACTTCAGCGTAACGTTATCGGTCGTATAGACTATGCTCGGATTGCTTGATGCTAGCCTTAGACTTTAGCCCAAGGCTTGGTTGCCCCAAAGTTTGGGCATAGACGTCGCTACTGTCTATCGGTACAAGAATCTTTACGTTCGAGGAAAAACGGACAGTCTTTTGGAAGATCGCTATAAGGGTTATTAGGGACGTCTTGAGAGTGGACAGATCAGCCTGCTTTGCTAAGAGTTGGAGCGACAATACCGATGCCAAAAGCGTGTCCGAATGGGTATAGGATACCTTCGGAATAGCATATACGCCAGCCGGAATGGTGAATCTTTTGAACCTCAATCGGCTTTACATACAAGAAGACTACAGAGGATCCCTTTGTGAGGCGGATGCAGAGGAGCAAAAGGCCTTTGTCCAAATGATAAAGGCGCGCTTCAGAGCTAAGAAAGGGAGCGAGATCTACTATTACGCTGACGGCACACATCCGACTCACAACACACGTTCTACTTATGCATGGAACAAGATGGGCAAACGTTTGGAGCAGCCCACTGTGAGCGGTCGGGACCCAAGTCAACATGAACGGACTACTTAATGCGCATGATGTGACAGACGTCATAGCCCATGAGTGTCCGAGTCTCGATTCCGATTTCACCATCGCCCTTTACAAGGCAGCTTTGGAGAAGCACCCTGAGGCTGAAAGCATCTACATCATCCAGATGCACGCTATTCCTGAGTAAAATACTCCGAGGGTGGGTGGAGGGCACGAAAATCAAGCAGATCTTCTTACCGCCCCCGAATTTAACCCCGATCGAGCGGCTGCGGAAGTTCCTCCGAAATGAGATCATCAACACAAAGTTTTATCGGACAAAACATGAATTCGAGACGCGGCGCTCAAATTCTTTGACAACATCTCGTCTTATCGGAAGGAGATGTGAGTCGCTTCTAACTCTGAATTTCCGAGTGCTCAATTCGCAATCTATTTTTGATTGACTTTAATGTTAAAAGAAGGATTCTACTATAGTATAGTAAATGGATGATTGCAAGTTGAAAAATGAACCCTTCTAAAATCACTCAAGAAAAAGTTCAAGAGGAACTTACACTAAAAGAAAAGACCGCAAAAGGTTTATTTTGGGGTGGAATTAGTAATGTTGTCCAGCAGATCATAGGGATGGCTTTTGGTATAGCTATCGCTCGGATACTTTCTCCCAACGATTACGGGTTAGTGGCAATGCTTGCCATCTTTACAGCAATTGCCAATACGGTGATGGATAGCGGATTTACGACAGCCCTTGTAAATAGAAAAAAAATAGAACACGAAGATTATAATGCTGTCTTTTGGTTCAATCTTTTTGCCGCATTTGGAATGTATGTTATTCTGTTTTTTGCGGCACCGTTAATTGCCCGTTTTTATAAGCAACCAATTTTAATAGGCATATCTAGAACCCTTTTTCTTAGTTTTGTTATTGCTGCACTCGGAATTGTACATAATGCATATCTTCTAAAAAGAATCAAAGCTAAACAGCGTGGAATTATTGATATGGCCGCGGTATTTTGTTCTGGAAGCGTTGGATTGATCTTGGCGCTAAAAGGTTTTGCCTTTTGGGGATTAGTCGCCCAACATTTAGCTCAAATATCCGTTTCAGTGCTGATGCGTTGGTATTATTCACCTTGGAGGCCCACACTAGAATTTAATTTCACACCGCTAAGGGGAATGTTTGGATTTGGGGTGAAGATATTTATTGCTACTATTGTTAGTATATTATCGGCTAACATGTTTTCCATCATATTAGGGCGTTATTATGGAAAAACAGAAACAGGTTATTATAGCCAAGGCAATAAATGGGCTTCTCTGGGTAATTCCGTTTTATCTGGGATGATAACAGGTGTGGCGCAATCTGTTTTTGTGGAGGCTTCGGATAATATACATCGACAGGCTAAGGTTTTCCATAAGCTGGTAAGGTTTGGCGCCTTCGTAACTTTTCCCGTAATGTTTGGATTACTCTTTCTTGCAAAAGAATTTGTCTTGCTAACAATAGGAAAGAATTGGCTGGGTGCTGTTGTGTTCTTGCGATTATTCTGTATTTGGGGCAGTCTAAGTTTTTTGGAGACTGTTTATGTCTGTTTGCTAATTGCCAAGGGACGATCTGACATTTATTTATCGATAATTATTGCGGTTTGTCTGTTTCAAATATTAAGCGTATTAGTGATGTGGCCATTAGGTATCATTTCAATGATTATTGCCTATATCTCAATTCGTTTGATATTTCTTTTTCCCTGTCATTACTTTGTAAATAAAGCGCTAGGCGTTACATTTTTCTCCATAATGAGAGACATATTCCCCTACCTCATAGCCGTGAGTCTCTCGATCGGAGTGGCTTTTACACTTACGGAAGATATCAACAATATACATATGTTGTTTTTACTCAGGGTTGTGTTAGTAGTTTTCTTTTACATTGGACTTTTATGGGTAATGGGCTCAGCTCTTTTGAAAGAAGGTATCCTTTTTATGCGTAATAAAATCTAAATATATGTTGAACGGGAAATCTATATTGATTACGGGTGGAACAGGGTCTTTTGGAAGGATGTTTGTAAAAAAAATCATCCAAAGTTATTCGGACGTGAAAAGAATTGTGGTTTTTTCTCGCGGAGAGTTGGAGCAATATAAAATGCAACAGATCTATCCGGCAGACAGATATCCTCAGATGCGCTTTTTTATAGGTGATGTACGAGATGCAGAGCGCGTAAAACAGGCTTGTGAAGGGATAGATGTAATTATTCATGCTGCAGCGATTAAGCAAGTTGACACAGCTGAATATAATCCGGAAGAGTGTATAAAAACGAACGTTGGGGGAGCACAAAATGTTATTCGTGCAGCTTTATATTGTGGTGTTAAGCATGTGGTTGCTTTATCTACTGACAAAGCCTGTGCTCCGATCAATTTATATGGAGCAACAAAACTCACTTCAGACAAGTTGTTTATTGCTGCCAATAATATTAAGGGTGGACGTAACATTAAATTCTCAGTTGTCCGCTATGGAAATGTGATGGGATCACGTGGTTCAGTTATCCCGTTTTTTATAAATAGAAAGAATCAAGGAGCAGCATATCTTCCTATAACAGATCGAAGAATGACCAGATTTAATATTTCTCTAGATGCTGGAGTGGATTTGGTTATGTATGCAATCGGCCATCATTTAGGCGGTGAGATTTTTATACCCAAAATACCATCTTATCGAATTATAGATGTTGCGCAGGCGATCGCACCAGATATTCCGATAAAGCAGATCGGGATACGACCTGGGGAAAAACTTCATGAAGAGATGATTACTATAACAGACGCATTAAACACATTAGATCTGGGCGACTATTATGCTATACTGCCCACAGTGTCATTTAATCATACACCGAAGGAATATATAGATCACTACAACGCAAATTATGTTCCGGAGGGATTTCATTACAGTTCAGGAGAGAATTCGGATTGGGAAACTGTCGAGTCAATACGCGAGAAGATAAGAAAATATGTTGATCCCTGTTTTTTTTAATGCGTGATGATAACAAAACAGATACCATATGGACATCAGAAAATAACAGCTGAGGATATTCAGGCTGTTGTGGATGTGCTTCAGTCTGATTTCCTAACACAAGGTCCCAGAATAAAAGAATTCGAAAATGTTTTTGCGCAATACGTAGGGGCGAAGTATGCTGTTGCTGTTAATAATGCAACGGCGGGATTACATTTAGCTAGTGTTGCTTTATGCATTAAACCTGGAGATAAAGTTATTGTTACACCTCTAACATTCGCAGCAAGTGCAAATTGTGTTTGTTACTGCGGGGGTGATGTTATATTTTGTGATATTGATAAGGACTCCTATTTAATAGATATTAACAAACTACATAAAATACTTAGATCATCTCCTGTGGGTACATACAAGGGTATTGTGCCTGTTGACTTTGCCGGATATCCTGTAAATCTGGAAAAGCTTCGCCAATTAGCTGATGAATATGGTTTATGGATATTGGAAGATGCCTGCCATGCCCCAGGCGGATATTTTATTGATAGTGGCGAAAATGAACAACGGTGTGGGAATGGTAGATTGGCCGACATATCTGTATTTTCATTTCATCCAGTGAAGCATATTACGACTGGTGAAGGAGGAATGATCACAACGAACAATAAGCAATTATATGACAAACTTTGTCTTTATCGCACCCATGGGATAAGTAAAGACCCCCTTTTAATGAAAGAAAACCATGGTGGATGGTATAATGAAATGATAGGGCTTGGATTTAATTATCGCCTTACCGATTTTCAAGCTGCATTAGGGATCTCACAGCTTAGGAGAGCAGACAGTGGCCTAATTCGTAGGCGACAAATAGCGGCGAAGTATAATCAAGCTTTCACTGGAATAGCAGGTCTTAAGATTCCCTTCGTTGAAGAAAAATATTATCATGCGTATCACTTGTATGTCATTCAAGTGAAAGATAGGTATGGTCTGTACGACTTTTTAAGAAAACAGAACATTCTGGTACAGGTACACTATGTTCCATTGCATTTAATGCCATACTACCAAAAGAGAGGAAATAAGAAGGGGGATTTGCCGATTGTGGAAGCGTACTATCAACATTGTTTAAGCCTTCCTATCTTTCCTTCTTTAACCGAAGAGGAGCAGGACTATATAATAGAAAAAGTTATTTATTTTTGCTCGACGCGATAGATCGTGTATAAAAACATTGTCTAACTAATATTTTTACAAATAAAGGAGGTTAAGTGGGTAAAGCTCAGAGTAAAATAATTTTGGGGACAGTTCAATTCGGATTAAATTACGGTATTAATAACAGCTCAGGGCAGGTTTCATTTGATGAAGCTAATAAGATTCTTACTTTTGCGAAGAGGTCGAACGTTATCTTTATAGATACCTCATCTGCATATGGAAATAGTGAGGAGGTTTTGGGCCTAATAGTGAGCGGCTACCCGCAGGGGAGTTTTAATATAATATCAAAATTCCCCCAGAGCAGGAAATCTGTATATGATGTATTTAAGGAATCCTTAAGGAAGCTTAGGCAGGACAAGCTATATGGATATATGGTGCATCATTTTGATTTTTATAAGGAGAATCCGACTATATGGAATAGTTTCCTTAGATTAAAGGAAAGTGCATTTGTTCAAAAGATAGGCTTTTCAATCTATCATATAAAAGAATTGGAGTATCTACTCGACAATAACGTGGAATTCGATCTTATACAATTTCCATACAATATTCTTGATAGAAGATTTGCCCCCTATTTGAGGGTACTTAAAAAACTAGGTGTGGAAATACACACTAGATCCGTCTTTCTTCAAGGGTTATTTTTTAAAGAGATTTCCACCTTACCCCTGGAATTACTTCCTCTTAAATCGTATTTGAGCGAGTTGCATGAATACTGCATAAAACATTCTATAAGCATGGGAGAGTTGGCGCTTGGATTTGTGGCAAATAACCCATTTATTGATAAGATTTTAGTTGGTGTAGAAAATATTGAGCAGTTTAACGATGATATCACCGATTGTAATTATCCTATATCGGATAAAGACCTCTCTTTTATTTCTTCTCTAGATGTTATAGAGACAGACTTGTTGAATCCTTCTAATTGGCATTAAGATGAAAGTGTTAGCTATTACTCAGGCAAGATATGGATCCACTCGGTTTCCGGCGAAAATACTAAAAAAAGTTAACGGAATAACATTGTTGGAGATACATATATGTCGTATTTTGCGGTCAAAGCTGATAAATAAATTAAAAATAGCAACAACTAATGAAGAAGAGGCTAGATACATAGTTGATATTGCCCAAAAATTAGGCGTTGAATATTATCAGGGTTCAGTTGATGATGTTCTGGATCGCTTTTGTAAGACTGCGGAATCTGAGAATCCGGACTATATTGTTCGTCTCACATCAGATTGTCCATTAATAGACCCATCTGTTGTGGACGATGTGATAAGATTCACCATAGGTCATGGTTATGATTATGTAGCAACAGATTCAAATAGTTATCCTGATGGGTTAGATGTAGAAGTTTTCAAATACTCTGTCTTAAAGAGAGCCTGTGAAGAGGCTAAGATGAAATCTGAAAGGGAACATGTAACTCCATATATATGGAAGAATGGTACTGCAAAGGGAGGGCAGATGTTTAAGACATATTATATCCCTTGCAGTAAGGGTGATTTTTCTCGTTTTCGTATTACAATAGATGAGATGGATGACTTTGAATTAATCAAAATCTTAATAGAGCGCTTGGGATATCAAAGTGAATGGGTAGAGTATATTGATTATTTGTCAAGTGAAAAAGGTGTTTTTAACATCAACAACAATCACATTCGCAACGAAGGATATTTGAACTCTCTGAACAAGGAAAAAAAATCATAATAAAATGGGAACAGGTTCTATTTTGTATAAAAAAGCCAAGATGTTGATTCCTGGTGGTACAATGTTATTGTCTAAAAGACCTGAAATGTTTTTGCCAGAATTTTGGCCTGCCTATTTTAGCAGAGCAAAGGGGTGTAAAGTTTGGGATTTAGATGGTAGGGAGTATATTGATGTTTCTCTTATGGGAGTTGGGACAAATACATTAGGTTATGGCAATGAAGAAGTTGATGAAGCTGTTATTCGCACCATTAGAAATGGCAACTTATCAACATTAAATTGTCCAGAAGAAGTAGAGCTAGCTGAAAAGTTGATCGAACTAAATCCATGGGCTGATATGGTTCGTTTTGCTAGAACTGGAGGAGAAATTAATGCTATAGCAGTTCGAATAGCTCGAGTTGCAAGTGGAAAAGACAAAGTGGCTGTATGTGGATATCATGGATGGCATGATTGGTATCTCTCTGCTAATTTAGGTAATGAGGAGAGATTGGCCGGCCATCTTCTTCCAGGATTGGAGCCTGCTGGGGTTCCAAGAGTACTACAAGATATGACTATCCCATTTAGCTACAACAACTTTCAGGAATTGATTAATATTGTCAACAGTCATGACATTGGAGTTATAAAGATGGAAGTTTGTAGAAATGTACCGCCCAAAGACGACTTCCTTCAAAGAATACGCCAATTAGCCTCGGAAAGAAAAATAATTCTCATTTTTGATGAATGCTCCAGTGGCTTTAGGGAAACATTTGGAGGTCTCTATAAGAAGTATGGAGTCGAGCCTGACATGGCTATTTTCAGCAAAACAATGGGAAACGGTTATGCCATTTCTGCTGTAGTTGGAAAACGTTATATTATGGAAGCAGCCCAAAAAACATTCATCAGCAGTACTTTTTGGACAGAAAGAGTTGGCCCGACAGCTGCAATTGCGGCCTTAAAGGTTATGAAAAGAATAAAATCATGGGATCTGATAACCAAAATCGGACTTGAGAATAAGAAACGATGGCAACAGATGGCTGATAAATATGGTTTATCAATAACTCAATGGGGCATCCCCGCATTAGCTGGATTCACCTTTAATAGTAAAAAAAATCTCGCATACAAAACATACATAACCCAAGAGATGTTATCGAGGGGGTATTTGGCTGGGAACTGCATGTATACATGTGTTTGTCATACGAATGACATCTTGGATGGATATTTCTATGAATTAGAGAAATTATTTTCAGATATCAGAGATTTTGAGGATGGCAGGGATGTCGAGAAGTCTTTAAAAGTCCCTATCTGTCACGCAGGGTTTAAGAGATTAAATTGAGATAAAGTATTAATTGTGGCGCGTTCTATTCAATGGATAATATAAAGACAATAACAGATTCTACCCCTAAGGAAGAATACGCAAGGGGTGAATTTTTAGATTTATTTGAAAATTGTCCAATCCCTCCCTCTGAGATATTGAGCAATCTAGGCCTTTTTTTAAATCGACAAACACTTTCTCGGATTTTTTTTATGAATGATTTGTATAAAAAAATACTGAAATCTCATGGAGTGATTATTGAGTTTGGTGTTAGATGGGGCCAAAATCTTTCTTTATTTTCTTCTTTTCGGGGAATGTATGAGCCCTATAATTACACCCGAATTATTTACGGATTTGATACATTCTCGGGATTCCCGAGAGTAAATGTTAAGGATGGAGGAGCAGTAAGGAAAGCAGATTATTCGGTGACTGAAAATTACATGGAATATCTCACAAAGATTCTTGATTATCATCAGACTGAAAGTCCTATCTCTCATATTAAAAAGTTCCATCTTATAAAAGGCGATGCCTCTCAAACAATAAGATCCTTTCTAAAAGAGAGGCCTGAAACAATCATTTCCTTGGCTTATTTTGATTTCGATCTATATCAACCCACTAAAGATTGTCTTGAAGCTATATTTCCTTATTGTACCAAAGGTTCTATCTTGGCTTTTGATGAGTTGAACTGCAAGTATTTTCCCGGTGAAACGCTTGCGGTTCGAGAAGTATTAGACTTGACCAGTTATCGGCTACAAAGAGATCGACAAAATCCATATTGTTCATATATAGAGCTATAGGCGTGATAGAAAAAGAGAAATACAGGATAGGGGAGTTTGATTATGTCAATTTCACTTGTCTTCATGGGTTCCCCTCTTTGATCGAGGATATTAGACAATGGAGAAATCATCCGGATATTAGAAAATACATGTACAATGATAGTGTTATTTCCGAGGAAGAACATCTACTTTTTATTTCGTCATTGAGTGGAAGGGATGATGTCTTGTATTGGCTAGTTCACTACAGGGAAAAGCCTATTGGAGTGCTATCCTTAGTGAGAATAGATAAATCAAATAAACAAGCGGAATTAGGCTACTATTTAATTCCTACTATACTAAACAGTGGATTTGGACTCGCTTTCGTTTTTCACAACTTCCTATTTTCTTTCAAATTGTTGAAGTTTGACCTTTTGTTTGGTGCAATCCATGTCGATAACACAAATGCTCTTCTTTTAGACAAATATATGGGTTGCATTATGGGAAAGCATTTGACTATAAAGAACGATGGGGGAAACCAAGATTTTTTAACCTGGAGTTTGCGGGGAAGGGATTTTTTGGAAAAATCAACAAAAGCAAATGATGCCAAACTTTTTATTCGGTTCTGCGAGAAGGAAGGGAACTAATGACATGCTTCAAGATGCTAAATTCCACCATATAGGGTACGCCGTATCTAATATTGCAGAGACTGCTTTTTTTTACACCTCTGGAGGATGGTCCGTAAGCGAAACAATAATAGATAAAGTGCAAAATAGTAAAATAGCTTTTTTATCAAAGAGCTATCAGCCCTTAATTGAGCTAGTCTCTCCAATTGACGAAAGCTCTCCCACATCTGAGATCCTGAATAAAAACGGTGTAACACTCTATCATATTTGCTATGAGGTAGATGATATATATGAGGCGATAGGGATAATGCGCAAAAAACAATTTATACCATTATTTAATCCTGTAAAAGCAATTGCTTTTGAGGATCGGCTCGTCTGTTACATGTACAACAAACATGTCGGGTTAATCGAGTTATTGAGCAAGAAATAATTTAAACATTGCGTGCTCTGAATCAACTCTTATTGGCGTTAATTAATATGAGATATTATATTTATAGAAATACGACGGTCGAGAGTCTTTTTAGTTGTATTGAGGCAATATTTTCTGGCTATGAAGACATTAGTATAATAGACACGAGTGTAGATCGATATGTTTGGTTTTATTTACCTCCTTTTATTTGTGATGTGCAGAGAATGAAGGAGAAAATAGCCCACTATTCAGATATGTTGAGAATGGTATTTTCGCAATTACCAGAGAGCAAGACATTTATTTGTTTCACCATGCATGCTATTTTTGATTTTAATAGCGTCATAGCAGATGTTCGTGTTAATGATGCGGTTATTCAGTATAACAAAGTCCTTTATGATATTGCGTCAAAACATGAACGGATGAAGGTGCTTAATTTTGAAACGTTTCTCTCACATTATTCTCGCATTGAGCTGGTTGATTGGAAGTTTTATTTTATCTCACAAATGGCTCTTAATCCTCGATTAGCGAAGCCTTTCAATAATTGGTTTGAACATCAGCTTAATGCAATAGAGCTTAAACGAAAGAAATGTCTTGTTTTAGATCTTGATAATACTTTGTGGGGAGGGGTGTTGGGTGAAGATGGGCTTAATGGTATAGCCCTTGGAGGTGATTATCCGGGTAAGGCGTACTTATATTTTCAACACTGTCTCAAAGAGCTTGGCGAGCAAGGAGTAATTCTTGCAGTATGCAGTAAGAATAACATAAAAGACGTCATACAGTTATGGGATGAGCACCCTGAAAACATTCTTAATCAAAAACACTTTGCCTCTTTTCGAATAAATTGGATGGATAAAGCTTCTAATATTCAGCAGATAGCAGAAGAATTGAATATTGGCACAGACAGCATGGTCTTTATTGATGATCATCCAGCAGAACGAATGCTGATTCAAAAAATGCTTCCTGAGGTTGTCGTTCCGGATTTTCCTAAGCACCCCTATTTATTACCTCGATTTATCAAAGAGGTCGCAGAGAGGTATTTTTTAGTCTACAGCTTGACAAAAGAAGACTTCGGCAAAACCGAGCAATATAGGGCGAATTTTCAGCGAAATAGAATTAAAAAAACATTTTCCAATATGGGTGAGTATATAAAAAACCTTGATATCACCTTGTCTATCTGCGAGATCAGTGAGAAAACAATAACGCGAATCGCCCAGATGACACAAAAAACTAATCAGTTTAATTTAACAACAAAGCGTTACACCGATGCTGATATAAGAAATTTTATCGAACGTGGATCTAAAATATACACCCTCTCGGTTCAAGATAGATTTGGTAATAGTGGTATTACTGGCTGTTCGATAATAATATTTAATAAGAACAAGGCTTATGTAGACACCTTTCTCCTAAGCTGTAGGATTTTAGGAAAAAATATCGAGGTGGAATTTATGCGCTATTTGTTAGGGAAGATCAAGGATCTCGGCTTTGATCTAGTGGAAGCCTCATATATTGCAACACCAAAGAATATTCAAACGTCAAGATTCTATGACCATGTGGGCCTGTTATTAGTGGAGGAGGGGGCGGGCGTAAGACATTATCAAATAGATCTGCACCAATATAATTACATCCCTAGTGGATTTTATAAATTTCAATAAATACAACAATGAAAACAAGGGAAGAGGTGAAGAAAATTATGTCATCTGTATTAAAAATACAGGACATATCTGATGAAATCACTCAGGCAAATTGTGATAAATGGGATTCTCTAAAACATTTGAATCTTATCATAGAGCTCGAAGATGTATTTGGTGTTTCATTTGATCCAGAAGAAATAGCAAAGATGAAGGATCTTGATTCTATTTGCGATATGGTAAATAAAAGGATATAGTATCCCTGTATTGCTTATGTATTTAGAAGTCTGCTTTATGAGAGATGGATAAGCGTTTAATTGTATTTCGCGCGGATGCAGGAGAGCAGATTGGGTACGGACACTTTGTACGCACGTTAGCTTTAGCAGATATCTTGAAAGAAGAGTTTGAATGCGTATTTGTCACACAAACCCCAACAGATTATCAAAAAAAAGAGATAGAAAAAATCTGCTCTTTAATAGAACTTCCTTCTAATAATAGCAAATTCTCCATTTTTAGAGAAATGCTTTCTGGCAAAGAGCTTGTTGTGCTAGACAATTATTTTTACTCGACAGAATATCAGAGAAAAATAAAAAATAAGGGATGTAGATTGGTCTGTGTTGATGATATGCATGATAAACATTATGTTGCAGATGCAGTGATTAACTATGGATTAGATGAACGCCAAATGCTTGATGTAGAGCCATACACCAAGTTATTTGTAGGATTGGATTGGGCTTTAATACGTGAGCCTTTTCGCTCTTCTCGTTTTATGCAGAAAAGAGAGAAAGGACATATTGTTATTTCCTTTGGTGGTGTTGATAGGAATAATTTCACAACAAAGATATCTAAAATAATCGCTAGCAGCAGTAAGGTGCATAGGATTACAGCAATTGTGGGAGATGCATTTCTATTTGAAGAGGAACTAGGGGCGGTCGATAAAATCAAGATAGAGAGAAATTTAACGGCCTTTCAGCTGGCTGATTTATTTTGTAGGGTTGAATTCGCTATACTTTCATCGAGTACAATTTGCATTGAGGCATTAGCTTGTAAATGTGTAGTATTTGCTGGGTGGTATACAGAAAATCAGAAGGGAGTCTACCAATATCTTCTAAAAGAGAGAAGGATCATTGGTATCGGCTTTTTGGATGATCGGACAATTTATGGTTTGCCTGCCGTTTTAGAGAAGAGAAATGAAGATAATAGTATAGAAAAATGGGAAACGCAAGATATATCAAAAAGGTACATTCAAGCATTTCACGAAATGTGGTAATGTTACCTTTTTAGGTTGTGCCTCAGGATGCCTATTGGAAATTCGATACAGTTATAATTGATCGGGAGGTGAACATATGTTTATTGGAGACGGCGTAGCAGACTTTGTGGTCTAATTGCCCCAAAAAGGTGTTTTAGATTGGCTAATTTAAAAGGGAGGTGCGATTTCTATCATTGTGGAAGATGCTCGCTGTGAGTTAATCTATATGGTTGGCTGCTTGCATAGCACAACGGGCAGAACTGACGCGTGATTGATACTTTTCGAGACGCCAGATCTTACTTAGCTTTATTCTACACACATCATACTTGATGTGTAATGAAACTTCAGAGCTTGATTAATGGCCTTAGCCTGATCGACGATTCGCACAGCGATAAAAACAAGCCTTATCCATTGCCTCTACTGCATTCTTATTACCTTCTGCGCTAGCGTCTCCAAGCACGATTTTTGGTGCACTATATAGGACTATACCGAGATTCATGAGTATAGAGAGTTCTACAAGTTCCTTTTTAATGTTGAGTTAGAGTCTGTGACGCCTAGGCACGACACCCTCAACTAAGGCCTACAAGCTAGGCCTTCATGATGGTCTTCGGGCGTACTTATCAAGACTGATCTCGGCTCTGTAACACTGAGATAATGCGACACGTCAAATCTGCATTGACGGTAAGACCATACGTGGACTCAAGAGGCTGTTCCCCGACACGGAGTTACATTTTATGACCCTTATCTGCAGCTTGTTCTATCAACAGGTGTGATGCCTGTCAAGCGTAACGAATTAGATTCCATCACTACCGACTCCTGCAGGAACTTGATGTCACCGATGCTTTCGTTTCGCTGGACGCTTTAGTCTGCTAACATGGGGGGCGATCTGATCTTGGATGCTGGTGGAGACTACTTGCTCCAAGTCAAAAGTAATCAGCTATCCTGCCACATGAGTTGGAGGACAGCTCCCTAAGCTATACAAAGGCTACAACCGCCACGAGGAGGAATCTTGAGGCACGGGCGCATCGAAACGCGACAGATGAAGAGTCTCGTGCTTACACCTCTCATGCTAGAGGCTCCTATGTCTTCAAGGACTTGGCTGGGTCTCAAGAGCATCCATCGGATGCACAAGCGTCGTGACAAACGTACAGGGTGAGAGACTTCTGAGGTCTCTTATTACATAGCTCATTGGAAGATAGCGGGTGGCATCTTCTGATGTCATTCGTGAACACTGGAAGATAGAGAATCTGCTGTACTATATGCTGGATGCCTTCTTGAGTGAAGACGGTTGGACTAAAGGGACGGAAGAAGCGGTCAAGGATATGGGGCTCAATCTCTTCATTTTGTAGCGATTCAAAGGCAAGATCGGTAAGTCTCCCTCACATTCAAATTCAGCTTGCTAAACTATTCTCGTTGCAGCCTTTTGAGCTTGAGCTATAGATAGAGGGATTATGCATCAGTTCTGGCGTAGCAGCAATTCTATTATGAAAGAACAATGTTTGTTGTTGGATTATTTTAATAAACAATAGAATGAGTGCAATAATTGTAGCCGAACTATCGGCTAATCACAATGGCAATATAAAGAATGCGATTGAAACGATTAAGGCCGCGAAACGTGCTGGTGCTGATGCAATTAAATTTCAAACTTATACTGCTGAGACAATGACTTTAAATAGCCATATGTCAGATTTTAAAATTACACAAGGCACTTTATGGGATGGTCAATACCTATATGACTTATATCAGAAAGCATATACACCATGGGAGTGGCATGATGAACTTTTCCGAGTTGCTAGGGAAGAGGGGATTCTCTGTTTTTCCACTCCTTTTGATAAGACGGCAGTTGATTTTTTGGAGACACTGAGAAATCCTATTTATAAAATAGCCTCATTTGAGATTACTGATATATCTTTAATTGAATACGCAGCGAAGAAAATGAAACCAATGATTATTTCTACAGGTATTGCAATGCTTGAGGATATTGAATTGGCTGTTAACACTTGCCGCTCAGTTGGCAATAACAATGTAACGTTGTTAAAGTGCACATCTTCTTATCCTGCACCTATAGAGGATGCTAATTTATGCATGATTCCAGATTTAGCAAGACGATTTACTGTGAAATCCGGATTATCAGACCACACATTAGGGTCTATTTCAGCTATTACGGCAATCGCTCTTGGAGCAACAATGGTTGAAAAGCATTTTATTATAGATAGATCTATGGGAGGTCCTGACGCTGCATTTTCTATGAATGAAGAAGAGTTTAAACAAATGGTGAAAGATATACGTGATGTTGAGAAGAGTATAGGAGAAATAAGATATGAGTTAACAGATAAAATGAAGGTAGGGCGTGAATTTAGTCGTTCATTATATATTGCTGAGGACATAAAAGAAGGGGATGTATTAACGACACAGAATGTGAAATCTGTTCGCCCTGGATATGGTTTACACCCAAAATTCCTAAAAGATGTAATCGGAAAGAAGGTGAATCAAGACTTGAAAAAAGGGATGAGGCTAGATTTGGGTTATATAGTTCAATGATTGATATTCTAAACTTGGAATGGACTTCCTATCCTTCAAGAGATAGGAATGTAGCAACGCTAGTTTGCAATTACTTGAGAATGATGGGCCTTTCTGTCGTCGAAAGTTCTGTTTTTTGTGGATTTGAAATGATCGATAGATATCGACCCCGCCTGTTGTTTTTAACAAACGGAACGGGAGCGAAAGTTAATTTCGACTTAGTTAAATATGCCACATTAAGAGGAATAAAAGTAGTCACCTTGGTATCAGAAGGGAATTTTAAATCTTCGATGGAACTTCTTCCCGAATTTATATGGGGCTGGAATAAGGATCATGTCCTGTATGAAAGAGTAAATATGCAGTGGAGTGAACGGACAAAAGATATGACTGTACAATTATATCCGCAAATTCGGACACAGATAAAAGTTTCAGGCGCAGTGGGATTTGATTATTACAAAATAGTCCCTCCTCCAAAGAAAGATTCTTTTTTACGTAAGCATCACAAAGAACAATATGATAAAATTGTAGGTTGGGGATGTTGGGATTTTACTGTTGTATTTCCGGGAGATATCAGATATGGATATTTTTTATCACTGTACGGGAGCGATGTAATAGCTCGCTTTCAAAAAGATCGCGATTTGTCGAATCAAATACTTTTAGATCTTGTGGAAAGGAATACTGATATTTTGTTTTTGCTAAAAGAGCACCCAGGGAATACTAGGGGTTTTTTTGAGTCGGGAATATCTGGGGCTGAGAAATACCCCAATGTTCTTGTGTTAAAAAAAGAATCAATCGTTGATTGCATTTCGGTAAGTGATTTTTGGCTCACCTATGAATCTACAACAGTTATTGAGGCATGGCTCTTAGGAAAACAGACGTGCCTGTTAAATCCTTCAGGTATTGACTTCCCCCGTGCCAATGTCTATAAGGGATCTCCAAATTATCCAGATCTACCTAAATTACAGGCTGCAATAGATTCTTTTTACTCGACAAATGAATTACCAGGTTTTCAAGCAATGGAGTTTGAGAGAAAAGAGGTGATTAGAGAGACGATACAATGGGATGATGGGCTGAATCATGTAAGAGCAGGGAATGAAATTATCCGTGTTCTGAAAGAAGAGGAAAAGTTAGAGAAAAGAGAGATGCCTCGATATCTCAACAAAGCGAAGTGGATGCAATATTTACTTTCGCGAGGCTTTCCCCGAAAGCGTGGAAATTTTATCTACAACGAACTAAGAGAGTTTGATCATGAAGCTTTGTCTAGCTGGAGTGTAGACATATATAGTCAGCAGATTGCTTATTATAAGAAAATGGGCCTATCGAAAGCTGATTTACAGACGATAATAGCAATATAGATAATAAAAACGATGGCGAAAGAGCAGACAAAAATATGGGAAATGCATATAGAAAATATGCAATGGGAAACGTTGAAAGAATCTGTGGAACATCCCGCTATTTTTCAGCAAGAGCTAAGAGATGTTATTAACCCATACGTAGAAGTGGGAAAAAAAAGAATTATTGAGGTGGGTTGTGAGGCAGGAGTCTCCAGTCTTATTCTCTCGGATAATTTTGACAAAACTCTATTAGACTTGAATCCGAAGGCCATAGAGACTTCAGAGAAGTTGTTTGGTTTATACGGTAAAAAAGGGAAATTTGTAGTAGCTGATATGTTTGATATGCCGTTTAATGATGCATCTTTTGATATTGTATTTAATACAGGTGTAATAGAGCATTTTAAAGAGAAAGAATTAAAGAGGGCATTCAAGGAATACGCTAGAATATTGGAAGCAGATGGAGTGATGATTATAGGGTTTCCAAATCAGTTTTCTATTCCATACAAAACGGCCCAGTGGGTCAGGATGATCGCTGGGAAATGGCCATTCCCATATGAATACACATATTATGATTTGAGAAAGACCTTGTCATCAGCCGGATTAGTTTTGGAGAGTCGAAAGATTTTGTCTAAGCAAAGTATTTATGGCTGGTGGAATTTCTGCCATCTAATTGAGTCGTTTTTTAGAAAGACAGATTGTCTTTTCAATTGGCAAGGATATCTTACCTTGTTGATAATAAGAAAAAAAAAGTAGATCGAAATTGAGAATCTTTTATTTGACACGAACATATCCTAGTGAAAATTTGGGGGGGGGGGGCATTATTCGAAAAGGCACCATTGATCATTTAAAAAAAAATGGCTATGAGGTCTGGGTGATTTCTCCTAATTATAACGGCGCGGGGGTTGATGTGAATGATGATCATAAACACATTCTACTTCCACATGTAGGGAATTTTAAGCTTTGTTCGTTTCTTGAGACGATAGGGCTCTGGGAGGATTATATGGCGGGATGGGTCTATTATGCCGTTAGGTATTTGAGGAAAATCCTAAAGAAAGAGGACCTGTTATTTGCTACATCTGGAGGAGAGTTGGGAACTATTATCTTAGCTAAGAAATTAGCTGATATAATAGGTTGTAAATATGTCATTAACCTTCACGATCCAATAAGTTTTACCACAGTTAACGGAGAAGTTACAAGATATATAAAAACGAAATTTAGGCATGTTACTCGGGACAAAACTGAGTATAAGTATTTATTTTCGGCTAGCGCAATTATCACTTCGTCTGAATCATACAGAGATTGTTTGATGCAAAAATATCCGGTCTTTGCTCCAAAAATATCTTGTCACCATTTTGGCTATATTAAATCTCTTCAGTATAGCAAAAGAAAACCCAAAGGCAGGATTAATATAGTCTATGGTGGAGCGATGGGGGAGCTGCAGTCTCCGGAGATTCTTGCAGAAGCAGTGGGTGGTATTGAGAACGTAAAGGTTGTATTTATAGGGAACTGGCGGAGCAATCCGAAGTTGATTCAATATGAGAAATGTTCGAATATTGATTTAATAGATGTGCTACCAAACAGAGAATATATCAAGTATCTTCAAGATAATGCGGATGTCGGATTTGTTTCTCTAAAAGGTCAATTAGCGGAAATCTGCATACCGTCTAAATTGTATGAATTTATCAATCTAGGATTACCTATTTTGGGGATACTTGGAGGAGATGGGAGGAATATAATTCGCAATAATCTTTATGGTGTTGTGGTAAGGTATAGCGTCCAATCGTTAAGGGAGGCCATTTTGGATATATCCAATCCGAAAAAACTTTCAATGTATAAAAACAACGTTATCAGGGATCGTGAAAAATGGGCCATGGATTGTCAAATTAAAGATGTTTTATCCGTAATAAACGAGATATAGATCGCGTTATATATATCAACGACTATGTCCATTCGTTGTTTTTCTGCGATAAATCATGTTTTTATTTTAATAGAGGAGTGCGTGTAGTAGATGTGGGCTATTAACAGAGTGAATGCAATATTGCTTTTTTAACTATAAGTTAATTCTAAATCATTAATTAAGAAGAGAATGACTGCAAATGGGTAAAAAATGGATAAGTGTAAAAACGCAAGATAATCAGGGCGAGATCAAAAAGTTTTTCTTTTCCAGAAATGGTTTTGTGTGGCGGAAAGGGCTGCATGAAGTAGATTTGTTATTTGTTGGTATTACTTAAACGCTCGGTAATATGGAGTAAGTGACAAGAGCGCAAGAGCAAATGAGGATGGTGAATAAAATTATTTGTGTCGGTTTAGGGTATATTGGTTTTCCGACGGCGGCGGTGCTGGCCGGAAAGGGATTGACGGTAGTCGGTGTTGATATCAATAAACGAGTGGTCGAATCAGTCAATAGAGGTGAGACGCACGTCGTAGAGCCGGGATTGTCGGAAGTGGTTGAACGGGTCGTGCGAACTGGACATTTGCGTGCAACGATGCAGCCGGAAGAGGGCGACGTATATTTGATTGTTGTTCCGACGCCTTTCATAGGCAATCATGAGCCTGACATTTCGTATGTCGAAACGGCGATACGTTCAGTTATACCCCTGTTGAAGAATGGCAGTCTGCTGATTATCGAGTCAACCTCACCGGTAGGGACGACCGATAAAATGAAACAGCTCGTTTACACCGAACGCCCGGAATTAAATGGAACTGTTTACATGGCCTATTGTCCGGAAAGAGTACTTCCAGGCAATCTTCTTTATGAGCTGGAATATAACGATCGAGTAATCGGGGGGATTGATGAGGCTTCGACGCTAAAGGCCATGGAGTTTTATACGCTCTTCGTGAAAGGTAATCTGCATAAGACGAATGCCAAAACAGCCGAGATGTGTAAGCTGACGGAAAACTCGTCGCGTGATGTACAGATCGCTTTTGCCAACGAGCTGTCTCTGATTTGCGACAAGGCCGGAATTAATGTTTGGGAGCTGATTGAGTTGGCCAATAAACATCCTCGAGTGAATATCCTGCAACCGGGTTGTGGTGTCGGTGGACATTGTATCGCGGTCGATCCGTACTTTCTGACTTCGGAATTTCCGGTAGAGTCACAGTTAATTGCTAAATCGCGCGAACTCAATAACTATAAAGCTTTCTGGTGTACGGAAAAAATCAAAAACACCATGTTGGAATATGAGATGAAACGCTTGCGTAAGCCTGTCGTGGCGATTATGGGACTGGCCTTTAAGCCGAATATCGACGACCTGCGAGAAAGTCCGGCAAAGTATATTACTCAAAAAGTTATGCAATCCGAGCCGGAAAATCTACTGATTGTAGAACCCAACATACGTGAACATCCGATCTTTAAGCTGACGAACTACCAAGCGGCTTATGAGCGGGCAGACGTTGTCGTTTTCCTTGTTGCGCACAAAGAATTCAAGACGTTGGCATGGAACGAAGATAAAGTGATACTTGATTTCTGCGGGATATTCAAAAAGTAAGGTAATGAAAAGAGTAATGTTAGTCTTCGGGACACGTCCCGAGGCGATTAAGATGGCTCCACTCGTGCAAGAGTTTCAAAAATATCCAGCTCAATACGAAACATTAGTTTGCGTAACTGGCCAACATCGAGAGATGTTGGACCAGGTGTTAAGCATCTTCGGGATTGTCCCGGACTACGATCTGAACATCATGAAGCCGGGGCAGGATTTGTACGATGTCACAGCCCGAGTCCTTTCCGGTATGCGTGATATCTTAACCCAAAGCCAGCCGGATGTGGTGTTGGTACATGGCGATACAACCACATCAATGGCTGTTGCTTTGGCTGCATTCTATCAGCAAATACCAGTAGGGCATGTGGAAGCAGGACTCCGGACACAAAACATTTACAGTCCGTGGCCCGAAGAGATGAACAGACAGATTACGGGCCGGATTGCAACATACCACTTCTCTCCTACACCGTTAAGTCGGGATAATCTGCTGCGTGAAGGTATCGATAAGAGCCGTATCCTCGTCACCGGTAATACCGTGATAGATGCGCTCTATGCTGTAGTCAATAAGATGAAAGATGATATTTCTTTACAATTATCACTAGTGAAAGAGCTGAAGGCTGCGGGCTATGATATAGCCCGATTGGCGATGGAAGGGCGTCGTCTTGTGCTTATCACCGGGCACCGGCGCGAAAACTTCGGTGATGGGTTTCTATATATCTGCCGAGCAATTAAAATGTTGAGCGAGAAATATCCGGATGTTGATTTTGTTTATCCCATGCATCTGAATCCCAATGTTCGGAAACCGATCAAAGAGGTTTTCGGAGAGAATCGTCAATCCAACTTATTCTTTATTGAGCCGTTGGAATACCTGTTGTTCGTATATCTGATGGAGAAAAGCTATATTGTCCTGACCGACAGTGGAGGTATACAGGAGGAAGCCCCTGGGCTGGGTAAGCCAGTACTCGTTATGCGTGATACGACGGAGCGTCCTGAAGCGCTGGAAGCTGGAACAGTCAAGCTGGTTGGAACGGATTACGATAAGATTATCTTAGAGGTTTCGTCTATGCTGGATGACTCTCAATATTACAGAAAAAGGAGTCAGGCTATCAATCCATATGGAGATGGTCAGGCTTGTGGGCGTATAGTTGATGCGCTAAGATCTGTATGAAGGTTTTGATAACAGATGTGGCTTTACCCCCATACACACACGCTCAGTTTGAGAAAATAGCATCAAAAGACTGTGAGGTCCTTGTGCTTTTGCCAGAGTTCCGTCGAGATATTGGAAGAGGTGTAAAGGAGTATGAGAGTAGGTCTCATGCTTACAAAATACTCTATAGTCGAGTGAAAAAAATGTGGTATGGAAAATATGCCCTGATCGATTTGAAAAGTATACTGATAAAAGAAAGGCCAGATGTATTGGTTATGGTTTGGCCTTATTTATTGCATTTGTTTTTCGATAGAACGATTCTCTACACACTGAATAAGTGTAAAATACACTTGATCGTAAGAGAGATTCCTTTTCAGACGCCACCGTTCGGAAAATTAGACTACTTCACTCAGCATCCGGCTTATGATGAAGATTTAAATTTGCTTAGTATAGGACTTCGATTTCAGATCAGAGCTTTGTTGACGATGTATATCCGTCGATTTATTTATCGGAGAGCACATGCTTATATAGGTTATTATTCTCAAGCAGAGGATGTTGTGTTGTCTTACGGATTACGTCCAACAGCTTTCTTTTATGGTAATACGACTGATACAGATTCACTGCTTTCTATTCGAAAGGTCTTGATTGATAAGCCTTTGCTCTTGGATAAGAGACCGCGTATTTTGCATATAGGGCGTTTGGTGAAATGGAAAAAAGTAGACTTACTAATAAAGGCTTTCAGTTTAATAGTTGAAAGGTATAGAGATAGTGAGCTGGTAATTGTAGGAGACGGACCAGAGAAAGATGCCCTTATCAAAAGATCTATAGATTTAGGTCTCAGAGATAAGATTATATTTACCGGTGCAGTGTATGACCTTATAGAGCTTGCTCAATATATGAATGAATCATCTGTATATGTTTTAGCAGGCATGGGGGGGCTGTCCATAAATGACGCAATGTGTTTCTCCTTACCCATTATTTGTTCTGTTTGTGATGGAACAGAAAAAGACTTAGTGTTTGAAGGAGAGAATGGTTTCTTTTTCAAAGAGGACGATGTGGCCGATTTAACTGAAAAGTTAAATTGGATATTGTCTGATTTGCCTAAGGCTGTACAAATGGGAGAAAAATCCCTTCAGATAATAAGAGAAAGAGCCAACCTCGATGTTTTTTCCAATATGTACAAAAAGGCGCTTAGTTATGCTGTACAGCACTAATGCACTTGCCTTCTGATATTTTTAATGAGATACTTGCGCTATTTAACTCAAGCTATTCGTCAGCCAATTATTTGGGACCGTATTTCTACAACACCGATTTCAAATGATTTTGGTTTGTCGCGCGGTACTCCTATCGATCGGTACTATATAGAATTCTTTCTTAAAGAAAATGAGGTCGACATAAAGGGGACTACTCTTGAAATCGCGGAAAACACTTATACAAAACAGTTCGGTTGCGGTGTAACTTCATTTGAAGTGCTGCATGTTGACAAATCGAATCGTAAGGCTACTATTATTGGGGATTTAGCTCAGCCTGATACTCTTCCTGAGAAAATGGTGGATTGCTTTATTTGCACACAAACTTTAAATTTTATTTTTGATGTAAGGCGGGCAATAGAAGGATGTTTTAAATTGCTAAAAGACGGTGGGGTTTTTCTAGGTACGGTAAGCGGAATTTCTCAGGTTTCTCGGTATGATATGGATCGATGGGGGGATTATTGGCGATTTACAGATCTATCATTGAAGAAACTTTTCGCTGAATATTTTAGAGAGTCGAATATAGCCATTCGGACATTTGGAAATGTTTTTGCGGCAAATGCGTTTCTTCAAGGGATAGCACTTGAGGATATTGAAGATAGATCTCTTCTTAATGTAAGAGATCCGGACTATCAGGTAACGCTAGGAATACGTGCTGTTCGATGAGGCCTATAAAGCGATTGCTTCAGCAGTTATTTGATCGATATGATTATATCCGGTATAAGAAGCGTATCGTGATTGGGAATGCAGAATATTGCTGGTGTGATATTCCGGTGCCTATTGATTATCCCAAGCAGAGTCAAACACATCCATCAATATGTTTTTTTCCGGAGAAATGGCAGGGATACTCTTATTGGTTAGCTACAACGCCCTATCCGGATGAGCGGATTGAATATGAAAATCCATGTATTTATCGATCGAATGATCCGACTTTTTTTTCTCCAATTAAGCAACATCCGATACTGAAACATCCAGGTGGGACTGCATATAATTCGGATCCGGAGCTTTTCCTTTTTGAGGACCGATTGTATTGTATTGTACGGGAAAATGAAAATAGCCACTATTTGAGAGAGATAAAGCTATTGAATTCTATTGATGGACAGGCGTGGAGTAAGCCGATTACGATTTATTCAAGTAATGAAGAGAATCGTCAATTACTATCACCTTCTTATGTGAGGCGTCGAGAAAAACACTTGGTTTATTTTTTGAATGGAGATGCCGGAATTGGTCGAAACGGTAAGTGTACTGGTATTGAAATAGCAGAGGCAGATGACTTGGATATGTCGTTCCGATTCTTTTCTAAGGGGCATTTTTTGAACCAAGAAGACGCGAAGATTGAACCGTGGCATTTTGATTTGTTTGAGTATAACAATCGACTTTACATGGTGTTATGTGCCCGGGATCGGAATAGAAAAACCTTTAGAAATCCGATGTGTACCTATTTAGCGGTATCAGAGGATTACATCAATTTTTATATCTATAAAAAGCCGATTGTTCGTTACTTGAAGTCTTATCGTCCATCTGCATATGTCGATGATAGCGGTATTTTTCATTTGTATTTCTCCATCATTGGCAGCTTCTTAAAGGATCATTCGGATCGTAACATTGCAAGGACAAGCATACCATTTGATTATTTGTGTCATCTACTTTCAGATTAGCTGTGAGAGCTGTATTTTTTAATACATCAGAATCGAAAGGAGGGGCTGCAATTGCTGCAAAGCGTTTGATGAATTCTTTGCAGAAAGAAGGACTCAATGTTTCGATGATAGTGAGAGATAAAGCGACTGATGATCCGGCGATCATTAAAATAGAATCCTCTGGATTGTTGAATAAAGTACGTTTTTTAGGTGAGCGTTTGGGGATCTTCATTTATAATGGGTTTAACCGAGAAAATCTTTTTGCCGTATCACAAGCGAATACAGGGGTAAATATCTCACGATACAGCGAGGTTAAATGTGCAGATATTATCCACCTTCATTGGATTAATCAGGGATTTCTTTCCTTGAGAGACATTCATCGATTGATTGCCATGGGTAAGCCTATTGTGTGGACGATGCATGATATGTGGCCCTGTACAGGCATTTGCCATCATGCTCGAGATTGCACATCTTATACATCCCAATGTGGTTCCTGCTTTTTTTTGCAATCGAGAAAAGCACACGATTTATCCACCGTCGTTTTCCAAAAAAAACAGCAGTGGATCTTTTATAATCAGAATATTACAATGGTGGGGTGCAGTAATTGGCTGGCAGGAAAGGCAAAAATAAGTGCTTTGACTAAAAAACATCGTGTTATCTCAATTCCAAATCCAATTGATACTCAGCAATTCAAACCTTCTTCAGATAAGAAGGGATGCTGTAGACGATTAGGCCTGCCGGAGCAGAGACAATTGATCTTATTCGGAGCTGCAAATGTCACGGATAAACGAAAGGGAATTTATTATCTGATTGATGCAATCAATCAATTGCTTACTGTCGAGCCACGCCTTGCTGAAAAGGTGGGGATTGTCGTTTTTGGCGAGGCGAAGGCTGAGTTTGTCAGTCTAGTCAAAATTCCTGTATATCCGCTGGGCTATGTGTCTGATATTACTCAGATCGTAGCCTTATATAATGCGATTGATGTTTTTGTGACGTCTTCGTTGGAAGAGAATTTGCCGAATACAATTATGGAAGCTATGGCTTGTGGAGTTTCTTGTGTTGGTTTCCAGGTCGGAGGTATACCAGAAATGATAGACCATAAGGAGAATGGTTACGTCGCCGCATATAAAGATGCAGCCGATCTTGCGACTGGGATTGATTGGGTACTGAATAAGGCCGATCGGGAAAAGCTCTCGTTCAATGCTCGAAAAAAAGTCGAGGAGAACTACAGTGAAGCAGTAGTTGCTAAACAGTATATAGATCTATATCGCAGCTTGTTGAAATAATCGCTATGTTCCCTCTCTTCTCCATCATTACGGTCACATACAATGCTCGGAAGGCGCTCGAGCGGACGTTGCAGAGCGTCGGGGTGCAGACGTATGGCGAGATGGAGTACCTCGTGATTGACGGGGGATCGACTGACGGGACGATGGAGCGAGTCGCACGTTGGGAGGCGGAGATGGCAGATGAACGCACGCGGCGTGGCATGGAGCCGATGCGGTGCGTGGCCGTTTCGGAGCCGGACCGTGGGCTGTACGACGCGATGAACAAGGGCCTGCAACGGGCGACGGGTGACTATGTCTGGTTTCTCAACGCGGGCGACACATTTCGGTCGCCGGAGACTGTGGCGCAACTGGCTGATGTGGCCGAGCGAAACGGTTGGCCAGATATTCTTTACGGTGAGACGGACGTGACCGACAGCGAGGGTCGATTTATCGCCGAGCGTCGACTGAAGGCGCCCGAGACGCTGACTTGGCGCAGTTTTCGAACGGGGATGCGTGTCAGCCATCAGGCGTTTGTCGTCAAGCGGAGCGTGGCGCCGACCTACGATTTGCAATACCGATTCTCGGCCGACTTCGATTGGTGCATCCGGTGCATGAAACAATCGCAGCGGATCGTCAACTCACGAATGCGGTTGGTGAATTATGAAGCCGAAGGGATGACGACGCGCAACCGTAAGGCGTCGCTGGCGGAGCGCTACCGCATCATGTGTCGCTACTACGGGGCGTTGCCCACGCAGATGCGTCACCTTTGGTTTGCCACCCGATTCCTCTGGGCGAAGGTGAGCGGAAATAAGGCGTAGCGCGAGAGATCGTCCGAGAAGGGCCGCGGACACTCATCCCGCAAAACAATAACACAACGCGGCGGGCCGACGCCCCGCGGAAAAGAGAATCGAGCATGATCGAACGCGATCATAACGAATGGAATAAGCGACCTCTATCGAGGCCGCTTTTTTTGTGGATTGTTGGGACCCTTTGCGAGGTCTGCTACCCGCTCCAGTACTTGTCTTTCGCCTTGCTGATTCCCGCCATTGCGGCGCTTGTGTGTCTCCGAGGGAGACGGTCGGCACCGCGCGAGCTGCGGCTTGAGACGCCCTACATTTGGGGCGCGATCTTGACTTTCGTGGTCCTCTTTCTGGCCATACAGCGGACCGCGCTGGCTGAGCGGCACCTCGACGATCCGAGGCCTGCGCCGACGGCATGGCGACGGGCGGCGCACGCTGTGCAAGGGCACATCGTGGAACGCCTCGGGCAGCTGCGCCTTTCGCCCGACGAGCACGCCGTACTGGCCTCGATCACCGTCAACGACCGTAGCGGCATGACGCGTGACTTGCGCCGCCGATTCTCTACCGCTGGCGTGGCACATCTCTTAGCCGTCAGCGGCTTTCACGTCGGACTGGTCAGCGGCGCGCTTGCCCTGC
>ERZ772764.452-NODE-452-length-28661-cov-28.030099_pt1 | contig 28661 bp, 18 predicted proteins | sample MGYA00512163_ERZ772764 | MGnify/ENA primary metagenome ERZ772764 (study PRJEB29015, sample SAMEA2737903) | human oral metagenome | biome: human oral; feature: human-associated habitat; material: dental | place: China | collected 2094 ... | reverse complement strand
GAGTTCGTGATGCGCGTGGAGATGCGGGCCAGGACGTCGTAGGGCAGGCGCGTCCAGTCGGCGGTCATGGCGTCCTCGGAGGACACGGGGCGCAGCACGATGGGATGGCCGTAGGTGCGCCCATCCCCCTGCACGCCCACGCTGCGCACGTCCGCCAACAACACCACAGGGCACTGCCAGATCTCCTGGTCCAGGCCCGCCGCGGTCAGCTCCTCGCGGGCGATCAGGTCGGCGGCGCGCAGGACGTCAAGGCGCTCGCGCGTCACCTCGCCGATGATGCGGATCCCCAGGCCAGGGCCCGGGAAGGGCTGACGGTTCACCAGGTAGTCGGGCAGGCCCAGCTCGCGCCCCACCGCGCGCACCTCGTCCTTGAAGAGGGTGCGCAGGGGCTCGACCAGCTCGAAGGCCATGTCCTCGGGCAGGCCGCCCACGTTGTGGTGGCTCTTGATGTTGGCGGCGCCCTCGCCGCCTCCGGACTCGACGACATCGGGGTAGAGGGTGCCCTGCACCAGGAACTTCACCTCGCCGCCGGACGCGCCGACCTGTTCGACGACCTGCTTCTGGGCGGCCTCGAAGGAGCGGATGAACTCGCGGCCGATGATCTTGCGCTTGGTCTCGGGCTCGGTCACGCCCGCCAGCGCGTCCAGGAAGCGCTGGGACTCGTCGCACGTGATGACGCGGATGCCCATGCCGCGCGCGTAGTCGCCCTCCACCTGCTCGCGCTCGCCCGCGCGCAGCAGGCCGTGGTCGATGAAAAAGCAGGTGAGCTGGTCGCCGACGGCCTTGTGCACCAGCGCAGCGGCCACGGAGGAGTCCACGCCACCCGATAGGGCGCAGATCACCTGTGCGCCGCCCACCTGGGCGCGGATCCTCGCCACCTGCTCGTCCACGATGGACCCGGCCGTCCACGTGGGCTCGATCCCGGCGCCCTCGTACAGGAAGTTCCGCAGCGCGTCCTGGCCGAACTGGGAGTGGCCCACCTCCGGGTGCCACTGCAAGCCGAAAAGGCGGCGCCCCCGGTCCTCGAAGGCCGCGACCGGCGTCTGCTCCGTCGAGGCGGTGACCGCGAAGCCCTCGGGCGCGGCCTGCACCGCGTCCCCGTGGCTCATCCACACGACCTGGTCGGCGGGAGTGCCGTCGAAGAGGCACGAGCCCTCCTGGACGGCCGCGTCGGTGTGCCCGTACTCGCGGGTGCCGGTGCGCCCCACGGTGCCGCCGAGCGCGTGCGCCATCGCCTGGAAGCCGTAGCAGATCCCCAGGACGGGGACGCCCGCCTCGAACACCGCCGGATCCACGGAAGGGGCGCCAGCCTCGTACACCGAGGAGGGGCCGCCGGACAGGATGATCGCAGCGGGATCCTTGGCGAGCATGTCGGCCACGCTCATGGTGTGGGGGACGATCTCGGAGTAGACGCTGGCCTCGCGGACACGGCGGGCGATGAGCTGGGCGTACTGGGCGCCGAAGTCGACGACGAGGACGGGGCGGGGGGCAGGTGCGTTCACGCGAACCATGCTACCCGCTGGAATGGGGCGGCGCCCCCACGCTCACGGGGGCGCCGCAACACGGCCGGACCGGGGTCAGCGGCGGGTGAGGGAGCGGACGACGGGGAAGACGCCGGCCGCGACCACTGCCTTGAGCAGGTCGCCGACGATGAAGGGGACCAGGCCCTTCGCGACGCCGTCCGCGAGGCCCATGTGGGTGAAGGGGATCATCCACGCCAGGCCCGTGGCGTAGACCGAGAAGAGGGAGACCAGGGACGCGGCGAGCATCGTGTGGGGCTTGCGGTCCCAGCCGCGCTCGGCGGCGGCGCCCGCGATCATCGCCACCAGCACGTAGCCCAGGACGTAGCCGAACGAGGCGAAGGCCCAGCCGACGTGGTCCTCGGCGAAGACCGGGGCGCCCGCGACGCCCAGCGCGGTGTAGAGGACGACCGACAGGAGGGAGCGGCGCGCGCCGCCGAGGGCGCCCACGCTGAGTGCGCCGAGCGTGCCCAGCGAGACGGGGATGGGCGTGAAGGGCAGGGGGACGGAAAGGCGGGCCATCAGGGTGAGGACCAGGGTGCCCGCAACGACCAGGACGGCCTCGCGGGCCAGGGTGCCGCCGAGGCGGTCGGCGAGGACGCGGTCGCGGCGCAGGGCGGGGGACGCGGTTGCAGTGGTCATGGAACTTCCTTAAACAATTGAATTGAACGCTGTTCAGGACAGGATATTCACTATAGTGGCCGCATGTCAACAGGGAGCGCACCCGACAGGGGCCGCATCACGCGCGAGCAGATCCTGGCTGCGGCCATGGCGCTCCTCGACCAGCGCGGCCTTCCGGACCTCACCATGCGCAAACTGGCGGCCGAGCTCGGCATCCGCCCCTCCGCGCTCTACTGGCACTTCCCCGACAAACAAACACTCCTTGCGCGCCTGGCGGACCAGATCGTGGGGAGCACGCCACAGCCTCCCGTGAGCGGCCCGGGCGCGGATGACGGGTCGGGCGGGGGCAGTAGCGCCGCGCGCTCTGGGACCCCGAGCGAGCACGGCGGTGCCGCATGCTCCAGGGCGGCCGCGCATCCCGGCGGCTCCAGCGAGCACCAGGACCCCGAGCATCCCCGCACTACCCACGCGGTTCCCTGGGAGAGGGCGATGCGCGCCTCGGCGAACACCATGCGCTCACGGTTGCTGGCCCACCGCGACGGGGCGGAGATCGTCTCGAGCTCGATCGCCCTCGGCCTGACGCGTCTGCCCTTGACCGCGATGATCCACGAGCCGTTGCACCGCGCGGGCGCCTCGGCCGAGACCATCGACATCGCCGCGCGCACGCTCGGGCACTTCCTGCTGGGGCACGCCTTCGACGAACAGCAGGCCGAGGCCGCGCGCGCCCTCGGCGTCGAACCGGCGCTCCCCCGGCTCCGACTCGACCCCGCGTCGGCCGAGGCGGCCTTCCGCGCGGGCGTCGACCTCATCGTCGCCGGCACCGCCGTTCGGATCGCAGCGGACCGCGCCTGACCCCCTGTGGGACGAGGCCGCGGTCCACGCAACCACCGTCCGGATCGCAGTAAACCGCGCCTGACCATGGGGTCGTCCGCCGAGAACGGGCGGGGCACGCCCCTCCGCGCCACTTAGACCCCACTTTCACCGGCCCGCGCCCGCCTCGTGAAATCGGAGAGGATCATTCGCACCAGTTAGACCCCACTTTCACCACTTAGGCCCTGAATCCGGCTGTTTTTCCGCCGCTCCAGAGGCCTAAGTGGTGCAGACGGGCGAGAAATGGTGCACAACGACGTTACGCGTAGAAACGCCTATGAGAACCATTGCTCTCAAACGGAGGAATCTGCCATAGGCCCTCGTACGAGGACATCAACACCCCTCCAGCCGCGCAGAGGAAACGGGCGACGCGAGAACGCAACACCACGAAGTCATTGAGATCATGCCAATTCAGACGGAGAACGCGCCACCCCGCCTCTTCGATGCGCTGCTGGCGCACCATCCAACGCCGCTGGGCCAGGCGGAATGAAGCCAGATCATCGCCGAGCTTTCCCCGACCGTCGAGTTCGATGATCACACGCAGTTCAGGGAGCGCGATGTCCGCGAAGTACCGATCCCCGTCGGCAACCACTTCGAACTGGGTCACGACAGCGCTGTCGGTCAAGGTCCTCACGATCCAGACGACAACGGCTTCGAGCACGCTGTCGCACCCTCCGTCGGCGGATGCGATGAGTCGCCGGGCCCGTTCGCGCCACCGCCGGTTCCCCGACTGCTCGAGCGCTTCCAGCATGCTCTCGCGCACCGCCTCGACACGCCCGCGCGACGCCGGCAGGTCGAAGCGATCGAATCGCGCCAGACGATGAAGAACCATCGCAACCGCAACAGCCCCCTCTATGACTCCGCTCCCCTGTGCCAGTCTCACGGCCGCGTCAACGGGCGCTTCAGCCTGAACGCCTCCGAGGACTGCGACGAGCGCGTGAACAGGCGGAATCGTCGTGATGCGGACCCGGACCTGCGGCACGACCGTCCGCGTCCCCTCGACAGTTGCCAGCGCGTACACGCGGCGGCGCCGGTAAGGCCACAACGTGACATCGGGGTTCGCGACCCACATCGGGATCCCATGAAGGACCAGGGCGCTGGAACCGACGAAGACGGCCCTGCCGCGGTAGGTGTCATTCACCGCGAGAACCCGTCCCAGGGCGACCGCCTGCCATTCCTGCCATGGTTCGGTGTCTCCGGAGGGCGGACGGATGTGGAATCCACGTCTGATCCTCATACGCGGCGAGGATCCCGCCACATGCCTGTCGGCGTGCGTGGTCCTGATGATTTCGATCCGTGGGACGCTCATCCTCCAACTATCGAGCGAGCACCGGCGAACGCGCATATTCCCATCGCTGGCCTGTGGATAACGGCATGCCGTGGGCACCCCCTGTTCGTAGCCTCCCCACACATCGGGGGCCTGTGGATAACGGCGCGCCGTGGGCACGTGACTCTAGGCGCCTGGCCGCCACCCGCGTTCCAGGGACGGGCGGCACACCGTGGGCACGTTGCCCCGGGGCCGTTCGCACCAGTTAGACCCCGCTTTCACCACTTAGGCCCAGAATCCGGCTGTGTTCCGGCCATTCCAGAGGCCTAAGTGGTGCAGATACGCACTAAGTGGTGCGACAGCCTCGTGGAGCACCGAGGTCGAACACGATCTGGGAACGGGAGGCCGACTCCCAGCCTTGGACAAGCAGACCGCCACGGGCACAAGGCCGGCTCCAGCACCCGCACGAGGACGCTCCCGGGTGGCAGAGGAATTTCCGCATCGGCGCAACTGCCCCACACCGCAGAAGCGGAAGGAGGGCCGGTCTCAGCCCCTGCGAACCACGCAACCCGGCTCCGGGGGCTCGGCCGACCACAGAGGCGGTGCACCGTGCTGCGCGGGGCCGCGCCTCAACGGGTGCGCCTATCAGTACAAGTCCAACCAAGAGGTCCCTGGGCGGGCGCGGGTCCGCATTGGGGCAGGCAACGGGCCATTGGGGTGGGCAAATTGCCTACCCCAATAGTTGGTTTCCCACCCCGACGCGCGTCTCCCACCCCAATACGGCTCGGCGCACTCGGAAGGGCCCCGCCGCCGGGAACTGGAGCGCGAGGCGCACGCCGCGGGCGCCACCCCCACCCACCCAAAGGGGATGCGCCCGTAGAGGGGGGAGCGAGGCGCACGCCACGGGCGCGCGCTCACAGCCCCGGCCCCCTGGGGATCAGTGCGCGAAGTGCCGCGTCCCGGTCAGGTACATCGTGATCCCGGCCGCGTTGGCGGCGTCGATGGACTCCTGGTCGCGCACGGAGCCACCGGGCTGGACGACCGCCTTCACGCCCGCGTCGATGAGGACCTGGAGGCCGTCGGCGAAGGGGAAGAACGCGTCCGACGCGGCGACGGCGCCGACAGAGCGGCGCTCGGGCGCGGCGGGGACGACATCCTCTGCCCTCGCCCCGCCGGCGGAGTCCACGTCCGCGGCGGCATCGGCAGCGGCGTCGCCGGTGCTGCGCGCCCCCAGGGTGTTGGCGCGTTCGACGGCGAGCCTGCACGAGTCCACCCGGTTCACCTGCCCCATGCCGACGCCCACTGAGGCGCCGCCCTTGGCCAGCAGGATCGCGTTGGAACGCACCGCGCGCACGGAGCGCCACGCGAACTCCAAATCCGCCAGGGTCTCGGCGTCGGCCGGGGCCCCGGCCGCAAGCGTCCAGTTCTGGGGGGAGTCACCGGGCGCGTCGAGCCCATCGCGCTGCTGGATGAGCACGCCCCCACTGATCTGCTTGAACTCGTAGCCGCCTGGGGCGGGCGGGGCGACCTGGAGGACGCGCAGGTTCTTCTTGGCGGAGAGGACCTCCACGGCCCCTTCCTCGTAGGCGGGCGCCAGGACCACCTCGGTGAAAACGGGGACGATCTGCCGCGCCAACTCGACGCTCACAGGGCGGTTGACCGCGATGACGCCGCCGAAAGCGGACACGGGGTCGCAGGCGTGCGCCTTGCGGTGGGCCTCGGCGGCGTCCCCGCCCACGGCGATCCCGCAGGGGTTGGCGTGCTTGATGATGGCCACGCACGGGCGCTCGTGGTCGTAGGCGGCGCGCATCGCGGCGTCGCCGTCGGTGTAGTTGTTGTAGCTCATGGCCTTGCCGTGGAGCTGGCGGGCGTTGGCAATGCCCGGCAGGACCGCGCCACCGCGAGGATCCGGCCCACTGCCGCCGTCCAGACCGCCCTGCGGGGCGGGGGCGGCGCCGACGAGGCCAAGCCCGGAAGCGGCGACAACGCCATCGGGCCCAACCCCGGAAGCGGGGGCAGCGCCATCGGGACCGCCCTCGGGGGAAAACGCAGCGCCGTGGGCTCCGGCCTGATCGGAGTCGTCGATCTCGCGGTACACGGCGGCGCCCTGGTGGGGGTTCTCCCCGTAGCGCAGCACATCGGCGCGCTCGAAGGCGTCGGCCACGTACAGGGGCATCGGGGCGGGTGCCCCATCCCGCGCCTCCGAACCCGGCTCCTGTGAGCCCGCACCCGCAGCCGTCCCATCCCGCGCCGCCGGACCCGCTCCGGCAGCCGCGCCCTGTTCCACCGGGGCTTCTGCGTCGTCGCCGACTACGTAGCCCAGTGAGCTGAGGAACGCCTCGTCGGAGGCGTCGAGGTGCCGTTCGCACGCGTCGTCCAGGTCATCGGCCACCTCCTCGAGCCCGAGGGAGCGCGCGAACCACCCGGCGATGGCCAGGTCGTAGGCGGCCGTGTGGGCGAAGGCCTCGGCGGCGAGCCCGCGGCGCTGCTCCAGGGTGAACCCCTGCCCCGCGGCCGCAGCTGCGACCTCGGCGTAGCGCGCGGGCGAGGTGACGACGGCGACCGACGGGTGGTTCTTCGCGGCCGCGCGCACCATCGAGGGCCCGCCGATGTCGATCTGCTCGACGCACTCGTCGAAACCGGCGCCGGAGGCGGCTGTCCGCTCGAAGGGGTAGAGGTTGCACACCACCAGGTCGAAGGCGGCGATGCCCAGGTCGGCCAGTTGGGCTCGGTGGCCGGGTTTGCGCTGGTCGGCCAGGATCCCGGCGTGGACTGAGGGGTGCAGGGTCTTGACCCGCCCCTCGAGGATCTCCGGGAAGCCCGTGACCCGGTCGACGGGGGTGACGGCGAGACCCGCCCCGGCGATGCGCGAGGCCGTGGAGCCGGTGGAGACGATCTCGACGCCGGCGTCGGCCAGGGCGCGCGCCAAGTCGATCAGGCCGGTCTTGTCGTAGACCGAGACGAGGGCGCGCCGGATGGGGCGGGCGTCAAGGGGCTCGAAGTCGTCGGGGCGTGCGGACATGTTTCCTCCTCGGGGTCATGCCCTGGCGCCCAGGCGGGCGACGCCAGAAGCTGGTGGCCGCTCCCCGGTGGTGCCCCACCCTCGCCAGTCGCAGCTCTGTCCATGCTAGTCGTTGGCGCCCGCGGATCCGCGGTGGCCGTCCTGTGGGGCGCCGCGCACTCCCGCGCCGCCGTCCGAGGCGGGGGGCGCCCCGTCGTCGCTGCCCGACGCGCCTGCGGGCTGTCCGTTCCGTCTTTCCCCTTCTGCACCCGGGGCGGCCCCGGAGTGCTCGCCGCGCCCGGCGGCCGAGTGCTCCCAGTCCGCCTGGTCGGCATCGGAGCCCCAGGTGCCGGTCCCGTCGGCGCCGGTCCCCGAATCGTCGGCTGTCCTGTCCCCGGTTCCCCCGGTACCGGCCTCCCAGGCGTCGGCTCCGGCAGCCCCGGTTCCCCCCGCGCCGGGCTCCCCATCACCAGCCCCGGCAGCCCCGGCTGCCCCCGCGCCGGATTGTGCGGCGGCCCTGTCGGAACCGTTCTCCTCGGCGCCGATCCAGTCGGGGCCAGTCCCTCCGCGCGCTCCGCCGCGTGCCCCTCCGCGCGCACCGGACAGCAGCTCCGAGGCCCGCTGCCGCGTGGAGGGGTGCGCGCAGGCGGTGACCACGAGGGCGACGAGGGGCACTTCGAGGGTGAGGGCCAGCAGGGTCCAACCGACGTTCGGGCCGAGGACGCTCATGCGCACGGCCCCCGCGCTCATCGTGGCGCTCCACATCCACGCTGCGCACACGGCGTCGAAGACGAGGGAGGCCGTGAGCGCCAGGCCCATCTGCTCGCCCAGGGTCTTGCAGGGGTAGCGCCTCACCAGGCGCGCGCCGCAGGCGGCGCCGACCGCGACGAGGACGAGCGCGGTCCAGGCGCCCGGGGCGCTGGTGGGCACTGCGCCCAGCAGCGGGAAAGGCGGGATCGGCCCCTCCCCCACCACCGACGGGGAGTGCACCGCGTCGGCTCCCACGAGGAAACCGGGGCCCGCCCACCACGCCAGCGCCCACGCGGCCACCGTCGGCGCGAAGAACGCCTGGGCGGCCACAATCAGCGCGTTGTCGACAGCCGACGAGGCGCCGAGCAGCTCGTGGATCCCCGCGATCCTGCCCCAGCCTGCCACAAGGGCGACCACGGCGAGGACCGACCCGGCGGCGGCGAGGTACCCCGCCCACGCCACTCCCGTGCGCACCCCGCCGCCCAGCCACCTGGCGGCGTGGAACTGCGCGGCGCGGACCTTGAGCGAGGCGACCGTCGCCCAGGCGCTGGCCGCGAAGGGGAGGCCGAGGGCGCCGGGGGCGATGCTGGCCAGTTCGGCGTGCGGGGCGCTCAGGGCGGTGAGGAGCCAGGAGGTGAAGGCGAACGCCGGGATGGACAGCCACAGGGAGGCGCGCGAGTAGGAGAACGAGGACCGCAGGAGCAGGCGGAGCAGGCACACGACGAGCACCCCCATCAGAGTGGGGGCAGCCCGGTAGGGCACTCCCCCCACCACGGATGTCCCGCCCAGGACCGCGGCCCACAGGTCCCCGCCGACTCCGAGGGCGTCCTTGGGGGTGAAGTCCTTCATCCACACGTTCGAGGCGACGGACATGTACGCCCCGAAGGCGGCCACGAGGCACAGGGCCCAGCCGACGAATGCGGCCTCCGCCCCGGCGAGGGCGCCCCTGGCCCACCCGTCGGGGACCGCGATGCGGATGGTGCGCCGTTGCGCCACATAGGTGGTCGTCGTCTTGCGGGGGGCTGACTGCGGGTGGATCTCGTCGCTCACGTGCCAATCCTGCCAAAGGGGGGCCGGGGTCGGCGCGGTGCAGCGCCGGTCCCGGGCCGAATGTGGGGAAAGCGGGCACGGGAGGGGCGGCCCGGAGCACCGGACGGGATGGCCCGGAACCGACGCGCCGGGGAACGCGGCGCAGCGGGCCGGCCATCCGGTCCCAGAACCCGCGGGCTGGGAACGACCACCCGGCCGCCGGGGCGCGCGCCCTCAGGCCAGCAGTCCGCGGGCGATGAGCGCGGTCTGCGAGGGGGTGCGCCCCACGCGCACGCCGACGGCCTCGAGCGCCTCGGCCTTGGCCGCGGCCGTGCCCGACGAGCCGGACACGATCGCCCCGGCGTGGCCCATGGTCTTGCCCTCGGGGGCTGTGAACCCGGCGATGTAGGCGACGACGGGTTTCGTCATGTTCTCACTGATCCACGCCGCGGCCCTCTCCTCGGCGTCGCCGCCGATCTCGCCGATCATGACGACCAGGTCGGTGTCGGGGTCCGCCTCGAAGGCCTTGAGCGCGTCGATGTGCGTGGTGCCCACGACGGGGTCGCCCCCGATGCCCAGGCACGTGGTGAAACCGATGTCGCGCAGTTCGTGCATGAGCTGGTAGGTGAGGGTGCCGGACTTGGAGACCAGGCCGATGCGGCCCGGGCCCGTGATGTCGGCCGGCGTGATGCCGACGTTGGACTGGGCGGGCGAGATGATGCCCGGGCAGTTCGGGCCGATGAGCCGCGTCCCCTTCTCCAGCGCGCGGTCGACGAACACCACGGAGTCCTGCACGGGGATGCCCTCGGTGATGACGACCACGGTCTCGATGCCCGCGTCGATGGCCTCCAGGGCCGCGTCCTTCGCGAACGCCGGGGGCACGAAGACCACGGACACGTTCGCGCCCGTGGCGGCCCTGGCCTCGGCGACAGTGCCAAAAACGGGGACCTCGGCCACTCCCGGGCGGACCCGGTCAGCCGCGGGCCCGTAGCCGACGACGTCGAAGGCGACGGCCGTCCCCGCCTTGCGCGGGTTGGTGCCGCCCACCACCGCGGTCCCGGCGCTGAGCATACGGGCCGTGTGCTTGCGGCCCTCGGACCCGGTCATGCCTTGGACGAGCACCCGGGAGTCTGAGTTGATGAAAACCGTCATGTCGGTGTCTCCTCGTGTTCTCGTCTCTCACTCGGACGCCGCGGCGAGCTCCGCGGCCCGGCGGGCAGCGCCGTCCATGGTCTCCTCCAGGTGGACCAGGGGGTGGCCCGCCGCGGCCAGGATCGCGCGGCCCTCGGCGACCTTGTTGCCGTCGAGGCGCACGACGAGGGGCTTGGAGGCGGCGCCCCCCAGCTCCTCAAGGGCGCCGAGGATGCCCCTGGCGACCTCGTCGCACGCCGTGATGCCGCCGAAGACATTGACGAACACGGAGCGCACCTGTTCGTCGCCGAGGATGATGCCCAGCCCCTTGGCCATGACCGCCGCCGAGGCGCCGCCCCCGATGTCCAGGAAGTTCGCCGGCCTCATTCGCAGATCCTCGCCCGCCATGGCGACAACGTCCAGGGTGGACATGACCAGTCCCGCGCCGTTGCCGATCACTCCGACCTGGCCTTCGAGGCGCACGTAGTTCAGCCCCGCCTCCTTCGCGGCCGCCTCGCGGGGATCCTGGGCGGCGGCGTCCACGAGGTCCGCGTGAGCGGGGTGGCGGAAACGGGCGTTGTCGTCCAGCGTGACCTTGCCGTCCACCGCCCAGATGGAGCCGTCGGGCGAGGCGACCAGGGGGTTGACCTCCACCAGGGTGGCGTCCTCGTCGCGGTAGACCTCCCACAGTGTCCGCAGAACCGGGGCGATGGCCTCGCCGGCGGCCCGGTCGAAGCCGGCCTCGTCCACGATGCGGCGGGCGACGTCGGCGTTGATGCCGACCGCGGGGTCCAGGGGGACGCGGGCGAGGGCCTCGGGCCGCTCCTTCGCCAGGGTCTCGATATCCATGCCGCCCTCGCGCGAGCACATCGCCAGGTGCCGGCGGTTGGAGCGGTCGAGCAGGATCGAGAAGTAGTACTCGGCGGCGATGTCGGCGCCCGAGGCGATCATGAGCCGCTCGACGACGTGGCCCTTGATGTCGAGCCCGAGGATCGCCTCCGCTTTTTCGCGCGCCTCGTCCGGGGTCCGCGCCAGCTTCACCCCGCCGGCCTTGCCGCGCCCGCCGGTCTTCACCTGCGCTTTGACGACCAGCAGGGAGGCCCCCGCGCCGAGCAGGCGCTCGGCCGCGTCCCGCGCCTGCCCGGGTGTGGTGGCGAGCTCGAAATCCAGCACGGGCACGCCGTGCTTCCTGAACAGTTCACGGGCCTGGTACTCGTAGAGGTCCACCGGGCAATCCCTCCGTCGAACGAATGTGGTCGCGGACGCAACGCGACAAGTCTAGCGCGGCCGGGGTCCCCCGAGCGGGATCCCGCTCTCCCCGCGCCGCTGTTCCACGCGGTGTTCCACGCTCGCCGCCGTTTCCCGCGCCGCTGTTCCACGCGGTGTTCCACGGCCGGCGCCGTTTCCCGCGCCATTGTTCCACGCGGTGTTCCACGGCCGGCGCGCCCGCCGCCTGGAGCAACGGGGCCCGGCGCCAATGCTCCTCCCCACCCCGCCCGGGCCGCACCGCCGCGCGGGTCCGGGCCCCGCCCGGGACTGGCGCGTAAGCCGTCAGGTGATCTTCTCCATCGGCGCCATGCGCACGAGCAGGCGCTTGTCCACGCCCCCGAAGCGCACGCGCGCGACCGTGCGCTGCCCCTCCCCCTCGATGCCGGTGACCGTGCCCGCGCCCAGGGTCGCGTGCTTGACGCGGTCGCCCACTTTAAGGGCGAGGACCTTCTGGGCGGGGGCGCTCGCCTGCGCGGGCACCCCCATGCGCTGTATCCTCCGCGCGCGCACCTGGCCGACGGGCGCCGCTCCCCCGCGCCCGCTCCCGTAGGCGCGGCCGGTGTCCTCATCGCCCCACGGGTCCCGCCCGTCCCGGCTTCCCCCGTCGTCGCTCCCGTAGGAGCCCCCCTGGAAGGCGCGCAGGCGCTCGGCGGAGGTGGTGGCCCTGCGCACCTCCAGCAACTCGGCGGGGATGTCGTCGAGGAAGCGCGAGGGCGGCATCTCCTGCGGCGCCCCCCAGGCGCTGCGCACCGCCGCGCGCGTCAAGTACAGGCGCTCGCGCGCGCGGGTGATCGCCACGTAGGCCAGGCGGCGCTCCTCCTCCAACTCGCTGGCCTCCCCGAGGCTGCGCTGGTGCGGGAAAGTCCCGTCCTCCATGCCGGTGACGAAGACGACCGGGAACTCCAGGCCCTTCGCCGTGTGCACCGTCATGAGGGTGACCTGTCCGCTGCGCGCGCCCCCCGAGGGGACCTGGTCGGAGTCGGCCACCAGCGCGACCCTCTCCAGGAAGTCCGCGAGCCCCCCGCCGGGCGCCTCCTGGGCGAAGGCCCCGGCCACCGAGTGCAGCTCCGCCAGGTTCTCGACGCGCGAGGCGTCCTGGGGGTCCTCGGAGCGGCGTAGTTGGGCGAGGTAGCCGGTGTGGTCGAGCGCCTCCTCGAGGATGTCCGCCACGGAGGCGCCGCCGCGCTCGGCGCGCCGCAGTGCTTCGACGAGCCCCCAGAAGGACGCGGCCGCCCTCGCGGCCCGCGGCGGGACGCCCACCACTTCGGGCGCCTCCTCCGCGCCGCCACCGGGATCCCCCTGCGGGGCCGGGGCCGTGGCGCCCCCGTTCTCCGCCTCGCCGCCCGGGGGGACGGCACCCGGGCCCTGTGCCACCCCGCCGCCGTCCGCAGAAAGATCCCCCGCCTCGCCGCCGTGGCGCACCATTGCGGCGATGTCCACGCCCTCGCCCTCGCCGAGGGGGCGCCCCTGGCGGATCCACAGGTGGGCGAGCGCGCGCCCGAAGGACACCCCGTGGCGGGCGGCGTGGGCGGCGATGGCCTCCTCGGCCTTCGCCCCGATGCCGCGCTTGGGCAGGTTGATGACGCGGCGCGCCGCCACTGTGTCGTCCGGGTTGGACACGACCTGCAGGTAGGCCAGCGCGTCCTTGATCTCGCGGCGCTCGTAGAAGCGCGTGCCCCCCACGACCCGGTAGGGGATGCCCTGGCGGACCAGGAGCTCCTCCAGGGCGCGCGACTGGGCGTTGGTGCGGTAGAAGACCGCGATGTCCCCCCAGTCCGCGCCCGCGTCGGCGACGCGGTCGATCTCGCTGACGACGAAGCGGGCCTCGTCGTGCTCGGAGTCGGCGGCGTCCACCGTGATCGGAGCCCCGTCGCCCTCCTGCGTCCACAGGTTCTTCGGGCGGCGCCCCTGGTTGCGGCTGATGACGGCGTTGGCCGCCGAGAGGATGTTCTGCGTGGAACGGTAGTTCTGCTCCAGCAGGATCGTCCTGGCGCCCGGGAAGTCGCGCTCGAACTCCTCGATATTGCGGATCGTCGCCCCGCGGAACGCGTAGATCGACTGGTCCGAGTCGCCCACGACCGTCAGCTCGGCGGGCACCACGCCGTCGTCCCCGGCCCCCACCAGTTCCCGCACCAGCACGTACTGCGCGTGGTTGGTGTCCTGGTACTCGTCGACCAGGATGTGGCGGAAACGCCGGTGGTAGTGCTCGGCGATCAACGGGTTCCGCTGCAGCAGGAGGACCGTGCGCATGATGAGGTCGTCGAAATCGACGGCGTTGGAGTCCCGCAGGCGCTTGTCGTACTCGGCGTAGGCGGCGGCGACGATCCGCGACACCGGGTCCTTGCCCGCGACCTCGGCGTAGCGCTCGGGGCCGATCAGCTCGTTCTTCAAATCGGAGACGCGCGCCGCCACCATCTTCGGCGTGAACCGCTTCACGTCCACGTCCTGGGCCTTGAGGACCATCTGCATGAGCCTCTGGGAGTCCTGGGCGTCGTAGATGGTGAAGGAGCCGGACAGGCCCGCCGCCTCGTGCTCGTAGCGCAGGATGCGCACGCACGCCGAGTGGAAGGTCGACACCCACATGCGCCCCGCCTCATCGCCCACGAGCGCCGCGATCCGCTCGCGCATCTCGGCGGCCGCCTTGTTCGTGAAGGTGATGGCCAGGATCTGGCCGGCCCTGGCCTGGCCGGTCGCCAGCAAGTACGCGATGCGGTGCGTGAGGACCCGCGTCTTGCCCGACCCGGCGCCCGCCATGATGAGCAGCGGAGCGCCCCGGTGCTCCACCGAGGCGCGCTGGCGGTCGTTGAGCCCGCGCGTCAACTCCTCCGGGTCCCCCGCCGGGCTGGCGTACGCGCTCTGCGTCCACTCGAAGGTCCCCTGGGCCCGCGCACCAGGCCCGGCGCCCGAGGCGGGGGCCGCCCCCGGCGCGCCCCCGCCCGCCGCGGCCGGAGGCCACCCGTCGCCGGCGTCATCGACGTCGAAGGCGGGCGCCTCCGGCGGAGCGTAATCCGGGTCGTCCCCGGGGCCGATGAGGAAGCCGAGGTCGGGCAGGGAGGTCGAGTCAGTCATCCCTCTAAGCGTAGGCCAGTGGCCGCGCCGCCGCGCCCCCTGCCCGCGGGGCTCCGCCTGCCCGCCCCGTCCGCGGTCGCGCCACGCCTCCGGCACTGCCGCGCGGCGTCACTTCTTGCGGTACAGGGACTTCGTGGCGTACACGGGCTCTGTCGTGACCTGGATGCCCAGGGCGCGGAAGATCCCCTCGTCCACCGAGCCCAGGATCACCGACTCGTGCACGTCGCACCCGCGCAGCGCCCCCAACTGCGCCAGGGCGAGGCGCGCGTTCTCGTCGCCGTTGGCGGAGACCGCGAGCGCGATCAGCACCTCGTCGGTGTGCAGGCGCGGGTTCCGCGACCCCAGGTCGGCCGTCTTGAGGCGCTGGATGGGCTCGATGGACTCCCGGGCGAGCAGTTTCACGTCGGGGTCGATCCCGGCCAGCAACTTCAGGGCGTTGAGCAGCATCGCCGACGAGCAGCCCAGGAGCGGCGAGGTCTTGCCCAGGACGATCCGCCCGTCCTCCAATTCGATGGCGGCTGCGGGCGCCCCCGTGCTCTCGGCCAGCTCCAGCGCGGGGCGCACCACCGGGCGGTCGGCGCGCTCCAGGCCCAGTCTGCCCATGAGCAGGCCGATGCGCGCCGACTGCACCGGTTCACCGCCCTGCTTCTTCTCCGCCACGAGCGCCTTGTAGTAGCGGCGGATGACCTCCTGCTCGGACGCCTCGCGGCACGCCCCGTCGTCGCAGATCGACATGCCCGCCATGTTCACGCCCATGTCGGTCGGCGACTTGTACGGCGAGGACCCCAGGATCCTCTCGAAGAGCCTGTTGAGCACCGGGAAGATCTCCACGTCCCGGTTGTAGTTCACGGTCTTGACGCCGTAGGCCTCCAGGTGGAACGGGTCGATCATGTTCACGTCGTCCAGGTCCGCGGTGGCCGCCTCGTAGGCGATGTTCACCGGGTGGTCCAGAGGCAGGCTCCAGATGGGGAAGGTCTCCCACTTGGCGTACCCCGACTCGATGCCGCGCTTGTGGTCGTGGTAGAGCTGGGACAGGCACGTCGCCATCTTCCCGCTGCCCGGCCCCGGGGCGGTGACGACGACGAGGTCGCGGCTGGTCCTGATGTACTCGTTCGCCCCGTACCCCTGCTCCGAGACGATGCGCGACACGTCCGAGGGGTAGCCGGGGATGGGGAAGTGCCGGTAGACGGTGATCCCCAGCTTCTCGAAACGGCTCTTGACCTCGTGGGCGGCCTTGTTGTCGTCCGTCCACTGGGTGATGACGACGGAGCCCACGAACAGTCCGCGCTCGCGGAACTCGTCGATCTGGCGCAGCACCTCGTCGTCGTAGGTGGTCCCCATGTCGGCGCGGACCTTGCGGCGGGCGAAATCCTTCGCGTTCACCGCGACGATGATCTCCACCTCGTCCGCCAGCTCCTTGAGCATGACGATCTTGTTGTCAGGGGTGAAACCGGGCAGGACGCGGGAGGCGTGCATGTCGTCCACCAGCTTCCCGCCGAACTCCAAGTACAGTTTCCCGCCGAACTGCGCCCGTCTCTGGGCGATGTGCTCCGACTGCAGTCTGATGTACGTGTCGCGGTCAAATCCGATGCGGTGCATACCGGCCTCCGGTAGTGGGTCTCAGGCCGTGGGCCTGGAGGGCTGCGCGCCCATCGGGATTCCATCATAACCCCGCCCGCCGCGGCTTCCCCGTCGGCGCCGGGCCGGTGGGCCGTTGTGGGCCGTCAGACTCCGCCGCGGATCACACGATGTGGCGCTGCATCGCCCACCGGGTCAATTCGTGGCGGTTCGACAGCTGGAGTTTGCGCAGCACCGCCGACACGTGCGTCTCCACCGTCTTGATGGAGATGAACAGGTCGTGGGCGACCTCCTTGTACGTGTAGCCACGGGCTATCAGGCGCATGACCTCCTGCTCCCGGGCGCTGAGCAGGTCGAGCTCGGAGTCCGTGGTCGACACCTCGCCGGTGCCGAAGGCGTCCAGGACGAAGCCGGCCAAGCGCGGGCTGAACGCGGCGTCGCCCCCTGCGACGCGGTTGATGGCCTCCACCAGGTCGGAGGGGGAGATCGACTTCGTCACGTACCCGCGCGCGCCCGCCCGGATCACGGACACCACGTCCTCCGCGGAGTCCGACACGGACAGCGCCAGGAAGCGCAGTCCCTCGACATCCTGGCACGCGCTCGCCACCTCGGCGCCGCCCCCTCCGTTGCCGCCGGGCAGGTGCACGTCCAGCAGCGCCACGTCGGGCCGCAGCTCGTGGCAGGCGGCGATGGCGCCCTCCACGTCGGAGGCCTCGCCAAGGATCCGCAGGTCCGCCCCCATCGCCTCCAACTCCGCGCGCACGCCCGCGCGCACCATGTGGTGGTCGTCGATGATAACAAGACTGATCGTCATGGGGGGCTCCTGGCCACTGGGGTTAGTCCGGGGTCCCCCCTAGGGTATCGGAGCGCGGCACGGTGAGTTCGACTTCCGTGCCGGGTGTGCGGCGTCTAATCCGCGCCGTGCCCCCCGCGCGCGCCATGCGCCCGATGATCGAGTCCTTCACCCCGTGCCTGTCGTCGGCCACGGCCCCCATGTCGAATCCGGGGCCGTTGTCCTTCACGTAGGCCTCGACCCGGTCGGGGCGCACCTCCATGTACACGGAGACCGGCGGCTCCCCGTGTTTGACGGCGTTCTGGGCCGCCTCGCCGAGCGCGGCGACGAGGGCGAGCTCGCCCGCCCCCGCGGAGGTGTCCGACACGGTGACCACGGAGATGGGGACGCCGTAGCGGGCCTCAACGGCGCCGACCGCCTCCTCGACGGCGGCCGCCAGGGAGCTCGCGGACTCGGTGCGCCCCGTGTACAGCCACGAGCGCAGCTCCCGCTCCTCGCTGAGCGCGATGGCGCGCACGCGCGCGGGATCGTCCGCACTCGCGCGGATCAGGGTGAGGGCCTGGAGGACGGAGTCGTGCAGGTGGGCGGCGATATCGGCGCGCTCCGTCTCGCGGACGCGTTTGGCCTCGGCCTCCGAGAGGTCCTTGTTCGCCCGGAGCAGCAGGGGCGCCATCGCGAAGAGGACACCGGCGACCAGCGCCGCCCCGATCAGGCCGCCCCTCCACAGGATGACGGCCGGGGTCTCCCTCGAGGCCGCCAGCACGATCCCGGACGCCAGCAGGACCAGGCCGCCTCCGACGGCGGCCAGGAAGCGCAGGGACTTCCACCCCCGCAGGTTCAGGGACTGGCTCCACACCAGGGCTATGCCGGTGATGATGGAGATGGAGGCGGTGACGTCGCGCCATTCGACGACTCGGGTCCGCGCCAGCAGGAGCCCCAATGCCGCCAACACGATCAGGCAGGCGCCCGCCATCGCGAGGCGGTTCCGGGCCACCGCCTGGGCGCGGTCCTCGACGACGACGAGCCTCCGGCCGATCCCGGCCCCCCCGCGCTCCTCGTCCCCGGGGCGGTCGACGGGGACCGTCCCCCACAGCCACAAGTAGATGAGCACACCGACCCCGACGACAGCCGAACCGACTGTGATGAGGCGGAGCGTGTTGACCGGGATGCCCAGGTGGACGGACAAACCCGAGCACACTCCACCCATCCACGGCGTCGGCATGTCCGTCGACGAGGCGGAGGCGCGTCGCAGGGGCGGGCGCTCCACGGGCTGGGGGGGCACCCACTGGGGCCCTAGCGGGTAGGACCCCCAGTACCCGGGGTCGCTCTCTGGTCGGCTCACACCCCCATCTTCGCATTCCGGGGCGGCCGCGCCCAGCGCCCGGACAGTGAATCAGGGACAGTTCAGGGCATTCCCCACTACCGACGGCGGCCCGGGGTTGGCAGAGTAGTACACAGCCACACGCCCGCCCACCCAGGAGGTACTGATGTCTTGGCAACAACAGCCGAGTTCACGCTTCTTCGACTCGGTCCGGGCCTCCGGCTGGTACCGGTCGCAACCGCGCGTCGTCGGAGGCGTATGCGCGGGGATATCCGCGCGCACCGGATGGGACCTGTCCCTGGTGCGCGTCCTCGTCGCGGTGCTCGCCTTCTTCGCCCCGCCCGTGGTGGCGGGCTACGGCCTGGCGTGGTTGTTCCTGCCAGAGGCCCAGGACGGGGGCATCCACGCCGAGGAACTCGCGCGGGGGCGCATCGATATCGCCCAGCTCGGCGGCATCGCCCTGGCCGCGATCGGCTTGAGCGCAGCGCTGCCGTTCGCGGGCTTCTTCGGCCCCGTCGGCTACGTGTTCAACGGATTCTGGTTCTTCGCCCTCGTCTCAGCCATCGTCGCATTCGTCGTCATATCATCCCGATCCACTGTCCAGGGAGGACCCCCAATGTCTGGAACCCAACCCAATGGCGCACCCCATTCCCAGTCCCGCCGGGGAGGCCCCGCGGACGGGCGGCCCTCCGCCGGGCCGACGGGCCCCACAGGGGCACCGGAGGGCCCGGCGTTCTCCAACGCCATGCCCCATGGCGCCCCGCAGCAAGGGGCCGGCCCCATGCCCGGGTACGGGCAGCGCGCGGGGTACGGGCCTCGTCCAGGGTACGGACCCCGTCCAGGGTACGGACCCGCCTCCGGCCCGCACAGAGCGCGGACGTGGACGCCCGCCGGGCCCAAGGAGCGCCCCCGCCTGGTCTCCGCCCGCGTGACCCTGGCCGTGACGGGCCTCATCGCACTGGTGTTCGCCGCCGTCTTCGCCGTCATCTACTGGCTGGCCGACGCGGCACTGGACACGCCGAACGCCCAGATCGATGACGCGACATCCCTCAAAATCGCTCAAACCATCCTGATCGGTGGCGGCGTGTGCCTGCTGATCTCCGGTTTCTCGCTGGTCGTCGCCGCGGTGAAGGACCGCTCCAGCGGGTGGCTGCTGGCGATGTCCATCATCGGCGTGCTCCTGTTCGTCCCCACCTCGGTCATGGGCATGCTCGTCCGCAGCGACTACCTATTCCACAACAGCACCAACGTCTCCCGGCCCTGGACCAACGTTCCGGGCAGCGAGACCTCCCTCACCTGGGAGGCCGACACCGTCACCGGCAGCCCCGTGGGCACGAGCACCCTCGACCTGACCGGTGCCCCCGTCGGCACGACGAAGACGATCACCGTCACCCAGTGGTCGTGGAACAGGGTCAACATCCTGGTCGCGGAGGGCCAGCCCGTCCAGATCATCTGCCGCTCCGACGTCGGCTCCCTGTCCACGTCGTTCCCCGACGGCCAGCAGGACTGGGTGGCGGACCTGGGCGGCTGCGCGGACGCCGACAGCCGCACCCCTGTGAGCGCAGTCTCCCCCGGGTGGGGCAAGCCCGGCCTCGGGGGAATCACCATCGAGATCGGCGCCGACGCCGACTTGAGCACCCTCCACATCACGCAAACGCGCACCGTCGCGGACACAGGCCTGCGGTGGGACGGCTCCGATCCCGCCCAATCAGGCGCCAACTGAGGCAAGGAGAAGGAAGATCATGGCCCTCAACGATGACACGACCGAGCAGTTCCCCACCACGGCCCCGGCCGACCCCACCCAGGCCCTGCCCACCACGGCCCCGGCCGACCCCACCCAAGTCCTGCCGACCACCGCCCCAGTCGACCCCACCCAAGTCCTGCCCACGACCGCGGCGGGGGATTCCGCCTCGCCCGCTCCCGACGCGGGCAGAACGCGCCCCCTCTACCAGGTCGAGGACGACACGCCGGAGCACGGCGACGGCGCGGCAGCCCACCAAGCGCCCCAGCAGGACCAGGGGGGCGAGGAGGACGAGTCCCACCGCGTATGGAGCGCCCCTGCCGCGCCCGCGGACCGCCGCGATCTGCCGGAGGCGCCCCGCAGGGGCGTGCGCGCCGGGGGCCTGGCATGGGGTGTGATCGTGATGCTGGCGGGAGTGTTCCTCATAGCACTGGCCCTGGTCCCCCGCCTCAACGTGCCGATCCTCGCGATCACTCTGATGGCCGCCCTCGGCGTCGCCCTGATCGTGAGCGCGTTGTTCACAGGACGCAAACCGCGCGCCGCCGCCCCATCCGGCCGGAGGGAGTAGGCGCGGGCGCAGCGCCCGGCACTGGAGCAGTGAGTGCGCCCCGGCGGGACCGCCGGGGCGCACTCACTGCGCGTCGACCGGGCCCTCAGATCAGGTCGAGCATGGTCGGCGACACCAGCTTCAGGACGGCCTCGCGCCCCTTGGCGGCCGACGGCGCATCGACCGCGAAAGCGCCCATCTGCTGGCACGTCGCCAGGTCGTGCAGGCGCAGGGCCGCGCGCACCGCGTTGACCTTCGACGGCGCCATCGACAAGGAGGCCACGCCCAGGCCCGCCAGGACCAGGGCGAGCAACGGGTCGCCACCGGCCTCGCCGCACACGCTCACCGGCTTGCCGGTGGCCCGTCCGCCGTTGCAAGCCGCTTTGATCATCTGCAGAACGGCGGGCTGCCAGGGGTCGAGCAAGTGCGCCAGGTTCCCGTCGAGGCGGTCCGCGGCCATCGTGTACTGCGTGAGGTCGTTCGTCCCGATGGAGGCGAAATCGACGATGGACAGCAGCTGCTCGGCGCGCACGGCCGCAGCGGGCACCTCGATCATGATGCCCACCTTCGGCAGGCCCACGCCCCGTGCCTTGTCGGCGAACCAGGTCGCCTCCTCGGCGGTGGCGACCATCGGCGCCATGACCCACAGGTCGGCGTCCGTCGCCTTGTGCGCCGCGGCGAGCGCCGCCAGCTGGGTGTCGATGAGATCCTCGCGGACCTGGCACAGGCGCAGGCCGCGCCGCCCCAGGGCCGGGTTCTCCTCGGCGCCCAGATCGGCGAAGCTGAGGGGCTTGTCGGCTCCCGCGTCCAGGGTGCGCACGACGACCCGCCGTTCGCCGAAGGCCTTGAGCACGTTCGTGTACGTCTCCGTCTGCTCCTCCAGGGAGGGCGCGTCGGAGCGCTCGAGGAAGAGGAACTCCGTGCGGAACAGGCCCGAGCCCTCGAGGTCGTAGGCCGCCGCCCTCTGGGCGTCATCGACTGTGCCGATGTTGGCCAGCAGTTTCACGCGGTACCCGTCGTAGGTCGCGCCCTCGCCGGAGGATCCGGCGAGCGCCATCGCGCGCCTGCGGGAGCGCTCCTCCAGCAGCGAGACCTCCTCCGGGGTCGGCGCGATGATGACCTCGCCGACGCCGCCGTCCAGGGCCAGGACCTCGCCGTCGCTCACGCCCATGATGCCCGTGGCCTTCACAATGGCGGGGATCCCCAGCTGGGCCGCCAGGATCGCCGTGTGCGAGGTCGGCCCCCCCACCTCGGTGATGATGCCCTTGACGGTGCCGGGGTCGAGGGTAGCGGTCTCAGCGGGGGCCAGGTCGTGGGCGACCAGGATCACCTCGCCGTCCAGTGCGGGCACCCCGGGCTCGGGGAGGCCGCGCAGCTCGCTGGTCGCCCGGTCGCGGACGTCGTAGAGATCGGTGGCGCGCTCGGCCATGTAGCCGCCGAGGCCCCGCAGCATCTCCGCGTACTCCTCGACCGCCGCGTGGACGGCCGCGGTCACGCCCATGCCCTTCTTGAGCTTCTTGTCGACGGCCTTGGCCAGGCCGCGGTCCGCCGCGAGTTTGGCGGTCGCCTTCAAGATCGCCTTGGTCTCCTTGGGAGCGGCCTCCTCGCGGGCTTTCAGGCGCGCGGAGACGGCGGCGAGCGCCTCTCGGACGCGGGCGCCGTCCGCCGCCGGATCCGTGCAGGCGGGCTCTTCAGCGTCCACGCCCGGCGCGGGCTGGACGAGGGCGGCCGGAGCCGAAGCGGTGCCCGCCGACACGCCTATGCCGTGCAGAACAGTGTGCTCGCCCACGAGCTCACTCCTTGTCCAGATCGCGGGACAGCAGGGCGACCAAGGAGTCGAGGACTTCTCCGGCGTTGTCGTCGTCAGTGGACAGGGTCACAACGTCTCCGTGCTTCGCGCCGAGCGTCATGATCTCCAGGAGCGACGCGGCGTCGGCTTCCTCCCCGTTGAAGGCGATGGTGACGTCGACGCCCGTCTCATCCACGGCCTCGGCGAGGACTGAAGCGGGTCGCGCATGCAAGCCGACGGCGGAGGCGATCGCTACGGTGCGGGAAATCATGGTCGATCCTTTCGGTCGCGGGTATGTCCATCGTTAGACACATTGGCCCGTGCCACCATGGTATGGGCTGAATCGCCTTTTGGACAATGGTCAGACAGGAGATCGCGCCATGATCTGCGCCCCACCGCAGCCGCCCCCGGCACTCGGACGCGGCACCGGCGGCGGGGCGCCCGGTTGGGAAACTACACTGGTCCTGTGAAGGCACGTTCCCCGGTGCCCCCGCCGACGACCAGTTTGGAGGAGACGTGGCACGCTCCCGCGAGCCGACCCTGGCCGATGTGGCCGAGCGCGCCGGCGTTTCGGTGACGACCGTCTCGCGGGTGCTCAACGCCCGCGGCTACCTCTCCCAGGACGCCAAGGACAGGGTGGCCCGCGCCATAGAGGACCTCGGGTACCGGCCCAACCAGGTCGCCCGCGCCCTGCACGGGAAGAAGACGAACACCATCGGCCTGATAATCCCCACGGTGGCGCTGCCCTTCTTCGGGGAACTGGCCGTGGAGGTCGAGAACGCGCTGGCCGACGGCGGCTACCGGATCCTCATCTGCAACTCCCTGGGCCGCGCCGACCGCGAGCGCGAGTACTTGAACCTGCTCATCGGCAACAGGGTGGACGGCATCATATCCGGGGCGCACAACGAGGGCCTGTGCGAGTACGAGTCCATCCGCATGCCGCTGGTGACCATCGACAGGGACCTGTCCCCCACGATCCCCAACGTGCGGTGCGACAACCGCGGCGCCGGGCGGATGGCCACGGAGAAGCTCCTCGAGGCGGGGGCGCGCCGCCCGGCCCTGCTCACCTCGCGCTCGGGCGCGCACAACTTGCGCGAACAGGGGTACAGGGACGCCCTGGCGGGCACGGGGGCCGGGCCCCTGGTCCTCACCGTCCCCTTCGACACCCCCAGCCCCCTCAGGCAGAGCCGGGTCGAGGCGGCCCTCGACTCCGTCGCCGGGCGCTTCGACGCGGTCTTCGCCACCGACGACCTGGCCGCCGCCGAGGTGCTGGAATGGGCGAGGGGGCGCGGCGTCGATGTGCCCTCACGGCTCAAGGTGATCGGTTTCGACGGGACGACGGCGATCCGGCGCGCCCTGCCCGCCCTGGCCACCATCCGCCAGCCCCTCGACCTCATCGCCCGCAAGGCCGTGGAGCTCCTGGTCGCCCAGATCGAGGGGTCCGGGCCCTCCCCCGGGGACGCGGACGGGGCGCTGTCGGCGGTCGAGTTCCCCGTGACCTACCTGCCCGGCCGCACCCTCTGACTCGCATCGCCGCATCTGACGCGCATCACCGCAATCGGCGCCAAAACCCCGGCGCGTTGCGGGGCGCCGGGCTGACGGGCGCTGGGGATGTCCCGGCTGGGGCGTTCACAACCTGTGCGCGTTTGCGGGGGCGCCGAGGCGGTCTGAGCGGACGCGAACGGGAGGTGGGCACCGAAGCACCCGCCCCCCGTGCGGTGAATCCGATCACGCGGTGGGCTGCGCCGCCTCCTTCGGGATGACCGTGAGCAGCGCCCCTCCGGGGGCGACCTCGCCCTCGGCGTCCGGGGTGACGGACGCGAACTTCTTCTTGTTGGTGACGACAACGGGCGTGATCGTGTCGTAGCCGGCCTCGCGGATCGCGTCGAGGTCGACCTCGGCCAGCACGTCGCCGCGGCGCACGAAGTCGCCCTTGGCGACCTTGGGTGTGAAGCCCTTGCCGTCGAGCTTGACGGTGTCCATGCCGATGTGGATGAGCACCTGGACGCCGGAGGCCGACTTGAGGCCGTAGGCGTGGCCCGTCGGGAAGGCGACCGTCACCTTCCCGTCGCAGGGCGCCACGACGACGCCGCTGGAGGGCTTGACGGCGATGCCGGGGCCCAGCATCCCCTTCGCGAAGGACTCGTCCTTCACCTGGCCCAGGGGCACGGCGGTTCCCGCCATCGGGGAGGTGAGGGTGAAGTCGGCCTCGGCCTCGTCGCTGAACTCGACCGCGGGCGCGACGGCCGCCGGGGCAGGCGCAGCAGCGGACTCCGCGGCAGAGGCCCCAGCAGCGGGCGCAGAGGCGGTGGCGGTGGCGGCCGAATCGGCGCCAGCGGCCCCATCGGCCATGTCGGCCCTGCCCCGGGTGGAGGCGTAGGCCAGGGTGGCGGCGAAGGCGAGGACGAACACGAGGACCTCGAGGGCCAGGTACGCGGGGATCGAAGCGGGGATGATGGACACGAAACCGGCGAAGCCCGCGGCGCCCAGGGCCTGGCCGCGCACGCCGAGGAGGGCGACTCCGGCGGAGCCGATCGCCGCGGCGCCCATCCCGATGAAGAAGGGCCAGCGCAGGCGCAGGTTGACGCCGAAGATCGCGGGCTCGGTGATGCCGAAGACCGCGGAGACGCCGCCGGCGCCCGCCAGGCCCTTCATCTTCGCGTTGCGGCACTTGAAGAAGACCGCCAGCGCGGCAGCGCCCTGGGCCACGTTCGCCATGGACGCCACGGGGAAGATGAAGTCGCCGAGGCCGCCGTTGGAGGGCAGCAGGGGGATCTCGATGGCGGGGAAGGACTGGTGGAGGCCGGTGACGACGATCGGGGAGTAGAAGAAGCCGAAGAGGAGGCCGCCGACCGGGCCGAGCGTCCCGTACAGCCAGTCGATGCCGCTGGTCAGCTGGTTGGAGATCTCGCGGGTGATGGGGCCGACGACGACGAAGGCCAGGAACCCGGTGACGAGCAGCGTGATGAGTGGGGTGAGCAGGAAGTCGGCCGTGCCCTTGAAGACCTTGTGCAGCCTCTTCTCGATCAGGCACAGGATCCATGTGACGACCAGGGTGGGGATGACCATCGCCTGGTAGCCGACCTTCGTGACCTCCAGGCCGAAGAGGTGCCACACGGAGGACTGGTTCGAGTAGCTCCAGAAGGCGCTCGCCTCGTCGGGCTTGGCCATCGAGTAGGCGCTGAGCAGGGAGGGCGAGACCATCGCCGCACCCATCGCGGCGCCGAGGTACACGTTCCCGCCGAAGCGCTTGGCCGACGAGAAGCCGACCAGGATCGGCAGCGAGGCGAAGGCCGCGGAGGACACCAGGTTGATGAGCGAGTCGTAGTCCTCCAGCCAGGGGAACATCTGCACGACGGACTGCTTGGCGAAGAGGCCCTCGGCCTTGAGGACGGAGTGGAGGGCCATCAGGAGGCCGCCGGCGATCAGGGCGGGCAGGATCGGGACGAAGATGTCGGCGATCATCTTGATGAAGCGGGAGAACAGGTTCCCGCCCTGCTCGGCCTCTTCCTTGGCCTCGTCCTTGGAGACCTGGCGGACCCCGTGGTCGTCGACCATGTGCTGGAAGACCTGGTCGACGTCGCCGGGGCCGACGATGATCTGGAACATGCCGCCGGCGGCGAAGGTGCCCTTGAGCTCCTCGTTGTCGTCCAGCGCCTGCTGGTCGATCTTGTCCGGGTCGGCGATCACCAGTCTGAGTCGCGTCGCGCAGTGGGCCGCTGCGCTGATGTTCGACGGTCCGCCGATTGCCTCGACGACCTCGGTCGCCACCTTGGCGTGATCCATGACTGACCACATTCCTTTCTGCGAGTCCCAGGCGCAACGACTCTGTCACGCGACGCGCTGGGCGGTGTGTAGCAATCGATTGACATACTAGGTTCGCGCGACGACGACACGCAAGAGTCCACCGCAGTTTTCCCTGGTGGGAGCCCTGAGAGGCTCAACACACCGTTATGGTCAGTCCGCCCGCGCGGCCCGCGCGTCGGCCACTCGCACCGCTCCCCCGGACGCGCCCAGGGCGAGCCCCGACCCCGTGCCCTCCAGGAAGGAGCGCAGGGTGAAGGCGAGGCGCCCCCCGCCCAGGAAGATCTCCGTGATCGACCGGTCGTGCACGACTTCGACCGACCCTGCCCACCCGGGTTCCAGGCTGACGCGCCGGATCCCCCCGTGCGGGTAGCGGGTGCGCGAGCGGTCCACCTCCAGGAGCGACTCCGAGACGCGCACGACCAGGCCGGAGTCGCCGCCGACGCGCAGCTCCAGGCACGCCCCCGGCTCGTGGGCCAGGGAGGCGCTGAAGCGCCACGACCGGGAGGACTCCAGGGCCGCCACGCACGCGCCGTCCCCGTCCACGGAGGCGGGGAATGCGATGGGCTCCAGGGGCAGTCCCGGCAGGTGGGGGCGCTGCACGAGGCGCTCGCCGGCCAGGGAGAGGGCGCGCGGCGCCGTGAGGGCGTGGACCCACCCCCCGGTGCTGATGGACGGCTGGTCGTCCTCGCCCGCGTTGCCGGCCCATCCGAGCAGCAGCGCCGGGTCGGCCCGGCCCCACGCGCGGGCGCGGTCGGCGAACACCTGGGGCGCGTAGAACTCGAAGCCGCGGTCGACCTCCCAGTAGCCCCCGTCGGCGCCCCGGAACTCGGTGCCCACCAGTTCCCCCACCATGTAGACGCAGGGGAAGACGTTCTCGAAGCCCTCGCGCCCGGGGGCGATGCCCTGCGGGCAGAAGATGAGCACGTCGCGGTCGCGCCCGCTCTCCTCGTCGTGCAGGCGCACCAGGTTCGGGCACTCCCACATGTAGCCGAAGCGGTCGAATGCCCCGCCCGCGTCCGGGAAGGACAGCTCCCCCTCGCAGTGCCATTCGCGCAGGTCGGTGGAGCGGTAGAGCAGTGCCGTCCCCGTGAGGTCCTCGCGCTGGGCGCCCAGGAGCATCCGGTAGGAGCCCTGCGGGTCGTCGGGGTCGCGCCACACCTGCGGGTCCCGGAAGTGCGCGGTGTACCCCTCGGGCTGGCGCGCGATGACCGGGGGGACGACTTTCGTGAACCGGCGCAGGTCGGGGGTGGTGACGACGCACTGGCTCGCCTCGCGCTCCCCCGTCTCCGCGTCCTTGTAGTTGCCGGTGTACCACAGCTCGACGCCGTCGTCGGTGCCGATCGCCGTGCCCGAGTACGCGCCGTTGCGGTCCTGGCGCGAGTCGGGCAGGATCGCGGGCGGCAGGTACGTCCAGTGCACGAGGTCGGTCGAGCGGGCGTGCCCCCAGTACACGAGTTTGCGCGGGTGCTCGGGCGTGTACTGGAAGAAGGCGTGGTAGGTGCCGGAGTCGACGATCAGCCCGTTCGGGTCGTTGAGGCGCCCCACCGGCGGGGCGACGTGGAACAGCGGGTGGTCGGGGTCCTGGCGGGCCAGGGAGGCGCGTTCGGCGTTGAGCGCGGAGAGCATGAAGTCTTCAGCCATGGGCCGAGGATAACAGCAAGGCGCCCCCGGGCCGAAGGGGCCCGGGGTGTGAGGCGCGACGCCCCCGGGCAGCCCGGCCCGCGGCTCCTCCCCTCAGGCGCCCGTGACGTCGTCGGGGACGGAGGCGGCGTAGCGCGCCAGCTCCTCGTCGACGATGGCCTCGTCCAGTTTGACGAAAACCGGGGTGGGCTTGGCGACGGGGGTGCCCGCGGTGACCGGGTGGCGCTCCCAGGTGGGCACGCCCGTGTAGTCGCCCGTGATGATCGGGTAGCCGGAGCGGCCCTCGAAGTCGGAGGGCAGCACCTGCGGGTCCAGCTCCTCGGCCTCCTCGATGACCGGCATGGGGGCGATCCGCCCCTCGCCCCCCATGACGCGGTCCACGTCGTTGGCGGCGTGGGGCAGGAACGGGGAGAGCATGAGGTTGAGGTCGGCGACCGCCTGGGCCAGGGTCCACAGGACGGTGGCGAGGCGCTCGCGCTGCTCGGGGGCCTTGAGCTTGAAGGGCGCGGTGTCGGTGACGTACTTGTTCGCCTCCCCGACCAGGCGCATCGCCTCGGACAGCGCGGCCTTCTGGCGGTGGTGGCGGATCAGGCCGCCGACGGTGGCGAAGCCCGCCTCGACGGCGTCCAGGAGAGCGCGGTCGACGTCCTCCAGTTCGCCGGGGACGGGGATCTCGCCGAACTTCTTGGCGATCATGGAGGCCGTGCGGTTGACCAGGTTGCCCCAGCCGGCGACGAGCTCGCCGTTGGTGCGGCGCACGAACTCGGCCCACGTGAAGTCCGAGTCGGAGGTCTCCGGGCCGGCGGCGCTGATGAAGTAGCGCAGCGCGTCGGCCTGGTAGCGCTCCAGGAAGTCGCGCACGTAGATGACGATGCCGTGGGAGGAGGAGAACTTCTTGCCCTCCATGGTGAGGAACT
>ERZ772764.451-NODE-451-length-28676-cov-3.640439_pt1 | contig 28676 bp, 20 predicted proteins | sample MGYA00512163_ERZ772764 | MGnify/ENA primary metagenome ERZ772764 (study PRJEB29015, sample SAMEA2737903) | human oral metagenome | biome: human oral; feature: human-associated habitat; material: dental | place: China | collected 2094 ... | reverse complement strand
CATCGGGTGTTGAATGTTGGGTGTTGGGTGTTGAATGTTGGGTGATGATGAATTGGGTGATGAATGTTAGGTGTTGGGTGATGAATTTTAGGTGATGATGGGTTGTTATAATAATTTATAATAGCCATCATCACCTATTCTTTTTATCGACCCGCCTGATTGATAAGGTCTGTTATCTGCTCATTGAAAGCCTTATTCTTCATCAAGTCCTCAATGCTAACGTGCATACGGTAACGCCAGTAATGCTTTGGATTGGCAGGAACATTGATACGCTCAGCATTAGGGTCAGCCAAACGCAATTCCTCGTCGATGCTCATCCAATCCTGAATACCGAGGATACAGAGCATACTTGGTGATGTAAGGTGACGGCTTACGATATCTCTTGCCAACCAACCTGGTAGTGGGTGAGGTGCTGGACCACCACGATGTAACATACTATTGAAGTAATCCTGCGCACGTTCCCAGTCTTCATCCCACCACTGACGTAGGGTAGCCATGTCATGAGTAGATATGGTGCTAACGCTACGGTAAGGGTTCTCACTGAGATAACCAAAGCGCACCTTCGGGTTCTTAGGCATACTTTGAATCTCAAGACTGAGGATGCGTAGCTCATTCATCACCCATGCCACGCAATCAGGAACCATTCCCAAGTCCTCTGCACAGACAAGCATACGAGTTGCATTAACCAACTTTGGCAGTTTCTTCATAGCTTCCTGATACCAGAACTGGTTATTACGACGATAGTAGTAATCGTTGTAAAGCTTATTGAATATCGCCTTGTCACTATCGTAGAGACTCTCGTAAATAAAGTCGAACTGTACGCTGATACGTGGATGGAAGCGGTTTGGATCCTTATGGTCACGAACGAAGAGTACATTACTAATCAATGCGTAAAGTCCGTCACGCAACCAGATGTCAACATCCGAGGTCTTACCAGCAAAGGCTTTCTCAACCTTTCGCTGTGTATCAAAGGCTGGACACATCTTATATCTGTCGCCCCATACGTGTTCAACATACTTTTGTTTCACCTCCTCAGCATGCTCACGGAAAATACGATCGAGCACCCAGTCTGTTATAAATGGTTCTGTGAACAATTCTTCCTGCCAGTGTAGACCGTAGCCTTCCACCTCCTCTCGGCTCATACCAAGTGCTGGCGAGAACTGACCGAGCAGTCCGTGTACTGAATGAATAGGAATCTCCCAGATACGGAAGAAGCCGAGTACGTGGTCGATACGATAAGCATCAAAGTACTGTGCCATGTTCTGGAAGCGGTTTACCCACCACTGACAACCATCCTTTATCATCTCGTCCCAGTTGTAAGTAGGGAACCCCCAGTTCTGACCATTCACAGAGAAGTCATCAGGTGGAGCACCTGCCTGACCGTTAAGATTGAAGTAACGTGGTTCTGTCCATACGTCACAGCCATAGCGATTAACACCAATAGGAATGTCACCCTTGAGGATAATCTTATGAGCCTGTGCATATTCGTGTACCGCTTTCATCTGACTACTCAATACGAACTGTACGTAATAGAAGAAAGCAACCTCTTTATAAGCCTTGTCCTTAGGGTTAGACAATGCCTTGCGGTCAGCCTCATCCCATTGCTTGTGGTCTGGCCAGTGTGAGAAGTCGGCTGTTCCGAACTTATCTCTCATATAAGAATACTGTGCGTAAGGCACAAGCCATCTCTCTGTCTCAGCAAAGAATGTCTTGAAATCACTGCTTTCGAGCACCTTTCCACCCTCTTGTTCAAAAAGCAGATGGAGATATTCATTCTTCGCATCGTTCACACGCTCATAGTCAATCTGAGGTAGTGCGTTAAGCTCTTTACGTAGTTTCTCGAACTTCTCACTCTGCTTCTTGTCCTTCAAAGCAGGTAGTGCCGTAAGGTCGACATACTGTGGGTGGAGGGCAAAGATAGAAATACAGCTATATGGATAAGAGTCTGTCCACGTGTGTGTGATAGTTGTATCGTTGATAGGGAGAATCTGCAGCGCACGCTGGTGGGTCATGCTCACCCAGTCAACCATCTTCTTCAGATCGCCAAAGTCGCCGATACCGAAGCTTGTTTCCGAACGAAGTGAGAACACTGGTACCAATGTTCCAGCAACACGAACGGCAGGAAGTGGGAAAGCAGCCTCTGTCAACTCATAAACAACAACGTCGCCTTCGTCCATTGTAGGTAATGTCACGGTACGATTGTTGCTGTACTCCCATACAAGATTCTCATTGCTCTCATTGCTCTTGACGAAGAACTTTACTTCAAGTTGGTCGCCAACAAGCTTGGTAGCATCTAAGGTATAGCTCCACTCGTTGATATTATGCTGTACCATCTTCAGTGCCTTCTTCACGTTCCAAGCACCTAATGCAGGTTCAGCACCTACGAGATAAAGTTCATCCGTAGCACCTAACTGTGGCGCACGCACCTTCAGTGTGACAGCTTTGTTATAGTTATTGAGTTTACCCTTCACTAACTTCTTGCCAGCAACACAATCGGTGATAGCAGAAGTATAGAGATAAGCATTGTCTGGAATATCACTCCAGTGGTCGTAAACACGATAGTTAAGACTGCGTTCTGTGTCAAAGTCAAGGCGATGGTTCATGACACCCCATTCTTTTCGCTGTTCGTTATCTCCACAAAGAATGCTGTAGAAATATTCGATATGCGTTCCTGGCTTTGCATCCTTCTTCACTTCCACCTCCCAGTGGTAGCCATCAGATGTGCGCATTCTGTACTGTGAGGCCTCTACAGCCCCGTTTTGTTGACCTGTGATAATATTCAGGACAAGGTCTTGTCCATAGTAGGTCTGGTAGTTTATGTGAAACTGTATGTTCATAGAGTTGGGTAGTTATTTTTCGTCAAAGATAATAATATTAATCAGAAAAAGCAATACCCTTTTACATGATTTATATCAATTCTTGCGCAATCGTTTGCATATTGCAGAATTGGCGATAATTCACGGCTAATCAACTAACGCTCTATAAGTGTAAATAAAACCTTATTTTTAATGCTTTCTAACGCTACTTTGCTTTTGTGTTAGTGCTTAGTACCAATGGTGCGCACGCTCAACACCAATGGTGTGGGGCTGCAACACAGTCGTTAGACACGGTAAACGAATTTTGAGTTTAGGACTATATGACTTGTAAACTGGGAATAGCAAGCTGATAAGAGGATGTTTGTTAGCTGATGTTAGCTATTTATTTGATATAGGAAAGAATGCTCTATTGAGATTGATTTCTCAGTGGTTTATCATTTCTTTTCATGATGATAAATATTTATTTACGTGAGAAGAAATATTTATTTTCATGAAGAAAAATATTTCTTTTCATGAAAATAACTTGTTGGTGAGGATAGAGTGGTAGTAAGTTGTAGGTAGAAAAGGTTTATTTTGTTGAGCGATAAGAGGTGTAAAAAGCGTTTGTAGAAAAGCAAAAGGTGCACTGAAACGCTTTTCAGCACACCCTTAAATTCAGAGAGATTATAAAAAAGTTATTGTTACGCTTGCTCTGTAGGACGGCGCACCTTTATGAATCCAACGGACATTGCACCGAGGAAGAGGGAAACGCCTGCTACAATCATCATATTACTTTGTACGGATCCAACCATCTGGAGTAGCACTCCGCCAATAGCCGCAGCGATAATCTGTGGAATACAGATGGTTCCGTTGAACAAGCCAAGATAAGTTCCCAAGTGGCCATAACCCTCGAGGGCATTGGTTACTAAGGTAAATGGCATTGCCAATATAGCCGCCCAAGCGCATCCGATGAGGAGGAATGGGATGAACATAACATATTGGTCGTGTACGAAGGCTGCGAGTACAAAGCCTGCTGCACCTAAGATAAGTGAGAAGGAGTATGCGAGTTTGGTGTTCTTGAACTGTGGAAGAACCATTGCCCAAGCTACTGAACCAATCGCCTGAATGGCAAAGAGAATACCAACCCAGTTGCCTGCTTCTTGATAACCCTTTGTCATCGTTGCATCATGTGCAAGCATATCAACGCCCCAACAATTAGCTGCTACGGTTCCATTGGTGTAGGTCCACATATACATAAAGGCAAACCAGCAGAAGAACTGTACTAAACCTACTTTCCAGAAGGTAGGTGGCGCAAACTTTAATAAGGTGAAGACATTAGACTTTGAAGTATCTTCTTTCTTCTCTACAGAATGGTATTCGGCATATTCCTTTGGTGGCATCTCCTTTACCTTGGCTGTGGTATAGATAACACAAAGGATGAGGATGGCTGCACCGATATAGAAAGAATAGACCACTGAGTCTGGTACTACACCTGATGGAGCTTGGTTAGAGATACCTAAGAAGGTGAAGAAGAATGGGAAGACGTAGCCTGCGATAGAGCCTGCATTACAGAGGAAACTCTGAATAGAGTAGGCGAGTGTCTTCTGTTTCTCGTTGACCATGTCTCCCACTAACATCTTAAAGGGTTGCATGGCCATATTGATACTTGTGTCGAGGAACATCAATGAGACAAGTCCAAATACCATCGCCGTTGAGACTGCCATACCTAAAGAACCCGCATTCGGCAGCAGACACATCACGAAGACGGCAACGGCTGCACCTACGAAGAGGTAAGGAATGCGACGTCCGAAGCGTGTCCACGTCATGTCAGAGAGTGTTCCAACAATCGGTTGTACGACGATACCCATCAATGGGGGGAGTATCCAGAAGTAACTAAGATTATGAGGGTCAGCACCTAATGTTGCGAAGATGCGTGAAATGTTGGCACTCTGCAGCGCGTACGCAATCTGCACTCCAAAGAATCCAAAGCTGAGATTCCAAAGTTGCCAGAAGCTTAAGTTAGGTTTTTGTTTCATTGTTATGTTAGTTTTTGTGCTCCCTAAGTCCCTCTTAAGAGGGAGTGCGAAGCTTGTGTTGTTTGTTTTCTTTTGAAGAGAGGGCTATTAGGCTTATTGGGCTAATCAGGCTAATAAACCCAATTTGGTTCCCAGCACTCCCCTCCTTCGGAGGGGTTGGGGGAGGTCCCTTATCTTGTTGTCCCTCTGATTATCAGCCTTGTCCTTACCACACGTTTCTCAACTCGATTTTTAGGAAGTCTTCCTTCTACCTGATCGATGAGGATACTTGCAGCCTCTTCACCTACGCGTACTCCCCGTTGTTCCACAGTTGTCAGCATTGGGTCGCAGGCAATGGCACGTTGGCCATTAGTGAACCCACAGATAGAGACGTCTTCTGGCACACGGAAACCTAATCGTTTGCAGGAATAAAGAATACCGATAGCCGTGTCGTCATTGACGGCAAAGAAGGCATCTGGTGGTTCGGGAAGTCGCATTATGCTTGGCGTGATAAGCTCGGCTTCTGCTCTGTTGTCGCAGTTCTTTATTAGTTGCTCGTTAGGTTGCATACCATTCTTCAGTAAGGCATCAAGATATCCATTATAACGATTCTTTGCGATTTGCATTGTTAACGAAGTGCCGTAATATGCAATACGCTTGCAACCAGTATTAATAAGGTGTGTGACGGCAGAGAAAGCACCCATATAGTCATCAACAACTACTCGACTTGCATTTACACCCGTACTGATACGATCGTAGAAAACCAAAGGCATACTCTTATCTATGAGTGTTTGGAAATGGTCGTATTTGGTAGTATTCTTCGCTTGAGAAACGATGATGCCACAAACTTTACTCTCCGAAAATGCTCGACAGATTTTCACTTCGTCCTCATAGTTCTCTCGGCTCTGTGCAATCATAATTCGATAGCCACGTGAAGAAGCCTCTTCTTCGATACCAGAAAGAATAGATGAGAAGTAGAAATGATCAAGCTGTGGAATGATAACACCGATAACCTTAATCGGTTGTACCTTACTTTTGCGCAGGCTCTCTGCAAGGATGTTTGGGTAGAAGTTATGTTCTTGTGCATACTTCTTTATTGCCTCACGTTTTTCTGCAGAGATACGAGGGCTGTCTTTGAGCGCACGAGAGACCGTAGCGACCGAAACACCAAGGTCTCGGGCTATATCCTTCATTGTTATGTTGGTTGAGTCACTCATGCGATTTAGCCTTGTTTTTAGTCTATCACATTGTTTTATAACGCAAATATACACATTTTTTACAAATCTGTTGACCTATATCAATTTATTTATTTTATATTTGTTTATGCAATCGTTTGCGCTTACTATTTTGCAAATTCAACGCAAAAATAGTATAAAGTAGCTTAAACTCAACTATCTTTGCAGCAGAAAAAGCCTACAAAAAGGTATTAATCTATCTTTTGATCGAACTAAACGAATATTACTTTAATCAATTTATAAATTACTTTAACAATAACAAAGATGAAGCAGGTAAAATGCAAATTTCCTGTTAGGATATTGACTCTATTGTTGGGTCTATTCCTTTCAGTCAGTGCCTTTGCGCAGTCTACGATTACTGGACAGGTGAAGGATGCTACTGGTGAGCCAGTCATTGGTGCTTCTGTCCTTATCAATGGGACATCGAATGGTACTGTGACCGACCTTGATGGTAACTTCTCTGTCAACGTACAGCCGGGTGCTACTTTGACAATCTCTTACATTGGTTTCCAGAAACAACAGGTAGCTGCAACCAATGGTATGGTAATTACACTTCAGGAAGACCAAGCACAGCAGATGAATGAGGTTGTTGTTATTGGTTACGGTGCTGTTAAGAAGAGTGACCTTACGGGTTCTGTGACAGCCTTGAAACCTGATAGCAAGAATAAGGGTCTTGTTGTTAATGCACAGGACATGCTTGCTGGTAAGGTTGCCGGTGTGAGTGTAACGAGCGATGGTGGTACTCCTGGTGGCGGTGCTAACATTCGTATTCGTGGTGGTTCTTCTTTGAACGCATCTAACAATCCATTGATTGTGATTGATGGTGTGGCTATGGACCAGACAGGTATTAAGGGTGTTAGCAATCCTTTGTCACTTGTAAACCCACAGGATATTGAGTCTTTCAACGTTTTGAAGGATGCTTCTGCTACTGCAATCTATGGTTCTCGTGGTTCAAATGGTGTTATCATCATTACAACTAAGAAGGGACGTCGTGGTTTACAGGTTTCTTATAATGGTAGCTTTACTGTTAGTAGAAATTCTAAGAATCTTGATGTGTTGTCTGCTGATGAGTATCGTAGCCTTATTGCAAAGAAGTTTGGAACGAATCTCTATACGCTCGACTCAAATGGTAATAAGGTTCCAACAGCTTATTCACGTCTTGGTAGTGCTAACACTAACTGGCAGAACGAAATCTTCCGTACAGCGCTGAGCCATGACCACAACGTAGCTGTCTCTGGTCAGGTTGGTGACTGGTTGCCTTATCGTGTTAGTGCAGGCTACACAAATCAGCAGGGTATCATCAAGACTTCTAACTTTGAGCGTTTCACTGGAGCATTGACATTGAGCCCTTCTTTCTTGAATGACCATTTGAAGGTTACGTTGAATGCTAAGGGAATGTGGACAAAGAATCGTTATGCTGATGGTGAGGCTATCAAGGCAGCACGTCAGTTTGACCCAACACAGCCAGTCTATGCGTCTGGTTATGATAACTTCGGTGGCTACTATCAGTGGCTTGATGATGGTACTGCTCTCAATGATAGCAGTTGGCCAAAGACCTATTATTCATTGGCAACAAAGAACCCTGTGTCTATTCTTAACCTAAAGAACGACCGTGCTATCAGCCGCGACTTCCTTGGTAGTGCCGATGTTGATTATAAAGTTCATGGCTTTGAAGACCTTCGTTTCCACGTTACTGCAGGTGTTGATGTTGCTAAGGGACGTCAGGTAACAGATGTTGATCCAGCCTCTCCACAGGCAATCTATTATGGTTCTTACGGTTGGGAATCGCAGTTGAAACGTAACATGCAGCTCTCTGCATACGCTCAGTACTACCACGATTTCAATGATAAAGCAAAGAATCACTTCGATATCATGGCTGGTTATGAGTGGGCACACTTCTGGCATAACACTAAAAACGCTTATTGGAGTTACTATCCATCAACAAACAGAGATGCAACTCTTGCAGGTAAACAACGCAACTATGCACCTTATTACTATGCGACAGAGAACTACCTTGTATCCTTCTTCGGTCGTGCAAACTGGTCTTTGATGGATGGTCGTTATATGGTAACTGCAACCGTACGTAATGATGGTTCTTCACGTTTCAAGGAGCATTGGGCAACGTTCCCATCATTCGCTTTCGCATGGCGTATCAATGAAGAGAACCTTTTCAAGCAGATTGATTGGTTGTCAGACTTGAAACTTCGCCTTAGCTGGGGTATGACTGGTCAGCAGGAAGGTATCGGCGACTATAATTACTTCGCTATATACGAAATGAATACAGGTAATGAATCTACCTATCCAATTTCTGGTAATGGTTCTTTGGCTCGTCCAAAGGGATACGATCCAGACTTGAAGTGGGAGACAACTACCTCTTATAACGTAGGTCTTGATTGGGGTATTCTCAAGCAGCGCCTCACAGGTAGCGTTGATTGGTACTACCGTAAGACCACCGACTTGCTCAATAGTGCAACCGTACCAGCAGGTGCTAACTTCCGTAATCAGGTAATGAGCAACATTGGTTCTATGTATAATATGGGTGTTGAAACAAGTCTCCACTGGTTGGCAGTGAACGCTAAGGACTTCAACTGGACAATGGATTACAACTTCACCTATAACTATAATAAGATTACTAACCTTAATGGTGGTAACGACCCAGACTACTTCGTACCTACAGGTGGTATCTCTGCTGGTACAGGTGGTAACATTCAGGCACAGCACGTAGGCAATGCTGTTAACTCTTTCCACGTATTCCAGCAGGCATATGATAAGAACGGCAAGCCATTGGAGGGTGTAGTTGTTGACCGCAACGGCGATGGTAAGATTACCGATGCAGATAAGTACTACTACAAGGCGCCTGCCGCACCAGTAACGATGGGCTTTGCTTCTCGTTTCGAGTATCGCAACTGGGACCTTGGTTTCGCACTCCGTGCAAGTCTTGGCAACTATGTTTACAATGATGCTTTTGCAAGCACTTCTAATATGTCTAACTCAGAAATCTATGTAAAGAGCAAGTTCCTTGTGAACCGTCCTACGGATGTAGTAGCAGACAACTGGTTGTCAACTGAGACAACATCTATACAGACAGACTACTGGGTACAGAATGCTTCTTTCTTGAAGATGGATAATGTAACCTTGGGTTATAGCTTCGCTAATCTTCTCAAGCAGGGTTCATGGAATGGTATCACTGGTCGTATTTATGGAACTGTGAATAACGTGTTCTGCCTTACTAAGTATAAAGGTCTCGACCCAGAGGTGTTCAATGGTATTGACAACAACCTCTATCCACGTCCAATCTCATTCATCTTGGGTTTGAACCTGAATTTCTAAATCTATAAAAGAGTAAAGATAATGAATACTAAATTCAAATATATATTCTCTACAGCAGCACTTTTGCTGTCAGTAGGGTTCACCTCTTGTACAGGCGATTTGGATGTAAAACCAATTGATCCAAACCTTAATACAAAGGAAAATACGTCGCCAGAAAGCGCATTCAATAAGTGCTATGCTCATATTGCTATGGCTGGTAACGGTGGAGCTAACGGTGATAGTGATGTTGATGGTATCGATGGCGGAACCAGTGGTTACGTACGTCAGCTGTTCAATTCACAAGAGTTGACCACCGATGAGGCTATCTGCGCATGGGGTGATGAGGGTATTGCTAACATGAACTTCAATAGTTATGACGCTTCACATCCAATGTTGAAGGGTTTTTACTATCGTCTTTATGCGGGTATCACCTATTGCAATCAGTATCTTGCAGACTTCGGTGACTACAATGCAACGATGTCAGCAGAGGTTCGTTTCATTCGTGCTTTGAATTATTACTATCTCTTGGACGGATGGGGTAATGTTCCTTTCACAACAGCAATATCTTCTGCTAAGCCTGCTCGCATCCAGCGTGCAGACCTTTATAAGTGGCTTATTGATGAATTGAAGAATGAGGTTGAGCCTAATTTGAACGATGCAAGTCCTAAGACTTCAGCCACTACTGGTTATGGTCGTGTCGACAAAGCTGCTGCTTGGATGCTCTTGGCTCGTCTTTATATGAATGCTGAGGTTTATACAGGTACTGCTGATTGGGCTAATGCTAAGTTATATGCAAAGAAGGTTATTGACTCTCCTTATAAGCTCTATACCACCAAGAAGGGTCAGTGGAGTGCTTATCAGCAACTCTTCATGGGCGATAATGGTGAGAATGGTGCTTCTGTTGAGGCTATCTTCCCAATCCTTCAGGACGGTTTGAAGACTACTTCATACGGTACAACACTCTATCTCATGGCTGGTTCTAACGACAATAGCGAGCATATCAAGAGTGCTACTGTGAAGGGTAACAATACAACTGGTGGTTGGGCTGGTAACCGTATGCGTCCAGACCTCGTACTGAAGTTCTTCCCAAATAACGATGCTCCTAATGTTGCAGCGTACGCAATGCCAGCTGCTGCAGATGATGACCGTGCCCTCTTTGATGGTGAAGGTCGTAATGTAAGCAATGGTGATGATGAGAAGAGCGTAAAGGTATTTACTAACGGATTCTCTGTTTGTAAGTTTAATAACTTCAAGACAGACGGAACTGCAGGTCACAATGCACTCTTCCCAGATGCTGACTTTTTCCTTATGCGTGCTGCTGAGGCTTACTTAATGTATGCTGAGGCTGATGCACGTCAGAACAATGGAACAACAACAGCACAGGGTACTGCTTATATCAATGCGCTCCGTACGCGTGCTAATGCAACTACTCAGACTGCTTACTCACTCCGTCAGATTTGTGACGAGTGGAGCCGTGAATTCTACTTTGAGGGCTTGCGTCGTACAACACTTATCCGTTTCGGCTACTTCGGTGGTAATGTTAATTACAACTGGAGCTGGAAGGGTGGTGTGAAGAGCGGCCGTAACTTCGACTCTCATCTTAACCTCTTCCCAATTCCGACAAGTGATATGGTTGCTAATAGCAACTTGATTCAGAATACTGGGTATTAATTAAGGTGTTGTCAATGGCTGAAAAGTCTGGTGAAAACCGTGATTGAATCTCTCGGAAATCATCATTGGCAAATTCTTTTCATGAAAATAAATATTTTTCTTCATGAAAATAAATATTTCTCCTCGTGAAAATAATTATTTCTTTTCATGAAAAGAATTCGCCAACAAGACTCTAATATGACCTACTTCGTGGTTAATAAAGACGTTCTTGGGACTTAAAAGGCATTGAAAAGACGTACTACTGAATAATAGAAAGTAAACGATTAAAGAATAATCAATATGAAATCAATAATTAAGTCATCGTTGCTGTTGTGTGCAGGTGTGGCACTGTTCTCTGCCTGTGACAAGGACTTGGATAATAATCCAGTTCTTCAGTCACCAAAGACATTTGTTCTGAACACACCAGCTTACGCTGCACAAACAATAGATTTAAAGGTTGCTGAGAGCCTGAAGTTCACATGGTCGCAGCCTGAATACGGTTTCCCTGTAGCTGCTGAATATGGTATGCAGTTCTCAACTACCAACACTTGGACAAAGTCTGTGGACGCTGTTGTTGATATGGATGCTGAACGTGGTAACTATGCTGCTGTTGGTTCGCCAACAGGTACAGCTTCTACCTCTGTTCCTGCAGCCGACCTTGCAACGGCTATTCAGAAGATGCAACGCTATGAGGAGACTACTGTCCCTGCAACACAGGAACTCTACGCACGTGTTTACTCATTAGTAAATGGTGATACAATCTACTCTAACCCTGTAAAGATGAGTGTTGCTCCTTATTATGTTGAGCTTTCTGACGCTCCTGTTGAGACTTGGTATCTCGTTGGTGGTTCGTTCGGTGATGGCTCTTGGGGTAATAGTCAGGTGGTTCCATTGTTGCCAATGGAAGGTCAGGAGTATGATAAGAAGACAGGTAAGGGCGTAATCTCTTGGACTGGTTATCTGTCAACTGCAGGCTTTAAGCTGAAGAAGAACCCAGAGAATTGGGATGCTGGTCAGGTTGGTCAGGGTGCAAGCTATGGCGAGTTCCTTTATAATAATGGCGGTTCTTCTGATATCAAGGTTCCAACAGCTGGTTATTATACCATTACTTTTGATACCAAGAATGTCAAGTTGACCATTAAAGAATATACTGGTGCTACACCTACTGTTTACAACTCTATGGGTCTTCCTGGTAAGCATGACAGTTGGAATGCTGCAGGAACACCAATGACTGCACAGACAACTGTTGTAGAGAATCATGATTGGAAGGCTACTGTGACATTCAATGAGAAGTCTACTGGTGCTGATGGTGAGGGCTGTAAGTTCGCTGCTAACGGTACTTGGGACGTAAACTGGGGTTCTGAAGCATTCCCATACGGTGTTGCAACGAAGGGCGGTAAGAATGTTCGCAATGGTAAGGGTACTTACATTGTTTACTTCAATGACATCACTGGTCAGTACTCTTTCGTAAAGCAGTAATTTATTAAAGATGATAATAGAGGGTGTGTCAGCAGGCACAATTCGTATGACACACCCTTATCACATAACAAGAAGAATCGAAATGAAGAAATTATTAATCATGGCAAGTGCCGCATTGCTCCTTGCTTCTTGCGGTAGCGATGAATATGAAGCATGGACTGCACCACAGAGTAACAGCGCAGAGTCAGTTAGTACGGTTACGTTTACTGTAAGCCAAGCAGCTGCCATCGACTTCAATACTGCAACAGCAGACTCTGTTCAGCTGTTTGTTCCAAAGGTGGTATCAAAAGATTCAGTTGTTTCTCAGACCCTGACAGCTGTACTTTCTTATAATAGCAAGACAGCAACCCTTAATGCAAGTAAAGAGGGTAAGGTGAAGAGTTCAGAACTCATTTCTGCTGTAGAGAACCTCTATGGTAAGAACGGCGACCTGCATCAGGTGCCTATTACAGTGACAGATAAAGTAAAGTTGCTCCGTGGTGAGGGCTTCAGCCTTTCACAGAGTGTGACTGCAAACGTAACTTGTGTTGCACCAGCCTTCAGTCAGTATCTTTATATGTCAGGTGATGCTAACGGCTGGTCATTCAGCAATCCGCTTTATAGCGCAGCTGCTGATGGTAAGTACACTGGCTTTATGTATCTCAATCAGAATGGCTTTAAGTTTGCAACTCAGCAGGATTGGAATGGTACTGACTATGGTACTGGTCTCGTTGAGAAAGGTAGCAACATCGTGATGACTGAGCCAGCAGGATTCTATAAGGTAGATGTTGACCTCACCTCACAGGCACTTACCTACACAGCTATTAGTCGTGTTGGTGTTATTGGTTCTGCAACAGCAGGTGGCTGGAGCAGCGATCAGGCAATGACCTACAATGCTACAGAGAAGTGTTGGGAGATTAAGGGTATCACACTGACTGCTGGTGAGATGAAGTTCCGCGCTAACAATGATTGGGTATTAGACTGGGGTGGCTCATTGACTGATATTACTTTCAAGGGTGGTAATATCAATGTTGCAGCTGGTAAGTATAATATTAAGCTCTATCTCTTGTGTGACACGAAGTCGCACTGTACAATGGAGACTGCTCCTTAATTACTTGAATTTAGATAAAATGATAAGAGTGTGCCGATATGATGTCGACACACTCTTTCTTTTTTATGGCTTTTGAAGAAGAAACTATTGAGTACTTGGGGCTTAGTTTTCTGTTCATAAAAGTGCAAACGATTGCATTTTAAAATGCTTAGATACACAGTTGTTTGCGGATATTGTATTTGGTAAATCATTATCTTTGTACACATAGACTGTAAACAACTAAAAACGAAATCTATATGAAACGTAAACTCGTGTTTTTATATGCTTTAGTATTCTCCCTTTGTACAATGGCACAGGGTTGGCCTGCTGGTTATGGTGGCGTAATGCTACAGGGTTTTTATTGGGATTCGTTCGACGATTCGCAGTGGACAGTGCTGGAGAAGAAAGCTAATGACTTCTCTGGTTATTTCGATCTTGTATGGGTTCCACAGAGTGGTAAGGCTGCCGCAACGAAGTCGATGGGTTATGATCCGCTCTATTACTTCAATCAGAACTCATCGTTCGGTACGGAGGCGGAGTTGAGGAGTATGATTACTACCTTTAAAAATAAGCAGATTGGTACGATTGCCGATGTGGTTATCAATCACCATGGAACGAATAATGGATGGTTTGGTTTCCCTGCAGAAGTGTACAAGGGAGTGACTTATCAGAACCTTTCTACGGATGTTTGTGCTGATGATGACGGTGGAGCGGCTGCTACAGAAGCAAGAAAAACAGGCACTCAACTTAGTCAGAACAATGACGAAGGAGAAGGTTGGGGCGGTATGCGTGACCTTGATCATAAGAGTACGAACGTTCAGAACATAGTGAAGGCATACGAAAACTATTTGCTTAACGACCTTGGTTATGCTGGTTTCCGTTATGATATGGTGAAAGGATTTGCCGCTTCTCATGTTGGTAGCTATAATACAGCGGCTAACGTTACTTACTCTGTTGGCGAGTATTGGGACGGCAATGCGAATACTGTAAAGGGGTGGATTGATGCTACTGGTAAGAAGAGTGCAGCCTTCGACTTTGCTTTCCGCTATGCTGTTCGTGATGCTATTAATCAGAATAATTGGAGTGTGCTTAACGAATCGAGAACAACTGGAATCAATGTTGATAATGGAGCTTATAAGCAGTATGCCGTTACCTTCGTTGAAAACCATGATGTTCAAGACAGAGGGACGACGAGCGGTTACACCCCAGACCCTATCCGAAAAGATACGCTTGCAGCCAATGCTTATCTCTTGGCAATGCCCGGAACACCTTGTGTTTTCTATACCCACTACCTTGCTTATCCAAAGGAAATAAAGGCAATGATTGATGCTCGTAAATTAGCTGGGGTAACGAATACGAGCAGTTATCAGGTCTATCGCTCTTCAAAAGATTATTATGCCAATGTTGTTACAGGTACGAATGGAAAACTCTTGGTTGTTGTGGGTAACAATGCTAACCAACTAATAGTTCCTACTTCACGTTATACTAAGTTGTTGAGTGGTTATCACTACGCTTATTATTTGACTAATGATGCTGAGACCCCTTGGGTTGATAAGGCGAGTGGTCAGTATGAAGTAGAAAACTTAAAGGTTAAACTAACTGCCGTGTCTGTTAATGCGGGAGCTAAACTTGTTTATACAACGGATGGTACAGAGCCAACGGCAAGTAGTGCGCAGGTGGCTTCTGGAACGGAGATAACGCTTCCTGAGGGCGAAACAACCTTGAAGGTGGCATTGTTGGCAGGTGGTGTAGTGGGTAAGGTTATCACTCGCAGCTATAAGGTTACAGCTCCTGTCCCTTACACGCCAGAGACGATTCGTGTCTATGTGAATACTGATCAGGTGGGTTGGAACTCATACGTGAACTATCATTCATGGGGTGGTACGCATACAGCAACGTCGTGGCCGGGTGATAAGGTTACTTCAAAGACAACCCTGAATGGTAAGACTTGGTTCTATAAGGACTATACGCTCACAAAAGCTGATGACTATGTGAACTTTGTTTTTAGTATTGGTACGGCTTCCAATGCCAGTGCCAATCAGACTGTGGACATCGAAAGAGTGAAGAAAACGTCTTACTTTGAAGTCTCATCAACAAAGGAAAATGGTAAATATACTATCAACAATGTAACGGAAACGGTAACGGGCATTGAGGGAGTTGAGGCTGATGTTCAGCAGCGTAAAGTCGATAATTCTTACTATACACTCTCTGGTCAGCGACTTACAGGCAAGCCTATGCAACGTGGAGTTTATATCCATGCTGGCAAGAAGATTGTTGTAAAATAGGTAAAGCTATCAGATAAACGTAAAAAAGTATATGCTCTCATACGTACTCTCCTTTATTTAGATTCGTATTGAGCTTAAGAAAGTAAGTCTTCTTATTAAATTAAGGAGGCTTACTTTTTGTTATTATACCCCTTTCTAACGTCATGTTACGTTTATTTATACGATGAGTTGTGTGGTATTTAGCCCTCCGCACATTATGTGCTCATTGTTAGCACTATTGGTGTTTACCAACAGCACCATTGGTGTTGGGCATCATCACAATGGGAAAAGATGGTGGAATAGGGTGTAGTAAACAAAGCTTTTCGAATGAAATTAGGTAAGAAGATTCGTAATTAATAAGCAACTATTATAGCAAACGGAGTCTTAAAGAATGTAAAACTTGTAATATTTACAAGAAGAAAGTTTGTTTCTCTCGGAAAATAGATATATCTTTGCAGACATAACATTAAGAAATAATTTATTATGGTAAAAAGAAACGAATTATATAAGTCTGCGGAGTGTGGTCACATCGTAGAAGTTTTGGTAGGTTCTGAGTGTGGTATTGATGGAATGGAGCAGGTTGTAGAGAATACTACAGATGCTGCTACAGAGAAGCACGTACCAGTTGTTGAGAAGATTGAAGGTGGCTACCGCGTAACTGTTGGTGAGGTTGAGCACCCAATGACAGAGGCACACTCTATCCTTTGGATTGAGTTGGTAACTAACAACAATGAGGTTCTCCGCAAGTATCTTGAGCCAACAGACCGTCCAGTAGCTGAGTTCAAGACTGATGCAACTGAGGTTTACGCACGTGAGTACTGCAACCTCCATGGTCTCTGGCGCTCAAAGTAAGAGCAACTTTTCAGACTTACATATAATAGTGGGTGTATGAGTCTTCTTAAAAAGGAGAGCATACACCCTTTTTCTTTTCTGTCTTCCTATACTTTCTGTTATTATATTAAGCCTAATATGCCCAATTAGGCTAATTAGACTAATTCTCACATCTTGCTACAGAACTAACAGTAAAGTCTCTTGGAAGGTATAAAAACAAAAAAAGGAATTACTTTCGTAATTCCTTTTGATGCGCTCCAGGATGGGCTTGAACCAACGACCCCCTGATTAACAGTCAGGTGCTCTAACCAACTGAGCTACTGAAGCAGTTTGTATTGCTTATTTCTTGTAAGCGGTTGCAAAGGTAGTATGTTTCTTTGAAACTGCCAAATATTTTTGAAGAAAATTTCAAGAAAATCGTAATTTTCTTTATTTTCGTTGTCATTAAGGCGTGTTTTCCATTATAATAATGTACTTTTGTCCCGTTATAAGAACATTAAACAACAAACAGATATAATATATAATGAGAAAATTGTTTTTGGCTTTCGGACTCTGGTTGCTAACTTTCAGTGGGTCTGTTATGGCACAAAGCACTGCGGAGAAGGAGCATAACTTCAATGTCGCAAAGAATCTTGAGACTTTTTCGGCTATTTACAAGTATCTTGACTTGATGTATGTTGATAGCCTCAACGCCGATGAAGTAATCGGAACAGGTATCAATTACATGCTCCGTTCGCTCGACCCTTATACAATTTATTACCCAGAGGAGAAGGTGAAAGACCTCGACTTGATGATTTCGGGTAAGTATGCAGGTGTCGGTGCATTGATTCGTTATAATTTCTTATTGAAGAATACGGTTATTGATGAGCCATATGAGAACATGCCTGCTGCGGAAGTTGGTTTGAAGAAGGGTGATGTCATCCTTGCTATTGGCGATTCGTCAATGGTGGGTAAGGATGTTGCATACGTCAGCAATCATCTACGTGGCGATGCTGGTACAACCTTTATCTTGACTATTCAGCGACCATCAACGAATAAGAAGATGAAGTTTAAGATTACTCGTCGTGCTATTCAGCTCCCTGCCGTACCTTATTATGGTGTGCAGGATGGTGGAGTGGGATATCTGAATCTTAACTCTTTCACTACGGGGTGTGCTAAGGACGTACGTCGTGCCTTCCTTGATATGAAGAAACAGGGTATGACCTCCCTTGTCTTCGACCTCCGTAACAATGGTGGTGGTAGTTTGCAAGAAGCGGTTAATATCGTAAATATGTTTGTACCAAAGGGTATTACACTGGTGAAGACAGTGGGTAAGATGGAGCGTGCAAACAAAGAGTATAAGACGACAGTTGAACCTATCGACACCGTTATGCCGATTGTTGTATTGGTGAATGATGAGACTGCGAGTGCCAGTGAGATTACCAGTGGTAGTTTGCAGGACCTTGATCGTGCGGTAGTTCTCGGTACACGTACATACGGTAAGGGACTTGTACAAGTATCAATGGACCTTCCTTATAATGGAAACTTAAAACTCACGTCAAGTAAGTATTATATCCCAAGCGGACGCTGTATACAAGCAATCAACTATAAGCATGCAAATGGCGGATATACTGAGCATGTACCAGACTCGCTAACACATGTGTTCCACACGGCAAACGGACGTGAGGTGCGTGATGGTGGTGGTATCAAGCCAGATGTTGAAGTGCGTCCAGACTCTCTACCAAACATTGCTTTCTATCTTGCTTCCTCTGGTCGCGATTCAACAGAGGTAATGTGGAATTGGGAGTTGCAGTATTTGAAGAAGCATCCTACTATTGGCCCTGCAAAGACATTTGTTATTTCAGATGCTGACTTTGAAGACTTCAAGCAAGCTGTATTGAAGAGTGGATTCAAGTATGACCGTGAGAGTAAGAAATACTTGGAGAATCTTGTGAAGTTGGCTAAGTTCGAAGGCTATTATGATGATGCGAAAGGTGAGTTTGATGCCTTAGAGAAGAAGTTGAATCATAATCTTGCTAAAGACCTTGATTATAACAAGCAAACCCTGAAGAAGGTGTTGACGAGCGACCTCGTTTCAGCTTATTATTACCAGAAAGGCTCCTTGGAGAATAGCCTGCAGTTTGATAAGCAGTGGAAAAAGGCTGTGGAAATCTTGAAGAATCCAGCAGAGTATAAGAAACTCTTGCAGCCTGTTGTTGGTCAGCCTTTGGTTAAACTCGAACCAGCAAGCAATGTAGCTGTTGATAAAAAGCAGAAGTCAAAGGCGAAATAAAGGGAACTTTTTAATAAAAGGAATAAGGCTTATGAGTTCGATTGGAACTTATAAGCCTTATTCTTATATAGTCATTTTGTGTGTTTATTTATGGGTTACTTGTCATGTTAATGAACTGCTTTGTGATAGATAATTCTCTTTATATATGAAATATTTTCTTTTAGAGGGATTGACTTATATATCTTTTTTCTTTATCTTTGCCCTGTGGGAACCTTACTTGCTTATTATTCAGTGCCAAGGCAAGTGGAGGATGAATGTGAGAACGAGACTTGGAAAAGTTGTTTTAAAGTGCTTGTTTCGCTTATAACAGTTTGTTCTATAAATTTGATGAATATGAAAAAGAAGATTCTACTCTTATGGTTGTTGTTTTCGTGGGTTGGAGTTTTTGCACAGAAACCTATGGAAGGAGTGTGGATGGGTAAGTTGAATCTTGGTTCACAATTGTTGACTATTGTGTTACATGTGAATTGTGATGCACAAGGAAAGGTTGAGTGTACGCTCGATAGTCCTGATCAAGGGGCAAAGGGGATAGCGGTAGAAACAAATTACTGCTCGTCTGATTCTATCAGTGTAAGCCTTGCAAGTTTGGTTCTCAGCTATCAAGGAAAATTGAAAGGGGACGAGATTGTCGGTACTTTTACCCAGGGGCAACCCTTTCCATTAACCTTGAAACGAGGAGAGGAGAAACTAAATCGTCCGCAGAACCCTGTAGCTCCCTATCCATATAAGACAGAAGAAGTGACGTTTAATAATGTGACAGATAAGGCAACACTTGTTGGGACACTCTCATACCCTATTGGTTATAAGAAAGGACAGACCCCTGTTGTGTTGATGGTTACTGGGAGTGGGCAGGAGAACAGAGATGAAGAAATCTTCGATCATAAGCCTTTCCTTGTTATAGCAGACTATCTGGCACGGCATGGTGTAGCCACTTTGCGTTATGATGACCGTGGCTTTGGTAAATCAACAGGTGGAGATGTGGAACATGCAACGACGCTTGATTTTATGCGAGATGCAATGAGTGGTGTTGAATTTCTGTGTACGTCAAAGCTTTTTGGTAAGGTTGGCGTACTCGGACATAGTGAAGGAGGCTCTATAGCTTTCATGTTGGGAGCGAAAGGGAAAGTAGATTTCGTTATTAGTATGGCTGGTATTGGCGTGAAAGGAGATACAGCTTTGACAGCACAAACGAATAAAATGCTTGAACTTGCAGGGCAATCAATGCGACTCACTACGCAGCAATATCGTATGAATGTTTCTTTGAAGAAGTCTCCTTGGTTGAATTTCTTTATTGATTATGACCCAGTCGGGGATATTTCAAAGACGCTTTGTCCTGTTATGGCTATAAATGGTAATCGTGATATTCAAGTAATCTCATCGCTGAATCTTATAGGAATTAAGGCTCATCTAAAGCCTAATCCGAAAAACATCATCAAAGAGTATCCATCGCTTAACCATCTATTCCAACATTGTAAGACGGGAAATGTTTCGGAGTATAGGATGATAGAAGAAACAATCTCGCCAGAAGTCTTGGAAGATATCGTTCGTTTTATCAAACAATAAATACAGAATTCGCTGTTTATTTAGAATTGATAAGTGGTGATATGTGCTTATATGCAGTTGATTTAGTGGATTTTATATGGGCTGTTCCTATCTTTTAGTTATCTAAAGAACGTTTTGCATAGAATTATTTTCATGAAAGGAAGAATTTATTTTCATGAAAAAAAATATTTTTCTTCACGAAAAGAAATATTTTCTTTCATGAAAGAATTTAGAATTCTAAGATTTCTTAGGGGAAGAAAGACCTTGGATATATTTCATCTAAATCGCTTATAAGCAGATAAAAAAGCCGTAAAACATTTGGAATGTGGCGAAAATATTTGTAACTTTGCAAACGTTCAGAGGAATGAGGGGCTTTTAATAGTCCCTCATTTTTCATATTAAAACACTTATGATAGATAAAAACGTTGTAAAAAGTCTCGTTGACGAGTGGCTGGAAGGTAAGGAGTACTTCCTGGTTGACATTCAAATCAGTTCTGACGATAAGATTGTCGTTGAGATTGATCATGCCGATGGCGTGTGGATTGAAGATTGTGTAGAGTTGAGCAAGTATATCGAAGATCGTCTCTCACGTGATGAGGAAGATTACGAACTTGAGGTAGGTTCTGCAGGATTGGGTCAGCCTTTCAAAGTTCCTCAGCAGTATCAGAACTTCATTGGTAAGGAAGTTGAGGTACTCGGTAAGGACGGAAAGAAAGTCAAAGGCATATTGAAGAGCGTTGATGGTAACGACTTTGTTGTTGCAGTCAATGAGAAGGTACAAGTGGAAGGTAAGAAACGTCCAGTGAAGATGGACGTAGACCATGCGTACAAGATGGATGAAGTAAAATATACAAAATACATAATAAGTTTCAAGTAAAGCTATGGCAGCAAGAAAAATAGAAGAAGAACGTCCGAATATGATCGAGACCTTCAAGGAGTTTAAAGACACCAAGAGCATCGATCGTACTACATTGGTGAGCGTTTTGGAGGAGAGCTTCCGCAATGTACTCGCTAAAATTTTTGGTAGTGACGAAAACTTCGACGTGATTGTAAACCCTGATAAGGGCGACTTCGAGATTCACCGTAACCGTGTGGTTGTGGCTGATGGTGAGGTTGAGGATGAGAATAAGGAAATAAGCCTTACAGATGCACGTAAGATAGAGGCAGACTATGAAGTTGGTGAGGATGTAAGTGAGGAGGTTGACTTCAATAAGTTCGGTCGCCGTGCTATCTTGAACCTTCGTCAGACTTTGGCTTCTAAGATTCTTGAGCTGGAGCATGACTCTCTCTATAACAAATATAAGGATCGTGTTGGTCAGATTATCTCTGGTGAGGTTTATCAGACTTGGAAGCGTGAGGTTCTGCTTGTTGACGAAGAGAATAATGAGTTGATTCTCCCTAAGGGTGAGCAGATTCCACGTGATCAGTATCGTAAGGGCGAGACTGTTCGTGCGGTGATTCATCGTGTTGACAATGAGAATAACAATCCAAAGATTATCCTCTCACGTACTGCTCCAGAGTTCCTTGAGCGTCTGCTTGAGGCTGAAGTACCTGAAATCAATGACGGTTTGATAGCTATTCGTAAGATTGCTCGTATGCCTGGTGAGCGTGCAAAGATTGCAGTTGAGAGCTTTGATGAGCGTATCGACCCAGTAGGCGCTTGTGTTGGTGTACGTGGTAGTCGTGTTCATGGTATCGTTCGTGAACTTTGCAACGAGAATCTCGACGTTATCAACTGGACTGCAAATACAAAACTCTTTATTCAGCGTGCGCTTGCTCCTGCAAAGGTGAGCAGCTTGACAGTTGATGAGGAGAATAAGAAGGCTGAGGTTTACTTGCAGCCAGAGGAGGTAAGTCTTGCGATTGGTCGTGGTGGTATGAATATCAAGTTGGCAAGTATGCTGACAGGTTATACCATCGACGTATTCCGTGAACTTGACGAACAGAATGCAGAGGAGGATATTTACTTGGATGAGTTCTCTGATGAAATCGATCAGTGGGTTATCGATGCCATTAAGGGTATCGGACTTGACACAGCGCGCCAGGTACTCAACGCTCCACGTGAGATGCTGATTGAAAAGGCAGACCTGGAGGTAGAGACCGTTGATAGTGTGTTGAACGTATTGAAATCAGAGTTTGAACAGTAAAAGGTGATTGGTTGGTGGGTGATGGCTGTTGACTGAAAGCTAACGGGTGTGACTATTCAGCAACTCCATGTTCGGAACCCCTCTCTACCAAAAGGCATATCAACAACCAACACCCTACACCGAAAAATAAAGTTAATGAGCATCAGATTAAACAAAGCAATTCGTGAATTGAATATAGGACTCCAAACGGCAGTGGAGTTCTTAGAGAAGAAGCCAGAGTTAGGCGAGGTGAAGAACGAGCTTAACTTCAAGCTAAGCGAGGGGCAGTATAAAGCTCTCGTAGATGCCTTCAATAATGATAAGGAGGTAAAGAAGGACGCTGCTAAGCTTTTGCAGAAGAAGACTAAAGAGAAGAAAAGCGCTGCAGAACATAAAGGCGAAGCAGTCATGAAGGCTGAGCGTCAGCAGTATAAGCCAGTCGGAAAGATGGACCTTGATCAGCTGAATAAGCCAGCTGCAAAGAAAGCTGCTGCTCCTGTTGAGAACAAACCTACCCCTGCTGCTGCCGTAGAACCTGCAGAGGAGAAGAAAAAGGTAGAGAAACATGATGCAAGCAAGAAGCCTGCTGTAAATAAAGAAGAGGCTAAACCTGTTGCTCCAAAGGTTGAGAAACCTGTTGAAGTGAAGGCTGAGCCTAAAAAGAATGAAACTCCTGTAGCTAAGGCTGAGGTAAAGGCTGAGCCTAAGGTGCAGGCTGATTCAGTAGCTACTAATACTCCAGCTGAACCTGCAGCTGCAGAGGAGAAAAAAGATAATGGCTTGTTCCAGACCAAGAATGAGAAGAAAATCTTAAATACACCTAAGGTGAATGTCTTAGGTAAGATTGACCTCAGCACTTTGAACCAGAGTACTCGCCCTAAGAAGAAGAGTAAGGAGGAACGCCGTAAAGAGCGTGAAGAGAAAGCTGGTCAGGGTAATGGTCAGGGCAAGAAGAAACGCGTTCGTATTAACAAGGAACGTGTTGATATCAATGCTGCAGCTAATCAGCAGCAGAATCAGAATGGTAAGAAAGGCAATAACAACAATGGCAGTGGCAACAAGAATGCGGGTAAGAAGAAACGCAATCGTAATCAGAAGCCTTTAGAGGTTGATGATGAGGCTGTAGCACGCCAGGTAAAGGAGACACTTGCACGCTTGACAAGCAAGAGTCAGAATAAGAAGGGTGCTAAATACCGTAAAGAGAAGCGTGATGCTGTTCAAGAACGTCTGAATGCAGAGGCTAAGGCAGAGCGCAAGGAAAGTAAGATATTGAAGTTGACAGAGTTTGTTACTGTTTCAGAGTTGGCAACAATGATGAATGTTCCTGTAACAAATGTCATCTCAACCTTGATGTCTGTAGGTATCATGGTGTCTATCAACCAGCGTCTTGATGCAGAGACTATCAACCTTGTTGCTGATGAGTTCGACTTCAAGACAGAGTATGTTAGTGCTGAAGTACAGGAAGCTGTTAGTGAAGAGGAGGATGATGAGAACGATCTCGTATCACGTGCTCCAATCGTGACTGTCATGGGTCATGTTGACCATGGTAAGACTTCTTTGCTCGACCATATCCGCAATACGAATGTAATTGCTGGTGAGGCAGGTGGTATTACCCAGCACATCGGTGCTTATGGTGTGACACTTGAGAACGGCCGTAAGGTTACCTTCCTTGATACTCCGGGTCACGAAGCATTTACTGCTATGCGTGCTCGTGGTGCACAGGTTACTGATATTGTGATTATCATCATTGCTGCAGACGACTCTGTGATGCCTACTACCAAGGAGGCGATTGCTCATGCACAGGCAGCAGGTGTTCCTATGGTCTTTGCAATCAATAAGATTGATAAGCCAGGAGCTAACCCTGATAAGATTCGTGAAGACTTGTCTCAAATGAATCTGCTCGTTGAAGAGTGGGGTGGTAAGTATCAGTGTCAGGAAATCAGTGCTAAGAAGGGTATCGGAGTGAATGAACTTCTTGATAAAGTTCTTCTTGAGGCTGATATGATGGATCTCAAAGCTAACCCTAACCGTAAGGCTACAGGTACTATCATTGAGTCTTCACTTGATAAGGGTCGTGGTTATGTAAGTACGGTTCTTGTATCTAATGGTACTTTGAAGATTGGTGATAATGTTATCGCTGGTACTTCATGGGGTCGTATCAAGGCTATGTTCAATGAGCGTAACCAGCGTATTGAGAGTGCTGGACCAGCAGAGCCTGCAATCATCCTCGGTCTGAATGGTGCACCAACAGCAGGTGATACCTTCCATGTTATGGAGACTGAGCAGGAGGCACGTGAGATTGCAAACAAGCGTGAACAGTTGCAGCGTGAGCAAGGCTTGCGTACACAGACTCGTCTTACCCTGTCTGATATCTCTCACCGAATCGCTCGTGGTGAGTTCCATGAGATGAATATCATTGTGAAGGGTGATACTGATGGATCTATCGAGGCATTGTCCGACTCATTCATCAAGTTGTCAACTGAGAAGGTTAATGTTAACGTTATCAGTAAGGCTGTAGGTCAGATTTCTGAGAACGATGTTATGTTGGCATCAGCTTCAGACGCTGTTATCGTCGGCTTCCAGGTTCGTCCTTCTGCTGATGCACGCCGTTTGGCTGACCGTGAAGGTGTAGAAATCAATACTTACTCTGTTATCTATGATGCTATTGACGATGTTAAGTCAACGATGGTGGGTATGCTTGATAAGGTGAAGAAGGAGATTGTCACTGGTCAGTTTGAGGTTAAACAGGTCTTCAAGATTTCCAAGGTTGGAACTGTTGCCGGTGGTATGGTTACTGAAGGTAAGGTTCACAGCAAGGATAAGGGTCGCGTAGTCCGTGACGGAATCGTTATCCATACAGCTCCTATTGATGCTTTGAAGCGTTATAAGGACGATGTGAAGGAGGTCGCTACAGGACTTGAATGTGGTATTTCACTTGTCAATTACAATGATTTACAGGTGGGTGATATCATCGAAACCTTCACGGAGATTGAGGTTGAACAGAAATTGTAACAATATAAAAAACCGTCTTTTCTCCATCAAAGGAGTAAAGGCGGTTTTTTCTTCATGGTAACAAATGTTGCCATTGGTCTTTGTGGCATACATATTGTATGTTCACAGAGTATATATAAGTATTGAGAATAGAGACGGTGGGAACTAAGAACTTATTGTTGGATGAATAGGAACGATAGGTTTAAATGAATTAAACAATAGGTATAGGAAAGACAGATAATGTATTTGGATGGGCTAAACGTTAGAGGTAAAGAAGCATACTGAAAAGGTAATTATTCTCTTTAACCCTTCTAACTCCCTCTAACTCTTTTGAATCCTGAGTATTCTCCCTCTCTTTAATCACAAAAAACAAATGTCTGAGAACAAGAATAATGAATTTGTAAAGAAAGTCGCAGAGCAGAAGTATGAGTTCGGCTTTACGACTGATGTACATACGGAGGTCATTCCGAAGGGTCTGAACGAAGATGTCGTTCGACTTATTTCGCAGAAGAAAGGGGAACCAGAGTGGCTCCTCGATTTTCGTTTGAAGGCTTTCCGTTACTGGCAGACACTCCCTATTCCAAGTTGGGGACACTTGCATTTGCCAGAGTTACATCTGCAGGATATCTCCTATTATGCTGATCCATTGGCGAAGAAGCCTAAGAACAAGGAGATTGACCCAGAGTTAGAGAAAACTTTCGATAAGTTAGGTATTCCTTTGGAAGAGCGTCTTGCATTGAGTGGTACGGCAGTTGATGCCATTATGGACTCAGTGTCGGTGAAGACAACCTTTAAGAAGCAGTTGGCAGAGAAGGGTATTATCTTCTGTTCTATCGGTGAAGCTGTCAAGGAGCACCCAGACTTGGTGCGTAAATACCTTGGTAGTGTTGTTCCTTATCGTGACAACTATTCTGCAGCACTCAACTCTGCGGTCTTCAGTGATGGTTCCTTTGTATATATTCCTAAGGGAGTACGTTGTCCAATGGAGCTTAGTTCGTATTTCCGTATCAATGCGGTTAATACAGGTCAGTTTGAACGTACATTGATTGTAGCTGATGATGATTCGTATGTTAGCTATCTTGAGGGCTGTACTGCTCCTATGCGTGACGAGAATCAGTTGCATGCAGCAGTAGTTGAAATCGTTGTCTTGGACAATGCAGAGGTGAAATACTCTACTGTTCAGAACTGGTATCCAGGTGATGAGAATGGTAAGGGTGGTGTCTTGAACCTTGTTACAAAGCGTGGTGAACTTCGTGGAGTGAACTCAAAGCTGTCATGGACACAGGTAGAGACAGGTTCGGCAATCACTTGGAAGTATCCTTCTTGTGTATTGAAGGGTGATAACTCACAGGCAGAATTTTATTCTGTTGCTGTGACAAACAACTACCAAGAGGCAGATACGGGTACGAAGATGATTCACATGGGTAAGAATACCAAGAGTACAATCATCTCTAAGGGTATCTCTGCTGGTCATAGTCAGAACTCTTATCGTGGTTTGGTACGTGCTACAGCCAATGCTGAGAACGCCCGCAACTATTCAAGTTGTGACTCTCTTCTCTTAGGTTCTGACTGCGGTGCTCACACCTTCCCTTATATGGACATCCACAACGATACAGCTATTGTTGAGCATGAAGCAACCACTTCGAAGATTAGTGAGGACCAACTCTTCTATTGTAATCAGCGTGGTATACCAACAGAGGATGCTGTTGGTTTGATCGTCAATGGATATGCTAAGGACGTACTCAATAAGCTTCCAATGGAGTTTGCTGTTGAGGCACAGAAACTACTCTCTGTAACACTTGAAGGAACGGTAGGATAATATAACTGAATATACAACATGCGAAAGGTCATTCTTATCACGTCTGGCTTGCTGCTAACAACAATGCTTCAAGCCCAGTCATGGCAAATAAAGCCGTGGCAGAAATATTTGATTGATGAGCAAGTGAAGCAGGATACAGCGATTACATGTCAGTCAGTGATGGGGTTTCCATCGACACCCAAGCCCTTTGAAACTCGTCTCTATCATACAGTTACGGGCTCGGAGATGATAGGTAACTTACCACGTTACAAGAAGAAATCAAAGTCCTTCCTTGGTTATAATGACTCTTCGCCATCGCTTTTTGAAGAGCAGAGAGAACAAGAAAAAACAGAGAAGATGGCTCGTGGGGAGTATCATACCTCTGATTTCGTATTCGACATGTTGTTAGATTTCGTTAATATATTTTTAGTGAAGAAAAAATAAAACAAAGATAATATGTTAGAAGTAAGAAACCTGCATGCAACCATCGCAGGTAAAGAAATATTAAGAGGCATCAACCTCACAATTAAAGATGGTGAGATTCATGCTATTATGGGTCCTAATGGCTCTGGTAAGTCAACACTGAGTGCAGTACTTACAGGTAATCCTCTCTATGAGGTAACTGATGGTATGGCATTGTTTAATGGCAAGAATCTCTTGGAGATGAAGCCTGAGGACCGCTCTCATGAGGGACTCTTCTTGTCTTTCCAGTATCCAGTAGAGATACCTGGCGTAAGTATGACTAACTTCATGAAGGCTGCTATCAATGCAAAGCGTGCCTATGAAGGATTAGAGCCAATGAAGGCTGCAGAGTTTATGGCACTCATGCGTGAGAAACGCCAGTTAGTTGGTATGGACTCAACACTCTCTCGCCGTAGTGTAAACGAGGGTTTCTCGGGTGGTGAGAAGAAGCGCAACGAGATTTTCCAAATGGCAATGTTGGAGCCAAAGCTTAGTATTCTTGATGAGACAGACTCTGGTCTTGACGTTGATGCTATGCGTATCGTGGCTGAGGGTGTAAACAAGATGCACAATGAAACGACTTCAGCTATTGTTATTACGCACTATGAGCGTCTGTTAGAGATGATTAAGCCAGATGTTATCCATGTGCTTTATAAGGGTCGTATCGTAAAGACTGCAGGTCCTGAACTTGCAAAGGAGATTGAACAGCGCGGTTACGATTGGATAAAGGAAGAAGTAGATAACGACTGATAATGTCGTGTAAGGAAAAATATTTACATAATGGGGCGAGTAGAAAAAGAGATAGTAAAAAGTTGAAATTGTCTTATAAGAGAATTCA
>ERZ772764.446-NODE-446-length-28787-cov-19.405436_pt1 | contig 28787 bp, 21 predicted proteins | sample MGYA00512163_ERZ772764 | MGnify/ENA primary metagenome ERZ772764 (study PRJEB29015, sample SAMEA2737903) | human oral metagenome | biome: human oral; feature: human-associated habitat; material: dental | place: China | collected 2094 ... | reverse complement strand
AGTAGCGGTTTTCGAAGAGCAGCACGCCCTCTACCAGCCCCGAAAACAGCGCCAGTAGCGAGGCGGTAAGAAACGGGAAGCGCACTATGTCTTTTTCGCCGATCGCTAAGGCGATGAGCGCGACGCCGAAGATCGTGGCGTTTAGCAGCGCGCCTAGGATTTTGATTTCGGCGAAAAGATTTGGATTGACGCGCGAAGTGACGTAGAGCGCGAGCGCGACGGCCGCGAAAAGCAGGATCAAAAATACGATTTTTTTCATTTCAGACCTTTTAAATTTTATCTTTAAATTTACGATTCAGCTGCACCTTTAATACACATAGAGCGCAGGTATCGGCACGCTGTAACTGCCGCGTTCGCAGCATTACGCAAATATCGTGCGCTCTGCGAACATGGCTCAAAATTTTGAGGCGTCACTGCGTCGCTAAGCGTGGCTTGAGCGATACACATACTCATGACTTAAAGTGCAATCCTAATTGCGCGGACGCGGTTTGAAGCACGATTTGCATTAGTGCGACAAAATCGCTATCTTCGCGCGGCTTAAATGCGATTTTGTCGGTAAATTTTACCGCCAGTCGCGCTCTGCTGCGTCAAGTAGCGCCAAGTACATGCTTCAAAATTTTACGCCGAGCCGCGTTAAAATCCGCATTTAAGCCGTATGCATCCCTGGCTCGTGGCGCCGCAAGACGCTCCGTAAAATTTACCCGCCCGTAGTAAATATTTGGCACGCGGGCAGAATTTTACGCGCAGCGCCGCACGTTTTGCTTTAAATTTAGCGCGGGGGCTCTAAAATTTTAAATTTACCGCCTCCGTGCTCTGTTTATCCGCAAGATCCATCGTGCCCGCTAAACTATATCTGCGGAGTAAATCTTGGCGCCAAAATAAAATTTTATCTTGCTCGCAAAATGCGCAGCGCGTAAAATTTCATCACTTGTTTTTCTGAAAGTACGCGTCCACGCCGTTTGCGATGCCTTGGGCGATGCGATCTTGATAGGCGCTTTTGCCTAAATTTTTACCCTCCTGCGGGTGCGTGATGTAGCCCATCTCCACGAGCACCGCGGGCATCGTAGCGCCCACCAACACCCAAAATGGCGCCTCGCGCACGCCGCCGTCTCTGCTTGAGAAGCTCTTTTTGACCGAGCTTAGCATATAGCTTTGAATGTCGATGGCAAGCTTGTTTGAGGATATTATCTTCTCGCGATTTAAAAAATTTAGGAAGGTCTGCTTCGAGAAGGTGTTCATATCCTCCAAATCGCCCCTGTTTTCGAGTGCGGCGGCGTTTTTACTGCGCTCGCTCCTAGCCGGGCTTAAGAAAAAGGTCTCCACACCGCTCATTTTAAGTGCTGAGCTAGCGTTAGGAGCGGCGTTTGCGTGGATCGAGATAAACATATCGGCGTTTTTTTTAGCGGCGAAAGCGGTGCGCGACCTTAAATTTATAAACACGTCGGTGCTGCGTGTATAAAGCACCTTGTATCCGCGCTTGGTAAGCAGCGCACCGAGCTTTTTGGATGTGGCAAGCACGACATTTTTTTCCTTCAGCCCGTTTCCGACCGCGCCCGAATCGCTACCGCCGTGACCCGGATCGATTACGATGAGCTTGCCCTTGGTGGATTTGTAAATTTTACCGGCGGCCACGGAGACCGATTTAGCGCCTTGAGATTCATCTATCGTGCTGATTTGCGGCTCGCTATCTTGCTCGCGAACGTGCTTGCGCCCTGATTTTTGATCCTTGTTTTTTTCTGCGCGCGCGGATTTTGCGGCTTTTAAGCCTTCAGCCGTACTTAAAATCATCATATTGCCGTTAATTTCTACGTTTGCATTGAATTCTTTCGGATCGCTAAGTACGATGCGCACGGTCTTATCGTTGTATTGCGAGACGCGTACATCGCTAACGAAGCTATCTTTAAGCCGCGTTTTTTGTGACTTTTGCCGCGCGCTAAAATCAATCACGAAGCGAAAATTATCGCTACTTGCGATCGTAAAATCTTTATAATCACCGCGCTTTAGATCGCGGTTAAACTCAAGTACGATCTCATCCCCATCGCCGCGCAGCGATGCTAAAGCGAGTTTGGCATCGGGGGCGGATTTTTTTATACTGCTTTTGCGAAGTTCAGAATCTAGTCGCTCTGTCGCAGCGCTACCTGCGGAATTCTGCGCTTGTAAGGAGTCATCGGCTCCTGCGGGATTTTCGCTTGAATCATAAGACTTTGTATCGTCCGTAGAGTTTTTTGCGTCGTCTGCGCCGCGGGGCCTAGTCGAGCGTAAGAATTCCAAATCCTCACTAGATAGCGAGCTTAGATCGGCTTCTTCTGGCGCGCGCGTCTTTTTGAGATTTTTGGAAGTGGAATTTTTTGAATTCTTAGAGTTTTTTGAGGCGGAGGCTTTGGGGCTATGCGCTAAATTTGAAGTATTTTTCTCGTCCGAGCTTTTGGAATTTTTTGCATTTTCATCTTTGAGCTTTTTAGAATTCGTGCTGCTATCGCTTGCTTTGCCTTGTAATTTGGCTAGCGCAGATTCATAAGGCGAGGAATCAAGTCCTAAATTTTTCGAGCTGTAAACCAATCTCTTTAGCGCTTTGATGCGGACTTCTTTATCGGACGCGCCTTGGTAGAGCGATTTTAGCTCCTTGTGTAGCGAGCGCTTATAATTTGGCGTCGCTACGATGAAATCCTTATCGAATTTCGCAAAAAACGCCTCGCTGGAAGCTCCAAACGCCAATACGCAGCTAAAAGCTGCGATTAGAAAAATTTTAACTATCTTCGCCATTTACAAGTTTTTCTATCAATTCCTTCACGGATATTATCTCGTTTAATCGCCATCCGTTCGCGCCGGTAAAAAACAGACCGCTTTGCGTTTTGCCCAAATATGCGTCGCTTAAGCGGTCTGCGATGCAGTATCCTACGGCGTTAGCGCCTTTGCCGCGCTCGCAGGGGCTTACGCAGTTGCTGATACAGCGGATCTTAGGCGCCGTGCCTGCGGCGATCATATCTTGCAGATTGGTATGAATGCCGCGCGCGGGATAGCCTACGGGCGATTTTAGAAGCCGGATGTCCTCTTTTTTGGCGTTAAGAAGCACCTGCTTAAATTCCTCCGCGGCGTCGCATTCAAAGGTGCCGATGAAGCGCGTGCCCATCTGTACGCCGTCTGCACCCAAAGATTTCACGCGATCGATGTCGCTCTTATCCCAAATTCCGCCTGCGACAAAGAGCGGGAAGCTGCCCCATTGCGCAATTTCCGCTTTTACTTGCGGGATTAGATTATCCAGCGCAAACGACGGATCGCCGCACTGCTCGTAGGTAAAGCCCTGATGTCCGCCGCTAAGAGGACCTTCGAGCACTACGGCGTCGGGAATTCTGTCGTAGCGCTGCTTCCAGCGCTTGGCGATGATCTTAAGAGCCTTGGCGGAGGAGACGATGGGCACGAGCGCGACATCCGGAAAATCGGCCGTAAATTCCGGCAGATTGGTAGGAAGCCCCGCGCCGCTTATGATGATGTCGATACCTGCCTCACATGTGTCGCGCACAATGCGCTCGTAGTCGTTCGCCGCGCACATTACGTTCATCCCCAAAGGTGCATCGCCGCAAATTTTACGGGCGTTTTGCACGATGGCAAAAAGCGCCTCTTTGCTATAAAAATTCTCGCTTTGATATGGTCTGCCCTCGAGCGATTTTTTGGCAAATTTAAGATTTTCGTAGTAGCCGGTGCCGACCGAGCTAATGACGCCTAGACAGCCGTTTAGGCTGACATTGCCGGCTAGCTTGTCCCAGCTGATACCAAGTCCCATGCCGCCTTGAATTATCGGGTGCGCAATCTCGTGTTTGCCTATTTTTATACTCATTAATCCACCTTTAATTTAGCGAATTTTTTCTTTCCTACTTGGAGTGTATATTCGCCCGAGCTAAGCTGAAGCTGCTCATCTAAAATTTTATTTTGATCGATACTGACGGCGTTTGATTTTATCAACCTGCGCGCATCTGAGCTGGATACGGCGAGCTTGCAGCTGATGAGTGCCTTTACGATCCATGCAGGCGAGCTTACGTGATATTCCTTGATCTCGCTAGGAAGCTCGCCGGCACCGTGGACGCGGTCAAATTCCTGCTTAGCCTCAAAGGCGGTGTTTTCGTCATAAAATTGCGTGACGATCTCGGAGGCAAGCTCCTCCTTAACCGCCTTGGGATGGATCGAGCCATCCGCCACGAAGCCTTTTATTAGCTCAATATCTTCGCTGCTCTTTTGGCTTAGTAGATTATACCAATCCCACATTAACGCATCGCTGATACTCATCACCTTGCCGTACATATCATGAGGCGTATCGGTTACGCCGATATAGTTACCAAGGCTCTTGCTCATCTTATTCGTGCCGTCGGTACCTACTAAAAGCGGCATCATCACGACGCTTTGTTCTTTGCCGACATCATAAATTCTTTGCAGCTGGCGACCCATTAAAAGATTAAATTTCTGATCGGTACCGCCAAATTCTATATCGCATTTCATGCAAACGCTGTCGTATCCTTGCAGTAGCGGATACATAAACTCGCTGATGCTAATCGGCTGTTCAGCCTTGTAGCGCTTCTCGAAGTCGTCGCGCTCAAGCATCCTGGCAACATTGAAAGTGCTTGATAGCTCAATCATTCCGCTAGCACCCAGGCGGTTGGTCCATTCGGAGTTAAACATCACCTTAGTTTTTGCGGGATTTAAAATTTTAAAGACCTGCTGCTCATAGGTTTTGGCGTTTTGAAGCACGACTTCGCGCGCTAGCTTTTTACGAGTCTCGCTCTTGCCCGTAGGATCGCCGATTTGAGCGGTAAAATCGCCGATTAGAAACTGCACGATCGCGCCGTGGTTTTGCAAAAATGCAAGCTTATTTAGCACGACGGCGTGTCCTAGGTGTAGATCCGCAGCAGTGGGGTCCATGCCGATTTTGACGTAAAAGACCTCGCCGCTGTCGTAATAGCGCCTAATCAGTGCCTCTATTTGCTCTTCGCCGATGATCTCCGCGACACCGCGCTTAAAATTTTCCATAATGCCTTGAATGTCAGCCATTTGCTCTCCCTTATTAGTTTTTATATACGTCCGTAAGCGATACGAAATCCACGATTTTAAAACGGTTTTTGAGTTTATCTTTAATCTCAGTGGAGTCTAAATTTTCGTTCAGCTCGATTATGATCTCAAAATAATCCGACGTCGTTTCACTATTTTCGTTGAGGCTTATCGACACTAGATCGACCTCGAGCTTGACTAAATAGTTCAAAAACGCCGCCAGCGAGCCGCGCTTATTTTCTAAATTTAATATTATCTTGTAGCGGTGCGGCGCATTGCGCGTCCATTTTACGAAGATCATCTCATCGGTTTTGATTAGCTCGCTTGCGCGTTCACACAGCTTATGATGCACCGTTACGCCGTGTCCGTTGCGAAAGCCGATGATGTCGTCGCCGCGCTTTGGGTTGCAGCAGTAATCAAACTCGACCTCGTCGATTTTAAAATTTGAATACACCACGATGTTGTCAAATTTTTGCTTCTCAATCTCATACTTGCTGCGAAATTTCATATTGAAAAATTTCTCTTTGAGCGGGTATTTTTTCAGCGCATTTACGACGTCTTTTAAAAATACCGAGTCGTAGGCAGCTTTGCCGATCTTTTTGCTTAAATTTTCTTTTTCAAGCCAGCTTAGAATGCTCTCCTTGCTCGTCGTAAAGATCGCGCATAAAATTTTAATCGCTACTTCAAAATTTATATCTCTGATCTTTTGCTTGCAAAACGCCTTTATCGTCGCGCGCGCCTTGCCGGTTTTGACCGAGCTTAGCCAGCTGCAGCGATAGTGTGGCTCGCTTCCGGTGATGATATGAACGATATCTCCGTTTTTAAGCTCCGTTAATAGCGGCACCTTGACGCGGTTTATAAAGGCCTCGGTCGCTTTTAAGCCCACTTGAGAGTGTATCTCGTAGGCGTAATCAAGCGCCGTAGCGCCGCGCGGCAATGTAAAAATTCCACCCTTGGGCGAATACACGGCGATATCTTCTACGTAGAGGCTGTCTTTAGCATATTCGTAAAGATCCTCGGCGTTGGCGTCGTCCTCTTCCTGCATGCCGATATCGTTTAGCCAATCGAGCTTCGGATTGATCGAGCCGCTATATTTATATTTCCAGTGCGCGGCGACACCGAATTCTGCGGTGTTATGCATATCAAAGGTGCGGATCTGCACCTCTACGATCATACTTTCATTAAAAACGGTCGTGTGGATCGTCTGATATCCGTTTTGCTTCGGAAGTGCGATATAATCCTTAAAGCGCGATATGAGCGGATTAAATTTAGTATGGATGATGCCAAGAGCCAAGTAGCAATCCATCGGCTTTTGCACGATGATGCGGATAGCCAAAAGATCAAGCACCTCCTCGATCGAAATTCCTTTGCGCTGCATCTTTAAAAAGATCGAGTAGTAGTGCTTCATCCGCTTTTGGATCTCAAAGCTGTCCTCGCTAAAGCCGTTTGAGAGCATATACTCCTTGATCTTTTCGCTAAATTTGCTCAAGCTCATCTGAAGTTGCTGCTTGTGCTCCTCGACGTAATCGGCGATCGCCGAATACTCTTTAGGCATGACGTATTTGAAGCTAAGATCTTCAAGCACGTTTTTGATCGATGAAATTCCAAGCCTGTGCGCGATCGGCGCGTAAACCAAAAGCGTCTCCTCGCCGATACGTTTTTGCTTATCGGGGCGAAGTGCGTCTAGGGTTAGCATATTGTGCAGCCTGTCGCAGAGCTTTACGACTAGGACGCGCTGATCGTTAATGGAGATCATCAGCATCCTGCGGAAGGTAAGCGCGGTGGTGCGAAGCTTGGCGTTGCTATCGCCGGATGGAGCCAGCTTATCCTCCCTGATGTTTACGATTTTAGTAAGCCCTTCTACGATTTTGGCTACTTCGTCGCCGAATCTTTGTCTAACCTGCTCGATGCTGTAATCTGTATCCTCTACTACGTCATGCAATAGCGCAGATATCACCATCGCGTCGTCTCCGCCCATAAAAGATACGAAGCAAGCTACCAAAATCGGATGGATCGCATACGGCTCGCCGCTTTTGCGAAACTGCCCGTCGTGCTGCGCGATGCATAAATTTATAGCATCCACCAGTAACGGAGTAGGATCTTTTAGATTATAAAGCAGCTGCTTGGCGCTTTGTATATCTTTGGTATCGACGACATCGTCGATGAGACTTTCTAAGAAGTTATCATTAATCCTTGTCAACGATTCCATCTAATGCGATCTTACCTTCGGCTAGTTCCAAGATTGCTATATCGGCAAATTTCATCCTGCGAGTATCTACGTTCTCTATCAGCGGCGGTTCGCCCGCAGCTAGCTGCTCGGCGCGTTTGCTTATCATCAAAGATAGTTTATATCGGTCTCCGCCCGTTACTTTTAAAGCCTTGGCTACAATTTGTTCGGTTCTCATCAATTCTCCTTAAATTTAAAATTTCAGTTTTTTACGATCGAGCAGGAGCTTAGATCTCCGCCATCGACGATTTTGTATAAATTTCCGCTCTTAAACATATTGCACACGATGATCGGAAGCGCATTGTCTTTAGCAAGCGCGATAGCCGTATCGTCCATCACCCTGATGTTGTCGTGCAGGGCTTGATCGTAAGTGACTTTGGAAAGCAATTTGGCGTCTTTAAATTTTTGCGGATCCTTGTCGTAGATCCCCATAACTTTGGTGGCTTTTATGATAGCGTCGGCTCCGATCTCGATCGCGCGGAGAGTGCCCGCAGTATCGGTCGTGAAGAATGGATTTCCGGTGCCCGCGGCAAAGATCACGACGCGACCTTTTTCGAGGTGCCTTTTAGCGCGGCCGATGATGAAAGTCTCGCAGATCGCTTCCATCTTTATCGCGCTTTGGACGCGTACGTCCATACCTGCGTATTCTAGCGCCTCTCTCATCGCGATTGCGTTGATGACGGTGGCTAGCATGCCCATATGATCGCCGCTGGTGCGTTTGATGATACCGCTAGCTGCGGCGCTTACGCCTCTTATGATGTTGCCGCCGCCGATTACGATGCCCACTTCGATGCCGCCCTCTACGAGCTGCTTGATCTCTTTGGCGATAAATTTTAAAATTTCGCTGTCGATCCCAAAGCCGTTCTCTCCCGCTAGCGCTTCACCCGAAAATTTTACGAGTATGCGATTGTATTTAGCCATAAATTTAGCTCCTAATAAAATTTTAAAATATTACCCAAAAGTCGTTTAAAAATAACTTTTTAGGCTATTTTAGATGATCTTTAAGGCGGTTTATCCAGATCTTTTTCGGAGCGATTATCTCGCTAGCGCTGCCGTTTACGGCGTGATAGATCAATGTACCGTGCAAGCTCGCGTAGTAGCGGATTATGAGGCGCTGTAAATAGGGCTCGTAGCTCGGCACAAACCAGCCGTTATTGCTGATCGCTACGACATATTTGGGCGAGCCCTCGTAAAGCTCTGCGCGCGTAGCCTCGTAGCAAACGGCGCTTCTTACGCTTTTGCCGCCAAGCTCGTAGTCGCTAAAACCGCTAGCCGTCGAAAAATCGGTCGCGCCGCCTAACAGCACGCGGTTGATGAAATTTCGCGCAAATTCCGGCAGTGGCACCATTTCGCCAAACGGCACCAAAATGTGCTTATCGAAGCGCTTCATTTCCCCGTTCGCAAAAAGATAGGCGCTGTTGTAAAATTTCCCGTTCTCATACGCTTCCGCGCCCGCTACGATAGTAATTGCGCGCGATTTTTCCTTTAGGGCTTCAACTAGCACGTTTTCTAAATTTAGCGGCATCGCAAAGGCGCTTTCGGGCAAGATTATCGCGTCCTGTCCCGCCGCGATCGCATTATCAATCCGAGCCAAATTTGCCAACGCGGCGGATAAAATTTTATCTTTCGCCCAGATGTCATGCTGCGAAATATCGGTGTTTGCGAGTAAAATTTTAATCGGTAGCGGTTCGGGCTCTTTTTGGCTGAATTGCAGCGCGCAGATCAAAAATACCGCAAAGATCGCGGCATTAAGTTTAGCCCGGGCGCCGCACCCCCGTAGATACAAAACCGCGCAAAGCCCCGCTAAAACAAGAGCCAGCGCGCTAAGATCGGCTCTGAAAATTCCATGGCTTAGCAGCAGTTCAAAATTTAGCCAATCAAAGCCGAAAGGATGGATAAATTTTAGAATTAAAAGGCACGCGGCGCGCAAAACCGGCGCGTCAAAGATCGCAAAGATGCGGAAAATAAAGGCATAAACGAGGCAAATTCCAAGAATTTCAAGCGGGATCAAAAACGCAAGATCGAAATAGATCAGGCTGAAGCTGATCCAGTGCATCCACAGCGCGCCGATAAAAAATCCGCACCAAAACCACTCCGCCTTGCTTGCTTTTAGCAGATAAAAAAGTGCCGCTATCGCGATCAGGGGCGAGAAAAATTCCGCCGCCAAAGCAGCCAAGCCGTCAAATTTAGAGCTTAAAATTTCTACGAAAATAAAATTTGAAAGCGCAAGGGCAAGAACAAAGCCTTTATTTATGTAACTTAATGTAAAATAGCTACTTTTTAAATTTCTAATAAAGGAAACACATGGAACAAGGAAACTTCTTTGCATCAATCCTGCCTATCGTCGTAATCTTTGCGATTATGTATTTTTTGATTATCAGACCGCAGCAAAAGCAGGCCAAGGATCATAAAGCGATGGTCGATGCGCTCGGCAAAGGCGATAAGATCATAACTAGCGGTGGCATAAAATGCACGGTCGTTAAAACAAACAATGATTTTATCACAGTTAAGCTTAACGATGAGGTCATGGTTGAGCTGGATAAACAATTTGTGGCAAGAAAATTAGATGAGCAGTAAAATTTCATACCGTCTGCTGATCTTTTTGGCTGCGGTTATTTTTTCGGCGATTTTTGCCGCGCCTTCGATCTTTCAGACCGAAAAGGGAAGCAAGATAAACTTGGGTCTGGATCTGCAAGGCGGCCTGCATATGCTTTTGGAAGTTCAAAGCGACGAAGCGGTCGTTTCGAAGATCAAATCGATCGCCGCTAGCGTCAATTACGCCGCCAAGCGCGACGATCTATTGATGGACGGGCTAAAATTAGAAGGCGATTCGTTTGAGTTTGAAATTTTAGACGCAGACGAGGCTTCTAAATTTGATGCGATTTTGCATAGCGCCGCAAGCGGATTAGACATTCAAAAATCTGGCGAAAAATACCGCGTCACGCTAACGCCTGAGGAGGTCGAAGCGACTAAAAAATACGCGATCGAACAGGCCGTAGAAACTATCCGCAACCGCTTGGATCAATTCGGACTTGCGGAGCCAACGGTAGCAAAGCAGGGCGAGAGCTATATTTTGGTTGAGCTTCCGGGCGTCAAAAGTGCAGCGGATGAGCAGCGCGCCAAGGATTTGATCGCTAAAGCAGCTCACTTGCAGCTTATGGCGGTGGACGATGTGCGCCAAGACCGCGCGCAGACTATCAGCGCAGCGGATGCCAGAGCTTACGGCGACGTGATCTACCCGGACGTTAAAAATCCGAATTACAAGTATCTCATAAACGAAATTCCAGTGCTAGACGGCGCGATGCTAGTCGATGCGAAGGTTGCTTTCGATCAACACACCAATCAGCCGATCATAAATTTTACGCTGAATTCTCAAGGTGCTCAAATTTTTGGCGATTTTACTGGCAAAAACGTCGGTAAGCGCCTTGCGATCGTACTTGACGGCAAGGTTTATTCCGCGCCGCGCATAAACGAGCGTATCGGCGGCGGCAGCGGTCAGATCAGCGGCGGATTTAGCGTCGAGGAGGCGCACGACGTAGCGATCGCGCTTAGAAGCGGTGCTCTTTTGGCTCCGGTTAAAGTCTCAGAAACGCGCAGTATCGGCCCTAGCCTAGGACAAGATAGTATCGATAAAAGTATGGCAGCGCTAAGCCTTGCAGCGGTTGCGATTTTAATCTTTATGATTTTATACTATGGCGTAGCGGGACTTTTTGCCGATATCGCGCTTGTAGTAAATATTTTATTTTTGATTGCTTGTATGGCGCTTTTTGGTGCAACATTAACGCTTCCTGGAATGGCGGGAATCGTGCTAACTATCGGAATGGCCGTGGATGCGAACGTCATTATTAATGAGCGCGTTAGAGAGGTGCTAAGGACGGGAGTTTCAATCCGCCAAAGTATAAATAAAGGCTATGAAAATGCGATGAGCGCGATCGTGGATTCAAATATCACTACGCTAATTACTTCTGCCGCGCTTTATGCTTACGGCACCGGTCCGGTGAAGGGCTTTGCCGTCACGATGAGTATCGGTATCGTAGCGTCGATGATAACGGCTATTTTGGGCACGCACGGAATGTTTGAGCTAGTAATGGATAAGATGGAAAAGAGCAAAAATACCGCGCTTTGGCTCGGTTATAAATTAAGAGGAGGCGCAAATGCAAGTGTTCGATAAGGGCAAAATTTATGATTTTATGAAATTTAGATATTTTACCTTTACGCTTTCTGCTGTTTTGATAATAGGCTCTATTGCGCTGTTTTTTATTAAAGGTGTCAGCTATGGTATCGATTTTAGCGGTGGTACACTCATTCAGGTTAAATACGACGCTAAAGCACCGCTTGATGAGATCAGAAAGCGCTTCGAAGCGGCAAATTTAGGCAATATCAACGTTACGGAATTTGGTAGCGATCAAGAGGTCACGATTAGATATTCGGGCGCTGCGAGTGAACTGGGTGATAATCCAGCTTTAGCGGCGCAAAAAATTTTGCAAGGCAGCGGAAACTTCGACATTCGCAAGGTCGATATCGTAGGTCCTAAAGTCGGCGAGGAGCTTCGCACAAACGGAATTTTAGCGGTATGTGTGTCGTTTGCGCTCATTTTGGTTTATATCACCCTGCGGTTTGAGTGGAGATTTGCGGTCGCCGCAGTGCTATCGGATCTGCACGACGTCGTAGTTGCCGTAGGCGCGATGATTTTAGCCGGCGTAGATTTCAACCTTGAAATTCTAGCTGCACTGCTAACTATAATGGGCTATTCGCTAAACGACACCATCGTTGTTTTCGATAGAATTCGAGAAGGTGTAAAAGATAGTAAATCGATTAAGCTTGACGAGGTTATAAACGAATCGATCTCTCATACGCTATCGCGCACGTTGCTTACTTCGCTTACGACTCTCATCGTCATTGTGATTTTATTCGTTTGGGGCGGCGAGATGATCCACGGCTTTAGCTTCGTGATGCTAATAGGCGTCATAGCAGGAACTTTCAGCTCCGTATTTGTAGCTGCTCCGATGCTGATTTTGTTTAAATTTAATGTCGAGAAATACCGTGCGTTTTTGGCTGAAAAACAGCGCCGTATCAAAGAGAAAGAAAAGAATCGCGCCATGTATGAAAAAGGCACGGTGTAAGGATAGAAGATGAACTGGGGAAGGGTAATTTACATATTTTTTGCGCTGATGAGTATGACTACGATAGGCGGGTTTTTGTATGAGAAGAATGAAATTTTACTTTTCATAGCAACCAGCGTGAATGCAGTCTCGACGCTTTTGAAGGTAGGCGTGCGAAATATGCTAGCAGCCGAGCTTTTTGCAAGTTCGCTAGTCGCGGATCTGCATCTCATACCGGCGTTCGTTTTGATTGTAGTAGCGCCGGGAGATCTATCGATCGTGACCTCGCTTGCCATCGGCGCGCTACTTGCAAACTTTTTCTCGCTAATTTTAATAGCGATTGAGTCGGCAAAAACCAAAGACGAATTCTAGGAGCGCAAAATGCCTTACGATAGTAAAAGTATTGAGCTTAAATGGCAGAAAATTTGGGATGAAGAGGGAGTTTTCGAGCCTAAGGACGATTATAGCCTGCCTAAAAAATATATCCTTTCGATGTTTCCCTACCCAAGCGGTCGCATCCACATGGGGCACGTGCGAAACTATAGCATCGGCGACGCGCTGAGCCGCTATTATAGGCTGCGTGGATACAACGTGCTTCAGCCTATCGGTTTTGACAGCTTCGGTATGCCCGCGGAAAATGCGGCGATCAAACACGGCATTCACCCTAAAACTTGGACTTACGAAAATATCGATTATATGAAAAATGAGCTGCACCGCCTGGGCTTTAGCTTTTCGGCTCGTCGCATGCTTGCTACCTCCGATCCGCTTTATACGCGCTGGGAGCAGGAATTTTTCATCAAACTTTTTGAAAAAGGGCTCATCTACAGAAAAAGCGCCGTGGTAAATTGGTGCGAACACGATCAAACGGTTCTTGCTAACGAACAGGTCGAGGAGGGCAGGTGCTGGCGTTGCGGCAACGAGGTCGTGCAAAAGCAGATGCCTGGATATTATCTAAAAATCACCGCCTACGCGCAGGAGCTTTTGGATTGCCTAAAGCAGCTTGAGGGCAAGTGGCCCGCTCAGGTGCTTACGATGCAGGAAAACTGGATCGGGCGCAGCGAGGGTTTGGAATTTAGCTTTAAATTTGACGAGCAAAGCAGCGCCAAACTTGGCGGCATCGAGGGCTTTAAGGTCTTTACGACGCGCCCCGATACGATTTACGGCATGAGCTACGCGGCGGTTGCGCCCGAGCACGAGGTGGTAAAGAGGCTTTTGGATAATAATTTACTTGACGCCAAAGCTGCGGCGAAGGTGAGAGAAATTTTAAATCAAAGCCCGCGCGAGCGCCAAGCAAGTGATAAAGACGGCGTGAGCCTCGGGATCAGCGTACTTCATCCGCTAAGCGGCAAAAAAATCCCTGTTTGGATCGCAAATTTCGTCCTAGCAGAATACGGCGGCGGCGCGGTTATGGCTGTGCCTGCGCACGATGAGAGGGACTTTGAGTTTGCAAAGAAATTTAACCTGCCGATCATTCAAAGTATTGCTCCAAAAAGCGGCGATTACGATGCTAGCAAAGCCTACGTAGAGAGCGGAGTTTTGGTAAATTCCGAAGAGTTTAGCGGCATGGATAGCGAGAAAGCAAAAAGCGCCGTCATCTCAAAATTTGAAGAGCTAGGGCTCGGACGCCGCGTGGTAAATTTTAAACTGCGCGATTGGGGAGTGAGCCGCCAGCGCTACTGGGGCGCGCCAATACCTATGATCCACTGCCCAAAATGCGGGCTGGTAAGCGAGAAAATTTCAAATCTGCCCGTAGAGCTTCCGCAGGATATTAAGATCACCGGCAAGGGTAATCCGCTCGATGCGCATCCTAGCTGGAAGTTTTGTAAATGCCCTAAATGCGGCGGCGACGCGATGCGTGAGACCGACACGCTCGATACATTTTTTGAAAGCTCGTGGTATTTCGCGCGCTACGCAAGCGACGAGCGGACGTGGCAGCAGCGGGCGTTTGACGAGCAAAGCGTGAATTACTGGATGAACGTCGATCAGTATATCGGCGGCATCGAGCACGCGATTTTGCACCTTTTATATGCGAGATTTTTCCAAAAGGCTCTTCGCGACATAGGCTATCTGCGCGATAGCGAGCCGTTTGAGCGGCTGCTAACCCAGGGTATGGTGCTAAAAGATGGCGCAAAGATGAGTAAAAGCAAAGGAAACACCGTCGATCCTGATGATATTATCGAGACCTACGGCGCCGATACGGCGAGACTTTTTATACTTTTTGCAGCACCGCCGCAAAAGGAGCTTGAGTGGAACGACAGCGCGGTAGAGGGCGCGTATAAATTTTTAAATCGCCTATACGATCGCGCCGAAAATGCCTACGCTACGGATAAAATTCCACAGATCGACCACGCCGCTTTAAATAAAGAGGAAAAATACGCCCGCCTCAAAGTTTACGAGGCGCTTAAGAAGTCGCAGCAGGTTTATGAGAGCAGCTTTGCTTTTAATACCCTAATCGCTGCGTGTATGGAGGCGCTAAATGCACTAAACGCGCAGAGTAACAAAGACGTATTTACCGAGGGCTATTTCGTGATCTTAAATTTGCTAGAGCCTATTGTGCCGCACATCTGCGCCGAGCTTAGCGAGAAGCTGTTTAATAGGCGGAATTTCGGCGAGCTGCGAGTTTGCGAAGAGGTCTTTGAGAGCGATACGATCAAGCTTGCCGTCACGATTAACGGCAAAAAGCGCGCTGAGTTTGAAGCGGATGCAGGCCTAAGCGAGGGCGAAATTTTAAACCTTGCAAAGCAAAACTGCGCCAAATGGCTAGAGGGCAAGAGCATTATAAAAGAAATTTATGTCAAAAACAAGCTTGTAAATTTGGTGATAAAGTAGGCGAAGATGAGAAAAGTTTTAACCGTTTTTTGTTTGATTTTTTTAATCGGCTGCGGCTACAAGCCCGTTTCGAGGATCGCGAAAGAGACGATGAGTGGAAGCGTATTTGTAGACGTGATGATGAGCAAAACTGATCCGCAAAACACCGTCGCTATTAAAGATGCGATCAGGCAGGGTATAGTCCAGCGCCTAGGGATGAGCCTTGCGGATAAAAACTCGGCGCAGACGATCGTAGTAGCGAGCATAAAAAGCCTAAGCTTTAGCGAGCTTTCATACGATCAGTTCGGCTATGTCACTAGCTACCGCGCAAATCTTGTCGTAAATTTCAGCACCAAGCTTAAAAACGGCGATGTTTTCAGCAAGGATTGCGTGGGCGATTGCGATTTTAAAGTTAGCCGCCTAGTCAAAAATAGTTACGATACGAGCTCGATCATTAGCGATAAGGACCGCTACAAGGCGATCGAAAATGCCTCCGCGCAGGCGTTTGACGAGTTTATTTCGGCGCTTGCGATTAGGGGATTCAGACTTGAGCGGGCGCAGCATTAAAGAATTTTTGCAAAATCGCCCGATTTATTACAAAAAAATTGACTATGAGCGCTTCCCACGGGCATATGCCGCCATTAAAGATAAAATTCCGCTCAAAAACGTCATTCAGATTATCGGCACCAATGGCAAGGGTAGCACCGGGCGATTTTTGGCTAATGCGATCGCCGCAGCGGGCTTTAGCGTCGGGCACTATACCAGCCCGCACGTTTTTAAGCTCAACGAGCGCATCTATCTAGACGGGCGCATCGCGCAAAGCCCTGTTTTTGCGTTAAATTCCGACGCTTCAAATTTTAAAAACGAGCAAAATTCCGCTTCGGCGTCAAATTTTACGGAAAAACAAAATTCCGTAAAGATGCAAAATTTTGCGAACAGAGAAAATTCCGCCTCTCAAATTTCTATTTCTAATTTGCAAAATTCCACCACGCAGGATTTTATCGTCACTCAGAATTCGCACGGCGAGCAGAATTCTGCCCTGCAAAGCTTCGTTTCTACCACACGAAATTTTTGTAGCAAGCAGAATTTTATCGCGCGAAATTCCATAGATACGCAAAATTCTGCTTCTACACAAAATTTATGGAATTCTCAAGATCTCGAATCGCCGTCTGAGCAAAATTTTAAATTCCCATTAGGGTCAAATTTTAAATCCGCTCAAAGCTCGCCTCCCATTTCGCTAGGGCGCGATGCTACGGATGAGGAGCTTGATTTTGCGCATGAGTTTTTGCAAGAGAGCTTGCCCGCGAAGTTTAAAGATAGCCTGTCATATTTCGAGTATCTCACGCTTGCGGCGGCAGTGCTTTTTAGGGATTGCGATTACTGCGTGATCGAGGCTGGGATGGGCGGCGAGTTTGACGCTACGTCGAGCTTTGGGCGCATGCTATCGCTTTTTACACCGATCGGCACCGATCATTTGGGCATGCTAGGACAGAATCTAGAGCAGATCGCCCACACCAAACTCATTACGATGGATAAGGAGGCGATTTTAAGCGATGAGATGAGCGAGGTTCCACTTCGTATCGCGCAGCAGATCGCAGAGCAAAAAGGAACTCATTTGAGGTTTGCAGCAGATTTTTTAAGCGAGAGTGAGCGAGCGCAGATTGCGGAATTTTGCGCGCACAATAATCTGCCTAAATTTCAAATTTCAAATTTAGCTCTAGCGCTTGCCGCGATGAAATTTTTAAATCTGAAATTTGAAATTTCGCAGCTGCCGCCTCTAAATTTACGCGGCAGGATGGAAATTTTGGCGCCTAATTTACGCGTGGATGTCGGACACAACGAGCTTGCGGCACAGCAAGTAGCCCGCGAAATTACCGAAATCTACGGGGGCAGAAAGATCGTGCTGATTTACAACGCTTTTGCCGATAAGGACGTAGTCGCGGTGCTGCGGACTTTGGCGCCTGTAGTGGAGCGCGTGGAGATTTTTAGCTACGAGGTTGCGGATCGCGAAATGGCGGCAGAGGCGATAACCCGTGCGCTTGACGCGATTAAAATTCCGCATTCGCCGTTTCGCGGCGAGCTTAGAGCGGACGAGGAGTATTTGGTTTTCGGCTCGTTTCATTTGGTAGAAAATTTTATTTTATGGCTTGAGGCGCGCCGTGGCTAAAACTAAACTCACCCTAAGCGATCACTTTGGCACCAAGACGCTGTATTTTGGCGAGAATTTTAGATTTCAGCTTAAAATTTTATCCGCGTTTTTCGTAATTTTTCTGCTCGTTCTGTTTTTTGCGATCTTTAAACTCGCGAGCGACCGATCAAATTTAAAGGAGCTGAACAAAACCCTCTACGCCGAAAATCTCGCGCTAAAAGAGCAAAACATCGCGCTTGAGAGCAAAAATGAGGAGGTGCTTGCCAAGCTGGACGGACGCGAAGACGATGGAGGTGGGCTGGATAGTGATATCCAGGTAATGCTTGCGATGAATGAGATGAAAAAGGAGCGCAAAAAGGGCTCCGGCGCGCACATCGCAGCTAGCGAAAAAACGGCGAGCGCGATTCTTAGCGCTGTGCCCAATGGACTTCCGATGCAGTATCGCGGCGTCACTAGCCCTTTTGGGATGCGCACCCATCCAATCAGCGGCGTTATGAGGATGCACCACGGCATCGATTTGCGAGCAAGCGAGGGCACTCCGGTGTTTGCGACAGCAGAGGGCTTCGTGCAGTTTGCAGGCGGCAGTGGCAGCGGATATGGAATTTTAGTGATTTTATCGCACAATTACGGTTTTGAGACCCGCTACGGCCACCTTAGCTCCGCGGTCGTAACGCCTGGTTCTTGGGTTAAAAAGGGCGATCTCATCGGCTATAGCGGTAACACCGGCTACAGCACCGGTCCGCACCTGCATTACGAAGTTAGGTTTTTGGCTCAAAGCGTTGATCCTGCAAATTTTATGAGCTGGAACGCGCAGAATTTCAAAAATATCTCGACCTTGGAGCCTAACGTATCGTGGCAGGAGATCGCAAACGTCGTGCAGCACCAGATCGAAAGGTTTAAATAATGCAAGCCGAGGTTTACGAATACTTTTTGCAAAACCAAAAAGAGCTTTTGATCTGCGAGGACGATAAAGAGGCCGCGGCGTGCGAGCAGGTGCTGAAATTTATGGGCTACGCGGCCTTTTGCCTGCCCGATTTTAGAGCGAGTTTCGGCGAGGATCTGCGCAGCTACATGGGTGAGCTTGCGGGCATCAGCACCGCTCTTAGCGCGTTTTACAAAGCAAGCGGCAAAAAAATTTTAATCTCTCCCGTCCGCACGATTCTAAACAAACTCCCCGCCGCAAGCCATCTGCGCCCGTTAAATATAAAATTTGGAAGCGAATTAAACTTAGGCGGGCTGAAAGAGGAAATTTTACGCCTGGGATACGACGTGCGCGATATCGTCGAAAGCATGGGCGAGGTGAGCTTCCGTGGCGAGATTATCGATATTTTTTCGGTAGGGAGCGAAAGCGCGGTTAGAATTCTACTCGACGGCGAGACGGTCGAGAGTATCAGGCGCTTTGACGTCGCGACGCAAAAAAGCGAAAAAGATGAGCTTTCACAAGCCGAGATAGCGCCGTTTTTGGCAAATTTAAGCGAGGATGAGTTTGAGAGCGTGAGCGAAAAGATATCGCGCGCGGATAGCGACGCGTTAGCGCGCGATCTGGGCTCGCTCGGGTTTTGGTTTATCGAGGGCTTCGTCGATTACGTGAGCGCGTTTGATTGCGTCTTGCTGCACGAGATCAAAAAGGATGAAATTTTTTCCGAGCGCAATTTGGATTTTTTAGACGCGATCGAAGTGCTGCCCGCGGCGCGTAAATTTAAAGATCTCGCCGTGACGCCGTCGCAGGAATTTTTTGAATTTCACCGCAGCGAGGCTATCACGCTGATCGCGCGAAACGACGCTCTGCTCGCGCCGTTTGATCTTGGCGGATTTAGCAATATCGAAATTTTACGCGAGGATTTCGTCGTAAATTTAATAAGCGCCGAGCGGATCATCCTTTCGCTAAATAAAGCGGCGCCTAAAAAGCGCGTAAGAAGATCGAGCTTGGCTCTGGATGAGCTAAACGTGGGCGATTTTGTCGTGCACGAGGATCACGGTATCGCTAAATTTAACGGGCTCGAGCTCATCGAGGTGATGGGGCGCAGCAAGGAGTTCGTATCCCTGCTCTACGAGGGCGGCGACAAACTGCTGCTGCCGGTAGAGTATCTAAATAAGATCGATCGTTACGTCGCAAGCGGCGGCGCGGTGAGCTTGGATCATCTGGGCAGGGCGAGCTTTTCAAAAATTAAAGAGCGAGTGCGCGAAAAGCTCTTTGCGATCGCTTCAAAGATCATCGCGCTGGCTGCCAAGCGCGAGCTGGTGCGAGGGCTCGTCATAAAAAACGAAAGCGCGGATTATGCGAAATTTTTAAGCGCAAGCGGCTTTAGCTACACGAGCGATCAGCAAAAGGCCGTAAGCGCGATTTTGGCGGATCTGCAAAGCGGCAAGGTGATGGACCGCTTACTTAGCGGCGACGTGGGCTTTGGAAAGACCGAGGTTGCGATGAATGCGATCTTTGCCTGCATCCGCAGCGGCCATTCGGTGCTGTTTTTCGTGCCTACGACGCTGCTTAGCTCTCAGCATTACGCCACGCTTAGCGAGCGCTTTAGGGAGTTTGAAATTCCTGTTTTCAAGCTCGATCGCTTCAGTAGCGCGAGGCAAAAGAGCGAAATTTTAAAGCGTCTGCAAAGCGGCGAGGCGATCGTCGTGGTCGGTACGCACTCGCTTTTAAATTTAAACCCCGCAAATTTAGGGCTCATAATCATCGATGAGGAGCATAAATTCGGCGTTAAGCAAAAGGAGCGGCTCAAAGAGAAAAGCGCCGCCTCGCACCTACTTAGTATGTCTGCGACGCCGATACCGCGCAGTCTAAATATGGCACTAAGTTCGATTAAAAGCTACTCCACGCTGCTTAGCCCGCCGCAGGATCGCCTGGATGTGCGCACCTTCGTCAAGCAGTGGGACGAAAAGATCATAAAAGAGGCGATCTCGCGCGAGCTGCGACGCGGCGGGCAGATTTTTTACGTTCATAACCACATCGCGACGATGCAAAGCGCCAAAAAGAAGCTGCTTGAAATTTTGCCGAGCCTTAAAATTTTAATTTTGCACTCCAAGATCGATGCTAAAACTACGGAGGATGAAATTTTAAAATTTGTAGCGGGCGAATACGATCTGCTGCTTTGCACCAGCATCGTAGAAAGCGGCATTCATATGCCGCGCGTAAATACGATCATCGTCGAAAACGCGGGTAGATTCGGTATCGCCGATCTGCACCAGCTGCGCGGTCGCGTCGGACGCAGCAACAAACAGGGCTTTTGCTACTTTTTGATCGAGGATAAAACCGCTCTTACGCAGGAAGCGCTAAAGCGGCTCGTAGCGCTTGAGAGCAACTCGTTTTTGGGCAGCGGCTCGGTGCTGGCGTATCACGATCTGGAGATTCGCGGTGGCGGAAACCTACTCGGAGAGGCACAGAGCGGGCATATCGAAGCGATCGGCTACTCGCTTTATCTAAAGATGCTCGAAGAGGAGATCGGCAAGCTGCTAAGCAGAAAGAGCGCCGCTGCGAGCGTGGAGCTTAAAATTTCCGTAAACGCCTTTTTAAACTCAGAATTTATCAGAGAGGATCGCCTGCGCCTCGATCTTTACAGGCGGCTTAGTAAGTGCGCAGAGGCGAGCGAAGTGCTTGAAATTTTCGGTGAGATCGAGGATCGCTTCGGGCGCGCGGACGTCTACACCAAGCAATTCATCGACGTGATGATGATTAAGGTTTTGGCTACGAAGCTTGGCTTGCGCGTGATTTCGAGCATGGACGAAAATATCTTGATCACCCTTGCAAACGGCGATAAGGTGCGATTAAAGGCACAGACGCGCGACGATGACGACGTGATAAACGAAATTTTGATCTATCTGCGAAGGGAGCTAAAAAATGCGAACTTGCGATGAAAATATCAAAAAAAGCGCGAGCAAAAGTAGAAGCGAAGGGCTAAATTTAAACGCGGCAAGCGGTTTAAATTTAGCGCCGCAAGCCGTTCTAAAAAACGCGCAGAGCGGCGCCGGCGAGCAAATTTATTTCAGCGATTTTAGCGCAATTGATTGGCGCACGGTACAGGTCGCCGTCTTTCGCGCAAATAAAAAGGCGCTAAAGATCGTCCGCGATATCGATTTCACGGGTATTGACGCGCTCGTGGGGCTAGAGAGCCAAAAATCGGCTCTTATAAAAAATACGGACGCCTTCCTGCGCGGCTGCAGCGCCAACCACGCGCTGCTATGGGGCGAGAGCGGCTGCGGCAAATCAAGCCTTGCGAAGGCGGTTTTTTCTAAATTTATCCCGCAAGGCCTTAAGATCATCGAGATCGGCAGGGACGATCTGGGCTATCTCGTGGATATAATCGATGCGATCCGCGAAAGGAATTTTAAATTTATCATCTTTTGTGATGATTTGAGCTTCGAGCTCGGCGAGAGCGGCTACAAGCACCTAAAGCCGCTGCTAGAAGGATCCTTAGAGCGCGCGCCGCGCAACGTGCTGATGTATGCGACGTCCAACCGCCGCCACATCGTAGGCGAATGCGCAAGCGATAACGACGCCGCGCAGATCAGCCGCGGCGAGCTACACCTAAGCGATGCGGCGAACGAGCGCATTAGCCTGAGCGAGCGCTTCGGGCTGCAGCTAAGCTTTTACGGCGGGAGCATGCGGGAGTATTTAGGGATCGTAGATGCCTATTTTGCGGCTGCGCAAGGCATGAGCGAGGCGGAATTTCGCTTGAGCTTCGCCGCAAATTTAGAAGCACTGCACGCAAAGGCGAGGGAGTTTGCGATGCTTCGAGCAAGTCGTAGCGGTCGCGCGGCAAAGCAGTTTTTCTTGAGCTTTGGCGAGGAATTTTTTGCAAATTTAAAAGGCGGCGACAGATGAATACGGCGCGTGAATTTAAATTTGGCGTAAATTTTATCGCGGTACCGAAATACGCGCGAAAAATCGCCGCCGCTGTGCGAAATTTTATAAAAGGCGCTAGAAATTTCGGAGGCGCGAGATGAGCGCGACCGAGCTTTTTATCGCGCTTTTTCGCGCCGTGGAAATTAAGGATTTTCACTGGTGGCCCAGGTTTGGAAGCTTTGAGGTGGTCGTGGGGGCGATTTTGATCCAAAATACGGCGTGGCGCAATGCCGACGCAGCGCTGCAAAACCTGCATAACAAGGGGCTTTTGAGCTTAGAGGGGATATCCGGGCTAGATGAAGCGGAGCTTGCGGAGATCATTAAAGTGAGCGGATTTTATAACCAAAAGGCTAAACGTCTAAACTCGCTTTGCAAAGCTATAATCGCGGATTTTGGGAATTTTGAGAGCTTTAAAGCGGGCGTTAGCCGCGAGTGGCTGCTAGCGCGCAAGGGGATCGGCGCGGAGAGCTGCGATGCGATCTTGTGCTATGCGTGCGAGCGCGCGGTGATGGTCGCGGACAGCTACTCGGCGCGGCTACTCGGCGCTTTGGGCTATGAGTTTGAAAGCTACGACGAGCTTAGCGCATGGCTCGGCGAGCTAGAATTCGAGCGGATCTATGAGTTTGTAAATTCTGCTAATCTTCCCTGCGATGCGGCGGCAAAAGCAGAGAAGCTGGAGAACGAAAACGGCGTGTATGCGCTATTTCACGGGCTAATAGTAGAATTTTGTAAAGCGCATTTGAAAGGTAAAATTTTCGACGAGAGCGCGAAAATAATTTTAAATGATTTGAGGTAGATATGTTTAACACTAAAATTTTAGAAAATTTAATGGTTGCTTTTTGCTTTTGTATAACGCTTGCGTTACATTTACTGATATTTAACCATTACTTCTCACTCCAAGAAGGCTGGTGGGAAACCTATGCTTATTTAGTAAATAAAGGAGAAGTGATCAATAAAGATTTTTATCTAGCATGGACTCCGTTATTTGTCTATATAAATGCCTTTTATCAAAAAATATTTGGGATAAATTTCTTTGCCTTTGCCTGCATTGGTGTAGTAGCCGCAATGATACAGGTAATTTTATTGTATTTGGTTTTGAGAGAGTTTTTTTATAAAGTAAGTAGCGCTGTAGCAACAATTTTTGCGAGCTTACTATGGATCGTTGGCGGGTCGTATATTGCCAAAGACTATCATACCTACGTTTTCATCATAGAATTTTCTACTCTATTATTTCTAGTAAAATCCATAAAAAATGAAAATTCTAAAAAAGGTACCATATATCAAATACTTGGAATCTTATTTCTAGTCCTACTTTTTTTCATAAAGCAAAATGTTGGATTAGTTCTTTTTGCAAGTCTTTTTGTATCTTATGCTTTTATATCTAGTAGCGTAAAAGATTATTTTAAAAGAATAGGATTTTTACTACTCTTTACTATTATATTCTTTGCATCCATAAATTTCATAATGCCTTTTGATCCTTCATCAATAACAGATAATGATTCAAAAGGAAGTCTATGGACGATAGCGACGAGGTTTTGGACAAATAATGTAAATTTTGAGACTTTATTAAATGGATTTTATGTCTTTTGTATCATTCTAATCCTTTTTTACCTTAGAAACTATATAAAGGATTTTTATGCAAAAATTTTATTAAAAATTATATCTGTTACTACTAAAGAATTTCGCATATTTATTCTTATTTTAATTTATATATTTCCAATTTATGGCTTTATTTATATTATTAATAACTTTGGAATTTCAATGTATCGTTTTATATCAGCCGCAATAGGTCTAATTCTCTTTATTATGTATGCTTTTTTTATAAAAAATAATCGATTCTACAATTCACAAAAATATGTATTTATAGCTTTATCGATGACGGCTATTTCGTACGCAGGGACCTTTGCAGATTTATTTACGGCTAATTCAAATATGATTTGCATAGCTTTTTTATGTGCTTTTATAATAAATTATACAAGAATTAAACATATCAAAAATATATTAGTGTGTATTTTATTGATTTCTATATATTTTAATATCGAATCTGTTTTATATACACCATATCAATGGAATTACAATTATCAAACTAATGTATTTAATGCTAGAACTCAAAGTACTTATCCGCAACTTAAAGGCATCTATATGGATGAAAGGACTGCAAATATTTATAATTATTTTATGATTTATGTTAATGAAAAATCAAAATCCAAAGATGATTTTTACTTTTTTAATTTGCCTATAATGTATTTATTAAATAATAAAATTCCACCATATAGGCTAGTAACACATTGGTTTGATGTATCATCATCTAAAGCCATAGAAGAAGAGTATAATGAATTTATAAAGTCACCTACGCGAAACGTTGTAATGTATCAATACCAAACTTACTTTTCTTTGGCACATAAACGTTTTCAAGGTAAAAGTTCTTTTAGACAGGCTGATTTTTATGAAATAATGAACAAATGGGTAAAAGAAGGAAAGTATAAATTTATAGGATCTATTATAGTGCCGTATGACGACGCCTCTTTGGAAGAAGAGAAAAATCATATACTTAAGAATTTATTAATTATACTTCAGAATAATAATTTTTTTGGTATGAGTCGCGATGAGTTTACGAGCTGGCTTAAAGAAAACGGTATAACACTTACATATGTTAAGCATGAAGAAGTAAAAGCTGATGATCAAAATTCTAAACAGTTAGATGAGAATAGGCAAGATTTGATGCAAAATGGTGATATATTGCAAATGGACGGAAGTGTAGCTGATTTAAGTAGGATATTTCCGCAATTAGGAGTGGCACCCATTGAATCTACCTTTTTTAATACGATAAATATTTATGAAAGACAAGAAGATTAACTATGAATGATATACGTTTAGAAAAATTTATAATAGCTTTATCTTTTATAGCGGTTTTAATCCTGCATCTTCTCATCTTTAACCATTACTTCTCACTCCAAGAAGGCTGGTGGGAAACCTATGCTTATTTAGTAAATAAAGGAGAAGTGATCAATAAAGATTTTTATCTAGCATGGACTCCGTTATTTGTCTATATAAATGCCTTTTATCAAAAAATATTTGGGATAAATTTCTTTGCCTTTGCCTGCATTGGTGTAGTAGCCGCAATGATACAGGTAATTTTATTGTATTTGGTTTTGAGAGAGTTTTTTTATAAAGTAAGTAGCGCTGTAGCAACAATTTTTGCGAGCTTACTATGGATCGTTGGCGGGTCGTATATTGCCAAAGACTATCATACCTACGTTTTCATCATAGAATTTTCTACTCTATTATTTCTAGTAAAATCCATAAAAAATGAAAATTCTAAAAAAGGTACCATATATCAAATACTTGGAATCTTATTTCTAGTCCTACTTTTTTTCATAAAGCAAAATGTTGGATTAGTTCTTTTTGCAAGTCTTTTTGTATCTTATGCTTTTATATCTAGTAGCGTAAAAGATTATTTTAAAAGAATAGGATTTTTACTACTCTTTACTATTATATTCTTTGCATCCATAAATTTCATAATGCCTTTTGATCCTTCATCAATAACAGATAATGATTCAAAAGGAAGTCTATGGACGATAGCGACGAGGTTTATTTTTGAGCCATTATTATTTAAGAATCTAATTGTGGCATTTATTATATTTATTTTTATACTAGTATTAAAAAGATACTTTGATTGTATTTGTTGTATATATGATAAAACTATGATGAAAATAATGCATGATGTTGCTAGTCCTATAAGATTCGCAATGGTGGGTGCAATTTTTATAGTGCTTGGATATTGTATAATTCATTTTACTAGCAAGCATATCTATATCGGTTTTTCTATATCTATAATACTATTTATAATTACCATGGTATTTATTATTAAAAATGCTAAAATTTATAAATCTAAAGAATATAAATTTATGGCGCTAGCCATTACGGCCATAGTATATAGTGGTACCTTAACTTCGTATGCGCTAGACATGAATACTATATTGCTTTGCCTGAGCTTTGCTTTTGCATATATATTAAATCAAAATTTAAGAAATTTTGTAAGGGCGATATTTTTATTCTGGATGCTTTTTATAATGGCTTTAATATTTTATAGTAAGCTATTAAATCCATATAATTGGTTAGAGAATTATCAACCAAGTATATTTTGGGCAGATAGTGAGGCTTCTTATCCACAATTAAAGGGTATGAAAATGGATAAGAAAATTTCTGAGATTTTAGATTTTTTTCATGAATATGTTGGTAAAAAATCCAAGTCTGATAAAGATTTTTACTTTTTTAACTTTCCTATAATGTATCTATTAAACGATAAAATTCCACCATATAAATTGATGACGCAGTGGTTTGATGTAGTGCCTACAAAGCTGGCAAATAAGGAATACGAAGATTTTATAAATAACCCAAGTGATAACGTGGTATTGTATCAATATTCTGCTTTAGCATTTGATGTTCACAAGAGATTTTTACAAAAAAATCATTTTATGCAAGAAGAATTTCATAAAACTATGAATGAGTGGGTTAAAGAGGGTAAATATAAATTTATTAGATCTTTTGTAGTGCCTAGTTATTTAGAATACGCTCCAAAGTATCAAAATGGAGCTATTAAAATGGAAGTAATAATACAAAATAGTGCTTTGATCGGTGAAAATTATAAAAAATTAAAAATTTGGCTTGATGCGAATGGGATAATTTTAGAGAATGTAAAACGAGATGGTGCGAATATATATAGTAGCGATGATTTGGATGATGTATCGCAAAGTATAAATATAGGTGATGTTGTTGTTATTGAGGGGCCGATAAAGTATGTTTTTGCCATCTTTCCTCAAATAGGCGTCATGCCGATCGATAGATCAGGAAGTCTAAATTCGATAAATATATATGAAAGGGTCAGATAGTGAAGAGAATTACTTTAATAAAGATATTCGTCTATTATGTTTTAATAAATGCTCTAATTTATTTATTTCTCTTTCCGGCAGAGAAATTTAGTAGCCATAAGTATACTTATAATGACTATGGTGTATCGTTTTTAGCAAAAAGTAATAATGTTTTATTCTTCTATCTATTTTATATATTTATTACATCGACAGTATTTACTATTCTGCTTTGGTTCATAAGACATAAATCTGGAGGAAGTGATGAATAATGTTATAAAATATTTAATCAATTCATTTGTTGTATTATTAGTTGTAGCACAAGCTATATTTTTTACATATGGAATTTTTACAGATTTTAAACTAATTAATGAATTTAAAAATATAGATGAAGAAACGCTTGTAGGCAATAAATTTGTTAAAAATAGCGAATATATAAAGCAAAATTTAATCTTTGAGCCCTTAAAATCATCTATGTATCAATATAATTCTTATAACGATATAATTTCAAAATGTAAGTCTATATCTAGCGGTTGTAAATATAGTGTAATTCATGGCGATGCTCATAATTTGCAATTTTCTACTTTATATAATAAAGACATGAATATGACTATGTTTGATACTTTAATTAAAAGTCAAGATATAGATGCTTGGGATACGTATCCTTTATTTTGGGCAGACTCCCTAGATAAACTACAGGAAAAAGTTAATTTTATCGCAGATAATCTTTATGAGCAGCAGACACAACTTATAAATCGTTATTTTTGGCATGAAGCGCCATTTATGCTGAATGCCATAAATGAACTAAATCTAGGCAGAGATAAATCTGAAATTTTTTCTCAGTATGGATTTTTGAGCGCCTATGCGGTAAAATTTATTATGCAGAGCTTGGGAGGTATAAATGTAAAGAATTTTGACAAGGCAAAGAATATAATTAATTTAATATATTATATTGTTTCTATAGCATTTATAATTTTATTTACTAAAAATTATTTTATTAGATTTGTTTTTATAATCCTCTTTAGCATATATTTTTTTAGCATAGGATTTCACTCTTATCATTTTGCTCCAACGCATGTCTATATTAGGCATTTTTTTGATCTTTTAATAGCATTAATGCTTTTTTGGTCTATGAAATTTAAAGAATTGAGATTGTATTACGTAGCTATAGTCTTTGCATTGGGGATTTTATCTATACTTTTAGTAAAAGATTTTGGGCAATTCCTATTTTTAGCTATAGTTGGTACTTTTATAATAAAATATGTATTAGAATTTATAGAGCGCAGAAGGGTTAATCTAAAAGAACTTTGGATCTTTATAATTTTTATATTATTTAGTATAATTGCTTGTATAAAATATCCGCTCATGGATAATCCATCTACAAAATACTTTTTAGATGGCTTTTATTCTTTTCCTATAAATATGCCAATTTATATGCTATTATTATTTGCTATATCCTTACTTTGGCTCGGGCTTATATGGTTTTATGTGGAGCTAAAGAGCTCGAATTATCTTTTAAGTTATATATTTTTACTTTTTTATACTGAATTTTTATGTGTTTTTTTTGTATGGAAAGGAAATTTTGATAATATAAATTTTGCTATCATTGCGCTACCCATGCTGATATTATTCCGTTTCATAGTTAAAAGAATTAGAAATATTTTATATATTATAATAGCGCCTATACTCATATTTGCTTATGCCAAATACTGCTATGAATATATATCCCAAATGACACTATATG
>ERZ772764.443-NODE-443-length-28861-cov-4.049677_pt1 | contig 28861 bp, 27 predicted proteins | sample MGYA00512163_ERZ772764 | MGnify/ENA primary metagenome ERZ772764 (study PRJEB29015, sample SAMEA2737903) | human oral metagenome | biome: human oral; feature: human-associated habitat; material: dental | place: China | collected 2094 ... | reverse complement strand
TGGTGTCGTCGGACTTGATGGTCAGCAGCTCCTGGAGGGCGTAGGCGGCGCCGTAAGCTTCCAGGGCCCACACCTCCATTTCGCCGAAGCGCTGGCCGCCGAACTGGGCCTTACCGCCCAGCGGCTGCTGCGTGATCATCGAGTAGGGGCCCGTCGAACGAGCGTGGATCTTATCGTCGACGAGGTGGTGGAGCTTGAGCATGTAGGTGTAGCCGACCGCGATCGGATACGGGAAAGGCTCACCGGAGCGACCATCGAAGAGACGAGCCTTGCCCTGCTCATTCGTCAGACGCTCGCCGTCACGGTTCGGGTTGACGTTGCGCAGCAGGCCAGCGAGCTCATCGGCTTCCAGGCCGTCGAACACGGGGGTCGCGACCAGGGTCTGCGGCTGCGTGGTGATGCCCTCAGCGGGCAGGTCACGGGTCCAGGACTCGCCGGCCTCAACAGCCTTCGAAGCATCCCAGCCCTGGTGGGCGAGCCAGCCGAGGTGGTATTCGAGCACCTGGCCGACGTTCATACGGCCCGGAACACCCAGGGGGTTGAGGATGATATCAACCGGGGTACCGTCCTCAAGGAAGGGCATGTCCTCGACCGGCAGGATCTTCGACACGACACCCTTGTTGCCGTGGCGGCCCGCCATCTTGTCGCCGATCGTGATCTTGCGACGCTGCGCGACGTAGACGCGGACGGTCTGGCGGACACCGGGGTTGAGGTCGTCCTCTTCATCGTTGAACTCGCGCACACCGATGACGATGCCTTCCTGGCCGTGCGGGACGCGCAGGGAGGTGTCGCGGACCTCGCGGGCCTTCTCACCGAAGATGGCGCGCAGGAGGCGTTCCTCGGAGGTCAGTTCGGTCTCGCCCTTGGGGGTGACCTTGCCGACGAGGATGTCGCCCGCGGTGACTTCGGCGCCGATCCGGATGATGCCACGCTCGTCGAGGTCGGCGAGGGTCTCCTCGGACACGTTCGGGATGTCGCGGGTGATCTCTTCTTCGCCGAGCTTGGTCTCTCGCGCGTCGACCTCGTGCTCTTCGATGTGGATCGAAGTGAGGACATCCTCTTCGACGACGCGACGCGACAAGATGATCGCGTCCTCGTAGTTGAGGCCCTCCCAGGACATGTACGCGACGAGGAGGTTCTTACCGAGGGCGACCTCGCCGTTATCGGTTGCGGGGCCGTCGGCGAGGACCATCCCGGCCTCGACGCGGTCTCCCTCATCAACGATGACGCGCTGGTTCGTGCAGTTGCCCGGGTTCGAGCGTTCGAACTTCTCCAGACGGTAGGTGTCGGTGCCGCCCTCGTCCTTCGAGACGATGATCAGGTCGGCGGACACCTCGGTAACGACACCGGGGTTCGTGGCGATGACCATTTCGCCCGAGTCCTTCGCGGCGCGACGCTCCATGCCGGTACCGACCAGCGGCGCTTCCGTCGTCAGGAGCGGCACGGCCTGGCGCTGCATGTTCGCACCCATGAGAGCACGGTTCGCGTCATCGTGCTCGAGGAAGGGAATGAACGCGGCCGCGACAGACACCATCTGACGTGCGGAGACGTCCATGTAGTCCACGCGATCGCGGGCAATGAGGGTCGGGTCCTCACCGGCGACACGGCACAGGACGTGCTCCTCGGTGAAGGTTCCGTCCTCGTTGAGGGACGAAGAGGCCTGAGCGATGAAGTGGCCGTTCTCGTCATCGGCGGTCAGGTACTCGACCTCGTCGGTGACCTTACCGTTGCGCACGACACGGTAGGGGGTCTCAATGAAACCGAAAGGATTGATGCGCGCGAAAGTCGCGAGCGAACCGATCAGACCAATGTTCGGGCCTTCAGGGGATTCGATCGGGCACATACGACCGTAGTGCGAGGGGTGAACGTCACGGACTTCCATGCCGGCGCGGTCGCGCGAGAGGCCACCGGGGCCGAGAGCCGAAAGGCGGCGCTTGTGGGTCAGGCCCGCCAGCGGGTTGTTCTGATCCATGAACTGCGACAGCTGCGAAGTTCCGAAGAACTCCTTGATCGCGGCGACGACGGGACGGATGTTGATCAGCGTCTGAGGCGTGATCGAATCGCGCTCCTGGGTCGTCATGCGCTCACGGACGGTGCGTTCCATGCGGGCCAGGCCGTTACGAACCTGCGCCTGGATGAGCTCGCCCACCGCGCGGATACGACGGTTACCGAAGTGGTCGATGTCGTCAGACTCGACGCGAACCTCAATGGGCTCTCCATTGCGGAAACCTGCGAAGGTCTTCTCACCCTTGTGGAGGGCGAGCAGGTACTTCACGGTGGCGACAACATCCTCGATCGACAGGGTCGAGGCCTTCGGATCCGCGTCAACCGCGAGCTTCTTATTGATCTTGTAACGACCGACCTTCGCGAGGTCGTAGCGCTTGTCGTCGAAGTAGAAGTTGTTGAGGAGGGTCTGCGCGGAATCGACGTTCGCGGGCTCGCCGGGGCGGAGCTTGCGGTACACGTCGAGGAGAGCTTCCTCCTGCGTGTGGACCGTGTCCTTCTCGAGGGTCTCGAGCAGGACCGGGTAGTCGGCGAACTTCTCGCGGATCTCCGCCTCGGTCAGGCCGATCGCCTTGAGGAAGTGGGTGACGGGCTGCTTGCGCTTGCGGTCGATGCGCACGCCCACGGCGTCACGCTTGTCGATCTCGAATTCAAGCCAGGCGCCGCGCGAGGGAATGATCTTCGCGCCGAAGATGTCCCGGTCGGAGGAGCGGTCGGAAACGCGCTCGAAATAGACACCGGGGGAACGCACGAGCTGCGAGACGACGACACGCTCCGTGCCGTTGATGATGAAAGTGCCGCGCGGGGTCATGAGCGGGAAGTCGCCCATGAACACGGTCTGGCCCTTAATCTCACCGGTCTCGTAGTTCATGAACTCGGCGGTCACGTACATCGGGGCCGAGTAGGTGTAGTCCTTGGTCTTCGCTTCTTCGACCGAGTAGTTCGGTCGTTCGAGTCGGTGATCGCGGAACGAGAGGGACATGGTCTGAGCCAGGTCCTCAATCGGCGAGATCTCTTCGAAGATTTCTTCAAGACCGGAAACGTCGGGGACGTCGGTGCGGCCTTCCGCTTTCGCGGCTTCGACGCGCGCTTTCCACGCGTCATTACCCAGCAGCCAATCGAAGCTCTCAACCTGCAGGCCGAGGAGGTTCGGGGCCTGGAGGGGTTCGCGGAGCTTCGCGAATGAGATGCGGTTCCTGGGCTGGTTGGCAGTGCTACTGGCAGCCAAAGGGGATCCTTCCCTGCTTTTCCTGTGCGCGCGCACGCCTTCGCCCATTATCTGACACCGTCCAGACCCGCTCAGCGCCTTTCCAGCGGGTGGGTACGGTTCACCTCGGGCACAATAAGGCGCAAATAGTCATGCTAGGCTCATTGACTCGCCGCTTCAACACGCCTGGACCTTTGTGTGCGGATTCACGCAAAGGCGACGGTATACCGCTCGACTTTCGTTCACCTCTTGGCGGTTTTGGGGCGTCCCCGTCGAGAGTGAAGCGATAGCCCCCGGAGATGGCGAGGCAGTAGGCCATGGGAGATTGCGAGGCGATTGCCCATGGGCGCTGGCATTGCCCCTGGGAAGCGGCATCTCGCGGCGTCGCCTTTTGCTCTTCACAGGATGGGACATGCCCTTACCGCAGGAAAGCCGCATCTTCCGGAGGAGCGGTACCCCTCGGGGAAGCCTAGTGAGCGGCGGGGAAGCCTAGTGAGCGGATCAGTGCCCCAAGTCGGGCTTGAACCGACGACCGACGGATTCCTCGCCATTGCGATCGTCGCCGTGGTCAGCTTTCTGCTCCAGCGCACGATCCCCACTCCCCCAGCAACGCTTGCCTTGCCATTAGTGCCCGCGTTGCCGCCTTTGCCAGCCTCGGAATCCTTTCTGGCCTGCAAAGAAACGGGAGACAGTTGGACCCATGCGACCAACTCATCCCCTCTCACTACCGATCCCCGAAGGCTGGACCGGTCCCCTGACGGACTGGGCTACGAACTTGAGGGCGGCTGGTTTCAGTGAGCGAACTGTCAAGACACGCAGCGTCCAGCTCCGGCGTATCGCTCGAGAACTCGGACGAAGCACACCCGATCAAGTCCAACCGCAAGACCTTCTTGAGTGGGCCGGACATCAAGACTGGGCAGCCGCCACACGGCACAGCTACTACACCAGTCTTCGAGTGTTTTTCCGCTGGTACTACGGTCCAGACGCCCTCAGGAAGAGCCCCGCACTCGCTCTCCCCCGCGTCACCTGCCCTCCCGGCATTCCACGCCCAACGCCCCGCGAAGTCCTCGACGACGGGCTTCAGGCTGCGAGCGAACGAGTCGAACTCATCCTCAGCCTCGCCGCATGCGCTGGACTACGCGCCACCGAGATCTCACAGGTCCACGCAAACGACCTCGTTGACGATCTCGAAGGATTCTCCCTCGTCGTGCACGGCAAAGGAGGGCGCATCCGCCAGGTCCCGCTCCCCACATGGCTCGCCTTCCGCGTCGAGTCCGCCTGCGACCAGGGCAAAGGATGGGCCTTCCCCTCCAAGTACGGGGGCCACATCTCCGGCGCACGAGTCAGCGAACTCGGCTCCCAAGCCTTGCCGGGCAGATGGACGCTCCACACCCTCAGGCACCGCTTCGCGACCCTCGCCTACCGAGCAGACCGCGACCTCCTCACCGTCCAACGACTCCTGGGACACGCATCTGTTCAGACAACGCAGCGATACGCCGAACCGCCCCACAACGCCCTCCGACGGGCCGTGCGAGCAGCCGACATCCACCGCAACTGACAGCAACGCCAGCACACCTGGCACAACCCGCAAAGGAAGCCCCATGCGACTCCTCACCGAAACCGAGCAGAACATCCTCATCGAAGCCATCACCAGCCACCGCGAACACCTCGAAGACCTCATCTTCCGCAACCAACAGACGAGCAACGCCGCCAAGTGGCAGGAGGAACTCAACGCCACAGACGACCTCTATGAGCTCGTCTTCTCGGCTGGCTCCGTGTGCCTGTTCGACCAGAAGTGACAGCAATGCCAGCCCCGACAGCATCACCAGCCATGCAGGTCTTGTCCACGAATGAGCAGGTCACGCTCATGGCCGCCCTCGACGAGTGGACTGACCGTCTCGTCGTCGAGCGGGCCGCAGCCCACCAGGCCGGCGAACCAACCACCGCCTTCACGGCACAGCTCGCCACGACGAACGACCTCTACCGGCTGATTGCCAATGCGAGAAGCGTCATCGTCCAGCCCTTCGACTAACCCGAACCACTCTCAGGAGAACCTCATGAAGACTCTCGCCATCTGCAACCAGAAGGGCGGCGTCGGCAAGTCGACGACCACCTTCCATCTCTCCCGCGCCGCAGTCCTCGAGGGACTGCGGGTCCTCGTCGTCGACCTCGACCCGCAGGGAAACATCACAGCCAACATCTCCAGCGATTCTCTGCCCGAGACCAGCGTCGGCGTCGCCGACGCCCTCACCCCGCACGGTGCGCTCTCACTCCACGATGTCACCGTTTCCACGGTGTGGGGCGGAGTGGACCTCGTTCCCACGCCCAACGGCGACAACCTCGCAGGGGTCCGCGATCGCCTGGTCAGTCTCCCGATCGGAGGAGAGTCCCGCCTGGCCCACGCGCTTGATGCCGCAACCGCCTCCTACGATCTTGTCCTCATCGACTGCCCGCCCTCGCTCGACAAGCTCACGATCAACGCGCTCGTCGCCGCCGATGGAGTCCTCATCGTCACCCAGTCCAAGCAGTGGAGCGCCACCGGGCTCGCCAACCTGTTGAGCACGGTGAGCGCCGTCCAGGAAGTCAACCACCGTCTCCACGTCGCCGGGATCGTCATCAACATGCACGAGAAGCAGACGATTTCCGGCAGCGGATGGCTCACCGAGCTCCAAGCATTCACCGAAACGGAGCACCTGCCCCTCATCTCCACTCCGATCCCGCGCGCGGTCCTCATCTCCGACGCCGTAGAAGCCTCGACCGCCCTCGACGAATGGCCCACCAACCGACGCCAAGCCCGAGCGTTCTCCGACCTGTACCGCACGATCCTCAAGGAGGCCCTCCGATGAGCACGCGACCCCAACCCCGCACCTCCAAACTCACCGGCTACACCCACGTCACAACTCCGACGAGCCAGACCCGACGCTCACCCGAGCAGCCTGCGACGACCATGAAGATCAAGGTCACCTTCCGCGTCGACGCCGACCTCATGGACCAAGCCCGAGCAGCGTTCTGGACCTGCGGCCCCCGAACGGGCGTCTCCTCCCTCGCCGAGTGGATCCAAGAAGCTATCGAAGCCAAGCTCGCCGACGACATCGCCACCTTCAACGACGGTCAGCCCTTCGCTCCCGTTCCCACCGGCCGACTCCCCACCGGACGCCGCTAGCCGCGCGTGCGCTTTCGACAGCACGCCCGGCACTGCCAGCAACACTGAGAAGGACCCTCCGATGACCAGCACTATCGAAGACCAGATCCGAAGATTCCTCGCTATTGCGCGAGATTCCGGCGCGAGCACCAATGAGCGTGAGGTCGCTCTCGAGCGGGCGAGCATCCTCATGGCTCGTCACTCCATCACACGCCTGTCCGATCGCTCTTCGCCCGCCGTCCGACGCGACGAGATCGAGACGCGGACGATCATGATTCCCGGAGGTATGACGACTCCCTCACTAGCGCAGGCGCACGCCGTCCACCAGGTCGCCCAAGCCTGCGGAGCGACCACCTACTACACCGACGAGAGACGACGCCCGGGGAGCCCCGGCGTCTTCGTGCACGTGGTCGGCTTCGACTCTGACCTTGACTGGCTCGCTCCTCTCATCACTGCTCTGACGGCTCACACGGCCTCAGCCTGGACCCAATGGCGCAAAGCCAGCCCCGGCTACAAGCGGATGAAGCCCGCCAACCAGCGGCGCGCACGAGCAGGCTTCATCCTCGGATACGCCCAAGGAGTCGCCCAACGGATCCGCACCACCCGACGCGCCACCATCACCGAGCAGGAGGCCGCCGGAGACTCATCCGCCGCACTCACTGTCCGGGATCGCTCCCGCAGGCTCGCGGACTACATCACCACCCTCGATCTCCACGAGGGCAGCGGAGTCAACACCCATGAGCGTGCGCTCAAGGACGGGCGCGACGCGGGCTGGAACTCCCACCTCGGCACCGGCACCCCCAACCTCAACAACTCAGAGCATCGCCAGATCGCCGCCAACAGGCGCGGCTAGGCGTGTGTGCACACCCGACGTAAGGACATGACGCGTCCCTGCCTTCGCGGCCGGCACGTCATTCCCCGACTTGAAAGGACTGAACCGATGCTCACACCACAGACCAGGCTCGCCCCCGGCAATATCGATCCGAATCGGGACGACTGGAAAGGCACGATCCACGAGCACTACGAACAGGCGGGAGACGCCGCATGGAACCGCCTTGGCGACTACCTCTATGAGCATGCGCCCCTTCCCGAAGGCACGGACGATGATCGGACTCTCGCCGAGGCGCTCGAAGCTCTCAATGCGGCGGGACTATCCGACCAGGAGCTCGTGAAGATCCTCTTCGACGACCCCAATGCGACGATCCTCCCTGATGCTCACACCACAGACCAGGCTCGCCCCGTCACTTACCTTCAGGCAGACCAAGAGCGTCAGGACGATCGGGCAGACACCCTACCCGCTGTCACCCTCTACACGACACCGGGATGCCCCGGCTGCCAGATGACGCACCGGGCTTTCGAGAAGGCGGGACTCGAGTTCATCACGATCGACCTATCGACCCGACCCGACCTCATCGAACAGTTCAAACGCGAGGGGCTCATGTCGGCGCCGATCCTTGAAGACGAGGCGGGGGAGCGAACGAGCGGATTCCGCCCCGACAGGATCCGGGCTCTCATCGCCGCGAACACCGGCAAGACCACCCACGCCAGCACAGCCCGCAACGCCAGCACCGCAGTCACAGCCAGCACAAAGGGTTCCGCCCCCTCGCGGCCTCACGGGCGGTCCACGTTCGAAGCAGGGGGTCCGCGCCCGTGAAGCTCGGATTCGCCGCCGTCGCTCTCGCCCCGCTCGCGATCCTTCCCCTCATGATCGTCGCCTCGTCCCAGGCGACGGGCGCGAGACCGCTGGGCTCAGGCCTGGCAGGGGTGCCCGCCGAGTACCGCGACGCGATCATCGCGGCCGGCTCGCAGTGCGAGGGCGTCACCCCGGCAATCCTCGCCGCCCAGATCAAGCAGGAGTCCGGGTGGAACCCAAAGGCCGTGAGCCCCGTCGGAGCACAAGGCCTCACCCAGTTCATGCCCACGACCTGGGCCGCCCACGGCGTCGACGGCGACGGAGACGGCAAAGCCGACCCGTTCAACCCCCTCGACGCGATCGCCAGCCAGGGCCGCTACATGTGCGAACTTGCCTCGTCTGTGCGCGCTTGGCTTGACCAGGGCACGGTCTCGGGCGACTTCACATCCCTGGTACTCGCCGCCTACAACGCCGGCCCCGGCGCCGTCCACGACAATCACGGGATGCCTCCCTTCCCGGAGACCATCAACTACGTCGCCAGGATCATCGCCGACGCCACCACATACGCGGGCGCCTCGTCAGCGAGCGGGAATCAGATCGTCGACCAAGCGCGCACCCACACGGGAGCTCCCTACGTGTGGGGCGGAACAACCCCTTCCGGAGTCGATTGCTCCGGCCTCATCGTCCTGACCATGCAAGAACTCGGCTACTCCTTCCCCGAAGGTCGGCCCAGTGCCGACCAGATCGTCCACTCCAGCGCCGTCACCCCGATCAGCGAAGCCGACCTCCAGCCCGGAGACTTCATCGGCTTCTCCCAGTCCGGCACACCCCACGTCGACCACATCGGGATCTATGTCGGCGACGGACGCATGATCCACGCCCCCGACTTCGGCGCCGTCGTCCACGAGGTCCCCATCTCCACCGGCTACTGGCGCAGCCAGCTCTGGTTCCCCGTCCGCTACACCCACTAGACCCCGAAAGGCCCCGAACATGTCCCCCCCGTATTCGCCGCCGTCGCAGGCACCGTCATGAGCCTGTCAACCGTCTCCTCACTCGTCGTCGGAGCCGCCATCGCGTCCAACGCTGAACCCGAGTATCAGAAGGCAAGCTTCCTGACGATCAGCGGCGTCGGCATCCTCAGCGCCGCCGCCTACCTCATGGCAGCCCACGCACTCCTCAACTGACCCCCTGAAAGGACACCATCATGAGCTACATCATCCGCAGCGGAAACCTCACCGGCGCACCCGCCACGACCACCACCGACCGGGGGCGCACGCTCACGCACGCCAGGGTCGCCGTCACCGACCGTGTGCGAAGCGAGGACGGTGAATGGGCCGAAGGCGCCACCGTCTTCTACGACCTCACCATCCCCGGCACCCCCGGCGAAAGGCTCGTCGGCTTCCAGGAACGTGCAGGCAACCGACGCATCGTCTTCGCCGGAACCTACAGCGTGCGCGAGTGGACGGGACGCGACGGCGAGACGCGCCTCTCCCACCAGGTGTGGGTCGACCACATCGGCGCCGACCTCGCCACCGACGACCTCGCCCTCGCCCGCACCGACGACGAGTAGGCGGACGCAAACGCCAGCGGGCACTGACACCATTACCAGCACAGCCCGCAACGCCCGCACCACCCGCAGCGCGGGCACCCCCGGTGTGTGTGCACACCCGACGTGATCACAGAAGCGATCACCACGGGAAGGGACCACCGATGGCCCGGCACACCACCACCGACGAGAACCAGCTCGACCTGTTCTCCATCTTCGAAGAGCAGGACGTTTACAAGGAGGAACACGATGCGCTACGACACGAGCGGCAGAACCTACTGGTACCAGTGGTGGAAGGACCGGATTCTCAGCGACAGGCAAGCGAGCGTGTTCCTCATCGACACGATGACCCATTGGGAGCAGATCTTCCTCGAGGAGACCATCGAGGAGCACGCCCAGCTCTTCAACCCGACGGATCCGGCCTGGAGTCCGATCGACTGGGCTGGGGAGTACGCGGTCGAGGACACGACGGACCCGCAGGAGATCCGGCTGCTCCAGAATCAGCTCGAGAAGGAGATCCTCACGCGCTTCTACGAGCTGGCGATGGCGCGACTGTGCATCCTGACCGGGATGGGATCGGACTGGAACGGAGCTCCCTGGACGGAATCCGACTTCGATCCGAAGCTCGACTTGGATCGGTTGACGATGCTGGTCCAGGGCGACGACAGAGACCGGGCAGCACAGTGGATGCTCAACCACGGCCCCGTGGATACCGAGACGATCCTCGTCTGGTTCATGACGTGGTGGCTCGACCGGCCCCTGCCGGAGGGTCTGGTGGAGACTCCGCCGGCCCAGTGGGACACGATCAGCTCGACGCATCGGTATCCCACTCCGATTCCGTTCTGGGTTGGCGAGACGCGCCCCTTCTCCCAGTGGGTGAACGATCTGATCTTGCAGCTCGCGCAGCGCAAGGGCCTGGACTGGGAGGACCTCATGGAGCTGACGGCAGAGGACGAGCAGTAGGCCCCTCCTTCACCCCGTCATCACACGCGACGCCCTCCACCCCCACGCGGCGAGCCGACGCGAACCTCCACGCGATCAGCCTCCTTCACGTCCTCGAATCCGAAGGCCGCCCCGCCACCCCTGCCGAGCAGGCTCAGCTCGCCCAGTGGAGCGGATGGGGCGGCCTGTCGGGGATGTTCGATGAGTCCAAGCCCGAATGGGCCTCACGGCGCGAGCACCTCCAGGGCCTCCTCAACGATGAGGACTACGCCCAGGCGCGCGCCAGCGTCCTCAACGCCCACTACACCCACGCCCAATACGTCGAAGCGATCTGGCACTCCCTCGCCGCCCACGGCCTCACCTCCGGGCACGTCCTCGAGCCCGGATGCGGGGCGGGCACCTTCATCGGGCTCGCCCCCGACAGCGTGGCCATGACGGGCGTCGAACTCGACCCGACGACCAGCCGAATCGCCCACGCCTTGTACCCGAACGCGGAAATCCGCAACGAGGGTTACGAAAAGACACCGACAACCCGGCTTTTCGACGCTGCGGTAGGGAACGTCCCCTTCGGGGACTACGCCCTCTACGATCCGGCGAACAACCCCGGCGAGCACTCCATCCACAACCACTTCATCATCAAAGCTCTCGCCCAGACCAAGCCCGGCGGCTACGTCGCAGTCCTGACCAGCCACCACACGCTCGACGCGAAGAACCCGTCCGCCCGCCGTGACATGTACGAGCGCGCCGACCTCATCTCCGCGATCCGTCTCCCGTCGGGCGCTCACGAGCAGACCGCCGACACGCAGGTCGTCACCGACCTCCTCGTCTTCCGCGTCCGCAAGGACGGTGAAGAGCCTCGTGCGTTCACCTGGGAGCACGCTCACTCTCACGTTCTCGCCCCCGAGGCGACCCCGGTCGCGATCAACGATGCGATCATGAGCCGACCGGACCGGGTGATCGGCACCATGTCCGCCACGCGGGGCCTCTACGGCGCAGTCGGCCTTCACGTCGCTTCCACGACGGACGCCTCCACCATCGCAGCCCAGATCACGAGCCGCCTCGACCAGGACCTCACCCAGGCGACCATTGAGGGCCTAGCCTACGACTCCACCCCAGCTCCCACCATCGACGCGACCGCAGGCATCACCGTGGACGCGCGCGAGCTCGGCTCCCTGCGATCCAACAAGGGCGCCTTCGAACGCCTCGGCGCCGACGGCTGGGAAGCGATCAAGGTCCCCAAGACTCAGCAGGCCGAGCTCGCGCGCCTGCTCGATCTTCGCGACCGAACCCGGACCCTCCTCACCCTGGAGACCCGCAGCCGCACGGACACGCCCGAGATGACGGCATGCCGCCAGGGCCTGCGGGACGCCTACATGGCCTACACCGTGGACTTCGGTCCCCTCAACCGCGCCAAGCACCGCACGCACATCACGATCGACAAGAAGACCGGTGAACAGGAAGAGGACATCATCACCACGCGCCCGCCGGTCTTCCGGATCTTCGCGAAGGACCCCTACGCCGCACTCACCCGCGCCATCGAGGTCTACGACGACGAGGCCGAGACTGGCCGGCCCGCTCCGCTGCTGGAGCGACGCCAAGTGTTCGCCTCATATGTCCCCAAGGGCGCTTCGACCCCTGAAGACGCACTCGCGATCTGCCTCGACCAGAAGGGCAGCATCGACCTCGACTACTGCCAGTACCTACTCGCAGCCACAGACACCAGAGAAGCTCGCGCCACGCTCGGCGAGCTCGTGTTCGACACCCCCGAAGGCCACATCGTGCGCCGCGAGGAGTACCTGTCGGGCAACGTGCGCGCCAAGCTCGCGGCCGCCAAGGAGCTGGCCCTCACCGACCCGGCGTTCCAGGCCAACGTTGACGCCCTCCAGTCCGTCATGCCCGAAGACCTCGGAATCGCCGACATCTGCGTCACCCTCGGCGCCCCCTGGATCCCCGTGAAGGACCACCAGGCGTTCCTGTCTCGCGAGCTCAACCTTCCCGGACGGCTCACGTACAACCCGTCAGAAGGGTGGGGCCTCACCGGCGCCCCCACGCACGGCATCAACCAGACCTCCCGATGGGGAACCGACCGCAAGACCGGAACCGACATCTTCAAGGACCTGCTGAACTCCAAGGAAATCAAGGTCACCGACACGGTTCCCGTGACGCGCGACGACGGATCACCGACCACCCGCACCGTTGTCAACCGGGCCGCGACTGAGGCCGCCCAGGGCAAGGCAGACGAGATTCGCGAGGCGTTCCAGCAGTGGATCTGGCGCGACCCCCACCGGGCACGACGCCTCGTCGCCACCTACAACGAACGCTTCAACTCGCTCGTACCCCGCAGCTACGAGGACGCTGGCCGCCACCTCCAGCTACCCGGCCTCGCCTCCACGTTCACGCTCCGCACCCACCAGCGAGCCGCGATCGCCCGAATGATCGCCGAACCTACCTGCGGCCTGTTCCACGAGGTCGGCGCCGGGAAGACACTGGAAATGGTGTGCGGCGTCATGGAGCAGAAGCGCCTCGGCCTCGTCTCCAAGCCGATGATCATCGTCCCCAACCACATGCTCGGCCAGTTCGAACGCGAATGGCTCCAGGCATATCCCCACGCTCGTATCCTCACCGCCGACTCCCAGCGCTTCTCCAAGCCCGAAGGCCGCCAAGACTTCTTCGCTCGGGCCACCACCAGCGAGTGGGACGCCGTGATCTGCACACAAGCCGCGTTCAAGAGAATCCGCGTCTCGAAGCAGACCAGAGCCGCATACGAGAACAAGGAGCTCGCCGACCTCGACGCCTGGCTCGCACAGGCCACCGACTCCATGTCCATTCGCAAGGCGGAATCGAAACGGAAGAAACTCCAAACGAGACTCGACGAAGCACAGGCAGCAGCCGAGGCAGCCTCCGACGCTGGCCTCGTCTTCGAGGAGCTCGGCGTCGACTACCTCGTCGTCGACGAGGCCCACTACTACAAGAACCTCGCGGCGAACACGGAGATCGACGGCGTGATCGCCAGCACCTCGGCAGCCAAGTGCACCGACCTGGACATGAAGCTCGACTGGCTGCGCGCAACGCACGGGGACCGCGTCGCGACCTTCGCGACCGCCACCCCGATCGCCAACACGATGGGCGAGATGTGGGTCATGACCCACTACCTGCGCCCCGACCTACTCACCGACGCTGGGCTCACGACCTTCAACGAATGGGCTCGGACGTTCACCGCCACGGAGCAAAGGATCGAATCAACCGTCTCCGGCGCCCTCGCCGCCAAGCAGCGGGTCGCCCGCTTCCAGAACATGCCCGAGCTCATGACCATGTGGGGCGTGTTCGCCGACGTGAAGACCCGCAGCCAGCTCGACCTGAAGATCCCCGAACTCGCCGCCCGCACCAACGGCGCACGCGAACCCGAGGTCGTCGCCGTCAACATCGGGGCCGCGATGAACGAGTTCACCGAGGCGATCTCCGCGCGCGCTGACCGCATCCACAACGGTGCTGTGCCCGCATACGAGGACAACTTCCTCGCCATCACCAGCGACGGCCGCGCCCTGGCCACCGACTACAGGCTCCTCTCCGACCAGTCCGCCACCAGAGCCCTCACAGGCGTCACGAGCCCCATCAGCAGCCAGAAGATCGACGCCGTAGCAGCAAACGTCGCCCGCATCTACCACGAGACCAAGAGCCGGACCTACCAGGATGCAACAGGGGAACTCTCCCCCATCCCCGGAGCGCTCCAGCTCGTCTTCTGCGACCAGGGCACCCCGAAGAAGGGCTGGAACCTCTACGACGAGCTCAAGACCCTTCTCGTCGACGCGGGCGTGCCCGCCGACAAGATCGCCTTCACCCACGACGCCACCAGCACCGACGAAAAGGACCGCCTGTTCATGCAAGCCCGCAACGGAGCCATCAACATCCTCATCGGCTCCACCGAGAAGATGGGCACCGGCGCGAACATCCAAGCCCGCGCGGCCGCTCTCCACCACGTCACCGCCCCTTGGAGGCCAGCCGACATCGCCCAGCGGGAGGGCCGCATCCTGCGCCAAGGCAACCAGAACGACGAGGTTCAGATCTTCCGCTACGTCACCGAGCACTCCTTCGACGAATACTCCTGGCAGACCCTCGAACGCAAAGCCCGCTTCATCAACCAGGTGATGACCCACCAGCTCGCAGGCCGCACCGCCGAAGACATCTCCGCAGGCACCGAGGAAGCCTCCTACGCCCAAGTCAAGGCGATTGCATCTGGCAACCCCCTCCTCCTCGAAGAAGCCCGCCTGAAGAACCAGGTCACCACCTACCAGGCCCGCTCCAAGAACCACGAGCTCCAGCACTCCCACCTACGCACCATGCTCCCCTCCTTCGACCGGCAGATCACAGCCCTCACTCGCAAGGCCCAGATCCGAGAAGACCTCGCCGCCCGCACCACATCCACCAAGGGCGACGACTTCACCGCCCGCATCGCCGACATCCTGGCCGACACCCGCGCCGACGCCGCCGCCACGCTCACCCGCACGCTCACCGCCTGCGACCTGAGCTCCAACCGGATGGCATACATCAACTTCCACCGGCAAGGCCTCCCCAACGTCGAGGTCACCGTCGCCGGACACCAATTCGTCTTCGGCGTCGCACCCGCTCCACGGGACGCCTACGACTACCCCGACATGAGCAAACCCACCGTCCTCGTCGCAGCCCTCAAAGACCTCCACATGGACGACGAGTACCTCACCAACGAGGCCGTCCGCTTCGCCGTCACCGACCTTCGCGACCCCTCCCAAGCCCTCGGCGTCATCCGCAAGCTCGAGAACCACGCGACCAACCTGGCCACCACTGCCAAGCGATACCGCCAGCACGCCGACGACGCCCAGGCCGAACGCGACCGGGCAACCGCCGAGCTCGCCCGCCCCAACCCCTACACCGACCGGCTTGCAGCCGCCCAGGCCGAGCTCGACGCGATTCGCCGCCAGATGAGCCAAGCCGCCCACGGGCAACAACTCATCCCCGAGCTCGACCCCACGCCCAGAGGCATCGACGCCGACGTGGCGCGAGTACGCGCCCTCCCCCTCGGGGACACACGACAATGCCGCGTCGCCTCCCCGAGCGCTCCACCCGCGCCACACACCTGGACGCAGCGCTCCGCCGGAAAGGCCGCCATCCCCCTTCACTGAGGCAGCAGCCGCAAATGCCTATGCCCCGTGTGACGCTGTAGAGGCTCCACATCCCCACGCATGGAAAGGGAAGACATGCCCATCACAACACCGAACGAGCTGCCCATCCGCTACGGCGCCCAAGTCACTATGCCTCCCGGCGCATACTTCCTCGGCGACCCGAGCTACGTCTTCGAGGACCAGGCGCAGTGGTCCGAGATTCTTCAAGCCGCCGAAAGCAACGCTAACGCTTTCGCCTCCGGCCTCCTGCTCGCAGACGTTGACGGACTCCCCGTCCTCGGGCTCACTACCCTCTACGGCGACGGCGTGTTTCACAGCACTATCGGCGCCCACTCGTTCGCAGTTGACGCGGGAATGATCGGGCTCGTACCCACGCCCCTCGTCGACAGCTACTCGACACACGATCGGGCCAAGCTCGAAACGCTTGGAGCCTTCATCGAGTCCGATGAGGAGATCGTCTGCACCCTCCTAGGCGGCACACTCCGCTTCGGGAATGTCCGGATTGAGACGGGTGACGAGGCGGACGAGGCTGTCTTCTGATTATTCGGTTCACACGGTCAGGTCGAGGGGCAGGACTTCCATGTCCTACTCCGTCATCATCGACGTGAATGTGGGCGCCCAGCTGAAGCCGGGCGCCCACACGCGCACTCAGTCTTCGTCCACGCTGCGACGCGTCGAAGTTCTACGTGGCAGCTTCGATGGGTCGACGAAGCCGGCCTTGATGAGGTCAGCTCGTGCCCAGCCGACACCGGTCGCGGCCCTCCATGCGTCCTTGTACTCGTCGGAGACTTCCCACATGGTCGTCAGCTTGCTTCCCAGAGTGCGCAGCATCGTCTCTCGGTGTTCGTCGCGTTCGAGGAGCTTTTCCACGGGGTCGGTCATTGTGTGTCCTTCCTGTTGGCGTGTCCTTCGTAGATACGTCGGACGGGGACACACACCCAGCGGCGCCTGCTCGAGTAGGGCGACCCGCGCGGAGCTACTGACAATGCTTGACCGCTCTGCGGCTGCACATCGCTCGCGGCGACTCGTCTACCGGATCGTCGGGCAGTTCCCAGAACGGGTCCACGGGCACGCCCACATCGAGTCCGGCGTGTTCGCGAGGTCGCGAATGCGGTCGACGAGCGGCTGCGCGGGAGCGTATCCACTATCCACGAGGCGGGCGATCGTCAGGATCGACACCTTCTCGATTCCCTCCCTGAAGAGGGCTTCCGCCGCCGAGCGGGCGTTGCTGCCCGTGACCCAGGTGTCTTCGATGAGCAGCACGTGCCGCGCACGATCGGCGTCGGGCGTATGGACGAGGTGGAGCCGTTCTGGCTGGTAGACGCGCTTGCCTTCCCCTGGAGTCGTCCACAGGTTGAGCTCGGGAAGCCGGTCGCCGCTGCGAGTGCTTGGACGCGATTCGCGACAACGCGTGGTCAACGGACTTCGTGTTGACTGTCGAACGCAGTGAGGGAACGATGCACCACGCGTCGACGGAACCTTCCTGCGCTTCCAGACAGCGGTAGTGGTCGGCGAAGGCGAAGTAGAGGACTCCACGGATGAGCTGGCGCGCATCCTGGACGTAGCGCGCCTCACCGCTCTCCTTGTAGGCGAAGAGCGACCGATAGAGCTGTGCACCCTTGACCGCGTACAAGCAGAAGCCCAGGCGAGGGGTCTTCCCCTGCCCGTAACGCCCATTGCAGGCAGGACAGAACTTGTAGTCGTTGCCTGCGGCTCCTCGGCAGGTCGCGCACGCATGGACCGGGCCTGGGAGCGCGCGTGTCAGGACGGACCCGTAGGTCGTCCAATGCGCGCCGGTAGTCGGCCTGGCGATCAGCCGTCATAGGGCAGCTACTGAATCGGCCAGGAGACGGCGGTGCGCTTGGATGGTCTCAATCGCCTCGGATATTTCGCCAAGGCTCGAGGCGACGAAGACTCCCGGCTTGCTCGCCATCTCCTTGGCCCATTCGGTGGCGTAGACGACGCCGGATAGGAGGATGACATTGCGGGAGTGGGCAAGAGCGCGCCGCGCCTGGTGACGGGTCCCGGAGTGCTCCCCTGCGGCGACGACGATCGTGGCGAGACTGTAGCCGGACATCGTGACATTACGCATCGGGAAGGTGTGTCGACTGGTGGTGGCGCCGGGTGTGAACTGCGAGAGGACGAGGCCGTCGGCGGCTTCAATACGATCGCGCAGCGGCTGATTCTCCTTCGGGTATGTGACGTCGATGGGCGTCCCCATGATCGCGACAGTGCGCACCCCAGCGTCGAGCGCGCCCGTGTGGGCAGCGGCATCGACCCCCTTGGCCAGGCCCGAGGCGACGGATAAGCCATGCGCAATTCCGGCTCGTTCCGCGATGGCCCGCGCCGCTTCGCACTGGCGCGGACCTGCATCCCGAGACCCGACGATCGCGACGGCCTCATCATCCCCGGCAAGACGTCCGGTGTAGAAGAGCAGGGCGGGAGCCTCGCGGACGCTGAGGAGACGCTGCGGGTAGCCGGCGTCGAACAGGGTGACGACCTGAATACCCCGCTGGCTCCACGAGGCGACCTCGAGACGACATTCGTCCAGCTGAGACTCATCAGCGAAGAGCGCACTTCCGGTCACCCGGTCTAGCGCCTCGTCAACCCCGCGTTCCAGAAGGAGCTGGACGCGCTCAGGCTGGGAGAAGTCGCGGTTCTTCGCGCGCATGACCGCAAGAATCCGCGCGACCTCCTCCATGTCCCTCATGGTCTAATTCTACCCACCCCCACAGGCAGCTGGCCCCGCCGAGCCCTCGCGCGCCCTCACACGGGACGCTTCCGTCCTCCCGACGACTCAAGGGCATCGCTGCCGCTCAAGAGAAGGCATGAGACGCCTCTCCGGCCTGCTGACCGTCCTCCTTCAATCGGTGCGACGGCTCCGATTCCTCATCACCGGCCAGATTCACACGGCTGCACCACCCGCGTCCTGCGCCGAGCTTCACGAGATCGCTCACGACCAGCTCGTCATGGTCCTCGCAGCTGCTCTCGAACCGCACCTCGGCTGCGTAGCCGCGTTCATCGCGAATCTTCTCGTGGCCGCTCTCGCGGACGTCCTTTCACGCGTCGCGACGGGAGTCCGCAAGTGGCGACGCTCGCGCCGCCGGTGAGCAGCCGACGGCGCCACCAGCAGGCGCACCCCTTCGCGGGGTGCGCCCCTGACCTGACCGGTGGTGTGCCCCCGATGGTGGGCACACCACCACGCCTCGCCCGCCCCCAATGTGCACAGCCGCTAGAGCCTTGAGAGCTCCGCCTGCACACAGTGGGGACGGGCGAGGCCACTTCGACGGGGCGCCCACCCTCCGGCGCCCGGGGCTTCGCGCCCACCGCGCTCGCCCCTGGGACGCCGAACGTGGACGCCCCGCATTTTCCCACGCATCGAGGCGCATCAGGCTGCGCCTCATTCGCCCTCGCATGCAGGCATGGCCTCCATGCTCGCTCCGCCACTTAGACACCGCCCGAGGCGGCGTTACGCGCAAGCGCGCCCCACCAGGGGCGCGCGTAAGCGCAGGCGGAGCAAGCTAGATATAGTCCATGGACTATATGAGCTTGGGCTGGACGCTGCGCGCCCACCCTGGCACACTGGTCGTGTGATCCCCGTTGGGGTCGTTGCACTGAGCAGAGGGGGACCGAGCCTTGACAGATTCGACTGTTGAGCCTGCGACGGTTTCGCGTTCGGGGCGACGCTTGCCGCGCAGCGAGCGAGGCGTGAAGCGCAAGCAGTTCACAGTCACGCTCTCCCATGAGGAGTACGTGATGCTTCGTGCGCGCTCGGAGAACCAGGGGGAGTCGATGTCGCGCATTCTCGTGCGCGCCGCGATGAACGATGCCGCGTCGGATCGCATCAGCGGCGCGAAGCTCGATGAGTTCTTGCCTGTCCTTACGGACTTGCAGAACCAGGTGCGCGGCGTCTCCGGTAACTTGAATCAGCTCGCTCATTGGGCGAACACAGAGCATCAGTTCCCCGAGGAAGCTGGCGAGCTCGCCAAGCGCGTGCGCCGCATCCTCGTCGATATCGAAGATGCTCTCGAGAGCGTGCGCGCATGATCCCCAACATCGTCGAAGGCGGAGACACTGCCGGGCTCATGCGTTACCTCGTGGGTCCGGGTCGGGCCAACGAGCATGAGAACGCGCATCTGGTCGCAGGTGACGCGATCATCATGGATCGCTTCGGCGATTGGGAGTCGCTCTCCCTGGGTCAAGCAAACGACATTGCATCCATGCTCGACCGGTACATGATGGCAATGCGGCTTAATCCCACAGGGCCGATCCGTAACTTCAACCCTGAGACCGGCAAGACCGAGATCGTGGATCGCGGCGCGAATCACGTCTGGCACTGTTCACTTTCCCTGCCCCCTCGGACGGGACGCCTCGACGATGAGACGTGGGCGAAGATCGCGGGCGACTTCATGGACGAAATGGGGTTCACCGAATCATCCGGCAAAGCGCCATGCCGATGGGTCGCGGTGCGCCACGGAGTCTCGAAGAACGGCGGCGACCATATTCACATCGCCGCGAACATCGTGCGCGCCGACGGAACGAAGTGGTCGCCCTGGCGAGACCAGGTGATCGCGCACCGCGCGTGCAACATGCTCGAGCACAAGTACGGGCTCGAAGTCATCGAATCACGCGAACACAATCGCGGATCAAGATGCGACACTCCCACCGAACTGCGACAGGCGAAGCGAGAGGGCCGCCCCTTCACAACGCGCGCAATGCTGGAGACACGCGTGCGCGCGGCGGCCACGTCATCCGCCAGTGAAGCCGAGTTCGTCCGCAGCTTGCGCGGCCTGGGCGTGCGCATCCGACCACGCTTCGCCAAGGGCCGCACGGATGTCGTCGTCGGCTACTCCGTCGCACTGCACACCTCAGCCGGGCCGAACTCGCCGCAGCGCTGGTACTCGGGCTCCTCGCTCGCCCGCGACCTGACGCTTCCCCGCCTGCGCGACCGGTGGGCCGACACACCCCACGACGCGCAGGCCGCCGCCGACGAATGGCGGGCAGCATGGCAGGGGATTCCCGCGCGCCGCCGTGAACGCCCCTACGACGAACGCGAGTTCCGCGCGAGCGCCGACGCGCTGGCGATCCACCGCGACACGTTCTCGCGGATCGATCCGCATGACCCGATCGCGTTGGCGGACGCCACCCAGGACGTCGCCGGCCTATTGTCGGCAGCCGCCTTGCAGCCCGGCATCGACCAGGCCCATGCTCGCCTCTATTCGCGTGCCGCACGTAGCCTCGGACGCCACGCGCAATTGAAGACGCGCCCGCCGCGCCTGGCCCCCACGCGCGACCCGTTCACCCATGCCGCGAGGCTCCTCCTGACGACGAACCACCCCCGGTCAACAGCCGCGCGCGCTGCGGCCATGCTCGACGAGATGACAGCCTTCGCCCGCTCGGTCGCCAACCTTCACCGGGCCGCAGCCCAAGCCCAAACCGCCGCGATGATCGAACGCGACCTCGCAGGAGTCTTCGCACTCGTCAACTCCCCCACCCTCGACCCGCAGCTCGCACGCGTCCAAGCACTCGCAGCGGCGACCGGCCGCCCCGACGCGGTACGACGCCCCAAGCTGGCCATCAGCGCGCCGAGCACCCCATACACGCCAACGCCGACGTCCACGCGGCGTCCACCCGCAAACGGGCCCACACGCAGCCTGTAGACCGTTCTCGCGTGTGTCCCCATGCCACGTATTGGCATGAACGATTCAGATGACACCCCACTCGACTCTGCCAGCGACGAGACCGCCGAGGACAACGGAGAGGCGAGCCTCTACTACCCGACGGTCGACGCGTTCGTTGAGCAGTACCTGGCTCCGATGTACGACCTGCCGCGCGCGCAAACGCGCGTATGGTGCCCGCAGTGGTGGCGCCACGAAGGCGCCGTCATCCGCCTGCACGCCCTCTGGCTCTCCTGGGAGGAAACCCGCCTCCACGAGAGCCCCGGCAAGATGGCGGGCTGGATCCTCAACATCGCCGACCCCATGATGGCCGTCCTCTTCAACCCCACCTCCGGTCCCTTCATCGGCTGCGCCGAAGACCGAGGACACGAGGACGAGCGCCCCCATACGGACGGGCGCCTGCCCTGCGACCCACCACCGACGGGACTGTTCGAGCCGCGCGAATAGAAGAGGCCTCCCATTCCCAGCGTCGTGCGCCTGCCTGCATCTTCGCCGAGTGCGTTGCAGACGGCGGGTCGCCAGCGACATGCGCGTTCGCCATTCACTGCCGCCCATCTATCATGGAGCCTATGGGCGTCGCGGGTCATTCCTCCAGGTCGAATGCCTGTGTCGGCGTGCCTGTGGACTTCTACTGGTTTGGCGGCGGCGATGGTACTGCGGATCACCACATCGCCCTGGCCGTAGAGGCTCTCATGAGCGCCATCAAGGCGCCGCCGAAGCGCCTGTGGAATCCATTCCAAGAGCGCATCATCCGCGCAGAGTTCAGGAAGCGCCTTGAGAAGGCCGCACAAGGTAAACTCCAGCCCCCGGAAGAGCTCAAGCCGTTGCGCGGCGGCGGCTCACTCTTCGAGATCCGCTGGCAAGCCATCCCGGTCCGTGAAGTCGTGTCTGAGGAGCTTCACGCCGCCAGAAAGGTGGAGGTCCGCCTGATACACGCTCAGCCTTTCGACGAGCTCGGCTTGTGCATTCTGGGCCTTCACGCCCACGAGAAGACGATCGTCGAGGATGACCGGGCGGCCACCAAGGACGCACAAGATGATCAGATCGACATCGCAGAGCAGCTGTACGCCTCTGGGTATCCAACGTGTTGGGGAGTGACGCGTCGCTCCTAAACATGGCCAGAGGTTGCATGCCATCACGGCATACTTATAGAGTTCCCTCTATGATGACGGTGAGTGATGAGACCCTCGATCGGCGCGCCGATCTGCTGGTCGAAGCGCGGGACCGCCTTCTGGAGGACCTCGTGAACCTGCGCAAGCGGCACAATCTTAGTCAGCAGACGGTGGCCGAGCGCATGGGCGTCAGCCAGCCGACGGTTGCCGCATTCGAACGCTATGACGCCAATCCGACTGTATCGTCGATCATCCGTTACACGATGGCCGTCGAAGCGCTCCTAGACATCAGGGTCGTTGACGACTGCGGCGAGGGAGTGCCCGCGACATGGCAGATGACCGGAGCCGCCCAGACGACCGTCCGCGTTTCCGCTCCATCACGCAAGCCGCAGGCGATCGCCGATGGGTGGAACCTTGTGCAGGAGCCAGCCCATGTCTGATAGCCCGATCCTGGCGAGCGCCGAGGACATGCTTGCGACGGCGCAGCTCCAGCTCGCCAGCATCCGCTTTGACCGCCTGTCGATTGATCTTGTAGACGCCGCTGCCCAGGCGAGCACCGACGGTGATGAGGACAGCGAGGGCACTCCGGTCGAGATCAACTGCACGCTCGGCACTCGCCAGGAAGGTAGGCTGTTCGGAGCCCGGTTCGAGTTCCGGATCACGGCTCCCCAGTGGATTGCCGTGATCTCGGTCATCACCGACTACGCGGGCAGTCAGGAGTTCGTTCTCTCTCCCGATGCTCCCGCTGACTTCGCATCAAAAGTCGGCCTCATGGCAGCCTTCCCCTACGTGCGTGAAGCCCTGAGTGATTTGACCACACGGGTGACCGGCACAGCAGTTCTTCTGCCTCTCATTCGCCAGGGCGACATCGTGTTCCCTCCCAACGGGTAGTCCAAGCGGCTCACTTACAAGGTCTGTGCGCGCTTCTGGCGCATCTTGTTCGCCCGGTAGCCCGACAGGACATTGCTCTTCCCGCGCGTCGTCTTGGAGGCTGCGAGGGCCTTTCTGGCGGGCTGGTGAAGTGAGGCGTCGGCGAGCAGGACGCCGTGGAACGCGTGTACGTCAGTGGTTGCGTCCTGCTTGGAGGCGAGCCATTCGGCGCGTGCCTGCGCGGAGTCCCACGCTGCCGAGCTCGACACGGCGTCGGCAGTCTCAGCCCGGACTCGAGGCGTCTCTTCTCCCTTGGACGCCTCTCGCGCCTGAACTTCTTCGATGTGCTCGAGCTCGTCGACGGCCTGCGCTCGGGCCGCGACTTGCTCAGCCTCCACGGTGAGGCCCGCATGACGCTCACATTCACGTGCGGCGAGTGCCGCCTCGGGATCCCAGGGGGCGAACTGCTTGGCCGCCTGGACGACTGCTGTCACGTCGTCCACGCTCGTGTTCGGGTCGTCCCAGAATCTCGTATCCAACGCCCGCCGGTACAGGCGCTGTGCGACATCGCGTTCTTCGCCGAGGGCGCGTCTGAGCCTCTCAGCGTGTTCCATCGATCGCCTGCCCTCGCTCGCCAGGCTCGCTGCCCGGCGTTGTGCCATCGCTTCACCGAGGCGCAGGGCTGCCCGCACGATCTTCTCGACCTCCTGGTGCGTGAGATCGCCGATTCGTTCGTCTGTCATGACTTGTTCTCCTTGTCTCGCTGCCAGAAGGGAATGAGTGCCGCAAGGACGGCGGGCGTGCCGGAGGCGAACACCCAGGCGCGTCCCGCAGGGAGTGCCTGCAAATCTGAGACGGTCGCGATCGGGCGTTGCTGGCTCGCCCGCGACGTCGAGGTCGAACGCCCCTGTATCGACGTGGACGTGGACACCGCATCGACGTAGTGGACGCCGATCAGATCAGACAGCTGGGAGAGGAAGTCGCGTTCGGACACGCCTCCCCCGTAGACCTTCACGTTGGAGGCACTCCACAGTTTGCGGATGCCCGCATCCCCCCAGGCGTGCGCGCCCTGGCTCCAGGATTGGAGGATCGTGTCCACGCAGATGCCGCGCGATCCGAGGTGCGAGTACAGGTCGGGAAGATCCCTCCACCGGCACACGTTCGCGGCCTCGTCGAGCTCGATGAGCATCGGGGTCGCGACCCTGCCGTTCGCCTGTGCCTTCGCATGAACGAGGGCGGCCTGGACGACCGCGACGGTCAACGCGGTGACGATCGGGGATGCCGACCCCTTGCCCTCCTGAGAAAGGCAGTAGAGCGTGTCCGACGAGCTGACGAACTCCTCGGGAATGAACTCCTCGGCGCCGCCCGGCTCCACCCAGGCGAGAGCCGCCTCGTTGAGCAGGAACGACAGGACCTGCCCAGCGGACCCATAGACACCCGAGCGGGTCTCGGCGACCAGTCCCATGTTCGAGGCGAGGGACTGGGCGGCCATCGCCTCTCCGCTGCGCTCCAGGATGCGCAGGGGTTCCCGATCGTCCGGGTCCGTCACCCACCTGTACACGTCGCGGAGCGTCTTATTCCCTCTTCCGCCGGCCAGGAGGAGGGCGGTGATGACGTCTTGGGCGGCGCCGTCGAAGTAGGCGTTGGTGGTCGCATTCGCTGCACGCGTGGAATCGACGAACACCTGGGCGAGGTCCTTCGCTTCAACCGCGTTCGTGATCTGCCTGAGCGGGTTCCACCACCACGTCCGAGGCTCATCGCATATGCCTTGAGGGTCGAACACCCACGTGCGGCCCCCACGGGCGCGAAGCGGGCACGTGATGTCCACGATGTCCCGCTTGTTCGAGGTCGCGACCACCGCGCCGGGCGCTTGAAGGATCCTGGGGACCACCCAGCAGGTCGTCTTGCCGGTCCTCGGTCCCGAGATGTTGATGCCGACGTCCTCGAACGAGCTGACGAGTTCGACGCCCCCTGCGATGGAACGACCGATCGGCAAGCCGACGATACCAGCACTGACTCCGAGACGTTTCGCCTTCTTCGCGGCTGCACTGATGGTCAGCGCCTCAATGTCACTGCCTGAGCCGGCCAAGCGCGCCGCGTCGTCTCCTCGCTTGCGAACGCGCACATTCGATGCCCAGACCCACACTCCTAGCCCGACCGCTGCGGCACCGGCTCCCACGCCAAAACCCCAGGCGACCACGCTGTTCGGCAGTTCCCCTTTCGTGAGGGCGAGGACGAGCTCGAACGGGTTCATCGGCGCGACGTTGCCCGTCCACCAGCTCCACAGCCGCGCACCCGCCCACACGACGAGGCCCCCGACCCCGCCGATCGTGAGGGCGAGCATGAGAAGAATCGTCGCGGAGTCCCATGTCCTCGCGTCATCTCGGAGGCTCATCGCATCTCCCAGCGTTGGTTCGTGTTCGACAGGCCCCGGGCGACCTCGGACTTCACGAAGTCCAGGCGCAGCGGGTAGCCGGGTGCTCCCGAGGTTTTCAGGAGGAATTTCCCGCGTCCGACCGGTGCGGCTTTCCTGCCCGTCGACGGGTCGTAGGTGCCAGGCGCGTTCCAGGAGGCCAGAAGCTCCTGCTCGGCCTCGCTCACCGCGACGACGCCCGACAGGAGGTCCATCTCCCTGGCGGGAAGGCCCCCGAGGAACAGCATCTTCGACCGCTCCACGAAGCCCAGGGCTTTGAGCCGGTCGGACTCTGACTCCAAGGCAGCGAAGTCGCTCATCGAGTGCGTGATCATCATCTGCCCGACGCCCACGCTCCGGTTCAGGCGCGTGAGCGCATCCACCCGGTCCACCAGGCCCGAGCTTGAGCGCAGGGTGCGCCACAGCTCGTCCATGACGATCTGATAGCGGCGACGCGGCGCGACCCCCGCATCGGCGAGCGTCTGAGCGGTCTCTACAGTCGCGAAGCCATACGACCAGCACGCCAACAGAACGGCCGCCTGGAGGTCCTCGTCGGCCTGCAAGAGGGAGTGCACGTCGAAGACGACGCTGCGGTCCATCATCATGGGCGTGGTCGTCTCGACCGCAAAGATGGCCCCGAACCGCCCCGACAGGAGCGCCATGAGCGAGGCTTCCAGGGCTTCGGTGACCTCCCGGTAGTGGGCGTCGTCCCCGCGATCGAGCGCTGCCCGACGCAGGGGCGCTGGCCCTTCGCGCACGACGTTGAGCACGTCGGCCAGTACGGGCTGCCCGCCGCGCTCCTCGAGGACCCTGATCGCTTCGTCGAGGATCGTCTCCTCACGATCCGACGGCGCCGACCGACGGATGATGTGGATGAGGGAGGCGACGAGCGTCTTCTTGCGCTCGTGCGCCTCCGCCTCGAGAGCATCCGCCTCCTCGGTCGCTCCGGCATCGCGCAGGACGCTGGCCGCCTCCCTACTGTTGCCCGCGTCGAGCGGGTTGATTCCGCCCTTGCCGTGGCCGATTTCGATCACCTGGGCGCCGAGGGCCTTCATGAGATCCACGTAGTCCGGCTTGATGTCGCCGAGCACCATCGTGTGGACGCCGAACGCCTCGAGTCCTTCGATCATGCGGCGAACCAATGACGACTTGCCCAGGCCGTTGAGCCCCAGAACCATCGCGGACGGCGCCGAGATAAGGCCCCGTTCGAACCAACTGATCGGATCGGCGCAGATCGTGCCCGACCCGTTCGTCGCCCGCCCCACGGGCACGCCCACCAGCGGCGCGCCCGACCCGACGATGAAGGGGAACAGGCCGCACACCTGACGAGTGGTGCCCCGGTAGGGCCGCATGATCGGCATCGAGGACGCGTACCCTCCGCCGGGGATCAGCTGGCCGCGCCTGGGAGCGTCAGCCGAGTCAGCGCCGACCAGTGCGAGGACGAGCTCGCGAATGAATCCGAGGATCCTCACCGCGCGCCTCCCATCTGCTGGGACGGCGGACGCAGGCCGAGCGGCAGGCCGAGCGCGAATGCGCTGTCCTGCGCGCCGTAGGCGATGCGAACCTGGAGACGCGATGCGGCAGCCAGAGCCGCCATCGCCGATGATGTGTCGTCCGTGTCCTCAGGCGCCGAAGTGGTCGCCGTCATGATGATCCCGAAGTCGACGAGGCCCGCTCCCCCAGCCTCCTCGGCTGCGACCTGTTGGGCGGCCTGGAGTTCGCTCTTCGCCCGGGCGGTCGGACGCCCGGACGTTTCCACTCGCGCACGCGCCATGTTCACGTCCGCCTCAACGACGTCGGGCGCCAGGCCCGCATCCATCGGGTGGTACAGGATCGTCACGCGCTTTCGGTCCACGTCTGAGTTCGCCGACAGGATCGTTCGCAGGATGCTCGACTGAACCACACCCCTGGGGGGCGCGGTCACGACCCACGAACGCGACACCCCCGAATCGTGACGGTACGAGTCCCACAAGGCCAAGGCACTCACAGGACCGGCGTCGTCCCACGAGACGTGAACGTCTTCACCGGCGGCCGCCGCGTCCTCGAAGAGCGACTCGCACGCCGGGTCATACGCGACGCGCACGAGCCTGACGACCTCCTCAACTGTCATGAGGTGAACCGCGCCAGCGCCAGCCGCGACCAGCGTCTGCGTCAAGCCCGGCAAACGGGTCCCGATGTCGCGGGCGGCTTGGTCGAAGCTGCGCTTGCGCGAGCCCATCTTGGCCGGTTCGAACACGAGGGTCAGCCAGGTACGCACTTGAGCCGATCCCGCCCTGTAGTCCACGACGATCTCGCGCATGATCTGCTGGGACAGCTCAGGAGCAGCGGGGTCCACGCGCCGCCGCACTTCACGTTCGAGCCTCTTTCCCGTGTCCGGCGTCGTCTCGACGCACACCGATGCGCCGACGATGCCGAGCTCGCCGCCGAGGTCGGCGAGCCACTGACCCCAGTAGGCGACCTGGAGGTCGACCTGATTGACGTCGAGAAGATCAGCGCCCGACGGGGCGAGCTTGATCACGACCGCCAGCGACCCGTCCGCGTGGCGGATCAGCGCGTAGGGCCGATCGTAGGAGTCGACCTGCTCGCTGATCGTCGACGCGGCCGCGATGCCGGGCAAGGAGCACTTGCCCGTCGAGGCGGCCGTGGGTGTCAGCGGCCCCGACCTGTAGATGGTCCGCTTCGTGCGCGAGGCCCACCAGAATCGCATTCGTTCACCTGTCCTATCTGCCACCGAAATGCCGTGGCGATCTCTGGCCGAGACCGCCCAGATCGCTGCGGCGCTCACAAGGCCGAAGCCGACCGACCAGCGCAGCCCGAGAGTCGAGTAGATGAGGACAATGAGAATCATCGCCCCCAGCAGGCCCATCGACGCTCCAAACGACAACTTCCCCAAGCCTGCCGCCGTCGGCCTCCGCCAATTCCCGTAGGTCCGAGGGGCCGGAGTGTCCGTGTTGCTCATTCCTTCACCACCGTGGAAGCACCTGACGCAGGAGCGCTTGCGGCATCGGACGCCGCGCTTCCAATTGCATTCGATGCGCCCGCGACGAGCTGCGCGCCGACGACGGGCGGCGGCGCGATGCTCAGCACCGGCGCCGGTCGCCCGTCGTCGTCCAGGGCAATCTCGACCCGGCCCTCCTGGCCGCCCCCTGGGAGGTCCT
>ERZ772764.439-NODE-439-length-28999-cov-33.028331_pt1 | contig 28999 bp, 14 predicted proteins | sample MGYA00512163_ERZ772764 | MGnify/ENA primary metagenome ERZ772764 (study PRJEB29015, sample SAMEA2737903) | human oral metagenome | biome: human oral; feature: human-associated habitat; material: dental | place: China | collected 2094 ... | reverse complement strand
GGCGGCGACCATGCCGGGCAGGTCGTCGGGGTTGGTCTCGCGGCGCACGAGGACGCACTTGACGCCCGCTTCGGCGGCGGCCTCGGCCTGCGCGTTGTCGAAGACGATGCGTCCGACTGCGGCGCCCGGCGACGCGGCCATGCCGGTGGCGACCAGTTCCTTGCCGGCCTTGGCGTCGAACTGCGGGAACATCAGCTGGGTGAGCTGGTCGCCGGTGACGCGGCCAAGGGCCTCGTCGCGGGTGATGAGCTTCTCCTCGCGCAGCTGCACGGCGATGCGGAAGGCGGCCGCAGCCGTGCGCTTGCCGACGCGGGTCTGCAGCATCCACAGTTTGCCGCGCTCGATGGTGAACTCGATGTCGCACATGTCGCGGTAGTGGGTCTCGAGTTTGCGCATGATGGAGCGCAGCTCGTCGTACACGGGCTTGTTGATGCGCTCCAGGTCGGCCAGGGCCAGAGTGTTGCGGATTCCTGCGACGACGTCCTCGCCCTGCGCGTTCTCCAGGTAGTCGCCGTAGACGCCGGAGTGGCCCGAGGAGGGGTCGCGGGTGAAGCACACGCCCGTGCCGGAGTTCTCGCCCATATTGCCGAACACCATGGTGCAGATGTTGACGGCGGTGCCCAGGTCGTGGGGGATGCGCTCGCGCCGGCGGTAGATGCGGGCGCGCTCGGTGTTCCAGGAGCGGAACACGGCCTCGATGGCCATGTCCATCTGGGTGCGCGGGTCCTGGGGGAAGTCCTGGCCGGTCTGGTCGCGCACGATCCCCTTGAAGGTCTCGACGAGACCGCGCAGGTCGTCGGCGGTCAGTTCGGTGTCCCCTTTGACGCCGCGCTCGGCCTTGAGGGAGTCGAGGGCGTCGGAGAAGAGGTCGCCGTCGATGTCGAGCACCGTCTTGCCGAACATCTGGATGAGGCGGCGGTAGGAGTCCCACGCGAAGCGCTCGTTGCCCGACACCTTGGCCAGGCCGATCACGGACTGGTCGTTGAGGCCGATGTTGAGGACGGTCTCCATCATGCCCGGCATGGAGAACTTCGCGCCGGAGCGCACGGAGACCAGCAGGGGGTTGTAGGGGTCGCCGAGATGGCGCTCCATCTGGTCCTCCACGCCGCGCAGGGCGGTGGTGACCTCGGTGGACAAGGACTCGGGGACGACGGATCCCTGCAGGTAGGCGCGGCACGCCTCCGTGGTGATGGTGAACCCGGGGGGGACCGGCAGGCCGAGCTTCGTCATCTCGGCGAGGTTCGCCCCCTTCCCCCCGAGCAGGTCCTTCATGGACTTGTCGCCCTCGGAGAAGTCGTACACGTACTTGACCATCGTGGTCCTCAGCTTCCGTTCGTCATCGACCGGCCCAGCACTGGGCCGCTGCCGCCGATAAGTGTACATGGGATCAGGGACCAAGGTCACTTCCGGCGGGGCGCCGCGTCGTTGGACGGTGCGGGGGCGGGCCCCGGAGGGCCCGCCCCCGCACTCGAGGGGCTCAGCGGACTCTGAACTCGATGGTGGTGCCCTCGCCGACGTCGATCAGGTCGCCGTCGTTCAGGGCGATGGTGACCATCGGGGTGACGTCCTGGAAGCTTCCGTCGGCGTGGCGCAGGATCGTGCCGTTCGCGGATCCCAGGTCCATGAGGGACCACGCCCCCGGGGCCGTCATCATAACGGCGCAGTGGGAGCGGGAGATCTCGGTCGCGGGGCTGGGGACGCGCAGGACGGTCGCCACGGGGCGCCCGGTGAGGGCACGGGCGTCGGGGTCCCGGCCGATGATGACATCGCGGCTGACCTCCACGGGCACGGTGCCGCCGTGGATGAGGAAGGCGACGGGGGCGGAGGGGCCGACGTTGTGGGGGGCCCGGCGCGCCTGGGTGGCCTCCGCGTTCATCCCCGCCAGCACGTCGGGGGCGATCTCCTCGTAGGAGTCCTCCGCGGGCGGGGGCGCTGTGGCGACGGGGGGCCGTGCCGCCGGGGGCCGCGTTGCCGGGGGCAGGGCGACGGGCGGCTGGTCGACGAGGGTCCGGGCCATGGAGTCCTCCTCGTCGGCCCCGGCGGGCGCGGGCCCCTGGGAGGCGCTATCGGCCGGAGGGGCGGAGTCGGTCCCGGCGCCCTGCCCGGACCCGGCGCCCTTCTCGGACCCGGCGTCCTGCTCGGACGGGGCCTCCTGCCCCTGTCCGGGGGCGGCGCCGTCCTCGGCGGAGTCGGCCGCGTGCCTGGGGCGCTCCCTGGAGATCCTGGTCGCGGACGAGTCGTCGGAGGGCATGGTCGCGACGACCTGCTCGGCGACGACCGCCAGCGATTCGGCGGCGGGCGCGGAGGCGCGCTCGTCCTTGTTGAGGGTCGCGAGGAACTTCGCCTCGGCCGCGGCCACGTCGTACGCCTCGTCGTCCTTGGGCGACTCGGGGACCACGGCGACCGGGCGCTGGGTCGGCGTCTCCGTGGAGTGGATGAGGAAGCCCATGGTGTCGACGGGCAGCGAGGCGAGGGCCTCCAACTCGTCCAGGGACCGGCCGATGCGGATCTCCCCCGCTTCGACTCGGTCGGCGGCGGGCACCATCCAGGTGACCTCGTCGCCGTCGACGATGGCCGCCTCGAAGGTCTGCCACTCCCCGGGGTTGAAGGGCCAGGCCCAGATGGGGTCGGTCCACACCTGCTCGGCGATCTGCCCGGCGCTGCGCATGCGCAGTTGGATGGCGCCGAGGACCGTGAGGTAGGGCTGCTCGCCGGCGCAGTCGAGCAGCAGCGCGCTATCGCCGTCGGCCTGGACCTGGGCGAGCCACGTCTGCGTGTCCGCGCGGCCCCAGACGACGTCTGCGGCGCCATCGGCCAAAGACAGTGGCACGAGGGCCGCGCCGAGCGGCCCCATCACGAGTATCGCGCCCTGGCCCCGGCACAAGAAGCGACCAATCTGAAGCATCAGTTACTGCCTTTTCTCAGTGGAGTCCGGCGCGTCGTGCGGGTCGACGCGGGGCGGACTGGTTGGATGACTCGGGTCATTGCGTGCGGATCCGATGTTAGTCGGGACGCACTTGCTGCGTAAACTACCACGGCGGTCGCGTTATCACGAGTCCCAGCGGACAGCGCGGCGCTCACGAGGTGGTCCGCGACGCCCTGGGGCCCGCGCCCCGCGGTCACGATCGAGCACATCTGCACGTCCGTGAGCACTCCGTGGATACCATCAGAGCATACGACGGCGTAGTCGCCTTCGCACAGGGGCATGAGGGTGTAGTCGGCGCTGACGGAACCGGTGAGCCCGCCGCCCAGGGCCTTGGTGACGACGTTGGACGGCGGGATGATCTGGGGGGTCCCCAGTTCTTCCGCCATGTCCCGCGCCTCCTGCACGGCCGAGTGGTCGTGGGTGATCGGACTGATCCGACCGTTGCCGACCACGTAGACCCGGGAGTCGCCGATATTGAGGGAGAGCCAGTAGGGGCCTTCGTCCGTGTCCAGGGCGAGGACGCCGGTGAGCGTGGTGCCCGGGGCGTTCTGCGCGTCGTCGGCCCCGGCGAGGGCGTTGACGCGCTCCCCCGCTTCCTCGACGGCCTCGGAAAGGTCCACGAGGTCCGCGGCGCGGTCCCCGAGGCGCTCCTCACTGAGGTACTCGCACAGGGTCTGAACGGCGGTCCTCGAGGCGCGGGCCCCGCCGAGGTGGCCGCCCATGCCGTCGGCCACCGCGAAGAAGGGGGGAGCGGCGAGCCACGAGTCCTCGTTCTCGCTCCGCACCGGGCCGATATCGGTGGCCGCCCCCCATTGCAGGACTAATCCGCGGTTATGCTCCCCCGCCGTCATAACGGACTTCTTTCTCTCGCACTGCTCATGGCACGTCGACGCATGCGCGTATGGGATCGGACGCGCGTCTGGTGACGACTGCTACGGTAGCGATATCCACGCAGTTCCTGCCACTCGCAGCGGGAAGGGTGACGGTCGTGCCCTCCGTGGTGCCGTTCTTGTCGCCGTCCGGACCGGTGGCCGCGTAGGAGTACTCGACGGTCGTCGACGAGGTGTTCTCCGGCGCGCTCCACGTCCATGTGATCGTCCCGTCGGCGTAGTCGCCGGCCAGGCCGGTGACGACGGGGGGCGGCTGGCCGACGGGGTCGGCGGTCTCGCTGCCCGTGCTGGGCGTCTCGGTGCCGGGGACGCGGTTGACGGTCCCCTGCTGGGTGAGGATCGCGGTGATCAGGCCCGCCGTCACCAGCGCGCCGACCAGGAAGAGGACGAGGATCGTCGCGAAGGGCGTGCGCTTGGAGCGCTCGGGCTCCTCCTGCTTCTTGGCCGACTCGGGGGCGGCCTCGGCTCCGTCGGCGCGCTCGACCTCCCAGGAGTCGGCGACGGGCGCGGCGGGGACCTGGTCGCCGAAGTCGTACTTCAGCGCCCGCATCCGGGTGCCCTCGGGGTCGATGCGCACCGCGCCGCGCAGGCGGGTCTTGGCGTCGATGGCGTCGCTGGTCAGGCCGAAGACCGCGTTCGTCTTCGACTCCTTGACCTCCATCTTGGTCACGGGCAGCCCCATGGCCCGCTGCACGCTCTGGAGGCCCTCGCCGAAGGCCTGGGCGGTGGGCGTGCGCTTGTCCGGGTCGATGTCCAGCGCGGCGCGCAGGACCTCCTCGAGCTCCGGCGGCGCGTCGGCCCGCCCGAGGGAGCGGATGCGCCCGCGTTGGACGCGCATGGCGATGCTGGCGGCGGAGTTGTCGCCGATGGGGTCTTCGAAGGGGCTGCGCCCTGTGACGAGCGTCCACGTGGTGGAGGCCAGCGCCCACACGTCCTGCTGGGGGGTGGCGGGGTTGGAGGCGTCCTGCTGCTCGGGGGGCGCCCACAGGACGGAGAAGCCGTCGAACGCGCCCACTTCCAGCTCCCCTTTGGGCGAGGCGACGCCGAAGTCGGCCAGGACGGGCTGGCCGTAGGCGTCGAGCATGATGTTGGAGGGCTTGATGTCGCGGTGGACATAGCCCTGGCGGTGGAAGACCTCGACGCCGCCGCAGATCTGGATCATGAAGTCGAGGGCGCGGTCCAGTGCCATGGGCTTGGCGCGCACCTGGGACAGGACGTCGGCGACGGGGCAGTACTCCATGACCAGGTAGGCCCGCCCGTCCGAGGTGGTGCCGACCCCGTGCAGCTCGACGACGGCGGGGTGCCCCGCCAGCAGGGTCATCGCGTCGGCCTCGCGGTGGAGTTCCTCGGTCCCCCGCGCGTCTCCCTGGGCGCGCACGATCTTGATGGCGACATCGCGCGAGGGCAGCGCCTGGTGGTACAGGTAGACATCGGCGAAGCCCCCCATGCCCAGGGGCCGCACGAAGCGGAACCCGGGGATGGCGGGGCCCGGTACCACCATGCCCGCGGTGCTCATCCCTGTTCCTTCCTGCGCCGCCGGGCCTGGGCGGCGTTGCGGCGCACCGAGCGCAGTGAGAGGGCGCGGCGCGCGCGCTGGATCGGGCCCGTCGTCCGGCGCACTTGGGCGCGCAGGGAGGCGAAGTCCTTCCAGGCGGCGTTGACGTGCTCGCGGGTCGCGCCGTTGTGCGCGAAGTTCGCGATGTCCGCGCGGCGGGCGATGGCGACGGCGGTGGGCACCTCCTGCTCGAAGGGCGTCCACCCGGCGATGACGGCCGCGTTGGCGCCGGAGGGCGCGGCCACCAGGTCGAAGGCGTTGGGCTCGACGATGTCCTGGTCGCCCGACCACTGCCGCGACAGCGACCACGCCGCCTCCTGGCGCGTCTGCCCGGCCTCGACCCAGATCCCGGCGTCGGCGGCCAGGTCCACAACCTCGTCCCAGGAGCCCAGCAGGGCGGCGGCGGGCTCGGCCCGTCTGCGCCTGCGCCTGCGCAGGGCCTTGTACACGACCACGCCGATCACGGGGCCGAAGAGCAGTAGGAACAGGCCCGTGCCGCCCAGGATGAGCCCCCACGGCAGCGAGGCGCTGTCGGGTTTGTCGGTGTCCGCGTTCTGGTCGCGGACGTTGGGAGGCAGTTCGACGGGGGGCTTGGGGGGGTCGGGCGGCTGGAGCACTTGCGGGCGCGGGACCGTCTTGGGCTTGGGGACCTGGGTCTGCGGGGTCTTGTCGCGCGGGGGCGTCGGGTCGAAGACCCCCCACATGCCGTCCTTGAACTCGACCTCCACCCACACGTGCAGGTCGGCGCCGAACAGTTTCACGGTGCCGCGCCGGTTGTGGCCGTCCGCCCCCTCGGCCGGGTAGGCGCCCATGACGACGCGGGCGTTGATGCCCTTGGAGTGGAGGATGAGGGCCATGAGCGCGGCGTACTGCTCGTCGTCCCCGATGAGGTCGGGGGCTTTGAGCATGCGCTCGAGGCGGTCGGTGCGCACGCCCGGCCTGGATTGGACGGTGTTCTCCTGGAGGTAGAAACCGTTGCCGGACAGGTAGTGCTCGATGGCGCGCGCGGTGGCCAGGGGCCCGTCCGCGTTCTGGGTGGCCTCCAGGGCCAGGCTCTCGAGGCCCTGGGGGAGGTTCTTGTCCGAGTTGGTGAAGGACGCGGCGGGCAGGCCCTCCAGCTCGTCGTCCGTCGCCGCGTCGGCGAAGGACGTTTCGACGGTGTAGGCCATCTGCGGCGAGGGGCTGGTGGTGAGCGCCGTGTTCGCCCATTGGTCGAAGTGGAGGCCCTCGCGCTGCGCGCCCGCGGCGCCGTCCGTGAAGACGATGTTCTCGGGCCGTCCGAGGACGGGGACCCAGGGGCCGCGGAGCTTGTCGGTGGTGACGCTGATGGACGCGGTGGCGGTTCCCGCCCGCCCGGGGATGGCGGTGCCGACGGGGATGTAGCCCTCGGAGGCGGACTCGCCGGCGACGGACATGCCGAAGGTGGTCCCGTCGTAGACGTCCATCGCCGCGATCCGCACGCGCTGCCCGTCGGGCAGTTCGGAGACGGTGATGAGGGCGTCGTCCTTGAGGTCGGTGGAGTAGTGGCGGAATGCGGACAGCGGCGACGGGTAGGTGCGCACGTCGAGGGGCGGGTCGACCAGGTCGCGCCCGACGACGCGGCCGGGCAGGGGCGACAGCGCGATCGTGACCGGCACGGCGACGGCGACGCCCGCGGCGACTATGGTGAGCGCTCCGGCGACGCGCCGCCCGGCGTAGACGGTGGAGCGCATCCGTCCGCCCGCTGCCCCTCCCGCGGGGGCGGGCGCCGAGTCGGCGCGGCCCGCCAGGACGTCCTGTCCGAGGCGGAGGCGCTGGCGCTGGGCGGCCCACGCCCACCAGCCCACGAGGACCACCCACCACGCGGCGACCGCCCATGCGGGCTGTTCCTGGCCGCTGGGACCGAAGAAGATGGCGACGAAGCCCATGATCCCCATGGGCAGGGTCCCGGCGACCGGCCGCCCGAGGCGGATGGTGATGAGGGAGGAGAGGGTGCCCGCGAGCAGTCCCGTGATCCACGGCACCACCGCGGGACCGGAGTAGGCGGAGATCGGGGGCGTCAGGGTGAGCAGGTCCTTCCAGCTGCGCCACACGCCCAGGACCAGGACTTGGAGGGTCTGGCCGGTGGGCACGAACCCGTTGGCCAGCGTCTGGGGCAGCGCGGCGTAGCCGCCCAGCAGCAGGTAGACCGCCGCCACTGCGGCGAGAACGCTGAGCAGGTCCCAGTGCCAGCGGCTGGCGGCTGTGCCGATCGCCAGGCCCGCGGCAGCCCCCGCGCCCGCGGCGAGGAGCCCCTGGCCGTTGCCGAAGACGGGCTCGAAGGCCAGGGCGGGGCCGGCGGCCAGCACCGCCAGCACGAGGACCGACCACCCCGGCAGGGCGGGGCTGGGCCGCCGCAGTCTTTCGGTGAGGCTGCGCAGGCGCGCGCGCGTGGTCCTGGCGCTGCCGTAGCGCCCCGAGGGCACCGCGGTGGCCGCCCAGGCGACGTTCTCGCCGGGGGCGGGGGGCGGGGGGACCTCCTCGGCCGCGGCGCTGTGCACGCGTTTCCGTGTGATCTCGATGGATTCGCTCACGTCAGGCCTCCGGCGATGATCAGCCTGGGCAGGTCCTTGAGGGTGGGGCAGTCGAGCAGGACACCGCCGCCCACGGCGCTCCTGCCCCTGTCGGCGGAGGGGTCGATGCGCACGATCGAGACGGGGACGTCCACGGGCGTCAGGCGGGACAGGTGGGCGGCCTGTTCGTCGGTGGTGGAGGCGGGCACGACGATGGTGACCGCGGAGGCGCCGGGGCGGTCGTCGATGACTTCGCGCACGCGGCGGAGGAAGTCCCCTCTGGGCGCGGTCCCCAGCTCTGCGAGGGCGTCGAGCATCCGCATGGCCGAGGTGGTGGGGATCCACTCGGAGGCGGTCGCCAGGGACACCGTCCGGGATTCGCGCAGGTTGGCCAGCCCCAGGGAAGCGACGGCGGAGACCGCGGTCTCGAAGGGGTCCTGATCCCAGGAGCCCTCCGTGTTGTCGAGGATGACGAGGTGGTGGGAGCGGTGGGTCTCCTCGTACTGGCGGACGATGAGCTTGCCCAGGCGCGCGCTGGACGCCCAGTGGACGGAGCGCTGGTCGTCGCCGGGCTCGTAGTCCCGCAGCGCGTGGAAGGACACGTCGGAACTGGACAGTTTCGCGGTGACGACACCTTCGATATCGACTTGGAAGCCTGTGGCGTCGAAGGGGACGCGCACGGTCCGGGGGTGGACGTGCAGGACGACCGGCTCCCCCCACTCCCGGACGCGGCGCACGAGGCCGAGGGGGTCGGTGCGCACGGAGCGCGCGGGGCCGACCTCGATGACGCCCCGCCGTTTGGAGCCGACCAGGAAGATGTCCTCCCATTTGCCCCGGGCGCGCAGCGGGGGGACCACGAACTCCCCGAGGCCCGCGCCGATGGGGACCTCGATGATACCGGTGCGCGCGGAGCGGGCGCTGCCGTTGGTGACGGTGAGCTGGCCGACGGTGCTCTGGCCGGCGACGATGTGCTCGTTGGTGATGTCGATGGCGACGATGTGCGGGGGGCGCCACGCGACGCGCACTGCGGCGATGACGATGACGACCAGGCTGGCGGCTGTGATGGTGGCCGCCTCGGACCATTGGAGGGTGAGGCCGACCAGGACGGACAGGGCGACCAGGGTGAGCAGTGCCCATCCGGTGGGCGTCACGATGGACAGCCCCCGGCCGAGCGCGCGGACGACCCCCCTCACCGGCCCTCAGCTCCCGAGCGAGGGCGCGGAGACGCCGGTGAGCGCGCGCGTGATGATCCCCTGGGAGGTCGCCCCGGAGAACGCGGCGTCGGGGTCGACGACGATGCGGTGGCCCCAGACGGGCACGGCGAGAGCCTTGATGTCGTCGGGCAGCACGAAGGTGCGCCCTTGGGCGGCGGCCCACACGCGGGCGCAGCGGACCATGCCGATGGCGCCCCGGGTGGACACGCCCAGCAGCGCCGACTCGTCCTCACGGGTGGCCTCGGCCAGCGCCGCGACGTAGTCGAGGACGGCGGTGTCGGCGAAGTTGTCGGCGACGACGCGCGCCCAGTGGTCGATGTCGTCGCCGCCCACGACGGGGCGCAGCAGGCGGGAGCGGTCGGGGGCGGCCGATCCTGCCAGGACTTCGACCATCGCGGCGCGGGAGGGGTATCCGACGGAGGCCTTCATGAGGAAGCGGTCGAGCTGGGCCTCGGGCAGCGGGTAGGTGCCGGCCTGCTCCACGGGGTTCTGGGTGGCGATCACCATGAAGGGGGTGGGAGCGGGGCGGGAGACGCCGTCGACGGTGACCTGGCCCTCTTCCATGACCTCCAGGAGGGCGGACTGGGTTTTCGGCGAGGCGCGGTTGATCTCGTCCGCCAGGACGATGGAGGCGAAGATGGGGCCGGCCCGGAAGACCCACCGGCCGTTCGACTGGTCGTAGATGTTGACGCCCGTGATGTCGGAGGGCAGCAGGTCGGGTGTGAACTGGATGCGGGAGTGGGAGCCGTCGATGACGGCGGACAGCGCCCTGGCCAGGGCGGTCTTCCCGGTTCCGGGCGCGTCCTCGAGCAGCAGGTGCCCGCCCGAGAACAGGGAGGTGAGCGCCAGGCGCACGACCTGCTGCTTGTCCAGGACTGCGCTGGAGATGGCATCGACGAGGCTTTTGAAGACCTGCGCGAATTCACCCGCCTGTTCGGTCGAGAGCGTCATTCATGTCCTTCCTCAAGGAATAATTCCCAACAAAGTATAGGTGCTACAGAGCACTCAGTCGTCGTCATCGTCCTCCACCCAGCAACTGGTCACATGCCGGTCCATGCCCGCGAAAGCGCCCGCTGAGGTCGCCTGGGTGGGCAGGCCCGTCACCGTCCAGTTGCCCTTGGCGTCGAGCCGCCACTTGCCGCGCTTGCGCGGGTGGTCCTCGTCCTGATAGGTGTACACGTAGCACGTGAGCGTCGCGTCCGGGGCGAACTGGTCCGCCCTGGTCGCCGAGATCCTGAACGTCCCGCACGGCGTGCCCCAGCAACTGCCCAGGCCTTCCCAGACCTCCTCGATGTACTGGGGGTCCTCCTCGGTCCACACCTCCTTCTCGACGGTGCGCTCGGCGCCCGAGGCGTTCGTCAGCGTGACCACGACCGTGTACCTGTTGAGCGGGGCGAGGCCGGAGAAGACAGCCGACGAGGGGGGCGGCGAGCCGAACTGGGGCGCAACGCCCCCCTCCTTGATCGAAGCGTGCGCCCTGACGATGTCGGCGTCCGCCGGGATGTTCCACGTCGCTTTGATGCTCGTCCCGTCGGCCTTGACCTTGACCTTGAACTTGGGCACGTTGCCGGCCTTGGGGGTCCCCGAGGCCGATGTGGCGGACGAGACGACCTTGGTCGCGTCGACTGCGGTGGCGGTCTGGCAGAAGAACAGGGTGACCGGCGTGCTGGAGGCGCCCAATCCCCCGATGACCTCCCCGTCCTCCACCTCGTCGCCAGCCGCGCACGCGGCTTCGGAACGCGCGTAGCGCAGGGTCAACTGCCTCGCCTCGTACCCGTTGCCGGGCACCTTGGCCAGGCCCACGACCTGCAGCTCACCGGTGTTGCCGGTGGGTTTGAGGACGGGCGCCGTCGGGGGCAGCGGGTTCTTGACCAGGGTGGACACGCTGATCGACGCCGCGTTCGAGTACCCGTCCGCGTTGAACACGGTGACCGTGATGGTGGCGGAGCCGCCAGAGGGCACCGACACCTCCTTCTGCGTCGCCCCCGGGCTGACCGGGTACGGCCGGGAGTCGACGGACACCGTGCCGTTCGCCCAGCCGGAGGAGTGGTGGGACCCCAACTTCCACGTCACGTTGAAGCTGGTGGTGCCGTCGCCGGTCCCCCCCACTACCATCGCCTTCAGGTCACGGGGGGGTTCCGGGGCGCTGGGGAGGGTGACCCGCGTGGAGACCGCCGCCGAGCGCCTGCTGTTCGTGTCGATCGCGACGACCGAGACCGTGTACGACTCACCAGGGGTCAGTCCGCTCCTGGTGTACGAGGTCGGGGAGGCGGGGACCTGCTCGGTGCCGCCGCCGCTGCCCGTCACGGCCACCTCGTAGTTCACGATGCCGCTGCCCTGCTGATCGGGGGCGCTCCAGTTCGCGGTGAGGCTCCCGTTGCCCGGAGTCACCTGGAGGCGCCGCACGCCGGACGGATCGGGCGAGAAGTCGAGGGTGTTCGACGGGGCTGAAGGAGCCGAGTCGCCCTTGTTGGTCCTCACGACGGCTGTGAAGGAGTGGGGCCCCGGACCGAGCGGGGAGACGAGGCAGCGCATCTGCGGCTCGCAGTCGTAGCCAGTCCCCGTGTTCACGTCGGTCACCCGGTAGCCCTTGACGACGAAGTCGGCGCCCAGATTCGCATCCGTGATCAAGAGCTCGGCGGCTCCGACCCCCTGGGCGCCGCCCCGGCTCACCGCGCGGACGCTGACGGGCGCAGCGGGCTTGGTCTGCCTGACCTCGACGGTGATGGCGTTGGAGACTGTGCGGCTGCTGTCCCCGGGCGCGTCCGTGATGCTGTACTGGTAGGTGAATTCGGCCTTCGCCGGATCGGGCTTGATGGTGACGGAAGTCCCACTCCAGGTCACGGTGCTCGCGCTCCCAGCGGCGACTCCAGGGCCGGAGTCCACCACCTGGACGGGGCCGATGGCGCCGATGACGCTCTCGGACGCCACGTCCACGGTGACCGACCCGCCGGACTCAACAGTGCGGCGGATGGCGCTGACCTGCATCTTCGGCTTCGTCGTGGAGACGACCTCGACGGGGACGGACGCCTGGACGGGGCCGGAGCCGTCGTCGACGCTCACCGCGATCGAGCCCGCCGCACCGGTTGCCGTCCCCGCGGGGGCGGACACCGTCAGCGCAGTCCCGGAAACGGAGGCGGAGACGCTGTCGGGCTTGGACACCAGCGCGTATGCGAAGTCCCGGGGGTTGGCGCCGTCGGGGTCGGTGACCGCGAGCGCCAGGTTCTGCGTGACGGGGTCCTCCCCCGCGCCGACCCGGATGGGCGTGGGCGTGAGCGTGGGCGGCTGGTTCGACGCGGGCCGGACGATGAAGGTCAGGGACAGCCTGGCGCTCAGCGCCCCCGAGTCGCTAGAGGACCCGTCGGAGACGTCGAGGGAGACCGTGGCGCTGCCCGAGAAGCCCTCGCGCGCGTGGACGTCCACGGAGCCCTCCCCGTTGGCCACGGCCTGGTCGATGCCGTTGGAGGAGACGATGGATCCGCCCTCCGACAGGCGCGCCGAGCGCCCGGGGCGCACGGTGGTGTAGTCCGCCAGGGCCAGGGTCCGGCTCTCGCCCGCTTTAATCTCGATGGGCATGCCCTCGGATCTGACCGTTGGCGGCGTGGAGTCCAGTCCGGGCACCGAGACGACCGCGGAGTTGGACAGGGAGTCGGAGTCCGTGACCGTGTAGACGACCAGGCGCCTGCTCGCCTGGGGGGTGATGAGCAGGTCCTGGCCGTCGACGACGACGCCCGGGTCGGAGGTGGTGACCACCAGGTCGGAGACGCTGCCGTCGGGGTCCTCGTCGTTCTCAGTGACCCGCACGCGCGCGGCGGAGCCGTCGGAGGGCAGTCTGTCGAAGGAGAGGGAGTCGTCACGGGCGATGGGCGCCTTCAGGGGGGCGTTCGCGGAGACGTAGGCGGTCAGCTGCCCGCGGGAGCTGCCGCCGCGCCCGTCGGAGACGCCGTAGGACACCAGGTATGTCCCCTCGGCCTCGGGCGTCGTGATCGTCACGAAGTCACCGGAGGCGGTGGGCGCCAGCCTGGGGTCGGAGGCCGTGAGGCCGTTCGCGTCCAGGGCGAGGGGGTCCCCGTCGGGATCCACGTCGTTGGCCAGGACGTTGACGGACACCTGGCGGCCGGGGCGCACCAGGACGGTGTCGGGCACGGCAGCGGGGTTCTGGTTGAGGGAAGCGGGGGGCGCGATGCCGACGCGGACCCGCGCGGTGCCGCGCGCGCCCCGGCGGTCCTCGACCACGTAGGTGAAGACGTCAGTGCCCGAGGTGCCCTCGGCGGGCGTGTACTCCAGCCAGGAGTCTCGCACCACCGCGGTGCCCTTGGTGGGCTGCTGGTCGGTGCCGACCAGCCACACGGAGTCCCCGTCGGGGTCGACCCCGGCCAATGGCACGGGGATGCGCGTCGTCTGTTTGCTGGCCGCCCACGCGGTGAGGGCCTTGGGCCTGGGCGGGTTGTTGGCCTCGGAGTCGGGGACCACTTCGAAGGTGACCGTCGAGGCGGCGGTGTTCCCGGAGGAGTCGATGACCGAGTAGATGACGGAAAGCGTGCCCGGGGTGCCGCCCGCTTCGATGCGGACCTCGTTCCCGGTGACGAAGGGTGTGCCGACCGAGGGGTTCGCCTCGTAGTTCAGGGTGGGTTCCACCGAGAGGCTGAGCCCCCCGGGCGAGCGGTCGTTGTCGAGGACGGAGGCGGTGCCGACGTCGCCGACGCGCACCTTGACGGTGTCGGGCTGCAGGACGGGCGGCAGGGAGGAGTTCGTCTCGGAGCCGGGGACGACGAGCACCCGGGCCGTGGCCGAGCCGTAGCCGTTGGAGACCGTGTAGGTGAAGGACACGGACTCCCCGATCCCCGCTGGCGAGCTGACGCGCAGCAGGTGGCGGTCCAGCAGGGCCACTTCGAGCCCGGAGTCAGCGGGGACGTCGACGGACTGGACCACCAGGACGCCGCCGGAGGGATCGGTGTCGTTGCCCAGCGGCGCCACCAGAACGGATCCGCCCGCGGGCAGGACCGCCAGGTCGTCCTCGGCGATGGGCCCGGAGGCCTCGTCCGCGGGGATGACGTCGACGCGGATGATGCCGATCTTCTGATCGGCGCCGTCGGTGACCGTGTAGCTGAACTGGTAGGTCCCCTGGGCGGTCGCCGTGAAGTCGATGGTCCCGGCCTCCAGGTCGGGCAGGGCAGTGACCGAGGCGGGGGCCGAGATCCCGACGAGCCGCAGGGGATCGCCGTTGGGGTCGGTGTCGTTGGCCAGCGGGTCCAGGGTGATGGTCTCGCCCTCGCGCGCCACGTAGAAGTCGGCGTTGGCCGACGGGGCCTGGTTGCCGGGCTCCTGCACGTCGACCTTGAGCGTTCCTTTGCCCTGCGCGCGCCCGTCGGAGACGGTGAGGTCCACGGTCTTGGGACCGGCCCCCGCGCCGAGCTCGCGGATCTGCAGGGTGCCGTCCTCGGCGAATTGGACGGAGAGGCCCTCGGGGGCCTGGGCGTCCTGGAGGAAGACCTGGTCGCCGTCGGGGTCGCGCCAGTCGCCCAGGACGTTGTACTGGATCTGCGCGCCCTGCCCGATCTTGACGGTGGGAACGGTCCTCTGCTCGGGCGCCGCGTTCTCGCTCCACGGGTGGACGGAGACGCGGACGGTGGCGGAGTCGGTGTCCTGCCCGTCCGAGGCCTCGTAGGTGAAACTGGTGGACCCCGTCTGCGAGTCGGCGACATCGGTGATCTGGAGGGCGCGCCCTCCCCGCGTGGAGACGACCGTCCCGAAGCCGGGGCTGGAGGTCGCGCGGGCGGTGAGGACGTCGCCGTCGGAGTCGGAGTCGTTGTCCAGGACGGTCAGCAGGGTGGAGCGCCCGGGCCGGACGCCGAACTCGTCGTCCTCGGCGTCGGGCGGGGTGTTCTGCTCCTTGCGCTCGGGGTCTTCGACTTCGTCGATGAGGTCGGTGGTCTGCTCCTCCTCCTCGGACTCGGCGAGCTGCTGCTCGACTTCGTCCCAGTTGTCGACGATGGTCATGTTCTCGTCGGGCAGCCACACGGATCCGAGGGCCACGTCGTTGAGGACGATGGCGGAGCGGTTGGTGCGGAAGACGACTTCGCGAGCGGATTTGAGGGTGTCGACGACGTCGTTGGTGTCCTTGCTGGGATCGGCGCACGAGCGCAGGTAGGCGCCGCTGCCGGACCAGGCGCCGTAGGCGCAGCCCATGTGCCACACGGGGGCGGCGGGGCTCCCGCTGGCGCCCGTGTCGACGACGGAGGGCTCCCCGCCTTTGAGGGGCACTCCGACGAGGCTCGTGGGGGTGGCCAGGTAGACGGAGTCCGCGTCGGCGCCGGGCTGTTGGAGCACGGCGCCGGGCGCGATGCCGTAGTCGGTGAGGCTGTACGCCTGACCGTTCGGCAAGTACAGAATATTGCCCGCGGTATCGAATGCGACCGGATGATTGCCGACCGCTGTCATCGCGAGGGTCGCGGCGGGGTCGATCCCCTTGATCCGGGACTTATTGACCGACTGGACGGTTCCTTTTGGTGCGACTGTGACCAGAGTGCCGTCCGAGGCGCTGAGGGAGAACGCGGTGCCGTCGACGGCCACCGTCGAGGCCCCCGCGCCCTCGCCGCTGTCGAGCGCGGCCCCGTCCCCCAGGTCCGCGGCGACCGGGCCCTTCGCGCTGGTCACCCAGAAGGTTCCCTCGGCGGGATTGTAGACGCCGAGGGTGTCCCCGCCCTGTGTGGCGACCGCCCCCGAGGGGAGCGGGGTCGCCGAGCCGAGCGCCACGGCGGTGACGTTGATGGGGGCGATCGTCGAGGTCGCCCGGTCCGTCATAGTGACCGTCTCGCCGGCCTGCCCGATGTCGAAGTTCGCGGACTCCGCCCTCAGGGCGCCGTCGAGGACGCGGGCGTCGTAGTTGAGATGGCCGACCATCTGTTTGGATTTGTCGATGACCCAGATGCCGCCGTCGTCCACATCGACGTGGGTAACCTCCATGCCCTTGTACAAAAGACCAAGGACCGACACGAACAGCACCACAGTGATGACGAACAGCGCAGGCATCCGGCGCTTCATGCCTCTCACAGCGCATCCCCACCTTTCATCACGTGCCGCTGGTCGGATTTCAGGCCCGTCTCCCTAGTGTCGCACGAGTCGTTACTCCATAGAGAGTTGCCAGGTAAGCGTTTCGGGCCGGGGTACACACTAATTAACGCGGGGTCCCACTGCCATTCGACAAATCCGACCACTGCCCATCATGCCGGAGCGGGCGCGCCCCCGAGGCGGACTTTCGCCCCGATCACCAGCCACAACGGAAGTGAAAGTAATCAAATAATGAATTGTCTCACCAGGTGGGATCCGAGGGCGGGGGCCTGTTGCGCCCGCCATCGACGGCACCAGCGGCCGGGCCCGGCCGCACAGGGGCTCGGCCCGGGGGACGAGGAGGCCTTCGGGCAGGGCACGGGACGGCCCGCGCCGCCCGCGCGCGGGCCTCACTTGCCCAGGGTGAACTCCCTGGTCACATTGACGTTGGCGGCCTCCGCCTCGTTCTCGACGAGTAGCGTCAGCGTGTAGCCGCTGAGGCCGCCGCCCCCGGACCCGGTCTTCGGTGTGACCGTCCACGACGAGTAGTACTCGCAGTCGGCGTCCGTGCACAGGTCGATGGACCGGTCCCCGACCCGCCAGTTGGTGGCGTTGGACATCAGGGGGGCAATGCTCTGGTCCATGACGACCGTCTTATCGTCCTTGAGCTGGAACTTCCCCCCCTTCGCGGAGGGGTCGTCGAGGACCAGTTCGGCGCCGACCACGGCATCGACCTGGTTCGCCTCGGTGAGGATCTTCTGCTTGTCCCCCTCCGACGCCTGGTCCATGCGGCTCTGGTAGTCCGCTTTCGTCCCGGCCCCGAGGTTCTCGAGCTGGTCGAGGGGCTTGTTGGAGGAGGCCCCCCCGCCGAGCTGCCCGCAAGCCGCCAGGGCGCAAACCGCCGCGACGGCCGCGAGCGCGGCCCCCATCCGCTTCACATGAGTCCCCATCTTGCCGCCCTTTCGTTGATCGGTTCCACTAGGGATTCTACAGACTCCGCATTCGTTCCGGTATTACTCCGATTGCGGCTGCCATGCGATCTGCGCTCGGAAGAGGCCGGAGTTGCGCGCGACGACCTGTGCGCGCCCCGGCCGCGACGGCATGGCCTTCACGCGCCCGATGACCGCCCCGTCGTCGGGGTTGCCGGACAGGATAAGTCCTGTCCCGCCCAGTTCGCGGAGCTTGGTGACGAACCTGTCGCTCATGATGCCGCTGCCCGTGCGGCGGGCCAGCACCATGTGCAGGCCGACGTCCCTGGCCTGGGCGAGCAGCGGGTCGAGGGGCAGCAGCATGTTGCTCATGCCGCTGGACAGCATCTCCGCGTCGTCGACGAGCACCCAGACCTCGGGGCCGGACCACCACGAGCGCTCGCGCAGCTGGGCGACGGTCACGTCCTTGCCCGGGGCGCGCTTCTTCGTGATCGCGCCCGCGATCGCGCGGAGCTCCCCCTCGATGTCGTCGTTGAGGGACAGGTACGCCAGCAGGAACTCCTCGGGGATCTCGCCCAGCAGGGAGCGCCGGGGGTCGACGATCACCAGTTTCGCCGTTTCGGGCGTGTTGGTGCGCATGATCTCGTGCGCCATCAGCCGGATGAACGAGCTCCGCCCCGACTCGCCGTCGCCGACCGCGAAGATGTGCTGGTCCTTGAGGGGGTCGAAGACCAGCGGGCCCAGGCGCCGCTCCTCCACGCCCAGCACCAGGCACTTGTCGTGCAGCGGGACCGCGGGCTTCTCCAGGGGCGCCTCCTCGACGGCCTCCCCTTCGGGGGCCGCCGCCCGCGCGGCTGCCGCCTCCTCGGCGAGCACGCGGGTGTACTCGGCCTCCAGCTCGGCCATCGGACGGCTGAGCTCGGGGATGGCCGCCAGCAGTTCGCGCACTCCGACCCTCTCGGGCAGCAGCCGCAGCCGGGGGGCGTGCATGCCCCTCGCGGCCGCTTTGATCGTGGTGATCGACTTGCGCACGCCCTCGCTGAGGGTGTTGGGGTCGCGCTCCCCGTCGATGCGCGGCAGGGTGAGCAGCATCTGGTGGGCGTCCATGTCCAGGCCGCGGCCAGGGCGGTCGACGGGCACGTTCTTCTTGGCCTGGCGGTCGATGATCGAGGCGGACTCGTCGTCGACGCGCAATTCGATCTTCGTCCCGAACAGGGGCTGGATGTCCATGCGCAGGTCCAGCCAGCGGCCAGCGGCGACGATCAGGTGGACGCCGAAGTTCAGCGCGCGCTCCATCATGCGGCCCACGTGCCTGTCCTCGCCCTCGTACTCCTCCTTGAAGGTGGCCCACCCGTCCAGGATGAGGAACACATCGCCGTAGCCGTCGTCCGCCTCGCCGGCGGCGCGCATGCGGCGGTAGTCGCTCATCGTGTCGATGCCGTTCTTGCGGAAGTACGCCTCGCGGTCGGCCAGGATGGCTTCGATCTCGGCCAGCATTCGGGTGGCGCGCTCGTTGTCGCCGCGCGCCGCGATGCCCGCGATGTGCGGCAGGTTGCGCATGGAGGAGAAGGTACCGCCGAAGTCGAGGACGTAGAACTGCACCTCCAGCGGGGAGGCGGTGAGGGCCAGGGACATGACGAGGCTGCGCAGCGCCGTGGACTTGCCGGTCATGGGGCTGCCGACCACGATGCCGTGGCCCTTGGCGCCGGAGAAGTCGTACTCGAGCGGCTCCTGCTTCTGCTGACGGGGCAGGTCGACGGTGCCCATCGGGACGCGCAGTGGGCCCTTGCCCCGCCACGAGGGGGAGATGAGTCCGAGGCGGGGGTCCTCGGCGAGGTCACCGAAGAGCATGTCCAGGGTGGGGGGCGTGTCCAGGGGCTCCAGCCAGATCTTGTGCGCCGCCAGCCCGTGCCCCTCCATGCGCTTGACGGCGATGTCGAGCTGGCTCATATCGGCGTACTGGGAGAAGTCGGGCGCGGCCTCCTCGGCCCGCGGGACGGGCGCGGCGCCAGGCGCCGGCGCCGTACCCGGCGCGGGCGGGGGCATCTGCCCGCCTTGGCCGGCCTGTTGGGCGTGGTGGGGGGCGGGCAGGGCGACCCTCTCGATGACGACCGCGTCGTCGATGTCGACCCGGTCGACGGAGAAGGGGAGGATGTGGCGCTCCTGCTCGTCCTCGGGGGCCTCGGCGTCCACGGCCTTCACGGCGTCGCGCGGGGGCGCGGCCACGTAGGAGGCGCGGAAGCGGACCATCTCCTCGCCGCCCGCCAGCAGGTACCCGGAACCGGGCAGCGGCGGCAGTTTGAAGGCGGCGTCGGAGCCGATGATGGAGCGGGACTCGGCCGCGGAGAAAGTCTTCAGGCCGATCCGGTACGAGATGTGCGACATGAGGTCGCCGGCCTTCGTGTCGATGCGCTGCGAGGCGAAGAGCAGGTGCACGGACAGCGAACGGCCCAAGCGGCCGATGGCCTCGAATACCTTGATGAAGTCGGCGTGGGCGACCAGCAGCTCCGAGAACTCGTCGATGATGACGAAGAGGGCGGGCAGGGGCGGGCCGTCGTGCTTGCCGGCGCGGCGGGCGTTCTCGTACTCCTCGACCTTGGCGAAGTTGCCGGCGGCGCGCAGCAGCTCCTGGCGCCTGCTCATCTCGCCCTGGAGGGCCTCTTCCATACGGGCGACCAGGAAGGACTCCTCCTCCAGGTTGGAGATCATGGCGGAGACGTGGGGCAGGGTGTCCATGCCCGCGAAGGTCGCGCCGCCCTTGAAGTCGACGAGGACGAAGTTGAGCTGGATGGGGTCGTGGGTGAGGGCCATGGCCAGGACCATGGTGCGCAGCACCTCCGATTTGCCCGATCCTGTGGCGCCGATGAGCATCCCGTGGGGGCCCATGCCGTTCTTCGCGGACTCCTTGATGTCGATGATGATGGGGTTCCCGGACTCGGTGAGGCCGAAGGGGACGCGCAGGTACTCGCGGCCCTTGCGGTGGCGCCAGCGCTTGTCGGGGTCGAAGAGGCGCACGTCCCCCAGGCCCAGCAGGTCCATGAGATCCGAGGACGCCTTCTTCTCGGACTTGTTCGTCATCGCCTGGGCCATGCCCTCGGTGAAGCGGGTGAGGCGGCGGGCGACGGCGGTCGCCTCGGCGATGCCCATCTGGTCCGGGCGGTACATGGCGGGGGTGACGTCCTGCTGCACCACCTGCCCCAGGGGCATCACCTCGACGGTGCGCTTGCCGTCGACGATCTTGTCACCCTTGCCCCGGCGCAGGATGAGGCGCAGGGTGGAGGGGTCCTCCAGCTCCTCCCATGTCGTCCTGAGGACGACCCGGGTGAGGCTCTCCATCCCCTTCTCGGACATGGGGATCCAGTTCGACGGGTACTCGGCGCCGTCGACGACCAGCAGGATGTGGGGCCGGGGCCCGTGGCCGGCCGTCTCCTGGCGGAACTCGCCGCGGGTCTCGACCCCGGGGCCCATGAGCTCGTCGAGCTCCTCGGCGCTGGTGGAGACCATCCGGGCGGGGCCGACGGCGTCCTCGACGTCCTCCGAGCGGCAGTGGGGCAGCCACTTCACCCAGTCCCACATGCCTATGGTCTCCTCGCCCGCCAGGACCGCGATCCGCAGGTCCGCGGGGGGGACCATGACGGCCAGGTGGGCGATCATGGCGCGCAGCTGCGCCTCGGTGAGGGCGCGGGGGCCGCACAGTTCGACGGTGAGGAACTGGTCGAGGTAGGTCGCGAAGGGCGCCAGCCCCAGGTTGGACTGGACGTCGACGAAACGCGCGACGGCGGACTGGCAGACGACGTCCGGGTTGGCCAGGACGCCGAGCTCAGGGGCCTTGAGGGTCTTCGAGAGCTTCTGCTGGGCGAGCCCGAGGCGGACGTTGAGCAGGCCGACGTTCTTGGTGCGCCGCTCCCACACGCGGGCGCCGGACTCGGCCAGCAGGACCAGGGAGTCGGGCTCGGGCAGGGCGTACTGCAAGTACTGGTAGTGCTGTTTGGCCAGGTCGCGCACGAGGCGGCGCGTGTCGGCCAGGTAGGCCAGGTACTCGCCGCGCATGTCGGCGACCTTGGTGCGGTAGGCGCTCACCTGGCGGTACATCTGCGTGCCGACCATGGCGACCATGGCGAAGACCATCGCCCCGGCCATGAAGAGCATCCGGGGGTTGCTCGACTGGGAGAGGGCCATGAAGGCCATCATGCCGACGGATCCGAGCATGGGGACGACGGAGGTGAGCAGGTTGGAGGCGTTGGGCGGCTCCTCCCGGTCGGGAGGGGGCTCCAGGGCGAGCTCGCCCTGCGGCCGTGTGGGGATGTTCTCCTCCACCGGCTCGGGCTCTTGCTTCTTCCTCGCCAGTCTGGCCATGTCTCCTCCGAATGCCCTTTTTTACCGGTTGATTATACCCGCCCGAGCCGTGCGGCCCCTCCGGCCCCGTTGGGGGACGGGGGCGCGAGCCGCACTGGCACACGCCGCCGCACACGTGAAAGAATACACGCAGCGGCGAATCCTAACCGTATGTCATGAAGGACAGGAGAAGAGGAGACGTGTCAGATCTGCTGGTGCCCTTCACGCTCCGCCTGCCGGACGCCTCCTTGCGCGATTGCGCGGCCGCCCAGGGGACCCCGTTGTCCGAGGCGCTCCACTCGGTGGGCGTGGATCCGGCGTGGGTCCACCTGTGCCGGGTCTCCGGCTCGGAGGTGAAGCCCACGGACCGCGTGGGCTTCGAGGTGGCGGCGGGCGACGTCATCATGTTCGTCGCGGATCCCTCCGCGATGCTCTCCCACGGGGACTGGCCCTTCCGCGACCCGCGCGCATCCGCCGAGGAGAAGGCGGAGCGGTCCGCCCGCGCGCGGGCGGTGTCCGCGGGGACCCTGGTGGGTTCCGCGCTGGTGGTCGTGCTCGTCGAGGTCTTCGTCCTGGCGAGCCCCTTCGTGTGGGGGTGGCAGCCCGATGTCTTCTCCCGTTTGGGCGTGGGGGCGTTGAGCGTCTTCTACTCCCTGGCCCTGGGGTACATCGCCCCGACGTGGGCCAGGACGGAGTCCGTGGCGGTGGCCAGCCTGGTGTTCGCCCTGGCGTGCTTGCAGATCGTTCCGGCGGACAACCCGGTGGGCTCCGTCGTCGCCCCCATAGTCGTGACGTGGGGCGGTTTGCTGTACTGCTTGACCTACGGGGTGCGGCGTGTGGAGGGCGTGGACGACGCCGTCTCGGTCCCCCGGGCCGCGTGGGCGGTGGCCACCGCGTGCGCGACCCTCATGATCCTGGGGAACTCCCTGGTGGCCCGTCCGGCGTTCCTGGCGGTCGCGGTGGGGGCCGTGCTCGTGTGGCTCTCGCCGCAGTTGACGGTGCGGGCCGGGTCCTTCGTCCTCATCGACATCCGCGAGGTGATGACCGTCGCGCTGCCAGGGCGCCAGCAGGAGCCGCCGAAGCCGAAGGCCATGAACGCCCGCACCTCGCACGACGCGTACACGTCGGCACGGGTGCGCTCCCACGTGGTCGTCGCCCTGGCGTGCGCGCTGTGCGTGCTGGGCGGCCTGGGATCGGGGGCGTACCTGGGCACGCAGGAGTGGCACGGGCGGGCCGCCCTGGCGACTGTCGTGGGCGGCGCCCTGACCCTGGCCCTCGCGGCGCGCGGGCAGCGCGGCGGCGCCCGGGCGCTCCTGACCGTCGCCTCGGCCGCCCTGGCCTCGGCGGTCGCGGCCTCAGCGGGTGTGGCGGCGGGCATCCCCGGGGGTTCGGCGGCCCTGCTGTCCTGCTCCGCTTTCCTGCTGGTGGCGCTCTTCCCGGTGCGCGACGGGCGCTCCAAGAAGCCTGCGCCCTCGCCCCTGGCGGGGCGGATGCTCGATATCGTCCAAGCGTTCACCATTGTCGTGGTGCTGCCGGCGTCGGTGTACGCGTCGGGGCTCTTCGACGCGATCCGCCAGGCGGTCTAGGCCGCGCCGCGCCCCTTCCCTTAAAAGCACGCGGTGTCCGCCCGCGCGGGGCAGAAGCCGGGAAACCGCGTGCGCGCGTCCCCGCCGACATGGGGACGGAGGGCGGCGGGATCCCGGGCTTTCTAGCGCGGTTTGTAGGCCACGATCCCCGTGTCGTCTTTGAGCAGCACGAGCCCGGGGGCGCTCAGGAGCGGCCAGTCGAGGTGGTCGTCGCTGACGGATCCCATGTAGGCGCCGCTGGTGAGGTCGACGAAGACGGCGTTCCCGATCACCAGGACTTTCCCGCTGTCGCTGATGGCGAGCTGCTTCTGGAGCACGCCTCCCAGGTCGCCGAGCGTGAATGCCCTCTGATTGATGTCCCTGGTGAGGTCGAGGTCTGTCGTGGTGCCATCGGGGGCCTGGTACACGATGTTCCCGCAGTCGGTGGGCGTCAGCGCGCCCCGGGTCCCGCTTATGTCGCCGTCGCGGTAGAAGGCGGTGGCCTGGGCGAGCGTGGGGGTCTGCGCCCACACGGGCGTGGTGGCGTCGGAGCACTCGCTCTTGCCCCGGGTGGACAGGGGCCAGTAGGTGGCGGCGAAGGTTCCCGCGGACTCGCCGTCCGCCGTGAACGCGGTGATCTCGGCGTCGCCCTGGCAGGCGATCAGCCAGCCGTCCGACGCGGCGGCGTGCCAGCACGAGTCCCCGGACCCGTAGGTGGCGCTCTTGACCTCGCCGGTCGCGGTGTTGACGAAGGCACTGCGCCCGGACCCCGCGTCGAGCCGGATCCACGTGTGCCCGCCGGTTTGGGCGGTCCCGCGCAACGTGTAGGAGGACAGCCCTGTGGAGGCGGTCCACAACTGGGTCCCGTCCGCGGTGTGAGCGGAGCACTCCCCTGTTCCGGGATCGCAGGCGACCAGCACCAAGTCGGGGGTGACGACCAGGTCGTTGCCATTGGTGCGGCTGCTCTTCTCGGACCGCAGCCAGCTGATGGACACTATGTCCCCCGTGTCGCCGTTGATGGCGTACTCGTCGATGAAGAGGGTGTTGCCGACCCACACGCCCTTCTCCTCGGCGTCCAAGTCCGGCTTGTCGTTGTCCTGCACGGTGTGGGACCACAGTTGTCGGGGCTGGTCGCCGCTGATGTCCCACCCTTTGAGGGTGCTCTGCCACGTGTTCGCGCTCTGGCTGGTGACGACGAAGGCGCCGTTCGTGGCGTATGCGACGCGGTAGTTGAAGCTGCCGCTGCTCCACGCGGGCTCCTCGATGGTCCAAGCACTGCCGATTCCGTTGATCCAGTCGTCGGATGGGGTGATGGCGTCCCCCGGCATGCGGATGTCCCCTTGGACCGCCCAGGGGACGTGGTCGGTCTTCTGGACGTCGGACGCCTGGAGCGCGGGGTCGTTCTGGCGCTGCTGGTTCGACGAGTGGGCCGACCAGAAGAGCAAGCATGCGACGACCAGGAATGGGAGGGCGACGACGACTCCGATGATCATGGGCCTCTTCCTGCGTCTGTTCATGGGCGCCAGGGGCGTGGAGTACATGCCCACCTGCGCGGGGATGGCACTGGGTGCCCCGCGGCGCACCGTTGGGCCATCCGGCGCCCCCCACGGCCCGGCCCCGCCCGTGGTGGGCTGCCCGCCGGATTGCCACTGCCCGTTGGACGAGTCGGACGGATTCGGTGGCGTGGTCATGCTCTCACTTCCTCACTGCCGATGTTCCTGTGATCCCGAGTGCCCCGCGCTGCTACTGGTCCTTCTTCTTGTGGTAACGCGGCGAAGTCCCCAACGCGGAGCGGTCCGGGTGGGCCAACGCCACCTGCGCATCCACGCCCCGGTACACGTAGGACGAGTCAGTGTCGAACACCGACTGGGTGCCCAGCACGCCGTCGCGGTAGTCCGCCACCGTCTGCGCGCTCGGCTCAGTCCCCGGGAACTTGTCCAACAGAGGGTTCTCATCAGGGAACTGAGACGGATCCGTCGTGTCCAAACCATTCGGATTGATCAACGGCTGACCAGAGGGACTCTTCGACGCCGTCTTCACCAACGACTGCACCACCTGGTTCCCACTCGCCTGAGGCCACCGCTGCATCGTCACCGCCACAAAACCCGCAACAATCGGAGCCGCATACGACGTGCCACGCGCGCCGCGGATCCTGCCGGACTCAGCGAAGTCATGCACGAACGTGTTATTCCCCGGAGCCATGACCGTCAGCCCCTTCCCGTAGTTGGAGAAGCTCTGGAAATTCCCATTCGAATCCGACGCACCCACACCCACAGTCCCATTCACAGAAGCCAAAGAATCAACAGGATCCTCAGCGCTCTCATTCCCCGTCGCCACCACAACAACCACACCACGCGCAACAGCACCACCAATCACCTCACGCGAAATACTGGCGATATCACCACCGCCACGTGAGATCGACAGCACCCTCACACCATCAGCAACAGCCGCATTAATCGCATTATCAACACCAGTACTATCGCATTCAGAACCAAAGTTATCATCGTGCGTGGGAAGGGAGTAGTTAATGATCTCAGCACCGCGCGCCACACCGTAGCCGCGAGCCGCCAAGATCGACACCATAGCAGTCGCATGCGAACGGGTCGCATCCGATGCCGTGAACGAACACATCTGCTTCACAGTGACATTAGCGCCCTGCAACTCGGGCACACTCGTATCCGCAGGCCCGTCGATCACGCCGATCTTGATTCCCTTGCCCGTGAAACCCGCCGCCACCTCGTTCTCAATGCCCAACGGCCCCACGTACTCCTGCGTCGTGATCTCATCAACCGCACGCGCACCAGGCGCACCCGCCACACACAAACCGACAACCACGCCCAACGCCACCACAACGCGGGCAAGGCCCGCGCCGACGCGGCGCGGGCCGCCGCCGACCGCCGAAGGGCAACGGCCCGCAGGACCAACCCGGCCCCGCCCCGAGCCAGACCGGGGCGCCACTACTGGTCCTTCTTCTTGTGGTAGCGCGGCGAGGTCCCCAACGCGGAGCGGTCCGGGTGGGCCAAGGCGACCTGCGCGTCCGCGCCCCGGTACACGTAGGACGAGTCGCTGTCGAACACCGACTCGGTGCCCAGCACGCCGTCGCGGTAGTCCGCCACCGTCTGCGCGCTCGGCTCAGTCCCCGGGAACTTGTCCAACAGAGGGTTCTCATCGGGGAACTGAGACGGATCCGTCTTATCCAAACCACTCGGATTGATCAACGGCTGACCCGTCGGCCCCTTCGACGCCGTCTTCACCAACGACTGCACCACCTGGTTCCCCGTTGCCTCCGGCCACCGCTGCATCGTCACCGCCACAAAACCCGCAACAATCGGAGTCGCATACGACGTGCCGTAAGAATCAACAATCTGCCCACTGCCCAGCTTACGCCTGGTGACCCTATCCCCCGGGGCGAGTACCGTCAGCCCTTTCCCGTAGTTGGAGAAAGACTGCATGTTCCCATTCAAGTCCGACGCCCCCACACCCACAGTCCCATTGGTAGAAGCCATAGAATCAGCGGGATCCTCTGCGCTCTCATTGCCCGTCGCCACCACGACAACCACACCACGCGCAACAGCACCCGCGATCGCCATGCGCTCCGCATCAGTTCTATCGCCTCCGCCTCGGGAAATAGACAGCACCCTCACACCATCAGCAACCGCAGTATTAATCACATCTTCATTGTGGATACTCTTGCACTCTGCGCCAAAAGTATCATCCGCCGTCGGGGCGGAATAGTTAATGATCTCCGCCCCGCGCGCCACACCGTAACCCCGGGCCGCCAGTATCGACACCATAGCAGTCGCATGTGAACGGGTCTCATCCGTTGGCGTGAAGGGACATACCTGCTTCACAGTGACATGAGCGCCCTGCAACTCGGGCACACTCGCATCCGCAGGCCCGTCGATCACGCCGATCTTAATGCCCTCGCCCGTGAAACCCGCCGCAACCTCGTTCTCAATACCCAACGGCCCCACATACCCCTGCGTCGTGATCTCATCAACCGCACGCGCACCGGGCGCACCCGCCACACACAATCCGACAACCACGCCCAACGCCACCACAACGCGGGCAAGGCCCGCGCCGACGCGCACAGCGCCGACGCGGGCCCCACTCTGGCGAGTCACTCTCACAGCCCCCACTCATCCAGGTCGACTTCGAAGACGACGCCGTCGTCCTCAGAGCCGGGGCCGTGGGCGGGGTCCCACACGGGCCCCATGTCGTCGGGTTGGTCGGCGAAGAGGCCGGAGAAGGCGCGGCGCTTCTTCTTCTTGTCGTCGCCCGCGCCCCCGGCGCCCGCTCCGGCGCCGCCCATGCCCATCATGCCGCCGGTGCCACTGCCCGCGCCCTTGAGGCCGGCACCGCCCTTGAGTCCGGCCCCGCCGGCACCGGACCCGGCCGCTCCGGATCCCGCACCGCCCGCCCCGGCGGCACCCAGGCCGCCGGCTCCGGGAAGGCCGCCACCCGCCAGCAGGCTCTTCGCGCTCACTGCCCCAGCGCCGCCGAGGCCCTTGAGGGCGCTGGCCGCCCCGGCTCCGCCGAGGGCGCCCAGGGTGCCCGCGGAGGCCGCCTTGGACACGTCCGCCACGCTGGAGGGGATCTTGTAGGAGGGATCCCACCGGGGGTCGGAGAAGTTCGTGGCGGAGGGCGGAGCGTACCCGTCGACGAGGCCGTTGGGGGTCACCGTCTGGTTCATCGGGCGGTCCACCAGGCCCACGCCGTCGAGGTCGTCGACGGTGGCGGTGGGGGGAGGGTCCTGGAGGGTACCGGGCTGCTTGAAGCCCTCGGACATCCAGTCCTTGCCCTTCGCGGCGTAGGGGTCGTCGATATCGGAGGTGCCGTAGGTCCCCCCGTCCCCGAGGCCGCTGGCGTCATAGCCCCCGGCCCCCGCTCCGCCGCCGAGGCCGGTGCTGGGGTCGTAGCCGCCTGCGCCGCCACCGATCCCGCCACCGCCGATCCCGCCTCCGCCGATTCCTGGACCATTCGGGTCATCCAGCCCGGGCATTGTGGTGCTGGGTGGAAGATCCCCTTCCCCTTTTGAACGGTCTCCCCAAGAATCGGTATCCGCGTTCATGCCCTCGGCGCCCTTGGTGAGCTGGTTGTTCATATCGTCGAGGATCTTCTGGCAGTACTCGTTGCGCTCTTTCTCGCGCTCCCCGCCCAACCAGTCCCAGAACGCGTCCGCGGCCATCTTCACGAGGCTGCCGCCGATGGGAACGGTGACGATCGACGTGATATCCATCGTCGTCTTGAGCGCCTTCTCAGCAGTGGAGTACAGCTCCGGCGACACGTTCGTCTGGAACAGGTCGCGCGCCTGGCGCATCACCGACCGCGCCTGGCCCACGGTCTGATAGCCGGAGGTCAGCTGCTGCTCAGTGGTCCTGAGATCCTTGCGGAACTTCTGGGCCCATTCGGTGATCGCCGCGCGCACCTCCTGGGACTGGAACCCGTTGTTCTGCTCGTACTGCGTCACCAGTTCACGGCACTTATTGATCTTGTCGACAACGGTATTATACCCCTGCTCATCGGCGGAATCGTTGTAATCCAAGTCCGCGACCGCCTGCAAACGCTGGAACGGAGTCGCATCGGAGGCGGGCGGAGCCGGTGGCTGCTTGTCGAAGGGGGTCGGATCCCCCGGTTTGCACTGGTACTGGTCGTCACTCATGTGTAATCCCTATCCTCTCACTGATACACGGACACCGGGCGCGTCAGAAGTCGCCCCCGCCCTCGTAGAAACCACTGGAGCTGCCACTGCCGTGGAAGCCCGAACCACCGCCGGAGCTGTCGCCCGCCTGGGAGCCCGAAGTGCCTGCGGACGCGCCCGCACCGGCACCACCGGAGCTCCCGCTCGCCTGGAAACCGGTTCCGGCCGCCGCGGACGCCGATGCCGCGCCGGCGGCCGCCGCCACCGTGGTGCCACCAGCGCTCGCCACACCGGTGTCAGAGCCGGCGGCCTTGCGGAAGCTCGCGGCGATCTCCTCGTCGTTCTGCTCGTAGTTGGCCACCT
>ERZ772764.437-NODE-437-length-29064-cov-26.391292_pt1 | contig 29064 bp, 23 predicted proteins | sample MGYA00512163_ERZ772764 | MGnify/ENA primary metagenome ERZ772764 (study PRJEB29015, sample SAMEA2737903) | human oral metagenome | biome: human oral; feature: human-associated habitat; material: dental | place: China | collected 2094 ... | reverse complement strand
GCACCAGGGAACACTCCCACCAACACCACATCCTCGTGACGAACCCCGAACCACCGCAGTGGCCCGCTTCACTCATTCCCGATAGTAACGCCCCACACACCCCCACCGCCAGACCCCCACCACAGTCTGTGCATAACCATCCCACCCGCCAGGGTGCGATCAGGTCCGGAAAGACACGCGCAGCACCCACCACCCCGAGCACCCGTCCCCTCAGCACCCATTGTTCCAGGCAGACGCCGACAGACCCAAGCCGACGCCCGCACCCGCAAGGGCGCCTCAATGCACCTGATGGTGCTGGGTGCTCCCTGACGGGTTCAAGTGGTCTATGTGACCGCTACGGACTTCGTGGTCTCAATGCACCTGATGGTGCTGGGTGCTCCCTGACTCGTTCCATGTGGCCCCCGATTATGCGCCCGAGCAGTCTTAATGCACCTGATGGTGCTGGGTGCTCCCTGACGCATGAGGCGCACGAGCTGTACCGGCCGGTCATGCTGGGGTCTTAATGCACCTGATGGTGCTGGGTGCTCCCTGACCTCCTCCATCGTGTGCGCGATGAAGGAGCGCGCCACCTGTCTTAATGCACCTGATGGTGCTGGGTGCTCCCTGACGACATGTGGGACCCCCACAAGCACATCACCCCGTGGAACCGTCTTAATGCACCTGATGGTGCTGGGTGCTCCCTGACGCAGTAGGCTACTCGGCTAATCGTGACTTATACACTGACGTCTTAATGCACCTGATGGTGCTGGGTGCTCCCTGACACGATGTTTTCGATCAACTGCACGCGCTCCGAATCGCGTCTTAATGCACCTGATGGTGCTGGGTGCTCCCTGACCGGGAAAGGGTGGTATTTTCCATGTCTACAATACCTAGTCTTAATGCACCTGATGGTGCTGGGTGCTCCCTGACCCCTCGGCGTGTCGAACGGCAGCTGACCTGCGCAAACGCCACACCGGATCGCCAGTGGCCGAACAGGGAGCCCTCCGGCCAACGAGCACGAGCCCAGTTTAGGGGACTTTTCGTTGGGAGCACAAGGGTCGCCACCGACGCCCGAATCGGCTCCCGGTCTGCCGCTTTCCAACCACTTTCCAACGAAAAGTCGGCGTCAACACCCACAGAATTGTTGCATACGCCACCATATTATTTACCATGTAACCTCGTTTCCTTCCTCCGCGCGCACCTGTTGGCCGACACCCCGTCCACTTCCGCCCGATCTGCCAGAACCGCGCACAAGGACCTGGTTTACGCAACACTGAGGCGCACACAACGGCGGAATCACGCCCTTGTGCGCGGCTGCATGTTGCGTAAACACCGCCGTTGTGTGCGGGAAGCGCTCCACCAGGGGCGCCCGAATAGAACCTGGGCGCCCACCTGGCAACGATCTCGCGGAACCGGTGACGCAACCCCGGATTCATGTGCCCGCCCGGAGGGCAACAGCCCTACGGCACTGACAACGCATTGGTCTGCTCAGAGAGACAGCGGGCCCTGCAGAACCGGCGGCGCCGCTTCAGGCCCTCCTGCCGCTGCCCCTGGTGGGGCTTGGAGGTTGGCCCTCGTTGGGCTGCGGGACCGGCGACACCGCCCTGGACCCACACCGGTCCGCGCGGAGGGGCAAGGGCCCTATGGAATGACGATCTCGGCCACGCGCGTGGCGGGCCCTGTGAGGAACACGGGCGCCCCTGTGAGCCCGGGCCCGTCCCAGTCGATGACTCCGTCGATATCGACGCGCACCCTGCCCCCGGGCACGTCGACGATCCACGAGGCGGGGGCGCCCGGCCCCCGGCGCAGCGCCGTCGCGACGGCCGCCGCGCAGCAGCCGGTGCCGCAGGCCATGGTTTCGCCCACGCCCCGCTCCAGGACGCGCATCCGCAGGTGCCCCACCTCATCGCCTTCGCGCGTGAGGTCGACGACGAGTTCCAGGTTGGTCCCTTCGCGGGGCTCCGGCTCGTAGGCGGGGCGCATCTGCGGGGCGACGCGCGCCGCATCCACCGCGGGCAGCTGCGCGCCCTCCAAAGCGGCCAGGGAGTCCACGGCCACCACCGTGTGGGGGTTGGGCATGTCCACCCAGATGCCGCCCAGAACGCCCGGGATGCCGGGGACGGAGACCTTGACGGTCTCGCGCGCCGGACTGGAGGCGGGCCCCATGTCCACCCTGTACTGGGCACCGTCTTCCGCAGCGCAGCCGTGTGCAGCACCGTCCGGAGCGCCGCCGTCCGCAGCGCAACCGTGTGCAGCACCGTCCGCAGCGCCACAACCCGCAGCACCGCCGTCCTCACCGTAGCCGCCCGAATCCCCACGTTCCCCAGGACCATCCTCCGCGCCGCCGCCCGCGGCACCGTTCGCAACGCCGCAGCCCTCAGCGCACTCGCCCCCAGCACCGCCCCCGGCCTCGGCGACGAGCGCCACCGTCCGCGTGCCGCCGCGCGTGAAGACGTCCAAGGACTCGCCGGGCGCCAGGCGGACCAGGCCCTCGCGGCGCAGGTGGTCGACGAACACGCGCACGCCGTTGCCGCACATCTCTGCCTTCGACCCGTCGGCGTTGCGGTAGTCCATGAACCAGGCGCCGCCGGAGCGCACGCACCGGATGAAGCCGTCGCCGCCGATGCCGAAGGCCTGGGAGCACAGCGCCCGGACCTCCTCGGCACTGGGGTCGTGGGAGTCGTCGGCGTCGGTGGCGACCACGAAGGAGTTCCCGCACCCGTGGGCCTTGGCCAGGCGGGCGCGGCGCGGCAGGGGGAAGTCACGCATGGTGCAACGCTACCCCACCGGCGGCCCGCGCCTCGGCGATGTCGAGGACGTGGGACGCCACGTCCTCCGCGTCCCCCGCAGCGTCCAGCCACACGACGCGCGGATCGGGTCGCAACCACTTGACCTGGCGGCGGGCCAACTGCCGGGTGGCCAGGGCGACCGAGTCGATGGCCTCGTCGACCCCCATGAGCCCGTCGATGACGGCCAGCGCCTGCGCGTACCCGGTGGCCCGGGAGGCGGTCCTCGCCCCGCGCAGCCCCGCCCCCTCGAGGGCGCGCACCTCCTCGACCAGGCCCGCGTCGAACATGGCGCGCGTGCGGGCCGCGATGCGCCGGTCCAGCTCCTCCCAGTCGCGGCGCAGCGCCACCATGACGGCAGGGCGGTGGAACTCGTGGCGCGGCATGTGCGCGGAGTAGGGGCGCCCGGTCACCTCGATGACCTCCAGGGCACGGATGATGCGGCGCGCGTTGCGGGGGTCGATGCGCCTCGCCGAGTCGGGGTCGAGGCGGGCGAGCCGCTCGTGGAGCCCGCGCGCGCCCAGGGGCCCCTCCGCCTCGGCCTCCAGGCGGGCCCGCACCCGCGGGTCCGTGCCCGGGAAGTCGATGACGTCCAGCAGGGCGCGCTGGTAGAGCCCCGACCCGCCCGCGACGACCGCCACTCCCCCGCGCGCGTGGATCCCCTCCACGTCGGCGCGGGCGTGGCGCTGGTAGGCGGCCACGGACGCCTCGTCGCGCACGTCGAGCACGTCGATCTGGTGGTGGGCGATGCCGCGGCGCTCCTCCACGGGAGTCTTCGCGGTGCCGATGTCCATGCCCCGGTAGAGCTGCAGCGCGTCAGCGGAGACCAGTTCCCCCGCCCCCCGGGCTCCGAGGCGCGCGGGGGCGCGCTGCGCGACGGAGAGCGCCACGTCGGACTTGCCCGAGGCGGTGGGGCCGACGACGGCGATGACGAGGTCGCTGGGGCGCGGATCGGGCTGGTCCATACCTCCAGTGTATGGGCACGTGCTACCGCCGGGCGCCCGCGTGCCGATAGGCTGGGCGCATGAGTACACAAGACACTCCCCCCGTCACGCTGCCGCGCGTGTGCGACGCCGTGGCCGCGACGGGCCTCATCCCCTTCGTCGCGGAGCAGCAGGTCGCCGTGATCCTGCCCTCCCGCACCGTGCGGATCGCCGTCCCCCAGGACAACCCCGGCCAGGGCGTCGCCGACTACCCCCGCTCTTTCGACGCGGCGCACGCCGACCAAGTGGCGGAGGCGGTGCGCAACCTCAACGCCTCGACTTACCTGCCCAAAGTGGTGAGCACCCCGACGGAGCAGGGGACGATCACTGTGCACATGCAGCACACATTCAACTGGGTGGCCGGAGCGTCCGACGCGCAGCTCAACGCCGAGGTCTCCCAGTTCCTCATGGCGACCATCGCGATGATGAACCAACTCGACATAGCGTTCCCCGACCAGTGGGCCAAGGAGGCCGATCATGCCTGAGTGGAAGTCCGTCGCCCTCGACGGCGACGAGTCGGCCGACTCCCCCGGGGCTGGCGGGCAGGACGGCCCGGACGCGGGCGGCCCGTCTCCCGACGAGTTCGCGCTCAAGTGGGGCACCGAGGTCCAGCCCGTGACCATCGAGCGCATCGCCGCCGTCCTGGAGGGCGACGGCCTGCCGGTCGCCATTTCCGAGTTCGCCGCAGCAACGCAGGTGGAGGAGGGGAACTTCCAGATCCACCGCGAGCCCGCGGACTGCCCGTGGGCCCAGGTCGAGCTGCGCCTCCTGGTGCAGGGGGCGGAGCTGGCCGACCTCGACAGCATCGCCAACGACTGGAACGCCGCCCACCTGCAGCCCACGGTGTTCCCGGTCCCTGAGGCGGGGCAGCCGCTGCTGGTCGCGGCCAGCCGTTTCTTCGTCGGCGAGGGCATGTCGGACCGTCAGATCCACGCGATGATCCGCCGCGGAGTCGTCGTCGGCCTGTCGTTGGCGCGCGAACTCGCCCAAGCCGGAGGGGACGGGACTGGCGATCCCTCCGATGAGGGGTCCGAGTCCGTTCCCGCTTCCGACCAGGAAGGGGCCGGGTCCGAGGCGGACCCGGCTGCCTTTGGGGACGGCGCGGAGCCCGCACCGGTTCCGACTGCCGACGAGGAGGGGGCCGCGTCGACTGCGCCAGCCCCCGAGGACGGGGCGTAGAGGCGGACTGCTCCCGGTTGTTCCGCCTGCGTCGCACGGGGAACGGCTGTGCCGCGTCGCCGCGCTCCAAGCCGCGGATCGCTGTTAAGGGGGCTCTGTGCGATCCGTGCTCCCGGGAGCAGTCCCGCATGCCGACCACCACGTCTCCGTGATGACCGCCATAGGACAACGCTACAACATTGCGGCTCCAGTCACAGCGCTTTCGTGTTCCCGTGGGATGCGCCTACAAGGGGCGCGGGCGCGGAGCCGCCGTTCCCCGCGGGCCCGCCCCCTTCGCTCCTTCTAGATGTCGCACACAAGGGACGGAATTTAGGGAACACAGCGCCGCACACAGGGGCTTGATTCCGCCCTTGTGTGCGGCGCGTGTTACGTAAATCGGGGTCCTTGTGTGCGTACCCCGGGGGGAGGGGGCGCACAACCCGGGGGAAGTCGGCCTGGGGCCCGGCCCTGGCGCTGAGGCACGCCTTATGCTGGCGCCCGGCGGCGCGGCCCGTCAGCCGGCGGCGCGGCCCGTCAGCCGCCGACGCGGACGGTGGGCATGCCGAGGGCGACCCCGGTTCCTGGCCCTGCCGCGTCCCGGCCCGCCTGCCAGGCGTCGCCGGCGCGGGTGCGGCGGACCTCGAAGAGCCCTCCCTCGAGGCCCGAGTCGGCGATCAGGTGGTGGGGGGCGCCGTGGGTGACGCTCGCCCGGACCATGTCGCCGGGGCGGGGCCTGTCGGCGCCGGACAGGGAGGCGGGCAGCCCGACGTGGACCAGCCTGTTGTCGCGGGCCCGCCCGGTGATGCGGCGGGTGGCGCCGTCCTTGCGCCCGTCGCCCTCCGAGACGAGCACCTCCACCCCGTTGCCCACCAGGGCGGCGTTGTCCTCGGCGCAGATGCGCTCCTGCAGCGCGACGAGGCGCTTGTACCGCTCGAGCGCCACGTCGGCGGGGACTTGGTCCTCGCGGTCCGCGGCGGGCGTTCCCGGCCTGGGCGAGTAGAGGAAAGTGAACGCCGAGGCGAAACGCGCCTCCTCGACGACCTGCAGGGTCTGGGCGAAGTCCTCCTCCGTCTCGCCGGGGAAGCCGACGATGATGTCCGTGGTGATCGCCGCTGCGGGGACCGCGGCGCGTACCCGCTCGAGGATCCCCATGAACCGCTCGCGCCTGTACGAGCGCCGCATCTGGCGCAGCACCCTGTCCGACCCCGACTGCAGGGGCATGTGCAGGCTCGGCATGACCGTGGGCGTCGTTGCCATGGCGTCGATCACATCGTCGGTGAAGGCCGCCGGATGCGGGGACGTGAAGCGCACCCGTTCGATGCCCTCGACCCCGCCCACAGCGCGCAGCAGGTCCGCGAAGGCCCGGCGCTCGCCGAAGCCCACGCCGTAGGAGTTGACGTTCTGGCCCAGCAGGGTCACCTCGATGGCCCCCTGCGAGGCGACCGCCTCGACCTCCGCCAGGATCTCGCCGGGGCGGCGGTCGCGCTCCTTGCCGCGCAGGCGGGGGACTATGCAGAAGGTGCACGTGTTGTTGCAGCCCACGGAGATGGACACCCACGCCGCGTACACGCTCTCCCTGCGTGTGGGCAGCGTCGAGGGGAACACTTTGAGGGACTCCTCGATCTCGACGGCCGCGGCCCTGTTGTGCTCGGCGCGGCGCAGCAGCGCGGGCAGCACGTCGATGTTGTGGGTGCCGAACACGGCGTCGACCCACGGCGCCCTTTCGACGATGCCCTCGCGCATCTGCTGGGCCAGGCACCCGCCGACCGCGATCTGCATCCCGGGGCGCTCGCGCTTGACCGCCGCCAGTTGGCCGAGGTTGCCGAAGAGCCGGGTCGCGGCGTTCTCCCGGACCGAGCACGTGTTGATGACGACCACGTCGGCGCCCATGTCCCCGGCGTCGGTGGCCCTGGCCGCCGCCTCGGGCACCTGGTCGACGGGCAGCAGTCCGGCCTGCTCCAGCAGGCCCGCCATGCGCTCGGAGTCGTGTTCGTTCATCTGGCAGCCCAGTGTGCGCACCGCGTAGGTGCGGGGAAGGGCGGGAGGATTGTGCGCGTTCATCGCCTGGAGTCTACCGGCATTGGCGCGCTCCGCTCCGCCGCCCCGCTCAGCGCCGCAGTGGCGCGGGCCCAGCGCGCCACAGCGGCGTCCGGGGAGGCGAATATGGGAACGCCCCCTTTGTCAAACGCCCCCCTTTGTCAAAGGAGCCCCCCGTCCAGTGCCTCGCGCAGCAGCGCCAGGGCGGCGTCCACGGCTCCCGCGCGCACGGCGCCCCGGTCGCCGGGTATGTGGACGAGGCGGTGCAGCGCGCCCCCGGGCGCCGCGCACGCGACGTGGACGGTTCCCGCCTCGTGCCCGTCGGCGCTGCCCGGGCCGGCGACGCCTGTCGTGGACAGGGCGATGTCGGCTCCGAAGAGTGCGCGCGCGCCGGACGCCATCTGCTTGGCGACCTCCGCGTCGACGGGGCCGGTGAGCTCCAGGCGCTCCCTGCTCACCGACAGGACGGAGGCCTTCGTTTCCGTGGCGTAGGTGCACACTCCCCCGCGCACGACCCTGGAGGCCCCGGGTATGTCGACCAGGCGCGCCACCAGGGCGCCCCCGGTGAGCGATTCGGCGGTGGCGATGCTCAATCCCCGGGCGGCGAGTTCCCCGACGAGGGCGGCGACCCCCTCGGTCCTCACGCGCCCCACCCCGCTTCCCCGTCCTGCCAGCGCTCTTCCTCCCCGTCCGCGCTGCCCAGGGCGTCCAGCGCCTCGCGCACGGCGCGGTCGGACACGTCCGGGCCGTAGCCCTTGCGCGCGAGCATGCCCGCCAGTCGGCGGTAGGCGGCCCGGCGGGGCACGCCGCGCACCGAAGGCGCCCTGCCCTCCACCAGCCGCCGCGCCCTGTCGTACTCGTCGTCCCCGCTGATGGTGGACATCGCCTCGTCGATCGAGTCCCCGTCCAGCCCTTTGCGCCGCAGTTCCGCGACCAGAGCGGGCCCGGTCCTGCCCCGCGCCGCGAAGCGCTCGCGCACCAGGGCCCGGGCGAACGCCCGGTCGTCCACGAGGCCCACCGCCTCCAGCCGGGACACGACCTCCTGGCCGACCCCGTCGTCGAAGCCCCGCGACGCGATGGCGTCGAGCAGTTCGCGCCGTGACCGCGCCCGCGTGTCGAGCTGGCGCAGGGCGACCTCGCGCGCCGCCTCGACGGCCCTGGGCCCCTCGAGGGCGGCATTGCGCTCGCGCATGAGGCGGGCCCGCTCGGCCGGCGAGGGGCGCCTTTCGCGCGCCTCCCCCTGCCCCGTGCGTTCCGGGGCACCGGGGGCCCCGTCCTGGTCCTGGTGTGGTGCCATGGCTCAGAAGCCCGCGTCCTCATCGGGATCGACGGACGGCGCTTGGGACGCTTCCTCGGGCGGGGCCTCGGCGATGCCCAGGGCGACGAGGATCTTCTGCTCGATCTCCCCCGCCAGCGCCGGGTTGTCGGCGAGGAACTGGCGGACATTCTCCTTGCCCTGGCCCAACTGGTCGTCGCCGTAGGTGAACCAGGATCCGGACTTGCGCACGATGCCGGTGTCGACGCCCATGTCGATGATCGAGCCCTCGCGGGAGATCCCCTTGCCGTAGACGATGTCGAACTCGGCCTGCTTGAAGGGGGGCGCCATCTTGTTCTTCACGACCTTGGCGCGGGTTCGGTTGCCCACGGGGGCGCCCGCCTCCTTCAGGGTCTCGATGCGGCGCACGTCGATGCGCACCGAGGCGTAGAACTTCAGCGCCTTGCCGCCCGTGGTCGTCTCCGGGGAGCCGAAGAACACGCCGATCTTCTCGCGGAGCTGGTTGATGAAGATCGCGGTCGTCCCCGTCGCGGACAGGGCGCCGGTGATTTTGCGCAGGGCCTGGCTCATGAGGCGCGCCTGCAGGCCCACGTGGGAGTCGCCCATCTCGCCCTCGATCTCGGCCTTGGGCACCAGCGCGGCGACGGAGTCGATGACGATGATGTCGATGCCGCCCGAGCGGATCAGCATGTCGGCGATCTCCAGGGCCTGCTCGCCGGTGTCGGGCTGGGAGACCAGCAGCGAATCGGTGTCCACCCCCAGGGCCCGGGCGTAGACCGGGTCGAGGGCGTGCTCAGCGTCAATGAAGGCCGCGTTCCCGCCCGCCTTCTGCGCGTTCGCCACGGCGTGCAGGGCGACCGTGGTCTTGCCCGAGGACTCGGGCCCGTAGATCTCGATGACTCTGCCCCGCGGCAGGCCGCCGATGCCCAGGGCGACGTCGAGGGCCAGGGAGCCCGTGGGGATCACCTGGACGGGCGGGCGGGAGTCGTCGCCCAGGCGCATGACCGACCCCTTCCCGAACTGCTTGTCGATCTGGGACAGCGCGACCTGGAGGGCCTTGTTGCGGTCGTTCTCCACCGTGCGCGATGCCGTGCTCTTGCGGGCAGCCATGGGCGTTCCTTTCTTCGTGGGCCTCTCCGACCCGTTGTCCATCCAGCCGATGACGCCTCCCCTCTCCGGGGTGGCGTAATGACGATACGCGCGGCCATACGCGTCTGCGGAACGCCCGCGGACCGCCTGTGGACGCGGCGCGGGCTCCGGAGCCACCGGTGGATAGACTATATGGAACACATGTTCGATCGCGCGGCGACACGCCGCACCTACCGGCCAGCGCCCCCGCGTCGTCGGACGGGATCGGTGCGGTGGATCCAGCGCGCGTCCTCGCGGCCGGTCTCCCGGGTGAGGGCCTCCCACACGCTGTCGGGGTCGGCGCCCGCGCCGAGCGCCTCGGCCGCCGTGGCGCCGAGTTCCGCCAGGTGGAGATCCGTGACATAGGAGCGGCCGAGCGCCGACCCGAAGGTGGCCTCGACCGCTTCGTAGAACTCCGAGTGCTTCACGTTCAGGAGATCAACGCGACTGGCATGATGTCGTCGGGAACCGCATCGGGCACGACTGCGCCATCGACGACCGCCATCCGGTCGGAGACCTCGTGCAGCACGAACCACAGGGGCACCCCCAGAGCGTGGGAAATGGCGTCGAGCAGCTCGGAGGAGGCCTCCTTCTGGCCGCGCTCCACCTCGGACAGGTACCCCAGCGACACCTGGGCCTCCGAGGAGACCTCGCGCAGGGTCCGGCCCTGGCGCTGGCGGATGTCGCGCAGGACGTCTCCGAGTTCCGTGCGCAGCAGTGCGGTTTCGCGCGGTTTCTTTTCCATACCTTTACTGTAGCGGCTCATTGGAACCGATCGCATGTCCGTACCGCGCATCGGACCGCTGTGACGGCGGTCCGGATGGCTTCTGCTAATGCTCATATTGGTGCAACGCCCCCGATCGCGCGCGCATTCCGCGCCCCGGCGCCCCTCGTCTGTAAGTTGCGCCACCTGGGCTCAATTCTGGGACGCTGCCCCGCGCGCGGCGCCCTGCCCGGAATGGTCGTCCTCGTCCTGCTCGGACGGGCCGCCGTCCTCATCGGAGGCGCCCTCCTCTTCGCCGGGCGCTTGGTCGGCGCCGTCGGCCTGGGCGTCCAGCTCCTTGCTGATCCGCATGCCGTCGACGATGTACATGATGCCCGAGTAGACCGTGACGGCCAGAGCCGCCCCGGTGAGCACCAGGCCGAGGCTGACCAGCGCCTCCGCCAACCAGGTGTACGCGGGGTCGAGCGCCGGCAGGTAGTCCCACGGGATCAGCAACGTGCCCAGCGCCAGGATCTGCAGCAGCGTCTTGACCTTGCCCGCGTAGGCCGCGGCGACCACGACGCCCCGGCGCAGGAACGCCGCGCGCAGCCACGTGATGCCGAGCTCGCGCACGGCGATGATGATCGTCACCCACCACGGCAGCACGGCCTGCCACGACAGCAGGGCGAACGCCGACAGGGTGAGGGCCTTGTCGGCGATGGGATCGACGATGCGGCCGAAGTCCGTGATGAGCCCACGGCTGCGCGCCAAGTGGCCGTCGAACTTGTCAGTGATGGCCGCGATGGCGAAGACCACGAAGGCGAGCAGCCGCTCCAGGTACGACGGCCTCAGGGCCAGGTAGATGAAAACGGGCACCAGGACGATCCTCGTCACCGTGAGCGCGTTCGCCACGTTCAGATTCGAGACCCGCCGGGTCTGCACCCGCGATACGTTGTCGTTCACGTCGCCTCTTTCCACTGTGCTCAGCGTCCTGTGAGCTGCCAAGCGTCCTCGTCCCCGGCCGGTTCCTCATCGACCCAATCGGGCGCCGAACCGCCGAAGCTGGTTCCAGCGTAGGGGTCCGTGCCCCTCTTGGGCGAATCGGCCGCGCCGCCCGCCGGCCCCCCACTGCCGCCGTTCCCAGCGCCACCAGGCGTTTCATCCGCGCGGCGCCCTCCCTGCGCCCCGGACTCGGCGACGGCCCCCGGAGCGGGCCCCGCGGCTGCGGGAGCGGGGGCGCTGGCCCCCTGCGCGGGCACGGGCGCGCTGGAGCCCGCAGCGGGTCCGGATCCGGCAGGGGCTGCCGGGGCGGCCGCCCCTGCCCCGTCCAGCGAGGCCTGCTCGCCGCGCAGCATCGCCAGGACCTCGGGGAGCCTTTCGGGCGGGACCAGCACCTGGCGCGCCTTCGACCCCTCCGACGGGCCGACGATATCGCGGGACTCCAGCAGGTCCATGAGCCTTCCCGCCCTGGCGAAGCCGACGCGGAGCTTGCGCTGGAGCATGGAGGTCGACCCCAATTGCGTGGAGACCACCAGCTCCGCGGCCTGCAGCAGGTCGTCCAAGTCGTCGCCGATGTCCTCCGCGACCTTCGCGGCGGTCTGCTCGGGGACCACGTCGTCGCGGTAGTGGGCCTCCATCTGGCCCTTCACGTGGGAAACGATCTGGTGGATCTCCGACTCCGACACCCACGCGCCCTGCACGCGCATGGGCTTCGAGGCGCCCGCGGGCAGGTAGAGGGCGTCGCCCTGGCCGATGAGCTTCTCCGCGCCGGGCTGGTCCAGGATCGTGCGCGAGTCGGTGAGCGAGGAGGTGGCGAATGCGAGCCGCGAGGGAATGTTCGCCTTGATGAGGCCCGTGACCACGTCGACGGAGGGGCGCTGCGTGGCCAGGACCAGGTGGATGCCGGCGGCGCGCGCCAACTGGGTGATGCGCTGGATGGAAGCCTCGACGTCACGGGGGGCCACCATCATGAGGTCGGCGAGCTCGTCGACGACGACCAGCAGGTACGGGTAGGGGTGCAGGACCCGCTCCAACCCGGGTTTGGCCTGGACCTGCCCCAGGGACACCGCCTTGTTGAAGTCGTCGATGTGCTTGAAGCCGTAGTCCGACAAATCGTTGTAGCGGGCGTCCATCTCCTTGACGACCCATTCGAGCGCCTCTGCGGCCTTCTTCGGGTCGGTGATGATCGGCGAGATCAGGTGGGGGATCCCCTCGTAGATGGTGAGCTCGACGCGCTTGGGGTCGACGAGGATCATCCGCACCTGCTGCGGCGTGGCGCGCATCATGATGGAGGTGATCATCGAGTTCACGAACGAGGACTTGCCCGAACCGGTCTGCCCGGCGACCAGCAGGTGCGGCGTCTTGGCCAGGTTCGTCACCACGTAGCCGCCCTCGACGTCCTTGCCCACGCCGACCACCAGGGGGTGTTGGTTGCGCCTGGCGGCGCCCGAGCGCAGCACGTCCCCCAGGGCGACGTTCTCCCTGTCGGAGTTGGGGATCTCGATCCCGATGGCCGACTTGCCGGGGATCGGCGCCAGGATGCGCACGTCGGCGGAGGCGACGGCGTAGGCGATGTTCTTCGAGAGGTTGGTGAGCTTGTCGACCTTCACGCCCGCGCCCAGGACCACCTCGTAGCGCGTCACCGTCGGACCGCGCGAGAAGCCGGTGACCCGGGCGTCGATGTTGAAGTCGGCGAACACCTGCGCGAGCGCGCGCACGACCTGGTCGTTGACGGCCGAGCGCGTCTTGTGGGGCGGGCCGGACACCAGCAGGTCGTCCCCGGGCAGGGTGTAGGCGATGGACTCGTCGAGGTCGGCCTGGAACCCTCCTGCGGGCGCCTCGGTCATGGGCGGGGCCCCGAGCCCGGGGTCGGGGACCGTGTCGGGCTCGGGCACGTGGGCGGGAACGGTGTCGGGCTCGGGCACGTGGGCGGGGACCGTGTCGGGCCCGGGGGCCGCAACGGTGGGCCGCACCTGGGTGAGGATCTCGGTGGGCGCCCCCTGGGGGGTCGTCCTGGGGCGCACGGCTGGCGCGCCGTCCTCGCCCAGGACTGTGGTCGCCCCGTCGACCCCCGTCGCCGCCCCGCCGTCGCCCGCCGCCCGGGCGGGGCTGACCTCGTGGGGCATGCGGAAGGACTCGTCGCCGTCGTAGCGATCCAGGAGCGGCTCGTCGCCGGGACGGCCCCCACGCCCGCCCTCCTGCGGGTCGGCCGCGGATCCCGCCGCCGCGCCCTGGGAGCCGTCACCCGGGGCTCCGGGAGCGGGGTCCGCCCCGTGCTTGCGGGCCAGCGCGGCGCGCGCCTCCCGCAGGCGCGCGGGCACCTCGGCGACCCGGGTGCGCGTGGCCAGCAGGACCGAGTAGAGGAGCAGGAGGACCAGGATCGCGGCGGCGCCCCACACGGACAGCAGCAGCGACAGGGGGCGCGCGATGAACCACCCGGTGATGCCGCCCGCCTGCTCCACGGCCGCGAAGGGATCGATGGAGGGATTGCCGCGCGAGACATGCACCAGGCCCGTCAGGGAGAAGGCCACGCCCACTCCCCCGGCGACGTGGTGGGGGACGGCGGACTTGCCCGAGCGGGCGCGCACGAGCTCCACGGAGAAGGCCACGAGGACCAGGGGGAGCACCACGGAGAAGATGCCGACCAGCCCGGCGGCGCTGTGGTGGATGAAGTCGCCGGCCTCGCCGGAGATCTGGAACCACTCGCGCAGGGCGACGACGATCGCGATGGCGACCAGCACGAAGGCGAGGGCGTCGCGCTTGAGCTGGGCGTCCGTCGCCCTCCACGCGGCGGCGCACCGCACGGCCCCGCGCCCGATCGCCGAGAACACGCGGGCTAGCAGGCCCGGCGCGGTGCTGGCCGACGAGGCGGGGGCCGGCTGCGCGCCCTTCGGGGAACGGGGCCTGGCGGGCTTCTTCTTGGGGGACGCGGAACGGTTCGACTGGTTGGCCATGATGCTCTGACGCTACTCTCACACGACGGGAAAACCTTGTAGGCGCGCCGAAAACCCGGTTCCTTCCAGCGCGCGCGGCCCTCAGGGGCGCAACGGGACGACGGTCGAGACGACGCCGCTCTCCAGCACCGCCTCGACCTGCTGGAGTGTGGGGACGGGCAGCGCGGACGGATGGGAGAGGGTGATCGCCGCCCCGGCGTTCGCCATGAGGCAGGCGTCAGCGAGCTCGTAGCCCATCAGGAGCCCCGCGCACATCTCCGCGATGTGGGTGTCCCCCACGCCGGCGGTGTCAGCCGTCGTCGTCTGGAAGGCGGGGATGTGGACGAAGGGGGCGTCACGGGCCTCCTGGAGTTCGCACCCCATGGACCCGAGGCGGCGCACCGTGGCGGCTCCGGGCCGCATGAGGTCCCGGATGGTCGTCCCTCCGCGGTAGCCGGCCAGGATCGATGTCAGGGTCGTCGCCTCGCGCACGTTCATGGTGACGATGTCCGCCCGGCCCAGCAGGTTCCGCCACGCCTCGACGGGGACCTGCTCGACCGCCGGGGAGATCGACACGACCAGGGTCACCGACTCGGGCAGCTCCGAGCCCCATTCGGAGAGCACCTTCGCCGAGTGCGGGTTCGTGAGGTCGGAGGCGGCGACGTGGATCGTGTCCCCGGGCTGGAGGATGATCCGGTCGAGGACCGCGCGGGAGGGCTCGGACTCGACGCCCGCGGTCACCACCGAGGTCATCGATCCGTCCTCGACGATCAACTGGATGACCACGCCGATGTCCCCGACCAGTTCCGGCGTGAGGACGGAGACGCCCGCCTCGACCAGCTGCTGGCGGACCGTGAACGAGTTGGGGCCCGTCCCCAGGGGGGAGGCCATCGCGGCGGGGACGCCCATCGCCGCCGCCGCGCTCAGCGTCGTGAAGCCGCCGCCCGGGCGCGAGCTCGCGGCGTCGGCGTGGACGGAACCGCCCCTGCCGGGCATGTACGCGATGTGCATCGGCAGCACAAGAGCCACGGAATGAGTCGAGATGAAACGTCCAGCCACTCATGCCCCCTCGTATTGGAATCCGTCCGGCGACCCGCCCCGCGCCGGTGCGCGGGGGCGCCGCTACTGCTCGGTCACCACTGGGACGATCATAGGCCGCCTGCGCAGGCGCCGCGCGACCCAGCGGCCGATCACGCGCCGCATGGCCTGCTGCAGGACGTAGGGGTCCTGCCCGCCCGGGGCGGCTGCGTCCTTGAGCGCCGAGGCGACGTCGGGCAGGATCTCGTCGAACACGGAGTCGTCCTCGGCCATCCCGATGGCGCGGATGGTCGGCCCGGCCAGGACCGTTCCCGAATCGTGCTCGACGACAGCGAAGATCGAGATGAAGCCCTCCGCGCCCAGGGTGCGCCGGGTCTCGAGCTCGTCCTCGGAGATCTCGCCGATGGAGCGCCCGTCCACGTAGACGTACTCGCAGGGCACCACGCCGGACACGCGGGCGGTGCCGTCCTTGACGTCGACGGTGACCCCGTCCTCCGCCAGGACCACGGACTCGGGGCTGATGCCCGTCTTGACCGCGAGCTGCCCGTTGCCCACCAGGTGGCGCACCTCGCCGTGGATCGGCATGACGTTCTTGGGCTGGATGATGTTGTAGCAGTAGATGAGCTCGCCCGCGCTGGCGTGTCCGGAGACGTGGACCTTCGCGTTCTCCTTCGACACGACCCGGGCGCCCAGGCGCGTGAGGTCGTTGATGACCCGGTACACGGAGTTCTCGTTCCCGGGGATCAGCGAGGACGCCAGGACCACCATGTCCCCCGCTCCGATTGTGACCGTCTTGTGGGAGCCGACCGACATGCGCGACAGGGCCGCCATGGGCTCGCCCTGGGAACCGGTCGCCATGTACACGCGTTGGGAGGGGGGCAGCTGGTCGATCTCCTTGAGGTCGACGACCACGCCCTCGGGGATGGCCAGGTGGCCCTTCTCCTCCGCGATGCGCATATTGCGCTCCATGGACCGGCCCACCAGCGCCACGCGGCGCCCGTGGTGGTGGGCGGCGTTGATGACCTGCTGGACGCGGTGGACGTGGGAGGCGAAGGACGCGACGACGATCTGCCCGGTGGCCTCGCCGAACACCTGGTCCAAGACGGGGCCGATCTCGCGCTCGGGCGTGATGAAACCGGGGACCAGGGCGTTCGTGGAGTCCACCATGAACAGGTCCACGCCCTCCTCGCCCATCCGCGCGAAGGCGCGCAGGTCCGTCAGGCGGCGGTCCAAGGGCAGCTGGTCCATCTTGAAGTCGCCGGTGATGAGGATCTTCGCGGCGCTGGTGCGCACGAACACTGCGAGGGCGTCGGGGATGGAGTGGGTGACGGAGACGAACTCCAGGTCGAAGGGGCCCACTGCCAGACGGTCGCCTTCCGCGACGACGTTCAGGCCGGGGTCGCTCAGACGGTGCTCGCGCAGCTTGGGGGCCACGAACGCCAGGGTCAGGTCGGAGCCGTAGATCGGGATGTCGCCCCGCAGCTTGAGCAGGTACGGCACAGCACCGATGTGGTCCTCGTGGCCGTGGGTGAGGACCAGGCCGACGACGTCGTCCATCCGCTCCTCGATCCACGAGAAGTCGGGCAGGATCAGGTCCACGCCGGGCTGGGTCTCCTCCGGGAAGAGGACACCGCAGTCGACGACCAGGAGTTTGCCTTCGAACTCGAGGACGTTCATGTTGCGCCCCACCTCGCCGAGGCCGCCCAGCGGGATGACGCGCAGCGCCCCCTTCTCCAGGGGCGCGGGTTCGCTGAGGTTCTCGTACAGGGGATTCATACGTTCAAGTCTGCCATGCCTGGGGGCGCCTTTATCGCGCGGGGACTCGTTCACCGGGGTCGAAACCCTCACATTCGTGTCTAGAGCGCGCCCTGGGCGACCAGTGCCGCCCGAAGGGCCTCGACCTCGGAGTCGGAGACGCCGACCAGCGGGAGGCGCACAGCGGGCGCGTCGATGACGCCCTGGAGCCACAGCGCGTACTTCGCCATGACGGCCCCCTGGCCGCTGCCCATGATCGCGCGCACGAGGGGGCGCAGCCGGTAGGACAGCTCGCGCGCCTCCCACACCTGGTCGGAGTCGAGCAGCTCGATCATGCGGCGGTACTGCGCGGCCGCCACGTGGGAGACCACGGACACGAACCCGGATGCGCCCCCGGTCATCCACGCGAAGTTGAGGGCGTCGTCGCCCGAGTAGTACTCCAGGCCGGTGCGGTGCATGCGGTCCACGCCCGTCTCAACGTCCCCGGTGGCGTCTTTGACGCCCTTGATCCGCGGGTGGGAGGCCAGGGCGTCCAGGGTACCGTCGGAGAAGGCGATTCCGGTGCGGCCGGGGATGTCGTAGAGCATGACCGGCAGATCGGTGGCGTTGGCGACTTCCAGGACATGGGCTCGCAGCCCCTCCTGGGAGGGCCTGTTGTAGTAGGGGGAGACGACCAGCAGCCCATCGGCCCCGTGCTCCTGGGCGCCCTCGGCGATGCGCACCGCGTGGGCGGTGTCGTTGGAGCAGGCCCCGCACAGGATGAAAGCGCGGTCGCCCACCGCCTCGCGCACCGCGTCGGTGAGGTCGTTCTTCTCGGGCTGGTGGGTCGTGGGGGACTCCCCGGTGGTGCCGGAGAGCAGTATGGTGTCGCAGCCGTCGTCGACCAGCGCCCTGGCCAAACGCGCAGCGGATTCGCAGTCGAGGGAGCCGTCCGCCTTCATGGGGGTCACCATCGCGGTGGCGAGCGAGCCGAAGAGCCTTGGGGGAATCATCGTCATACCCTTGACCATACCTTTACCCGGGGGCGCGCGTCTGGGACTTCCGCGCCTCGGAACGCCCGCAGGGTCCCAGGGCGGCGGACGAAACCGAGGCGGGGGCCGGGTCTCATGGTCGGGGGCCGACGGGGCCGGAAGGTCCTGCCATGCCCTGCGGACGGACGGCGCAAGCGCCGGGGCCGGGTCTCATGGTCGGGGGCCGACGGGGCCGGAAGGTCCTGCCATGCCCTGCAGACGGGCCAGGTGGTCCCGCCGCGCTCAGTGAACGAGGCGGGCGCCGAGCCGGGCGGACCTCGTCGAGTCACATCTTGGAAGCGGCCCGTTTCATGACGACGCACGGGCACTTCTGCAAGCGATATCACATTTTACAGGAGCACCGCCGCCTTGCGAGCGCCATAACACTCGCAGAGCGTGGTGTCGCTGCGTAGTCGCGGTACCACTGTGAGAACCGGGCCAACTGCACGCCCCCCGGCGCGCTCCCTTCATACGAGGCCCCCTTCAACGCCTCCCGGTCAGGCTGGCGACGCGGGCGGCCCGGCACGCTCTTTCATACGAGGACCCCGTCAGCGCCGCCACGGGCATCCCTCCCGGGCCAAGTGGATGCATCGGGGGCAGGAAAGCCTCATCGGGGCAGGAAACCACCCATTGGGGCAGGCAATTTGCCTACCCCAATGCGCCGTTGCCTACCCCAATGCCGCATTGCCCACCCTGTTGCCTGCCCCAATGCGCCGCTGCCTACCCCGATGCGGGCACGCGCCCTACCCCAATGCGCCGTTGCCTACCCCAATGCCGCATTGCCCGCCCTGTTGCCTGCCCCGATGCCGCATTGCCCGCCCTGTTGCCTGCCCCGATGCCGCATTGCCCACCCCGGATGCCGGGTATGGGCACCCGGGCCTACTCTGCTCGCGCCCACCACAGGTGCTGCGTGTGCCCGTCGCCGATGGTGCGTCCTGCCCCGGCGGGTGCGAAACCCGTTGAGGAGAAGAAGCGCTGGCGGGCCTCGTCGCGGGCGTCGATCCACACCCGCATCGCCCCGCCGACGAGGTCGGCGACTGCGGCCAGCATGCGCGATCCGTGGCCCGAACGGCAGAAACGCGGTTCCACGACGAGCTCGTAGATCTGAGTGGGCACTGCCGCGGGGACCCCGCCCGTCTGAGCCGGCGCCGCGCCCGGCGGACCACCAGCAGCGCCCGCCTCGTCGTCCGGGCCGACCAGGGCGAATCCGACGACGCTGTTGCCGTGGAGGGCCACCACGAGCGCGGCGGAAGCGGGGCGAGGGGAGGACAGGGCGGCCTCCCACCCGGCCCGCAGCCGCTCCTCGCTCAGCCCCTGCGCCGCGAGCTCCTCCCCTGTGAGGAGGGCCCGCCACGCCCCCCACTGGAGGGCGGCGATGGCGCGCTCGTCCCCGGGCACGGCGGGGCGGACGGAAGTGTCGGGATGGGAGCGGGGCCCCCCGCTCCCCCGGCTCACAGGCCCATCACCGATTCGATGCCCACGGTGAGGCCGGGCCTGGAGGAGACCCTCCGCACCGCGAGCAGCACGCCGGGCATGAAGGAGACGCGGTCGAAGGAGTCGGTGCGGATCACCAGCTGCTCCCCGGGGTTGCCCAGCAGCACTTCCTCGGAGGCCGTCAGCCCGCGCAGGCGCACCGCGTGGACGGGAACGCCGTCGATCCTGGCCCCGCGCGCGCCGTGCGGGTCGGACTCGGTGGCGTCGGGCACGTCCCCGAGGCCGGCGGCCCCACGGGCTCGCGCGATGCCGCGGGCCGTCGCGATTGCGGTCCCCGAGGGGGCGTCCACCTTGTCCGGGTGGTGCATCTCCACGACCTCGGCGGACTCGAAGAAGGGCGCCGCGATCTGGGCGAAGCGCATCGTCAGGACGGCTCCGATCGCGAAGTTCGGGGCGATGAGGACCGAGCGCCCGGCATCCTCGGCGTGGGCGCGCACCCGCGCGTAGGCGTCGTCGTCCCAGCCGGTGGTGCCCACCACGGCGTCCACGCCCGCGTCCAGCAGCGCGTGGACATTGGCCTCCGACGAGGCGGGGGACGTGAACTCGACGGCCACCTCAGCCCCTCCCAGGGACTCGCGCGAGATGGCGTCGCCCGCGTGGAGGCGCGCCACGACCTCCATGTCCGCGCAGGCCCCGACGGCCTCGACCACCGCGGTCCCCATGCGCCCGGAGGCTCCGATCACAGCAACGCGTTTCATAATGTTCTCCTTCTAGTGGGTGTGGGTGGTGGCGGGTTCCCACTGGCGCGGGAGCACGACGGCCCGCGCCCTCAGGCGCGCCGCCAAGCGGGAGGCCAGGGAGCGCACCTGCTGGGCGTCCACGGATTCTATGTCGCGCAGCGTCTCCTCGACGACGCGGTAGCGCCCCATGATCTCCGAGCGCCCCAGGCGCATCATCCGGGACCAGTTGTCCTCCAGGCCCAGTACCAGTCCCCCTCGGACCTGCCCGCGCACGCGGGCCATCTCCTCGTCGGAGGGGCCCTGGGTGGCGAGGTCCTCCAGTTGGGCGCGCATGATGGCCTCCACTTCGGGGACCGAGCCGGGGCTGGTGCCCGCGTACATGCCGAAGGAGCCCGTGTCGGAGTAGGGGGAGGCGAAGGCGTAGGTCGTGTAGGCAAGGCCCCGTTTCTCGCGGATCTCCTGGAAGAGGCGCGAGGACATCGACCCGCCCAGCACGGACAGCAGGACGTGCATGACGGGCGTCTCCTCGTCGGTGGCCCGCAGGCCCTCGCACCCCAGGACCACGTGCGCCTGGCCCACGTCCCGGCGGCGCTCGACGACGCCCTCCCCCGCGCTGCCCGCCCCCTCGGGGGCGGCGGTGGGGCGCCTGGGGCGCGGGGGGCGGGGCGCGGTCGACCACTGCGAGGCGGACAGTGCCCCGTCGACGCGCTCCACGAGCTCGTCGTGGTCGACGTTGCCGGACGCCACGACGATCAACGAGGGGCACCCGTAGTTCGACTGGTAGTGCTCCCACACGTCGTCGCGCCCGACCGCGCGGATGGCGTCGGCGGTCCCGCCGACCGGCCTGCCGATGGGCGTGTCGCCGTGGACCGCCAGTTGGAAGGCGTCGTGGACGACCTCCACGGGGTTGTCGTCCCCCATCGCCAGCTCGTCGAGGATGACGCCCCGCTCCGTGTCGAAGTCCGCGGGATCCAGAACGGAGCCCGTCACCATATCGACGAGGACGTCGATCGCCGTGCCCAGGTCGGCGTCGCGCACGCGCGCCCAGTACGCCGTGTGCTCGCGCCCGGTCTCGGCGTTGGACTCCCCGCCGACCGAGTCGAAGGCGACCGCGATGTCGAGCGCCGAGCGCCGGGCCGTCCCCTTGAAGAGCAGGTGCTCGAGGAAATGCGTGGACCCCGCGCGGGCGGGATCCTCGTCGCGCGAGCCGACGGGCACCCACAGGGACGCGCTCACCGACTGGGCGGCTGGGACCCGCTGCGTGAGGACCCTGACGCCGGTGCTCCCGATCGACCGGTGGATCCGGGTGTCGCCGTCGTCGAAGGACAGGGACGCGGCGTCCGGAGTGAGCGGAAGGGCGATGGGGGGCATGGGACTCCTAGTCGGTCGACGGCCTCGCCAGGAGGCCCAAGGGGAACGGGGTGTGGGGCGGACCGGCGTCCACCCCACACCCCTCAAAGCGTGGCGTTGCGCCCGCTCACTCGTCGGATGCGCCCTCCTCGCGGGTGGCCTCGGACTCGTCCTCGCGGCGGCGGCGGGTGCGAGTGCGGGGGCGGCGCTCGCGCCGCTCGGAGCGGTCGCGCCTCTCAGCGCGCTCGCGCCGCTCGGACTCGGCGGGGGCCTCCAGGTCGCCCGCCTCGCCGTCGATGACGGCGTGGAGGCTGAGCTTGCCGCGGTCGCCGATCTCGTTGATCTCGACCTCGACCTGCTGGCCGACCTGCAGGACGTCATCGACCGATTCGATGCGCTTGCCGCCGACGAGGCGGCGGACCTGCGAGATGTGCAGCAGGCCGTCCTTGCCGGGGGTCAGCGACACGAAGGCCCCGAAGGACGTGGTCTTGACGACGGTGCCGACGAAGCGCTCGCCGACCTCGGGCATCTGCGGGTTCGCGATCTGGTTGATCGTGGTGCGCGCGGCCTCCGCGGAGGCGCCGTCGGAGGAGGCGATGTACACGGTGCCGTCGTCCTCGATGGTGATGTCGGCGCCCGTGTCGTCCTGGATCTGGTTGATCATCTTGCCCTTGGGGCCGATGACCTCGCCGATCTTGTCCACGGGGACCTTCACGGTGATGATGCGCGGCGCGTTGGGGCTCATCTCGTCGGGGCCGTCGATGGCCTGGTTGATGAGGTCGAGGATCGCCAGGCGCGCGTCGCGGGCCTGGCCCAGGGCGGCGCGCAGCAGCTGGGAGTCGATGCCGTCCAGCTTGGTGTCCAGCTGCAGGGCGGTGATGAAGTCGCGGGTGCCGGCGACCTTGAAGTCCATGTCGCCGAATCCGTCCTCGGCGCCCAGGATGTCGGTGAGGGTGACGGCCTTGGGCTGGCCGTCGACCTCGCCGGTCATCAGGCCCATCGCGATGCCCGCGACCGGGGCGCGCAGGGGGACGCCCGCCTGCAGCAGGGACAGGGTGGAGGCGCACACCGAGCCCATCGACGAGGAGCCGTTGGATCCCATCGTCTCGGAGACCTGGCGGATGGCGTAGGGGAACTCCTCGCGCGTGGGCAGGACGGGGACGAGGGCGCGCTCGGCCAGGTCGCCGTGGCCGATCTCGCGGCGCTTGGGCGAGCCGACGCGGCCCACCTCGCCGGTGGAGAAGGGCGCGAAGTTGTACTGGTGCATGTAGCGCTTGGAGTTGACGGGCGACAGGTTGTCGATCTGCTGCTCCATGCGCAGCATCGCCAGGGTCGTCACGCCCAGGATCTGGGTCTCGCCGCGCTGGAAGAGCGCGGAGCCGTGCACGCGCGGCAGCACCTCGACCTCGGCGGACAGGGAGCGGATCTGGCGGGGGGTGCGCCCGTCCATGCGGATCTCGTCGCGCAGGGTGCGCGCGCGGATCGTGGCCTTCTCCAGGGAGCGGAACGCGGCCTTGAGGTTCTTCTCGCCCTCGGGGAAGCGATCGGCGAGCGCGGCCAGCATCTCCTCCTTGACGGCATCGACGGCGCCGTCGCGGGCGAGCTTGCCCTCGGTGAGCAGGGCCTCGGCCAGTTTGCCGCCCACGCACTCCTCGACGGCGGAGTACTCCTTGTCGGTGTAGTCCAGGAACAGCGGGAACTCGGCGGTCTCCTTCGAGGCCTTCGCGGCGACCTCGAGCTGGGCCCGGCACAGGGCCTTGATGAAGGGCTTGGCGGCCTCGAGGCCGTCGGCGACGACCTCCTCGGTGGGGGCGGTGGCCCCCGCCTGGATGAGCTCCCACTCGTTCTTGCCGCCGCCGGCCTCGACCATCATGATGGCGACGTCCTCGGAGCCGTCGTCCTTGGTGACGATGCGCCCGGCGACGACGATGTTGAAGACGGAGCGCTCCAGCTCGCTCCAGCGCGGGAAGGCGACCCACTGGCCGTCGACGAGGGCCAGGCGGGTGCCGCCGATGGGGCCTGTGAAGGGCAGGCCCGCGATCTGGGTGGACATGGAGGCGGCGTTGATGGCCAGGACGTCGTAGGCGTCGTCCGGGTCGATGGTGAGCACGGTCTCGACGACCTGGACCTCGTTGCGCAGGCCCTTGACGAAGCCGGGGCGCAGGGGGCGGTCGATGAGGCGGGCGGCCAGGATGGCCTCGGTGCCCGGGCGGCCCTCGCGGCGGAAGAAGGAGCCGGGGATGCGCCCGGCGGCGTAGGCCCGCTCCTCGACGTCGACCGTGAGGGGGAAGAAGTCGAACTGGTCCTTGGGGTTCTTGCCGACCGTCGTGGCCGACAGGACGGTGGTGGCGTCGTCGAGGTAGGCCAGCGCGGAGCCTGCGGCCTGCCGGGCGAGGCGGCCCGTCTCGAATCGGATGGTGCGCTTGCCGAAGCGGCCGTTGTCGATGACAGCTTCGGCTGCGACGATGTCAGAGCCTTCCATCATGGGGCGTTTCTCCTTGGTTCGTTGGTGTCGCGCTCCACTTCGGCCTTCGATCGAAGCCCACGGAGCCACCGGGGGTTCCGTGAGCCACTGTCGAAAACCGTCAGCTTGCGCGCGGGTTGGCGTGCGTCCTTCGATCGGGCGCGGGATCGCCGGGCACGGCCCGGCACGAGAAAGCGGCCCGACTCCTTGGGGAGCCGGGCCGGAGCGGGTCAGCGGCGCAGGCCGAGGCGCTCGATGAGCGAGCGGTAGCGCTCGATGTCGATGTCGGCCAAGTAGCCCAGCAGGCGACGGCGGCGCCCGACCAGCAGCAGCAGGCCGCGGCGGGAGTGGTGGTCGTGCTTGTGGGTCTTGAAGTGCTCGGTGAGGTCCTTGATCCGCTGGGTGAGCAGTGCGATCTGCACCTCGGGGGAGCCGGTGTCGCCCTCGTGGGTGGCGTACTCGGCGACGATCTGGTCCTTGACGTCCTTGCTCAGCGGCACAGGCTTCTCCTCAATTCGTTGCACGGGGCGGCGGGGCTATTTCCCGCGGCTGACGGTCCGCGGCCGATCGACGGCTCAATAAGAGTAGCACGTGTGACTATTGCGACCACGCGGCTGCGACGAAGGACACCATCGGGCGCACAGGAACATCAGCATTCTACTAGAGCGCCGTGACCGAGTCGGGATCAACGCGCCCGGCGGGGCCGATGCCCAGGACCGACGCCGTTTGCCGCAGGTCATCGTCCATTTGGGCGAGCAGCTCCTCCAGCGAGGAGAACGCGAGCATCGGGCGGATCCGCGACACGAAGGTGACGGCGATCCGCTCCCCGTAGAGGTTGAGATCACTTCTTCCGAGGACGTGCGCCTCGACCGTGCGTTCCGTCGCGCCGAATTGCGGGTTGGTCCCCACGGAGATGGCGGCGGGCAGGAACTCGGCGCTCAGCGTGCCCGGGACGTTGCGCACCAGCCAGCCCGCGTACACCCCGTCGCCCGGGACGACGCCCTCGATCCCACTGGCCAGGTTCGCGGTGGGGAAGCCCAGCGCCCGCCCCCGTTTGAAGCCGTGCTCCACGGTGCCGCGTATGCGGTGCAAGTGCCCCAGCACCCGCGCGGCTCCGGCGACATCGCCCTCGGCCAGCAGGGAGCGCACCCACGACGAGGACCACCGCCGCCCCTCGGGGGCCTCGATGTCCGTCACCATGACCACGTCGAAGCCGAGGCCGCGCCCCAGGTCCCGCAGGGTGTCGATGGTCCCGGCGTTCGCCCGCCCGAAACGGAAATCCTCGCCGACCACCACCTCGACGGCGCCCATGCGGTCGACGACGTACTCCTGGATGAACTCGTCGGGCTCCATGGAGTAGAGGTTCACGTCGTAGTGGGCCACGAGCACCGCGTCCAGTCCGGCGGCGGCCATCGCGTCGAGGCGGTCGCGCAGGGGCGAGATGAGCTGGACCCCGGCCTCGGGCTTGTGGACCTGCAGCGGGTGCGGGTCGAAGGTGATGGCGACGGCGTCGACGCCGCGCCTGCGGGCGCGCTCGACGCAGGTGGAGACGACTTTCTTGTGCCCGTTGTGCATGCCGTCGAAGTTCCCGATGGTCACGACTGAGCGCTGCGCGCCCGGGATCTCGGCGAGCGAGTGCCAGATTCTCATTGCGCTGCCCCTTCTTCCGCTGTTCCTTCTGCCCCCGGTCCCGCGAACACGGCCAGCGCCCTCAACCGGTCGCCGCTGCGCCCCACCAGGCCCACGACCCGCCCGTCGGGGGCGGTCGCGGCCAGCGGCCCCCCGCCGTCCGGGAGCGCTGCGCGCGCCGGCGCCTGCCCGTGCGCGAACGCCGCCGCCTCGCGCGCGTCGAGGCCGATCACCGGGAACATCGCCCGGGCCGCCTCGCCCAGGGGGATCAGGGGCACGGTGGGCCGCTCGGGGTCGCCGCAGGCCCCCGCCTCGAACTGCTCGAGTGTGAGCGCGTCCCCGATCCCGAACCGCCCCACCCGGGTGCGGCGCAGGCGCACCAGGTGCGCGCCGCAGCCCAGGGCGGTCCCCGCGTCGCGGGCCAGGGCCCTGATGTAGGTGCCCGAGGAGCACTCGACCACGACGTCCACGTCGACGACGGGCACGCCCCCTCCCCCGCCGTCGTGCGCGGGCAGGGCGGCGGGGCGCGGGGCCCCGACGACGTCGAGGCGCTCGACGCGGACCGGGCGCGCCTCCAGCTCGACTTCCTCGCCGGCGCGGACGCGGGCGTAGGCGCGCCGGCCGCCGACTTTGATCGCGGACACCGCCGAGGGCACCTGCATGATGTCCCCGCGCAGCCGTTCGAAGGCGGCGCCGAGGGCAGGGGCGTCCAGATGGGAGCACCCGGGGGCGCTGGTGGTCTCGCCCTCGGCGTCGTCGGTGCGGGTGGAGGCCCCGAAGCGGATCGTCGCCTCGTAGGACTTCGTGTCCCCGCTCACCCAGGTGAGCAGTTTCGTCGCCTTCCCGATGCCCACGACGAGGACGCCCGTGGCCATCGGGTCGAGGGTGCCCGCGTGGCCCGCCTTCCGGGTGCGGGCGGTGCGGCGCACGCGTGAGACGGCGTCGTGGCTGGTGATCCCCTGCGGCTTGTCGATGACGACGAGGCCGGGGCGGGGGTTGTCGGGTCTGCGGGCCATCGCCTCGCTCAGTCCTCCCGGCGGGGGTCTTCCCCGTCCTCGTCGTCGTGGCGGTAGGGGTCCGCCTCCCCGGCGTAGGAGGCGCCCTGGGCGCGCTCGGCGATCGTCGCGTCCTTCGCCTTGGCCGCCGCGAGGGCGTCCTCGAGGGCGGCGGCCGACTCGGGCAGCGCGTCGGGGATGAACTCCAGGGTGGGGGTCAGGCGCAGGCCGAGGACCTTCCCCACCTGGGAGCGGAAGAGGCCGCGCGCCGACTCGAAGGCGCGGGCGGCCCCCGCCCTGGCCGCGTCGTCGCCGTAAACGGTGTAGAACACCGACGCGTGCTGCAGGTCCCCGGTGACGCGGGCGTCCGTGATCGTCACGAACTCCAGCCGGGGGTCCTTGACACGCCGTCCGATCATGGACGCGACCGTCTGCTGGACGCGTTCTTGCACTTTGCGCACGCGCGCTTCGTCTGCCATGGGAACCTCCGCATCATTGGCGCGCGCCCGCGTGCGCGCCGACTCCTCGCCCAATGGTACGAGATGGAGGCCAGGAACGCGGGGGCGGGGGCCGTGACCGGCCCCCGCCCCTGCGCCCGCTGCCTCAGTCGCGGGCCTTCTCGCGCATCTCCCAGGTCTCGATGACATCGCCCTCGGCGATGTCCTTGTAACCCAGGGTGATACCGCACTCGTAGCCCTCGCGGACCTCGGTGACGTCGTCCTTCTCGCGCCGCAGGGACGCGATCTCCAGGTTGTCGGCCACCACGACGCCGTCGCGCACCAGGCGGGCCTTGGCGCCCCGCCGGATCGTGCCGGAGCGGACGATGGAACCGGCGATGTTGCCGAACTTGCCGGAGCGGAACACCTGGCGGATCTCGGCGCTTCCCAGCGCCACCTCCTCGTAGACCGGCTTGAGCATGCCCTTGAGGGCGGCCTCGATGTCGTCGATCGCCGAGTAGATGACGTTGTAGTACTTGATCTCGACGCCCTCGGCATCGGCCAGCTCGGCCACCCGCTCGGCGGGCCGGACGTTGAAGCCGATGATGACGGCGTTGTCGACCGTCGCCAGGTTGACGTCGTTCTGCGTGATCGCGCCGACGCCGCGGTGGATGATCCGCAGGGCGACCTCGTCGCCCACGTCGATGCGCAGCAGCGAGTCCTCCAGGGCCTCGACCGCGCCGGACACGTCGCCCTTGATGACCAGGTTGAGGGTGTCGACCTCGCCCTCGGCCAGGACCTTGTCGAAGTCCTCCAGGGACACGCGCTTGCGGCGCTTGGCCAGCAGCGCCTGGCGCTCGGCGGCCTCCCGCTTGTCGGCGATCTGGCGGGCAGTGCGGTCGTCGGGCGCCACCAGGAAGGAGTCGCCCGCCCGGGGCACGGAGGTCAGGCCGAGCACGGCGACCGGGGTGGACGGGCCAGCCTCGGACACGTCCTTGCCCGTGTCGTCGAACATCGCGCGCACGCGCCCGTGGGAGGAGCCGACCACCAGGGAGTCGCCGACGCGCAGGGTACCGCGCTGCACGAGCATGGTGGCGACCGCGCCGCGGCCCTTGTCCAGGTTCGCCTCGATGGCCACGCCGCGGGCGTCGGTCGTCGGGTTCGCCTCCAGGGTCAGGGCCGCGTCCGCCGTCAGCAGCACGGCCTCCAGCAGCTCGTGGATGCCCTTGCGCTGCTTGGCGGAGATGTCGACGAACATGACGTCGCCGCCGTACTCCTCGGCGACCAGGCCGTACTCGGTGAGCTGGGAGCGGATCTTGTCGGGATTCGCCCCGTCCTTGTCGATCTTGTTGACCGCCACGACGATCGGCACGTCGGCCGCCTGCGCGTGGTTGATGGCCTCGACCGTCTGCGGCATGACGCCGTCATCGGCCGCGACCACCAGGATCGCGATGTCGGTGACCTGCGCGCCGCGGGCGCGCATGGCGGTGAACGCCTCGTGGCCGGGGGTGTCGATGAAGGTGATGGGGCGCTTGCGGCCCTCGTGGTCGACCTTCACCTGGTAGGCCCCGATGTGCTGGGTGATGCCGCCGAACTCGGTGTCGACGACGTCGGTGTGGCGGATGGCGTCCAGCAGCTTCGTCTTGCCGTGGTCCACGTGTCCCATCACGGTGACGACCGGCGGGCGCGGGGCCATGTTCTCCAGGTCCTCGAGCTCCTCGGCCTCCAGGTCGATGTCGAAGGACTCCAGCAGCTCGCGGTCCTCGTCCTCCGGGGAGACGACCTTGACGTCGTAGCCGAGCTCGGCGCCCAGGGCCTCGAAGGTGTCCTGGTCCAGGGACTGCGTGGCAGTCGCCATCTCGCCGAGGGCGAAGAGGACGGTGACCAGGGCAGCTGGGTTGACGTTGATCTTCTCGGCCAGGTCCGCCAGCGAGGCGCCCTGCCGGATGCGGATCTGGGCGCCGCCGCCGCGCGGGATGGAAACGCCGCCGATGACGGGCGCGTTCTGCTGCTCGTACTCTTGGCGTTTCGCGCGCTTGGACTTGCGCCCGCGCTGGTTGCGCCCTCCCCCGCGTCCGAAGGCGCCCGGGGTCGCGCCGCGGCCGCCGCCGCGTCCTCCGCGGGGACCGCCGAAACCGGTGGAACCGCCCGACGGGCCGTTCCCGCCGCCTGCCGGGCGGGCCCCGCCCCTGCCGCGCCCGGGGCGCGAAGGGCGGTCGGAGTGCGAGGG
>ERZ772764.435-NODE-435-length-29253-cov-29.480958_pt1 | contig 29253 bp, 28 predicted proteins | sample MGYA00512163_ERZ772764 | MGnify/ENA primary metagenome ERZ772764 (study PRJEB29015, sample SAMEA2737903) | human oral metagenome | biome: human oral; feature: human-associated habitat; material: dental | place: China | collected 2094 ... | reverse complement strand
AATGCTGGAGAAAAAGTCTGGTATCATCATTAATATGTGCTCGATTGCTAGCTTTCTGGCTGGTGGCGGCGGTGTAGCCTATACAGCCTCTAAGCATGCTCTGGCTGGCCTGACCAAGCAGGTAGCCCTGGACTATGCGGATCAAAATATCCAAGTCTTTGGCCTAGCGCCAGGCGCTGTCAAGACAGCTATGACTGCTGCAGATTTTGAGCCAGGCGGGCTGGCAGACTGGGTTGCTGAGGAAACGCCGATCAAGCGCTGGCTGGATCCTCAGGAAGTAGCAGACATCAGCCTCTTTCTAGCCAGTGGTAAGGCAGCTGCTATGCAGGGCGAGATTATCAAAATCGACGGTGGCTGGAGTTTGAAGTAGGGATTTGCTGATTTTGAACTTCCTTCGGTGGCCAAATCTAAAAGAGGGAAGACGATTTTAAGAGCTTAGGATGGAGACTAGAGAAGTTAACCATTGTTTAATAGAAGCAAAATTTTTCTAACTTTTCTTGATAAAAATAAAAGAATTTCTAGCAGAATTGTCTGAATTGTGATACAATAAAGCGATCTGTGAAAGGAAATGATTGAATGAGTGAAAGTGATTTGAAAAATAATGAAAAAACAGAAAAGAATGGGATGGAACGTGGTTTACAAAATCGACATGTTCAGATTATAGCCATTGCTGGAACCATCGGCACGGGTCTTTTCTTGGGGGCGGGGCGTTCGATTAGCCTGACGGGACCATCCATTATCTTGATTTATATGCTGACGGGGCTTTTCATGTATCTGATGATGCGGGCGATTGGAGAAATGCTCTATTACGACCCTGACCAGCATACTTTTATCAACTTTATTACCAAATATTTGGGAACTGGCTGGGGGTATTTTTCCGGCTGGTCCTACTGGATTTCTCTGATTTTTATCGGAATGGCTGAGATTACGGCTGTTGCCCAGTATGTGCAGTACTGGTTTCCTGACTGGCCAGCTTGGCTGATTCAGCTCGTCTTTCTAGCCCTTCTTAGCTTGGTCAATCTGATAGCGGTTCGAGTTTTCGGCGAGGTCGAATTTTGGTTTGCTATGATAAAAATTGTGGCTATCATCGCCTTGATTGCAACGGCTGTCTTTATGATATTGACAGGCTTTGAAACGCCTCACGGAGTAGCCAGTCTTGGGAATATTGGTCGCGGTTTTCAGCTTTTCCCTAATGGCTTTGTAAGTTTTGTTATGGCTTTTCAGATGGTTTTCTTTGCCTATCAAGCCATTGAATTTATCGGGATTACTACTTCTGAAACGGCTAATCCACGAGCGGTATTGCCAAAGGCCATCAAAGAAATTCCTTTGCGGATTGTCTTGTTCTACGGGGGTTCTCTCCTTGCCATTATGGCTATCATTCCTTGGAAAGAGCTGGCAACGGCTGACTCTCCCTTTGTTATCGTTTTTCAGTTAGCTGGTCTCAAATGGGCGGCAGCTTTGATTAACTTTGTGGTTCTGACCTCAGCGGCTTCAGCACTGAACTCGACCCTTTACTCAACGGGTCGCCATTTGTATCAGATTGCCCACGATACGCCAAATCGTTTTCTAAAGAAAATAGGAGCTGGGAAGCTGTCTCGGCAAAACGTTCCGCAGAATGCGATTTTGGCGTCAGCGGCTGTTATTGCCTTTGCGGCCTTTATCAAGATTCTGCCGGGAGTATCAGATTCCTTTGCCCTGATTACGGCTTCCTCATCTGGTGTCTACATCGCCATCTATGGTCTGACCATGCTGGCCCACCTCAAATATCGCAAGTCACCAGATTTTATGGCAGATGGTTATCTCATGCCAGCTTACAAATTTCTCAATCCTTTGACCATGCTCTTCTTTGCCTTTGTCTTTGTGACTCTTTTCTTACAAAAGTCAACGGTAGTGGGAGCAATCGGATCAGCTGTCTGGATCATCGTTTTTGGTCTTTACAGCCAGTTCAAATTCCGAAAATAACCCCTTTGTAGGAAAAACATGTTTTCTCTCAGTCTAGCTGGCTGAGAGATTTTGTTTTTAGTTGTCTCATTGGCTGTTTGGGGTATAGGTATTTGGCTGATAAAATGATATAATGAAGAAAGAAATAATGTAAAATGAGGCTGCAATGTTAAATATTCAAGAAATTAAGAAAAATGCTGGCGGTTTGCAGTTTGATCAAGACTTTGATTTGGCGCAAGAGCTAAAAGAACGTAATCGTGAAGTGCTAGATATCCAGAAGATCGTGGCTAGAGGTCAGGCTCAGTATGAAAATGGGCTTTATTTTTTGGATTACACCTTGACCTACCAGATTACCCTCGCTTCTAGTCGCAGCATGACTCCAGTTGACATAGTGGAAGACTACATGGTTCATGAAGTCTTTGCCTCTGTCGAAGATGGCTCTGTGCAAAAAGATTTGCTGGAAGATGATTTGGTTCTGCCATTTGAGGGGGATACGATCGATTTGGCAGCAAGTGTGGCGGACAATATTTTGCTCCATATTCCGCTGAAAGTTTTGACTCCTGGAGAGGAAGCTGGTGAGGCCATGCCTATGGGAATTGACTGGCAGGTGCTGACGGAGGAAGACTATCAAAAGCAGCAAATGGAAAAGAAAGAAGCCAATAGTCCTTTTGCCAGCCTTCAAGGTTTATTTGATGAATAAAAGCGTCTAAACTCTAGCAGGATTCTAGAGGATTATCAAGGAAATCTCTTTGAATCTTCTTGAAAAATGAGCGCAATTTTGTTACACTAGATAGAAAGATTGTGAAGGAGATATGATGACAGAACGAGGCTTGTTAATTGTCTTTTCTGGTCCCTCAGGCGTTGGAAAAGGAACAGTAAGACGGGAAATTTTTGAGAGTACGGACAATCAGTTTCAGTATTCTGTATCTATGACGACTCGTCCGCAGCGTCCTGGAGAAGTTGATGGTGTTGATTATTTCTTTCGCACTCGTGAAGAGTTTGAGGAGTTGATCCGTCAAGGGCAAATGCTCGAATATGCAGAGTATGTCGGCAATTATTACGGGACTCCGCTCACTTATGTCAATGAGACCTTGGATAAGGGGATAGATGTTTTCTTGGAAATCGAAGTCCAAGGAGCACTCCAAGTCAAGAAAAAAGTGCCCGATGCTGTGTTTATCTTTCTGACTCCGCCAGACTTGGAAGAGCTGAAAGACCGTTTGGTTGGCCGTGGTACAGACAGTGCAGACGTTATTGCTCAGCGTATTGAGAAAGCAAAAGAAGAAATTGCCTTGATGCGAGAGTATGACTATGCCATTGTCAATGACCAAGTACCTTTGGCAGCTGAACGTGTAAAACGTGTGATTGAAGCCGAGCATTTTCGTGTGGACCGGGTCATCGGTCACTACCAAGACATGCTTCCTAAGGATGAAGTAGTTGTTCGTTAATAAAGATAGAAATTAGGTAAATAATTATGATGTTAAAACCGTCTATTGATACCTTGTTGGACAAGGTGCCGTCAAAATATTCTTTGGTTATCTTAGAAGCTAAGCGTGCCCATGAGCTAGAAGCTGGCGCTAAGCCAACTCAGGACTTTAAGTCAGTGAAATCAACGCTACGCGCTTTGGAAGAAATTGAATCTGGTAATGTCGTGATTCACCCAGATCCAGAAGGAAAACGTGAAGCGGTTCGCCGACGTGCGGAAGAAGAACGTTTGCGTAAAGAAGAAGAAGAGCGCAAGATCAAAGAACAAATTGCCAAAGAAAAAGAAGAGGGTGAGAAAATTTAAGGTTGGGGCTACTCAATCTTATTTTTTTCTATAAATCTGGCGTTTAAGTAAAGCGGGGTGAGAATGTGAAAATTGCCAAGATTATTGTCGATGTTCCTCTGATGCAGACGGACAAACCATATAGCTATGCGGTTCCAGAGGAGTTTTCTGGGATGCTAGAAGCTGGGATGCGGGTGCATGTGCCTTTTGGTAAGGGCGGTCGGTTGATTCAGGGGCTGATTGTTGGCTTGGCTGATGAGGAGGCTAAAGATCTGGCGGGGCATATCGGAGAATTGAAAGATATTGCTGAAGTTCTGGACTTTAGACCGGTTCTTAATGCGGAGCAGCTCTGGTTAGCCGACCAGCTGCGCCAGTCTGTCTTTTCCTATAAAATTTCCATCCTGAAGGCCATGTTGCCGAGTCTTCTTAATTCCTGCTATGACAAGCTGCTTTATCCAACGGAGCAGCTTTCTTCTGAGGAGCGGCAGGCCATTTTTGGTCAGGAAGCTAGTCTTCGTTTTTCTGATTTGGACAAGAAAAGTCAGTCCAAGCTCATGCGGTTGACTCAGGCTGGTAAGATTCGCTTGGAATACCAAGCGATCGACCGCAAGCATATCAAGACAGAAACTTGGTATCAGGTGAACAGAGAGAAATTGACTCAGTTCCTGCCTTCTACCCGAGCGAAAAAGCAGCAGGAACTTCAGACTTATCTGCTGGAAAATCCACAATCAGGTCTTCTCAAAGACTTACGCAAACTCTTTTCGCCTGCAGTCGTCAACATTTTCTTAGAAAAGGAGCTTTTCCATACAGAGGAGAGAGAGGTCAGCCGGTCTGCGGCGCATTTTCAGAAGGAGCGACAGGATAAAAAGCTGGTTCTCAATGAGGAGCAGGCAGCCGCGGTCACTGCGATTTGTCAAAAAATCGGCCAAGCTGACGCTCAGCCCGTTTTGCTAGAAGGAGTGACGGGGAGTGGCAAGACCGAGGTTTATCTCAAGGTGATTGAGGAGGCTCTAGGTCAAGGAAAGACTGCGATTATGCTGGTGCCGGAAATTTCTCTGACTCCTCAGGTGACCGATCGCTTTATTTCGCGCTTTGGTGACAAGGTAGCTATTTTGCATTCAGGCCTATCTGACGGTGAGAAGTACGATGAATGGCGCAAGGTGGAGCGGGGAGAAGCTCAGGTCGTTGTTGGTGCGCGCTCAGCCATCTTTGCTCCGCTGACAAATATCGGAGCCATCATCATTGACGAGGAGCATGAGTCTTCCTATAAGCAGGATTCCAATCCTCGCTACCATGCCAGAGATGTGGCTCTCCTGCGAGCTCGCTACAATCAAGCTGTCTTAGTGCTGGGTTCGGCGACTCCGAGTTTGGAAAGCAGGGCCAGAGCCAGCCGTGGCGTCTATGACTTTTTGCAGTTGACTAAGCGGGCCAATCCGCTGGCACAGATTCCTCAGGTTCAAGTGGTGGACTTCCGAGATTATATCGGGCAAAATGAAGCTAGTAATTTCACTCCAGTCCTGCTAGAAGCTATTCAGGATCGTCTGGAGAAAGGCGAGCAGACGGTTCTCATGCTCAACAGGCGAGGTTATTCCAGCTTTGTCATGTGTCGGGAATGCGGCACGGTGGACACCTGTCCCAACTGTGATATTTCCCTGACCCTGCATATGGACACCAAGACTATGAACTGCCACTACTGTGGCTTTACCAAGAATATTCCTCAGGCCTGTCCTAATTGTGCCAGTCGCAGCATTCGCTACTATGGTACGGGGACACAGAAGGCCTATGATGAGCTGACGACTCTCTTTCCAGAGGCTCGAATTCTGCGCATGGATGTGGATACGACCCGTAAAAAGGGGAGCCACGAAGAAATCCTAGAGGCCTTTGGTCAGGGGCAGGCAGATATTCTGCTGGGGACTCAGATGATTGCCAAGGGACTGGATTTTCCTAATGTGACCCTGGTCGGTGTGCTCAATGCGGATACGGCATTGAATCTGCCAGATTTTCGTTCTTCGGAACGGACCTTTCAGCTGCTGACTCAGGTAGCAGGTCGGGCAGGTCGGGCTGAGAAAGCAGGACAAGTTTTTATCCAGTCTTACAATCCTCAGCACTATGCCATTGACTTTGCCAGAAAGCAGGACTACGAAGGCTTCTACGCTTATGAAATGGGAATCCGTCGGCAGTTGGGCTATCCTCCTTATTACTATACAGTCGGGCTGACCCTATCACACAAGGATGAGGAAACGGTAGTCAAGAAATCTTATCAAGTCATGGATATTTTACGGAGTGGCCTGTCGGACAAGGTGCAAATTTTGGGTCCCACACCTAAGCCCATTGCTCGAACCCACAACCTCTACCACTATCAGATTTTACTGAAATATCGCTTTGAGGATGACCTGCAAGCTACGCTCAATCGGGTCTTGGAATTAACGCAGCAAGCGGAAAACAAGGACCTGCGGCTCAGTATTGATAATGAACCTCAGAATTTTATCTGATGGCAAAAGTGAGCGAGAACTGTCAGCTTTGCTCGCTTTTTTGATATAATAGAAAGAAAAACAGTTGCAGCTGACGGGATTCTGCGACAGATTTGAGGAAATGACAGTGAAATTAATTTTTATGGGAACGCCTGACTTTTCAGCAACGGTCTTAAAAGGCCTGCTGGAAAGCGAACAATATGAAATTTTAGCGGTGGTCACTCAACCAGACCGAGCGGTGGGTCGTAAAAAGGAAATCCGCATGACACCGGTCAAGGAAGTGGCTTTAGCTAACGGCTTGCCAGTTTATCAACCAGAAAAGTTAGCTAAAAGCGCTGAGTTGGAAGAGATGATGAACTTGGGCGCTGACGGAATCGTGACAGCAGCCTTTGGCCAATTTCTGCCTAGCCGTTTGCTGGACAGTGTTAACTTCGCAGTGAATGTCCATGCGTCTCTCTTGCCAAAATACCGTGGCGGAGCGCCTATTCATTATGCCTTGATAAATGGTGACCAAGAAGCAGGTGTGACCATTATGGAAATGGTCAAGGAGATGGACGCTGGTGATATGATTGCCAGTCGAGCGACAGCTATTGAAGAGTCTGATAACGTGGGAACTCTCTTTGAAAAACTAGCTGTGATTGGTCGCGATCTTCTTTTAGAAGTCTTGCCAGCCTATGTAGCGGGAGAGATTCAAGTTCAGCCTCAAAATCCAGAGCTGGTGACTTTTTCACCGAATATCAGCCCAGAGCAAGAGCGGATTGATTGGACAAAGACCAGTCGTCAGATTTTCAATCATGTTCGGGGCATGAATCCTTGGCCGGTAGCCCATACCCTGCTAGCTGGTCAGCGCTTCAAGATTTATGAAGTTAGCCAAGTGGAAGGCAGCGGTCGTCCAGGTGAAATCTTGACAATCAGCAAGAAAGAATTAGTGGTCGCAGCGGGTCAGGGAGCCCTTTCTCTAAAGACGGTGCAGCCATTCGGCAAGCCTAAGATGGACATCAAGGACTTTCTTAATGGTCTGGGTCGGAGTTTAGCAGTAGGTGATGAATTTGGAAAGTAAGCAAAAAAGAGCCCGAGAGCTTGTTCTTGAAATTTTAGAAGAAGTCTTTGAAGAAGGAGCTTATTCCAATATTGCCCTCAATAAGGCGCTGAAACAGAGTGCTCTCAGTTCAGCTGATAAAAGTTTGGTTACCGAGCTGGTCTATGGAACAGTCGCTCGCAAAATTAGTCTAGAATGGCAGCTGGCTCATTTTGTGGAGGATCGAGATAAGCTGGATGCTTGGCTTTATATCCTGCTTGAGCTCAGCCTTTATCAGATGCTCTATCTGGATAAAATTCCCCAGCATGCTGTTGTCAATGAAGCCGTTGAGATTGCAAAAGACCGCAAGCGTGGCAGTGAAAAATATGTCAATGCGATCCTGCGGAAAATCGAGCGGGACGGTGCGGCCGATCCGACTACTATCAAACGTAAGAACAAGCGCTACTCTGTCCAGTATTCTCTGCCGGTCTGGATGGTCAAGGTGTTGATTGACGAATACGGGGAAGAACGCGCGGAAGCCATCTTTGCTAGTCTCTTTGAGCGCAACAAGGCCAGCATTCGAGTGACGGATGTGGCTCGAAAGGAAGAAATTAAAGCAGTTTTGGGTGCGGACGATTCGCTCTTGGCTCCTTCAGCTTTGGTCAAGAAACAAGGCCATTTTGCTGGTCATGAATTCTTTGAAAAAGGCTTGATTACTATTCAAGACGAGTCTAGTCAGCTGGTTGCTCCAACCTTGCATATTGAAGGGAATGAGCAGATTCTGGATGCCTGCAGTGCGCCAGGTGGGAAGGCTGTGCACATGGCTTCCTATCTGACGAGTGGTCAGATTACAGCCTTGGATCTTTACGACCATAAGCTGGACTTGATTCGCCAAAATGCAGAACGTCTAGCCTTAGCAGATAAAATCACGACTAAAAAACTGGATGCGACCAAGGTGTTTGAGACTTTTGGACCTAATGCATTTGATAAAATCCTAGTGGACGCTCCCTGCTCTGGCATCGGCTTAATTCGCCGTAAACCAGACATTAAGTACAATAAAGAAAACGCTGATTTTGAAAATTTACAAAAAATTCAGCTGGATATATTAGACAGCGTTTGTCAAAGTCTACGTAAAGGTGGTATAATAACTTATAGTACTTGCACGATTGTGTCTGCAGAGAATTTTGAAGTAGTTAAGAAATTTCTAGAAAGACACCCAAATTTTGAGCAAGTTAGACTAGAACATGAAAGAGAAGATATCGTGAAAGACGGCTGTATTTTGATTACGCCGGAATTATACGGAAGTGATGGATTTTTTATCAGTCAATTTAGGAAGATATCGGACTAAGAGGAGGAAACTGACAGTATGGAAATTTCAATATTAACAGATGTTGGTCAAAAGCGGACAAATAATCAAGATTATGCCAATCTTTTTGTAAATCGGGCTGGCAAGACCATGATTATCTTGGCTGATGGTATGGGTGGTCACAGAGCTGGTAACATTGCCAGCGAAATGGCTGTAACAGACCTGGGTGCCGCATGGGTTGATACTCAGATTGACTCAGTAAACCAAGTCCGTGAATGGTTTGCAGAGCATTTAGAACAAGAAAATCAGCGGATCCATCAATTTGGTCAGGACGAAGAATATAAGGGCATGGGCACGACGCTAGAAGCCTTAGCCATTATTGGTAATCAAGCCATCTATGCTCATATTGGTGATTCTCGCATTGGCTTGATTCGCGGTGAGGAATATAGCCAATTAACCAGTGACCATTCACTTGTTAATGCTTTGCTCAAGGCTGGACAGATTACACAAGAAGAGGCGGAACGCCATCCACAGAAGAATATTATCACTCAATCTATCGGTCAAAAAGATGAAGTGCAGCCTGACTATGGCATGATCACATTAAAAGATGGTGATTACCTTCTGCTCAACAGTGACGGTCTGACCAATATGATTTCAGACAGCGAAATTTATGATATTGTCACTAGCGATATCAGCCTATCTGAAAAAACTGAAACCTTAATTCGCTTTGCCAACAATGCTGGAGGGCTGGATAATATCACAGTTGCTCTGGTTCGTTTTGACAAGGAGGAACAGGAATGATTCAAATCGGCAAGATCTTTGCCGGGCGATATAAAATCATCAAACAGATTGGCCGTGGAGGCATGGCAGATGTCTATCTTGCGCGAGATCTGATACTTGATGGTGAGGAGGTTGCTGTAAAGGTTCTTAGAACCAATTATCAGACGGATCCTATTGCAGTTACCCGCTTCCAAAGAGAAGCCAGAGCAATGGCGGACTTGGATCATCCTTACATTGTCCGGATTTCCGATATTGGAGAAGAAGATGGTCAGCAATATTTGGCCATGGAATATGTGTCTGGGCTTGACCTTAAGCGCTATATCAAAGAAAATTCTCCACTTTCAAACGAAGAAGCAGTTAGAATCATGGGGCAAATCCTACTGGCTATGCGCCTGGCGCATACACGCGGGATTGTCCACCGTGATCTAAAACCACAAAATGTTCTCTTGACACCAGATGGCGATGCTAAGGTGACAGACTTTGGAATTGCCGTGGCTTTCGCTGAGACCAGCCTAACCCAGACCAATTCGATGCTGGGGTCGGTGCATTATCTCTCGCCAGAGCAGGCACGGGGTTCCAAAGCCACTGTTCAGAGCGATATTTATGCCATGGGGATTATTTTCTACGAGATGCTGACAGGCCATATCCCTTATGACGGAGATAGTGCTGTGACGATAGCTTTGCAGCATTTCCAAAAACCTCTGCCTTCAATCATCGCAGAAAATCCGCATGTACCTCAGGCCTTGGAAAATGTGGTCATTAAGGCAACGGCTAAAAAGTTGAGCGATCGCTATCAATCCGTTGCAGAGATGTATGTTGATTTGTCCAGTAGCTTATCTTATGACCGTCGAAATGAAAAGAAACTGGTCTTTGATGATGGGGCCAAGGCAGATACTAAAACTTTGCCAAAAGTTCCTCCAATTCCTCAGTCAGCTCCAAGTCCTGTCGCAGAAGCAGTGGCTCCTAAAGCTGCGGCTGATGTGAAGAGAGAGAGACCTGTTTTGAAAGCTCCAGTCAAAAAGCCGAAAAAACGTCATTTAAGAGCTAGATACAAGGTTATGTTTTTAGCTATTCTCTTAGTTTTTGCAGCCTTCTTCTTTCTGATCTACAAGAGTCCTGCTAATACTACGGTTCCAGATGTAGCAGGTCAAACAGTGGCAGAAGCCCGTTCGACCATTACTGCTAAGGGTCTTGAGGTAGGAGAAATCAAGGAGGATTACAGTGATAAAGTGGCGGAAGGTAAGATCATCAAGACAGATCCACCAGCTAATAGTCAACGTCGTGAAAACAGTAAGGTGGATTTGATTGTCTCCAAAGGAGCAAAAACCTTTACAGTAGAAAATTACGTTGGTAAGAAGTCCTCAGAGGCGATTGAAGATCTGAAAAGCACTTACAATATTTCTGAGAAGCTGATCAAGATTGTAGAAGAAGAAAGTTCTGATGCTGAAGAAGGAGTGGTCATCAGCCAAACTCCAGCTGCAGGCTCTTCTTATGATGTGACGTCAAATAAACAGATTACTCTGACCGTTGCTAAAACAGTGACTACTGTTCCAATGCCGGACTTTGGTCATCTCCAAGTTTCGTATGCCTATGCGAGGTCCTATCTGATGGAGATGGGAATCGCTTCGTCTCGTATTGAGAGAGTGATTGATCGCTCTGTGGAGTCCAGTCAAGCTGATTTGGTGACAGCCCAGTCTCCAGCAGCTGGTCAAGGTATTAAATTGAAATCAAATACCAAGATTACTTTCTACGTGACAGACGGTACGGTAACAAGTTCTTCTAGTACAAGCGAACGTTCATCGTCGTCATCGCCTTCCAGCAGCACCACGAGTGAGAGTGAAAGTCATTCTAGCTCTTCCAGCAGCTCTACAACAGCATCGACGGACCATCAATAAGGCGTCTAGCTACAGTTATTCTATCTAGTCTATTTTAGACTTTGTAGAGAATTAGAAGTATATCCCTTGATTTTCAAGGCAGACTATGCTATAATCATTTTAGTGAATATAAAAGAGAGGCGAGGAAGTATCTTCGCCTCTTGTCTGTGAGGAGGTGCAGTCTTATCGCAACAATTGTTGAATTAGTAAGAGAAGTCATTGAGCCAGCCATACAAGAACCCTATGAATTAGTAGATATTGAATACGGCAAGATGGGCGGTGACTATGTTCTCAGTGTTTTTGTAGACAAGCCCGAGGGGATTACGGTCAATGATACAGCAGATTTGACCGATATTATCAGTCCTCTGTTGGACTCTATCAAGCCCGATCCTTTTCCTGACCAGTATTTTCTGGAAGTGACTAGCCCAGGCTTGGAGCGTCCGCTGAAGACCAAGGAAGCTGTGGCAGCTGCAGTTGGAAGCTATATCCATGTCAGTCTTTATAAGGCACTGGATAAAAATAAGGTTTTCGAAGGAACGTTACTTGGATTTGAAGATGATGTTTTGCTCATGGAATATATGGATAAAACACGCAAAAAAGAAGTTGAAATTCCATATAATCTAGTGTCAAAAGCAAGATTGGCCGTTAAATTTTAGTAACAAATCGCAATCAATATAATGAAGAAAGGAATACTTTTGTTTCGGCAAAAGTTACATGAAGATGAGTAAAGAAATGCTAGAGGCCTTCCGTATTTTGGAAGAGGACAAAGGTATTAAAAAAGAAGATATTATCGAAGCAGTGACAGAATCCCTTCGCTCTGCTTATCGTCGTCGTTACGGTCAGGCAGACAGCGCAGCCATTGAGTTTAATGAAAAAACAGGTGATTTCCATGTCTATACTGTCCGTGAAGTCGTGGACGAGGTCTTTGACAGCCGCTTGGAAATCAGCCTCAAGGATGCCTTGGCTATCAGCTCTGCCTATGAGCTAGGAGATAAGATCAAGTTTGAAGAAGCGCCAGCTGAATTTGGCCGAGTAGCAGCTCAATCTGCCAAGCAGACCATCATGGAAAAGATGCGTAAGCAAACTCGTGCTATCACTTACAACACCTACAAAGAACATGAAAATGAAATTATGTCAGGAACTGTGGAGCGCTTTGATAATCGCTTTATCTATGTCAATCTGGGCACTATTGAAGCACAATTATCTAAACAAGACCAGATTCCTGGTGAGGTCTTTGCCTCTCATGACCGCATCGAGGTTTTTGTCTACAAGGTAGAAGACAATCCGCGTGGTGTCAATGTCTTCGTTAGCCGTAGCCATCCAGAGATGATCAAGCGCTTGATGGAGCAGGAAATTCCTGAGGTTTACGACGGAACTGTTGAAATCATGAGCGTGTCTCGTGAAGCGGGCGATCGGACCAAGGTAGCGGTTCGCAGCCACAATCCAAACGTGGATGCGATCGGAACCATCGTCGGACGTGGTGGTGCCAATATCAAAAAGATTACCAGCAAATTCCACCCAGCCAAATACGATGCCAAAAGTGGTCGTATGATTCCGACTGAGGAAAATATCGATGTCATCGAGTGGGTTGCTGATCCAGCCGAGTACATCTACAATGCCATTGCTCCAGCTGAGGTCGATCAAGTTATCTTCCATGCAGAAGACAACAAGCGAGCTTTGGTTGTTGTGCCAGATAATAAGCTTTCTCTGGCTATTGGTCGTCGTGGTCAAAACGTTCGCTTGGCAGCTCATTTGACTGGTTTCAGAATTGATATCAAGTCAGCTAGCGAATTTGAAGCAATGGAAGCAGCCAACGAGCTTGGTGGATTTGGCCAAGATTACGTACCAACCGAAGTAGATGCTCCTTCAGCAGAATTTGAAGCGGAAGAGCTGAATGATACAGAAGTGGCAACTGAAATCGAACTCGAAGAAAGTGAAGCAGTAGCCGCAGAATAAGGGAGGCAGATATGGCAAAAACAAGAAAAATCCCTTTAAGAAAATCAGTTGTGTCAAATGAAGTGATTGACAAGCGTGATCTGTTGCGCATCGTCAAGAATAAAGAAGGTCAGGTATTTATTGATCCGACAGGCAAGGCCAATGGGCGGGGTGCTTATATCAAGCTAGATAATGAAGAAGCTCAGCAGGCCAAGAAAAAACGGGTCTTTAATCGTAGTTTCAGTATGGAAGTAGAAGAAAGCTTCTACGACGAGCTGATTGCCTATGTCGATCACAAGGTCAAGAGAAGAGAGTTGGGTCTTGAGTAAAGAAAAACTAGCAAACTTGCTGGGTTTGGCCCAGCGGGCTGGCCGCATCATTTCAGGAGAAGAATTGGTCATCAAAGCCATCCAAGAAGGAAAGGTTCATCTGATCTTTCTAGCTGAAGATGCGGGACCAAATCTGACAAAAAAGATTACTGATAAAAGCCATTATTACAAGATAGAAGTGTCAACCGTGTTTTCAACACTGGAATTAAGCACTGCGATTGGCAAGGCTCGTAAAGTAGCCGCCATCACAGATGCTGGTTTTACAAAGAAAATGAGGTCTCTTATGCAATAGAAGAGGAGGACAAGAATTGTCTAGAATTAGATTGTACGAAATCGCAAAAGAATTGGGGAAGGAAAGTAAAGAGGTAGTAGCTCGGGCTAAGGAATTAGGCCTAGAAGTCAAAAGCCATTCTTCCAGCGTAGAAGAAGAAGCAAGCCAACGCATCAAGGCTAGCTTCGCGACTAAAGAAGTTGCTAAGCCTCTTCCAAAGAAAGAAGCGGCTGTCCAGCCAGCACCAAATAAAGTAGCTGAAAAACCAGCTGCTCCAGTCCAAAAGGAAGTGGCCTCTGCTAGAAAAGAAGAGCCAAAAGTAGCCGACGTACCAGCAGCTGAAGCTCCAGCTAAACCGGCTCCAGCTCGGCCACAAAGTCGAAATTTTAAGGCAGAGCGTGAAGCACGTGCCAAGGAACAAGCAGAGCGTCGTAAGCAGCAACAAAATCGGAAACCACAAAATTCTGACCAGAAGGAAAGTAAGGAGCGTGATCGTCATGACCGCAAGGCCAACAACGATCGCCAAGAGCGCCGCAATGACCGTCGTGATAATCGTGGTCAAGATGGTCGTCGGAATGGTCAGAATCATCAAGGATTCAACGGTCAGAACCGTCAACAGTCACAAGGGCCGAAAATTGACTTTAAGGCTCGGGCAGCAGCTCTGAAAGCAGAGCAAAATGCGGAGTATGCCCGTTCTAGTGAGGAGCGTTTCAAGCAGGCTCAAGCAGCTAAAGAAGCGCAGGAACGCCAGAATAGACGAAAAGAGCCAGTCCAAGCAGAGCCAACAACTGCTGAAGTATTTAAAGCTACTCCAGCTGAAACAGTCCAACCGGCTGCTCCTGCACCAGCACAAGCTGCGGTAGATACTCGTCGTAAAAAGCAAGCTCGACCAGATAAGAAGCGCGATGATTTTGATCGCGAAGAAGAAGGTCCAAGAAAACAACAAAAGAATCGAAATAGTCAAAATCAAGTGAGAAATCAAAGAAACAGTAACTGGAATAACAATAAGAAAAATAAAAAAGGAAAAGGTAACCAGAATCAGGTTCCAAAACCTGTTACAGAACGCAAGTTCCATGAGTTGCCAAGCGAATTCGAATACACAGATGGCATGACCGTTGCAGAAATTGCAAAACGGATCAAGCGCGAGCCAGCTGAAATCGTTAAGAAACTCTTTATGATGGGTGTTATGGCCACACAAAACCAATCTTTGGATGGTGACACCATTGAACTCCTATTGGTAGATTATGGTATCGAAGCCAAACAAAAGGTTGAAGTGGACAATGCCGACATCGAACGTTTCTTCGTCGAAGATGGTTATCTCAATGAAGATGAATTGGTTGAGCGTCCACCAGTTGTGACCATCATGGGACACGTTGACCATGGTAAAACTACCCTTCTAGATACCCTTCGTAACTCTCGTGTTGCGACAGGAGAAGCAGGTGGGATCACGCAGCATATCGGTGCCTACCAAATCGTTGAAAATGGCAAGAAGATTACCTTCCTTGATACACCAGGACACGCGGCCTTTACATCGATGCGTGCGCGTGGTGCATCTGTTACCGATATCACCATCTTGGTCGTAGCGGCAGACGACGGTGTTATGCCTCAGACTATCGAAGCCATCAACCACTCAAAAGCAGCCAACGTTCCAATCATCGTAGCCATTAACAAGATTGATAAACCAGGTGCCAACCCAGAACGCGTTATCGGTGAATTGGCAGAGCATGGTGTCATGTCAACAGCTTGGGGTGGAGATTCTGAATTTGTCGAAATCTCAGCTAAGTTCAACCAAAACATCGATGAACTCTTGGAAACAGTCCTTCTTGTGGCTGAAATCCAAGAACTCAAGGCAGATCCAACAGTGCGTGCTATCGGTACAGTTATCGAAGCTCGTTTGGATAAAGGGAAAGGTGCGGTTGCAACCCTTCTTGTCCAACAAGGTACTCTGAATGTACAAGACCCTATCGTTGTCGGAAATACCTTCGGTCGTGTCCGTGCTATGACAAATGATCTTGGTCGTCGTGTCAAGGTGGCAGGTCCATCTACGCCGGTTTCTATCACTGGTCTAAATGAAACTCCGATGGCAGGTGACCACTTTGCCGTCTATGAAGATGAAAAAGCTGCGCGTGCAGCCGGTGAAGAACGTGCTAAACGTGCCCTTCTCAAGCAACGTCAAGCTACTCATCGTGTCAGTCTGGAAAATCTCTTTGATACCCTAAAAGCTGGTGAAGTCAAGTCTGTTAACGTCATTATCAAAGCCGATGTACAAGGTTCTGTAGAAGCCTTGGCTGCTTCCTTGCAGAAGATTGAAGTGGAAGGCGTTAAGATTACCATTGTCCACTCAGCAGTTGGTGCCATCAATGAGTCCGACGTAACTTTGGCAGAAGCTTCAAACGCCTTTATCATTGGATTTAACGTTCGCCCTACACCGCAAGCTCGCCAGCAAGCAGAAGCTGATGATGTAGAAATCCGTCTTCACAGCATTATCTATAAGGTTATCGAAGAAATGGAAGATGCCATGAAAGGAATGCTGGACCCAGAATACCAAGAAAAAATCATCGGGGAAGCCCTTATCCGCGAAACTTTCAAAGTTTCCAAAGTTGGTACTATCGGTGGATTTATGGTTATCAATGGTAAAGTTACCCGTGATTCCAAGGTTCGTGTCATCCGTGATGGCGTCGTGATTTACGACGGTCAGTTGGCTAGCTTAAAGCACTTCAAGGACGATGTGAAAGAAGTCACTAACGGCCGCGAAGGTGGTCTCATGATTGACGGCTATAACGATATCCAAGTGGATGATACGATTGAAGCCTACATCATGGAAGAAATTAAGAAATAAGAGAAATACGTCGAAAACTCTCAGTGAAAAGCATATTGGGTGGAAGTCGATACTTCTATCCCAAGCACCTTCTCACAAAGAGTTTAGAGCGAATTTCATTTAACTAAAACTAAAAATATGAGAGTGGGACAGAAATCGGTAATTCGTTAGAATTCGATTTCGTCGTCCCACCTCCGCACAGTTGAGTAGGGCTGTAAAAGCTGATGAAATCAGCGTAATAGAGCCCACTCAACCACTGCGTCTTGCTCGATAATCTAAAGACAATTGAGAGGCTAGGACTTTTGTCCCAGCCTCATATTGCAGAAGAAAAATTAGAAAGGAAATTCTATGGCAAATCATTTTCGTACCGACCGTGTAGGAATGGAAATCAAGCGTGAAGTCAATGAGATTTTGCAAAAGAAAGTCCGTGATCCACGTGTCCAAGGTGTGACCATTACCGATGTTCAAATGCTGGGCGATCTGTCTATGGCCAAGGTCTACTATAGCATCATGAGTGACTTGGCTTCAGATAATCAAAAGGCACAGCTGGGCTTGGAAAAGGCAACCGGTACCATTAAGCGTGAACTGGGCCGAAACCTCAAGATGTATAAGATTCCAGATTTGACTTTCGTCAAAGATGAGTCTATTGAGTACGGTAATAAGATTGATCAAATGTTACGCAATTTAGAAAAACATTAATGAAAAGAGTGAGATGGGGCAGTGTTTACGAGCCCTGTCTCATTTGTATTTTTGAAAATACTTTTTAAAAGTTTTGAAAAAAGGTGTTGACAAGTGGAGATTATCCTGTTATACTAGTAAAGTACTCAATCGCGGGGATGGCGGAATTGGCAGACGCGCAGGACTAAGGATCCTGTGACCGCTTTAGGTCGTGAGGGTTCAAGTCCCTCTCTCCGCATAGGATTAGCTGACTTTGGTCAGTTTTTTTTATTTTCTCAAAGAAGCTGAAGATGCCTGAATTCAAAAATTGCTTGGGAATTACTTAAAATTTCAGGAAAAACTAGCAATTTTAATGAAAAAGTGATAAAATAAACAATGTAAGTGGTTCATTCCACAAAAAATTAGAGGAGGCCTATTACAAATGGCAATCGTTTCAGCAGAAAAATTTGTCCAAGCAGCTCGTGACAATGGTTATGCAGTTGGTGGATTTAACACAAATAACCTTGAGTGGACTCAAGCTATCTTGCGTGCAGCAGAAGCTAAAAAAGCACCAGTTTTGATCCAAACTTCAATGGGTGCTGCTAAATATATGGGTGGTTACAAAGTTGCTCGCAACTTGATCGCTAACCTTGTTGAATCAATGGGTATCACTGTACCAGTAGCGATCCACCTTGACCACGGTCACTACGAAGATGCACTTGAGTGTATTCAAGTTGGTTATACTTCAGTTATGTTTGACGGTTCACACCTTCCAGTTGAAGAAAACCTTGAAAAAGCTCGTAAAGTTGTAGAATTTGCTCACGCAAATGGTGTATCAGTAGAAGCTGAAGTTGGAACTATCGGTGGTGAAGAAGACGGAATCATCGGTGATGGTGAATTGGCTCCAATCGAAGATGCTAAAGCAATGGTTGCAACTGGTATCGACTTCTTGGCAGCTGGTATCGGTAATATCCACGGTCCATACCCTGCAAACTGGAAAGGTCTTCATCTTGACCACTTGCAAAAATTGACTGAAGCTGTACCAGGATTCCCAATCGTATTGCACGGTGGTTCAGGTATCCCTGATGACCAAATCCAAGCAGCTATCAAACTTGGTGTTGCAAAAGTTAACGTTAACACTGAATGCCAAATCGCATTCGCTAACGCAACTCGTAAATTTGCTCGTGACTACGAAGCAAACGAAGCAGAATACGACAAGAAGAAACTCTTCGACCCACGTAAATTCTTGGCTGACGGTGTAAAAGCTATCCAAGCATCAGTTGAAGAACGTATCGACGTATTCGGTTCAGAAGGTAAAGCATAATCTAGCTGAAGACTACAAAACAGAAACCTGCCCATTGGGTGGGTTTTTTGGTGTGTGATAAAATATGATAATTATTTTTGAATTTCCTATGTTAGTTTGGAAGTAAAAGTGGTAGTATAGTGGGGAGATAAGATTCTATTTTCCTGAGTTAGGTGGGGAAAGGGTCTGAAACATGAATTGAATAATAGGATATTGAGAAACGTATGGCAATGATAGAAGTAGAGCATCTTCAGAAAAATTTTGTGAAGACAGTTAAGGAACCAGGATTGAAGGGGGCTTTGCGCTCCTTTATTCATCCTGAAAAGCAGACTTTTGAAGCGGTCAAGGATTTGACTTTTGAGGTACCCAAGGGCCAAATTTTAGGCTTTATCGGAGCTAATGGTGCTGGGAAGTCAACAACCATTAAAATGCTGACAGGGATTTTGAAGCCGACATCTGGTTTTTGTCGAATTAACGGCAAGATTCCGCAGGACAATCGCCAAGACTATGTCAAGGATATTGGAGTAGTCTTTGGGCAACGCACCCAGCTGTGGTGGGATTTGGCTCTGCAAGAGACTTACACGGTCTTGAAAGAGATTTACGATGTGCCAGACGCGCTCTTTCATAAGCGGATGGACTTTTTGAATGAAGTCTTGGATTTGAAGGACTTTATCAAAGACCCTGTGCGGACTCTGTCGCTTGGTCAACGGATGCGGGCGGATATTGCGGCTTCCTTGCTCCACAATCCTAAAGTTCTCTTTTTAGATGAGCCGACCATTGGTTTGGACGTTTCGGTCAAGGACAACATTCGTCGCGCCATCACCCAGATCAATCAGGAGGAAGAAACAACCATTCTCTTGACCACTCACGACCTGAGTGATATTGAGCAACTCTGTGATCGGATTTTCATGATTGACAAGGGGCAGGAGATTTTTGATGGAACGGTTAGCCAGCTTAAGGAAACCTTTGGCAAGATGAAGACTCTTTCTTTTGAACTGGTACCAGGTCAAAGTCATCTCCTTTCTCACTATGAAGGCTTGCCTGATATGACTATTGATAGAAAAGGAAATAGCCTCAATATTGAATTCGATAGTTCCCGCTACCAGTCAGCTGATATTATCAAGCAAACCCTGTCTGATTTTGAGATTCGCGATTTGAAGATGTTGGATACGGATATTGAGGATATTATCCGTCGCTTCTACCGAAAGGAGCTCTAAGATGGTCAAATTGTGGAGACGTTATAAACCCTTTATCAATGCAGGGATTCAGGAGTTGATCACCTATCGAGTCAACTTTATTCTCTATCGGATTGGCGATGTCATGGGGGCTTTTGTGGCTTTTTATCTCTGGAAGGCTGTCTTTGATTCTTCGCAGGAGTCTTTGATTCAAGGCTTTAGTATGGCAGATATCACCCTCTACATCATTATGAGTTTTGTGACCAATCTTCTGACTAGGTCAGATTCGTCCTTTATGATTGGGGAGGAGGTCAAGGATGGTTCCATTATCATGCGCTTGTTGAAACCAGTGCATTTTGCGGCTTCTTACCTCTTTACCGAGCTTGGTTCCAAGTGGTTGATTTTTATTAGCGTTGGCCTTCCATTTTTAAGTGTTATTGTATTGATGAAAATCTTATCTGGGCAAGGGGGTATAGAAATACTTGGATTAACTATCCTTTACCTCTTTAGCTTAACCCTAGCCTACTTGATCAATTTTTTCTTTAATATCTGCTTTGGATTTTCAGCCTTTGTGTTTAAGAATCTATGGGGTTCCAATCTACTCAAGACTTCCATAGTGGCCTTTATGTCTGGAAGTCTGATTCCCTTGGCTTTCTTTCCAAAGATTGTTTCAGCTATTCTCTCCTTCTTGCCTTTCTCATCTTTGATCTACACTCCAGTCATGATCATTGTTGGGAAATACGATGCCAGTCAGATTCTTCAGGCACTCTTGCTACAGTTTTTCTGGCTCTTAGTGATGATGGGCTTGTCTCAGCTGATTTGGAAACGAGTCCAGTCATTCATCACCATTCAGGGAGGTTAGTATGAAAAAATATCAACGCATGCATCTGATTTTTATCAGACAATACATCAAGCAAATCATGGAATACAAGGTTGATTTTGTGGTGGGCGTGTTAGGAGTTTTTCTGACCCAAGGCCTGAACCTCTTGTTTCTCAATGTCATCTTTCAACACATTCCTTCCTTAGAAGGCTGGACCTTTCAGGAGATTGCATTTATCTATGGTTTTTCCTTGATTCCCAAGGGATTGGATCATCTCTTTTTTGATAATCTCTGGGCACTGGGGCAGCGCTTAGTCCGAAAGGGAGAGTTTGATAAGTATCTGACGCGTCCCATCAATCCGCTCTTCCACATCCTAGTCGAAACCTTTCAGATTGATGCCTTGGGCGAACTTTTGGTCGGTGGCATTTTACTAGGGACTACGGTGACTAGCATTGCTTGGACTCTTCCCAAATTCCTGCTTTTCCTAGTTTGTATTCCTTTTGCGACTTTGATTTATACTTCCTTGAAAATCGCGACTGCCAGTATCGCTTTTTGGACCAAGCAGTCAGGAGCCATGATTTACATTTTCTATATGTTTAATGACTTTGCCAAGTACCCGATTTCCATTTACAATTCGCTCCTTCGTTGGTTGATTAGCTTTATCATCCCCTTTGCCTTTACAGCCTACTATCCTGCCAGCTATTTCTTGCAGGATAAGGATGTCTTCTTTAATATCGGTGGTTTGATTCTGATTTCCCTTGTCTTCTTTATCATTTCTTTGAAACTATGGGACAGGGGGTTGGACGCCTATGAAAGTGCGGGTTCGTAAAAGGAAGAAACTCAAAGCCTCGTCTCAGGACAGGCTTTTTTAATCGTGATGAAAATTTCTTGACATCTATTCTCAGAGTGCTATACTAAAAGGGTAGTCGCCGATTTAGCTCAGTTGGTAGAGCAACGCACTCGTAACGCGTAGGTCACAGGTTCAAGCCCTGCAATCGGCAGAATCAAGAAGCCCGTTTGGGCTTCTTTTTTTGTAAATATAGGAAAGGTGGAACGTTTGAGGTAGGTTCTATTTAACATCCGAGACTCCTGCTTATAAATAAAAACTAAAATTTATATTTTGTGGTATAATATATTTTAATAAGCACTTGTTTTCGTTCCGTTTCAGAGGACTATAGGCTGTTAGTCATTCTAGAAATTTTTGCTTAGATTTTTTAAATAGTTATAAAAATCCATGGATAATAACGAATGAAGTCTAGCAAGCTTGGCTGAATATAAATCAAAAAGGAGAAAATTATGAATAAGAAAGAATGGGTAAAACAATTTGAGGAGGCGAATGGTCGCAAGCCAACTGCATCAGAATTAGCAGAGGCGCAGTCAACTAAAAAGTTTGCGAGAGGAACTAGAAATATCAAAATCTATATTGGGATAGTCCTCGGTATTTTGGTTGCTATAATCCTAGTAAGTGTTTTCTCGCATTCTTTGATTGGAAAAAAAGAGTCAAATCAAGCATCGTCTTCAGTTTCAACTAAAGAGTCAACAAGTCAAACGTCTACAAGCCAAGAAAAAACGGATGAGACTGATAAAGATAAACAAGAGGAGATTCAAAAACTCAAGAATCAACTGGCTAATTTGGATACCAAAATTACTGAGGCAGAAGCACTTGTTAGCAAGCTAAAGAAAGAAACAGCTGTTCCAAAACTAGATATTGAAGCAATCAAGAACAATGATTTATCTAGTTTAGAAGGCACTTGGCGTAGTCAATCTGGCAATGAATACATTATTAAAAATTCTGGCGAAGTAGATGCGACTTGGTTTACAAATGATCAAAAGTACGAATCTGTAGTTGGATTAAAGGTATCAAAAGGTCAAGATAGTCGTAACCCTGAGACAGCTTCTATCAGTGCATGGGTAAAAGATTCTGTTGCTGGAGGATTTGTAGTAGTTGCTGTTCCAAGTGGAGTTGTTATGCAACCTGGTGATGATGGAAAGATTACGGATAAAAGCAATCATGCTGAGGAAAGACTTTTTTCTGGACAACAATATGAAGCGATGTTAATGAAACCAGAAGATGTATATTATCGTGTGAAACCAGATACCAGTAAACTTGAGGAAGAAGAAAAGAACTTAGCTAAACTGCAAGCTGATCGTGAAGCAATCAAATCTTCTCTAGAGTCAAAGGAAAAGAAAAACTAGATTGTATTTGTTAAAAAATACTGTTACAATCGGCAGAATCAAGAAGCCCAATTAAGGCTTCTTTTTTTGTTGTCGATAATATTCAACCACTTAGACTGAGATAGAGACCAGATAGGCAAAAGGGCTTGTTCTTGAAAAATTCCTCTGCTATAATGGTTCATGTAAGGGACATGAGGGATCAGTATCATACAACTCAAGTCAGTAAAAAAGAAAATGGAGACAAAAAATGAAAAAATTATTGGGACTTGTATTTTTAGTAGCAGCAGCGGTTGTATTGTATTTCGGTTCTGTTGGTTGGCCAAGTTTGGATGTCAATCTCTGGTCACTCATTCCGGTAGGATTGTTCCTCTATTTCACGCTAGAGAACTTTTTGAAAAAAGACTACAAGGCCAGTCTGATGTGCTTGATCATTGCTTTTATCATTGCAAATGCTATTTTTGATCTGTTGCCAATTTCAAGTGGTTTGGTGATTGGTGCCGGTGTGCTAGCTTGTGTAGGACTTGGTTACCTCTTTCCTGATAAAGATAAAAAAGAAGGCAAATAAAAAGTCTCGAGATTTCTCGAGACTTTTTTACTGACCAGCGTAATATTTTTGGATCCCTTTCACAATACCTGCGACCAGTTTATCTTGGTAGTGGCTATCTCTGATTTGTTGGTTTTCGGAGAAATTATCCATATAACCAAGCTCTAGGAGAACGGCTGGTTTGGCTGTTTCGCGTAGTACAGCATAGCTGCTCTCCAACAGACCAGCATCCTTAGCTCCTGTTTCTGCAAGGAGAGAGGAGTGGATAGCAGCGGCGAGGCGTTTGCTTTCACTCATACGATCAGGGTGATTGTGCCAGTATTGATTAATCTTACTTGGATAATCAGGTTCATCTCTATAGGAGTAGGTTTGAATACCACTTGCTTTTGAGTATGCGCTACCAGTTGCATTGAAATGGATACTGATAAAGATATCAGAGTTGGTTTTATTTACCATTCTTGAACGCTCAGTCTTAAAATCAACATCGATATCACTGTCACGTGATGTGAGGACCTTGTAGCCTAGTTCTTCTAGCTTAGCGCGAAGTTTGCGGTAGATTTGCATGTTGAGATCTTTTTCAGCTACATTGTAGTAAAAGGCACCTGAATCCCGACCACCATGCCCAGGATCTAGGAAAATGGTATTGCTGTATTGACCTTTTACAAATCCACCTTCTGTTGAAACTTCAGAAATCCATTGGCCGTATTTTTGGAACAAATGTTCCTTTCCGTCTATCTTGTAGGTCCCTGAAACATAATGGCCGCTATCGTCCAAATAGTAACGAGCCTTGTAATAGTCGTCGTAAATCCACTCATTCTTGGCCATATAGCCACCAGACTTGAGATAGTAGGCTCCAATCCATTCACGAGCCGCATAGGTTCCATCCGCTTTTAGATAGAACCAACTGTTGTAGGCCTTGTCAAAGATCCACTCTTTTTCCGCCATGGCTCCACTAGATTTAAGGTAGTAGCTTCCTTTCCATTTATTGGAAAGCATAACTCCATTTTGTTCAAAAGCGTACCAAGTTCCTTTTATTTTCTCCCATTTGTCTTGGCTGTATTTCCCATATTCATTAGCGTAATACCAATTTTGGTCAATCTTCACCCAGGAGTTTTCCGCCATGGCCCCGCTACTACCGAGCAGGTAAGCACCAACAGTCGTTTTGCTGAGCATCACGCCGCTTTTGTCAAAATAATACCAAGAACCGTTTACTTTTTCCCACTTGTCTTGCGAGATTCTGCCAGATGGTGTGACATAATACCAATTTTGGTCAATCTTCACCCAGCCATTCTCAGCCATGGCCCCGCTTTTAGTAAGGAGATAACCATCAACGATTGTCTGACTGAGCGTGACACCATCTTTGTCAAAGTAGTACCAAATTCCTCCGATTTTTTTCCATGTTTGTTGGATGATTTTTCCAGACTCACTGGCGTAGTACCATTTACCCTCAAGAGCTGCCCAGCCATTTTCTACCATGACTCCGTCTTTATTGAGAACATAGCCATCAAAGATGGTATCACTGAGTCGATTTCCCTCTTGGTCAAAATAGTACCACTTATCTTGAATTTTTTTCCATTTGAGGACAGGCTGATTGTTTTCATAGAAACGCCACTGTTTGTTTTCTTCCTGCCATCCTTCCTTTTTAGGAGCTTCTTCTTTTGCCTTTTCTTTTGGAAGTGTTGCAACCTCCTCTTCAGTTTTAGTTGAAAGATCTTTCTTATCTTCCTTAGAGTTGCTTTGTTCGGTGATAGCAGGAGGATTAGCATTGTTTTCTTCCGCATAGATAGGTGCTTGCGCCAACCCTGCTATTGAAAGGATAACAGCACTTGCCAATATAAACTTTTTCAACGATATTCTCCAATCATTATTTTCTAAGAAATATTATAAAATATGTCTGATGGTTTATCAACTATCAAATTGAACTTCTTCTAGTAAGTATTCGATAAAGCGTTCGCCCATCTTAGACAGGCTGGTTTTTTCATGCTGGATATAGACTAGTTCAATCGGGTCGTCAATGTCTAGTGGAATGGAAACGATGTTGTCTCCGTTGAGGTTGCTATTCAAAATCCCTGTTGCGATCGTGTAACCATCCAAACCAATCAAGAGATTAAAGAGAGTGGCACGGTCACTGACCACGATGGATTTCTTGTGGTGCTCTTGTGAAAGAATCTCCTCTGAAAAGTAGAAGGAGTTGTGCGTCCCCTGGTCATAACTCAGATAAGGGAAGTCTTCCAAATCAGCCAGTTTGACCTTGTCTTTTTTAGCTAGAGGGTTGGTCTTGCTAACAAAGATATGGGGTTGAGCGGTAAAGAGGTGGTGCGCTAGCAGGTGATTGTCATCTAGCATTTTCGTTAAAACATCGCGGTTGTAACTGTTCAAAAAGAGGACACCAACCTCACTACGGAAGTTCTTGACGTCGTCGATAATCTCCCAAGTGCGAGTTTCACGAAGGAAAAGTTCGTATTTCTCCATATCACTTTTCTTGAGCAGGGAGACAAAGGCATTGACTACAAAGGCGTAGTGTTGAGACGAAACGCTAAAGAGTTCGCGGTGGGCGACAGGATTTTTATAGCGTTCCTCCAGAAGTTGGGTTTGCTCGACAACTTGACGGGCATAGGAGAGAAACTCCATCCCATCACGGGTTAAGGTAATGCCCTTGGGATTGCGGATAAAGATTTCAATGCCCATTTCATTTTCCAAGTCTCGAACGGCATTTGAAAGACTGGGTTGGGTGATAAAGAGTTGCTTGGCTGCTTCATTCATAGAGCCAGTTTCGACGATTTTGATAATATAGTGTAGTTGTTGAATTCTCATGTTTTTATTGTACCACACTTGCGGAAGAATGGACAATGAAGACGAAGAAAATAGGGGGAAAGAGCCGGTCCAGTATTGAAAAAAAGTCTAAAATCTGTTAGAATGGAAGCTATGAAAACATTCTATGATGTGCAACAATTTCTCAAACAGTTTGGCATTATTGTTTACATGGGGAAGCGCTTGTATGATATTGAACTGATGAAGCTTGAACTCTCTCGGATCTATGATGCCGGTCTGATGGACAAGCTAGATTACCTAGAAGCGGAAGCTGTTCTCCGCAGGGAGCACAAGATAGAATTAGACTATATTGAGAAAAATGGAGAAATGAACTGATGATTACTTGGATTTTGTGGGCGCTTATACTGGCAATGGTGGCATGGATGGGCTATAACTACCTTCGTATTCGTCGTGCGGCTAAGATTGTGGATAATACAGAATTTGAAGCCTTGATTCGAAAAGGGCAGTTGATTGATTTGCGCGACCCAGCAGAATTTCACAGAAAACATATCCTCGGAGCTCGCAATATTCCTTCAAATCAGTTGAAGTCAAGCCTTGCAGCCCTTCGTAAGGATAAACCTGTCCTTCTCTACGAAAACCAACGTGGACAACGAGTGACCAATGCAGCACTTTATTTGAAAAAACAAGGTTTTTCTGAGATTTATATCCTTTCTTATGGATTGGATTCTTGGAAAGGGAAAGTGAAGACTAGCTAAGATTCTTTAAAAAACTATCGAATGATAGATAAAGCTAGTATCTTAAGGTATCATCATTTATAATAAATTTAAGGAGATTTTATAATATGAATTCACAACAAAAGAAAAAACCTTCACTTATTTTAGGTATCTTATCTATCGTCCTTGGTTTGCTATCTCCAATAGTAGGTCTGATTTTGGGGATCATAGGATTGGTCTTGTCTTTTTCATACCAAAAAGAATCTGGACTGGACTATAAAACAGAAAAAATTCTCAATATCGTAGGACTTGTAGTTTCTGTCCTTAACTGGATTGCAGCCATGGCAATAGTTTTTAGATAAGTAAAAAAAAACAAAAAAAGCTTTAAACATAAAGCTTTTTTGTTTTATCCACTTTTTTCTAAGTATTTTTTAATCATCTCTAATTCTTCTTGGTTTAAGAATCGGTATTGCCCTTCTGCAAGTTCTGAATCTAACGTAAAATCACCGAACTGGACTCTTTTTAAGGCAGTCACCTTGACACCAACTGAGAGGAACATTTTTTTAACCTGATGAAATTTTCCTTCTGAGATGGTAATAGAGGCATGGCTCTCTGTTGGGCTTGCGTCTAGAATTTCAAGCTGAGCAGGTTTACAAGTGGTCCCATCTAAAAAGACAATCCCCTCTTTGAATGACTGGATATGGTCTGGTGTGAGCAGTCCATTTACCACCACTTGATAGGATTTATCGACATGGTACTGGGGATGAAGGAGTTGGAAGCCAAGAGGTCCATTGTCTGTCAAAAGGAGCAGCCCCGTCGTATCGCGGTCTAATCTGCCGACAGCATAGAGCTGGTCAGACTGGATGTCAGGTGGAAGGAGGTCCATGACGGTTGGAAGTTTCTTATCTTTGCTAGCTGTAACGACTCCGTTTGGCTTATGAAGCATGAGGTAGGTGTGCTCGTATCCTTGAATCTGCCGTCCTTGAAAGACTAATTTCTGTAATCCAGTGTCGACATTTTGAGCGAGGGAGCTGGCTGGACAATCGTTCACTAGGATTTCTTTTTTCAAAAGTGCCTGTTTCATAGCCTTGCGACTGATTTTTTCTTGGGCTAATAATCTATCTAAACGCATATCAGCTTATCTTATCATAAGTCTCTGACTTTGAAAAGAGTTGCCTTGACTAGAAAAGCGGAGTGAAAACATTTACACTTACTTGAATTATGTTATTTACTTGAAAATATGGTATAATTGCTCAGTTAGAAAATAAATTTTAAATGTTATAGAGGAAATCATGACAAAATTAAGAGAAGATATCCGTAACGTAGCCATTATTGCCCACGTTGACCACGGGAAAACAACCCTCGTTGATGAATTATTGAAACAATCAGAAACGCTTGATGCACGTACTGAATTGGCAGAGCGCGCTATGGACTCAAACGATATCGAAAAAGAGCGTGGAATTACCATCCTTGCTAAAAATACAGCCGTTGCCTACAACGGAACTCGTATCAATATCATGGACACACCAGGACACGCGGACTTCGGTGGAGAAGTTGAGCGTATCATGAAAATGGTTGACGGTGTTGTCTTGGTCGTAGATGCCTACGAAGGAACCATGCCACAGACTCGTTTCGTATTGAAAAAAGCCTTGGAACAAGACCTTGTTCCAATCGTGGTTGTCAACAAAATCGATAAACCATCAGCTCGTCCAGCAGAAGTAGTGGACGAAGTCTTGGAACTTTTCATCGAGCTTGGTGCAGATGATGACCAGCTTGACTTCCCAGTGGTGTATGCTTCAGCTATCAACGGAACTTCTTCATTGTCAGACGATCCAGCTGATCAAGAAAAAACAATGGCACCAATCTTTGATACCATTATCGACCATATCCCTGCTCCAGTGGACAACTCAGATGAACCGTTACAGTTCCAAGTCTCACTCTTGGACTACAATGACTTCGTAGGACGTATCGGTATCGGTCGTGTCTTCCGTGGTAGTGTGAAAGTTGGGGACCAAGTTACCCTTTCTAAACTAGATGGTACAACCAAGAACTTTCGTGTTACAAAACTCTTTGGTTTCTTTGGTTTGGAACGTCGTGAAATCCAAGAAGCTAAAGCAGGTGACTTGATTGCCGTTTCAGGTATGGAAGATATCTTTGTTGGTGAGACGATTACACCGACAGATGCAGTTGAGCCTCTTCCAATCCTTCACATCGATGAGCCAACTCTTCAAATGACCTTCTTGGTCAACAACTCACCATTTGCAGGTCGTGAAGGAAAATGGGTGACTTCTCGTAAGGTAGAAGAACGCTTGCAAGCAGAATTGCAAACAGACGTTTCCCTTCGTGTTGATCCAACTGATTCACCTGATAAATGGACTGTTTCAGGACGTGGAGAATTGCACTTGTCAATCCTGATCGAAACTATGCGTCGTGAGGGTTATGAACTTCAAGTATCTCGTCCAGAAGTTATCGTAAAAGAAATTGACGGTGTTAAATGTGAGCCATTTGAACGCGTGCAAATCGATACTCCTGAAGAATACCAAGGATCTGTTATCCAAAGCCTTTCTGAACGTAAGGGTGAAATGT
>ERZ772764.432-NODE-432-length-29395-cov-5.027573_pt1 | contig 29395 bp, 28 predicted proteins | sample MGYA00512163_ERZ772764 | MGnify/ENA primary metagenome ERZ772764 (study PRJEB29015, sample SAMEA2737903) | human oral metagenome | biome: human oral; feature: human-associated habitat; material: dental | place: China | collected 2094 ... | reverse complement strand
TGGTGGAGACCGGCTCCAAGATGGACGAGGTCATCTTCGAGGAGTTCAAGGGCACCGGCAACATGGAGCTGCGCCTGTCGCGCCAGCTCGCCGAGCGCCGCATCTTCCCCGCGATCGACCTCAACGCGTCGGGTACTCGTCGCGAGGAGCTGCTGTTTGCGCCCGAGGAGCTGCGCATCATGTGGAGGCTGCGCCGCGTCCTGGGCACGCTCGATCAGCAGCAGGGCCTCGAGCTGGTCCTCGACAAGCTCAAGGAAACCCAGTCCAACGCTGAGTTCCTCATGCTCATCCAAAAGACCACGCCTTCCGAGTGATCGGCGGGTAGGTGCGGGGCGAGTGGCGAGAGCCGCTCGCCCCGTTTTCCGTTGAGATGTACGTGCGAGTACCGGACAACTGATAAGGCCTGTGCCAGAATTGGCGCATGGTGAACATGACACCGAATGCGGCCAATACGCGGGTGCCACGGGGTACCTCGCGCCGATCCTGGAGCGCTGCGCGCGGATTTCTACGCCTCGTTGTCGGTCTTTTTCTCGCGCTGACGGCTCCCCTTCAGCTGGCACTCGCGATCTACGATCAGGCCCATCACGGGATGGGGGAGGCGGTTGACTGGCCGAATTGGACAGGCTGGGTCATGGCGCTGTGTGGAATCGGCGTGCTGTGGGGAGGGGTCAGTTGTCGGCGCTCGAGGCGTCGGAAAATGACGACGATCGCGCAGACGTGGGCATCCTTGGAACAGCAGCGGGCGCAGGTCGAGCGCGTGTTCTCCGCGCTCGTCGGCACCGGGCACTACGAGAGCGGACTCACGGCGCGCTATGAGTGTGCCCGAGCCGAACGCGTCAGGGTTGGCGCTCGAATCGAGGAGTACAGGTCGCCCGGTTTCTTCGCATCGCTCAGCGAGGCATCGGGAGGGGCGGAGGATGAGATCCTTGCGCAGATGGCCGTCCTGGCGGATGCGGATACCGCGATCATGGCTGCGCGCGACTTCTTTGCCGTCGCGCCCGGCTGGTGCGACGTGTGGAACAACGAGATTGGCCCGATCATCGAAGACTTGGACGTCCTCGATGACGTCGCAGACAGCCTCGAAGCAATTGGTACGGAGGCGCACATCCTGACGGACATTGAGGCGTTCCGAGAACATCTGGGGGATGCCAAGGACACGGTGATCAGCCTGGGAGAACGCCTCGAGGGCAGACAGCTCGGTCCTGCCCAGGCGCTGGAAGAACTCGACCGGATAGCCAACGAGGCGCGAGCGCGCACCGCCGAACTCATCGAGGCGACTCTCGCCACCGATGCCTCGTCGCAGGGACGCGCACGCTACGCGCGATGGAAGGACGCGGGAATCAGCCTGACCGCGGCTAACGCCGAGTACGACGGGGCCTACTGGAGCGAGGACGCAGACACTGACGTCGAGTACAATCCGGCAGCCACGATCCGACTGATTACAAACTCCGCAGGCGTTGACCTGAACGGGCTGCCAGCCCCGGCGACCGGTGTCCTGACGGCTGGCCGCGCATCCATCTATCTATTGCCGATGTATCTTGATCGATACGTGACTGGCGACGTGGATGCGGCAGGCGACGGCTCATCCTCGGACTGAGCGGGTGGTGGGGCCGCTTGCGCCGTTGCTGCGTCTCGAAAATGCTTGTGCCACCGTGCGTGAGCCTGACCGTCATGTCAGAGTGACGGTATGACGTCTTCGACGAGCGATGCAATGAACTCAGATCCCACGAGCCAGAATTCCCGGAATACTCGGCTCGATGTCCGCGGTCTCCTGCGTATCGTGCTGGGGGCCATTCTGGTCCTCTTCACGCCCGCTTGGTTGGCGGTGGCAGCATACGAATACTCGCAGCCGACCGCTTCGGCGACGCGCCTCGTCCCACCCGTTGTGGAGATCCGCGACGAAACCAGCAGCTTCCAGAGCATCGACGGCCGCCCACTCAGCGTCGTCCTGGAGGGGATCGGCTTCCTGCGTCCCACCCACCTCGTCGTCCTGTCCACGGACAACCTGACGGATGACAACTTGGACGAGGCGACGCTGAAGTATGCGCGCGCGAAGCATCCCGAGTGGATCGCGCGCAACGGCTACAAATGGGCTGACGGCTACTTCATCCTCGCGGTATCTCCCACGCACCGACAGGTCGGCACCTATTTCGGTGAGGACATCGCCCCGACGCTGTCGATCCAGAGCGAGATTCAGGACGCCGCGAAGGACGATTTCCGCGAAGGCCGCTGGAGTCAAGGCGTTGTCGCGGCGGTGAACACGGCGGCGTCTATCATGCCCAACGAGGCCGGGATGAGTCTGGAGAATCGGCCGGTGTGGCCCGACTGGAAGGGCGCGCTCGCAACCCTCGCCGGAATCGGCATTCTCGCGCGTGGGCACAGCCTGCACCGTCAGGCGCGCGAGAACGCGAGCAAGGTTGCCGAGGAGTGGCGGGCTTTGGAGGGGCGCCGCGGCGAGGTCGAGCGCGCGTTCGTGGCTCTTCTCGAAGCCGGGGACTACACGAGCGGTCTATCCGCGCGCTACGAGTCTGCACGTGCCGAATACGAGAGGGTTCGGGAGCGGATTGCGCAGACGCAATCGACGCATTTCCTGGGAACGCTGAGCGCGCAGGCGTCGGATGAGACGAATGAGATCCTTGAGGATCTGCGCGCACTGGCGGACGCGGACCATGCGATTGTGGCGGCAGGTGACTTCTTCGCCCTGAGGCCCGGCTGGCGCGCCATCTGGGATAACGAGGTTGGTCCGATCTTCGAGGATCTGCAAGCAGTCGATAACGTCGGGGTCAAGGTGCGTGACCACGTGAAGAACCCCAAGGTGCACGGGGCGACCACGTCGCTGTTCCAGTGGACGAATGAGCAACGTGCGCTGCTGCTCGGCCTTGGCACCCGTCTCGAGCGCGCCGAGGTCACCGCGGTTGAGGCTCTCGAAGAACTCGACCGAATCGCGAATGAGAGCCGCACGCGCCTGGCGGACGTGGTGACGAGTGCGCTAGCGCTCGATTCCTCGACGGAGGGGAGACAACGTTACGCGAGGTGGCAGAGCCCCCCAGCCGAACTCGTGAATGCAGCCGAGATGTTCTACAAAGGCTCCTACCTCAGCCAGGGAGCCACGCACGAGTACAACCCGGCATCGACGATTCGACTCACCGCGAATTCCGCTGGTGTTAACCTCGCGGTATACCGGGCCAACACGTCGAGTCGTTTCAAAGACTACGACAGTTACATCTACGTCAGGCCCCTGTACCTCGATGAATATGTGATCTCTAGCGGCAGTACCTCGTCGAGCACGTCGAGCGCGAACTACGGTTCCTCTTCGGGTGGTTTCTCGGGCTCCGGTTCCTCCTCGTCCTTCTAATGGGCATCAAGGCACCGAGCGGATGGGGACGAAGCATGCCAGAGTGGAGGCATGACATCCATCATGACAGGCGGGCTGGATAACGCTCCTTGGCGCCCGGGCATGTTTTGGCGAGGCGCGCGCGGATTTCTGCGCATCCTGGCGGGCATGCTTCTATTCCTTGCGACCCCCGCGTGGTTTGTGATCGCGTCCGCCGTGGATGTGCCGCAGATTCTTGCGTGGCCGGCATGGTACGCGTGGGTCACCTCGTTCATGGGTATCGTGCTCTGGGGGCGCGGATGGATGCTGCGTCGCCAGGCGCGCGACAACCTCAGGTGGGCCTGCGACGAATGGGAAACATTGGAGAAACGGCATCAGGACGTCGAGCGGAGCTGCGTTGCGCTCCTGGAATCTGGGCACTACCACCGCGGGCTCGCAGCGCGCTGGGAGGCTGCTTGCACCGAACGCGAGAAGCTGCGCGCCCGGATCGCTGTGGGGTCGTCGATTCCGTTCCTCGCTTCGCTGAGTGCGGCAACGGCACGGGAGACGGATACGATCGTTGAGCATTTCAACGGTCTGATGGATGCGCACGTCGCGATGATGGCGGCTCGCGATCTCTTCGCGCTTGCTCCCACCTGGCGCGGGATATGGGATAACGAGACAGGGGTGGTCGACGAGGACCTGACCGTCCTCGAGACCCTCACGGAAAGTGTCCAGCGGCGCAGCCGAGAGCCGATGGTGCTCAGCACAGCGGCGTCCCTCGTGACGTGGGTCAATGAGCAGCGCGTGGCCGTCAGCGACCTGGCGGCGAGCATTGAGCGCGCGCAGATGGACCCCGCCGAGGCACTGACGCAGCTCGATCGGATCGCTGACGAGGCCAGAGTGCGCCTGGTGCGACTGATCGAGGTGGCTCTCGCAACCGACACGTCCATGATTGGGCAGAGGCGGTACAAGCGTTGGAGAAGGGGCGCGGGGGAGAAGCTGCGCACCAATGAGACCCGCTACATCGGCGCGTACCGCATCTCCGGCATGACGTATACCTACAATCCCGCCCAGGCGATTCGCCTGACCGCAAACAGTACGGGTATTGATTTCAAGGGTAGTGCGGCTCATTCCACCGCCCTGTTCACAGCGTTTAACGCCACCGTCTACGTGCCTCCCGCGTATCTTCATCGTTACCTTGTGTGGGATGGAACCTCGCGGTACGGATCATCGCGGCGAACTACCTGACGTCCGCCGCGAACATCGGTCCGCACGGGCGGACACGCTAAGCGCGGTACTGTGAGTCGACCTCGTGCTCACGGGGAGTCTGGGTGGCCATGCGTGTTGTGCGCCCATAGCGGATCTCACGTGTGCTGCTTCCTTTCTTCATTGAAGGGGATGGTTGCGTGTGCGATAATGTCCTGTCGGCTTACCGGTTCACCGGCATGCCCCAGGCGCTGCTAGCGCGCTGGAGGGCGAGCCCTCGCCAGATGTGGGGGACGCTGCATGTCCGGACCCGGGGCACCAAACGATCCAGGAGAAACTCCATGAAGAAGGGTATTCACCCCGAATACGTGGACACCGTCGTGACCTGCACGTGCGGCAACACGTTCCACACCCGTTCCACGATCACCTCCGGTGAGATGCGCGTGGACGTGTGCTCGGCCTGCCACCCGTTCTACACGGGCAAGCAGAAGATCCTCGACACCGGCGGCCGCGTCGCCAAGTTCGAGGCTCGCTACGGCAAGCGCGTGCGCCCCTCGAAGTGAGGGTGAGCAGCTAGCTCAACGGCGGTGTCGTTGGCCTCATGGCCGACGGCGCCGCCGCTTTGTCAACTGTACGGATCGAAGGATGTGGTGAATAGTGGCTGCGACGGATGAACTCGGCGCCCTGGGCCCGCTGCTGGAGGAATATGAGCAGGTCGAGGCACAGATGGCGGATCCCCAGACGTTGGCGGACCCGCAGCTGATGCGCCGCGTGGGACGCCGCTACGCCGAACTTGGTCGAGTGAAGGCCGCCGCAGATCGGCTCGCTGCTGCCTCGGGAGATCTTGAGGCTGCCCGTGAGCTCGCCGCCGAAGACCGATCCTTCGCCGACGAGATTCCCGCCCTCGAAGAAGAAGAAACGGCTGCCCACGAGGCCCTCGTTAAGATCCTGGCCCCTCGTGATCCTGAGGACGCGATGGATGTCATTCTCGAGATCAAGGCCGGCGAGGGCGGCGAAGAGTCCGCGCTCTTCGCATCCGATCTGGCGCGCATGTACGGTCGCTACGCTGAGGCTCACGGGTGGAGCGTGACCGAGATGAGTGCGACCCATACGGAGCTCGGCGGCTTCAAAGACATCACCCTGGCGATCCGCGCGAAGGGCACGCCCGCCCCCGATGAGGGTGTGTGGGCTCACCTGAAGTATGAGGGCGGCGTGCACCGCGTGCAGCGCGTTCCCGTGACAGAGTCCCAGGGGCGCATTCACACGAGTGCCGTCGGCGTGTTCGTGATGCCGGAGATCGAGGATGACGAGGAGATCGTCATCGACCCGAACGACCTGCGTATCGACGTGTATCGGTCGAGCGGCCCCGGCGGGCAGTCCGTGAACACGACGGATTCGGCCGTTCGCATCACCCACGTGCCCTCCGGCATCGTCGTGTCGATGCAGAATGAGAAATCGCAGCTGCAGAACAAAGAAGCCGCCCTGCGCGTGCTTGCATCGCGCCTGGCCGCGGAGGCGCGAGCGAAGAAAGAGGCCGAGGCCTCGGCTCAGCGTCTCTCCCAGGTGCGCACCGTGGATCGCTCGGAGCGTATCCGCACCTATAACTTCCCGGAGAACCGGATCGCGGATCATCGCACGGGCTTTAAGGCACACAACCTCGACGCGGTCCTGTCGGGCGGGCTCGATGCCGTTATCGCTTCGCTGCAGGAAGCTGATGAGGCCGAGCGCTTGGCCGCTGCCGCGCAGTCATGACGGGAGGCGACGTGAGCGAATGGTCCTTGAACGAGGCCCGATCCTGGGCTCGTGAGCGCCTGAGCGCCGCCGGGATTGAATCCGTCGACGCGGACGTTCGCGAGCTGCTGGAGTGGGCGTGCGACGCCTCGTCCCAGTGGTCGCTCCCCACCCGGCTGAACGAGGAGCAGGCCGAAAGATTGCGCTCCGGGGTGGGGGAACGGGCCCTGCGTATCCCGCTCCAGCACGTCACCGGTCGCATGTTCTTCCGCTCGCTCACGCTTCAGTCGGTGCCCGGCGTGTTCATCGTGCGTCCCGAGACCGAACTTCTCGCCGGTCTCGCCATCGACGAGGCCGGGGCTATCGTGCGTGAGCGCGGAGAGGCGCGCGTGGTCGATTTGTGTACGGGATCGGGTGCCATCGCGTTCGCCGTCGCTCTGGAGGCAGCGTGCACCGAGGTGTGGGCGGTTGAGAAGGAAGCGGATCCTTTCGCCTTGGCGTGCCGAAACCGGGATCTCGTCGGAGCGCGCAGCGTACATCTCGAGCGTGCAGATGCCACGGCGCTCGCAACCCTGTCCCACCTTGACGCGATGGTTGACGTGGTCGTGACGAACCCGCCCTACGTGCCGACGGACGAAATGCCGACTCAGCCTGAGGCGAGCGCTGATCCTCACGTCGCCCTGTACGGCGGTAGCTCGGACGGTACGGCGATTCCCGTGCGTATCATTCGTCGCGCCCGAACCCTGCTACGGCCCGGCGGCACGCTGCTGATGGAGCATTCTCCGAGCCAGGATGCGGCGTTGCGCGACGCCGCTCGCTCAGCTGGATTTGTCGACGTGGAGTCGTTGCCTGACCTGGTGGGACGCTCGCGCTTCCTGCGTGCTCGCGCGCCCCGTTCGACGAAGCCCACCGCATCCGTGACACAATGACAACGATGAGCACTGAGACGATCCTGAGCGCAGCCCCCTCACTGAGCGAGGCCGACCTGGCGCGCGCCCAGCAGGAACTGCGCGACGGGCACCTTCTCGTCGTTCCCACGGACACCGTGTACGGCATCGGAGCTGACGCCGCGAATCCCGAGGCCGTCGCCGCAGTGTTGGCCGCGAAAGGACGCGGACGGCAGATGCCACCCCCCGTTCTCGTTGCATCCGTCGAAGCGATCGACTCGCTATGCGTCGATGTCCCCGATGCCGCCCGCACGCTCGCGCGTGCCTTCTGGCCCGGCGGACTCACACTCATTCTGCGAGCTCGCCCCGACCTCGGGTGGGACCTCGGTGAGACCGGCGGAACGATCGGCGTGCGCATGCCGAACCAAGGCGCGCTCCTGCGACTGCTGCGCGACTCCGGACCCATGGCCGTGACATCAGCGAACCTGACAGGGCAACCTCCGGCGACGTCCGTGGAGGCGGCCATCGGGTATTTCGGTGCACGCGTTGCCGCCTACCTTGACGGTGGACCGACCCAGGGATCCACGGCCTCGTCGATCGTGGACTTTGCCCACGCCGCACCGCGCGCGCTGCGGCTGGGAACGATCTCGCTGGAAGAACTGAGCGCTGCAGCCGGCGTGGCGATCGCACCCGTGCAGGGGAGCGCTTCGTGAAGGTCTACCTCCTGCTCGGTGCCATCGCGATGGCTCTGACGATTCTGCTCACCCCGGTCGTTCGCTGGACGTGCCTGCGCTTCAACATCCTGCCCCCTCTGCGCGGCCGGGACCTTCAAAAGACACCGATCCCGCGCCTGGGTGGTGTCGCCATGACCATCGCGTTGATCGTGACGATGCTGGTCGCCTCACGCATCCCCTACATGGCACCCCTGTTTACGACAACAGTGCCATGGGCGGTCATGGCCGGCGCCGCCGCCATGTGCATCCTCGGCATCATCGACGACATTATCGAACTGGACTGGATGGCTAAGCTCGGCGGCCAGGTGCTGATCGCCGGCGGTATGGCCTTCGGAGGCGTCCAGCTCGCGTCCTTCCCGATCTTCGGTATCACGCTCGGTTCCTCGCGCCTGTGGCTCTTCGTCTCCGTCTTCTTCATCGTCGGCATCATGAACGCCGTTAACTTTATCGACGGTCTCGACGGCCTGGCAGCGGGCATGATTGCGATCGGCGCGGGATCTTTCTTCGTCTACTCCTACATCATCACCAGACTGATGGGAGCTGCTTCCTACGCGACGACTGCAAGCCTCATCGTGATCGCGTTGCTCGGCGTGTGCGCGGGCTTCCTCTGGTTTAACTTCCACCCTTCCTCGATCATGATGGGCGGGGGAGCGGAGACCATGGGACTCGTCCTGGCCGGCGCCGGCATCATTGTCACCGGCAAGATCGATCCGACGCTGCTGGGCCGCCAACAGATGATTGTGTCCGCGCTGCCCCTCATCCTGCCGCTGTCCGTCATTTTCATGCCGGTCCTCGACCTGGTCGTGACCTCGATTCGGCGCATGAGCCGTGGGAAAAGCCCGTTCGTCGCAGACCGCTCGCACTTCCATGATCGCCTCCTCGTTGCTGGACACTCCCACCGCGGAGTCGTCGCGATCCTGTGGATGTGGACCGCCATCGTCTGCGTGCCGGCCGTCGGTCTCCTCGTCTTTCAATGGTGGAGCGTAGCCTTTGTCGCTGTCGTCGCGGCGGCGGTTGGCGTGGCCGTGACGACCCGAGAATTTCCCAAGGAAGACACCGCCCACGAGGAGCTTTCCGAATGAGCTACCTGCTCGCCGTCCTCATGATCGTCATTATCTGTGCCGCGCAGTGGTTTTTCACCTCCCGCGCGCTACGGTCACCCTCCCACTTCATCGGATGGGTCAGTGGCGGGTACGCGGCGAAGATCGGACTTCTCGCCCTCGGTCTGTACGTCCCACGCGCGCTTGGGATCGACGTGCGCATTGCTGCGATCGGGACAATTGTTGCCATTATCGTGTCCTCGAGCGTGGAGATGGTGGTCATGATGCGCAAGCGGACGATGCACATCGACGCACCGAGCGACACTGAGTAACCCTTGCGCGCGCCTGAGACCCCCATCTCTGTATAGAATGGATCAAGTTGCCCTGGCAGCAGACACAAACCAATGGAGTTGAGATGAAGGAGGCACATTCCGTGTCCGATCACGCGCCTGCTCGCCGCACCGCGTCCAAGCCGCGCTGGTATTGGGTGAGCCTCGCGATCCTCCTCATCGTCATCGCCCTGACCGCCTACCCGGCGTTCACGCAGCACCCTCACCAGCCGGCTCTCGAGGACTTCTTCCCGACCGTGATCTTCGGTGAGGGAACGATCTTCGAATTCAACCGCCTGACGCTTGCCCGCGTCATCATGGGTCTTGTCATGTGCGTGGTTCTCGTCCTCGTCGCGCGCAATCCCAAGCTGGTTCCGACCCGCGGACAGATGGCCGTCGAGGCCATCGCAGGCTACATCCGGGAGAACGTCGCCCTCGACATGCTGGGCCCGAAGACCGGCCGCAAGTTCTCCGGCTTCATCGGTTTCCTCTTCTTTGGTGTCCTGTCCATGAACATCGCGGGCATCATTCCCGGCATCAACATCGCTGCCTCGTCGGTGGTTGCCGTTCCGATGGTCTTCGCTCTCATCACGTACGTCACCTTCATCGGTGCGGGCATTGGCAAGCAGGGAGTTGGCGGCTTCTTCGCATCCCAGCTCTTCCCGCCTGGGCTGCCCGTTCCCATGTACCTCCTGATCACGCCGATCGAGTTCCTGTCGAACTTCATTGTTCGCCCCGTCACGCTCACGCTGCGACTCCTGTGCAACATGATCTCCGGACACCTGCTGCTCGGCATGACCTACTTCGGCACGGCAATTCTGCTCCACGAACTCTCCGTCCTGTCTGCCGCCTCCGCGCTGACCGGCGCCGCCATGTTCGTGATGACCGGCTTCGAGGTCTTCGTGGCCTTCCTGCAGGCATACATCTTCACGATCCTGTCGACCGTGTACATCAAGCTTTCCGTCGAACATCACTGACCCCCAACGCCACCCGGCGTTACTAACAGAAGGAAACCACTATGGGAACCGCAGCATTCGCCTACATCGGCTACGGCCTCGCCACCCTGGGCCCCGGCCTCGGTATCGGCCTCATGGTCGGCAAGACCCAGGAAGCGACCGCCCGTCAGCCCGAGGTTGCTGGCCGTCTCTTCACCAACATGATCATCGGCGCCGGCATGGTTGAGGCCCTCGGCCTCATCGGCTTCGTTCTGCCGCTCATCGTTAAGTGATCGCCATGCACCAGATTGTCGCCGCTGCGGACCAGGAGGTCGGCGGCCTCGCCGTCATCCTGCCGCCGCTGTATGAGATTTTCTGGTCGGCTGTCGTTCTGCTTATCGTCCTGCTCCTCGTCGGACGCTACGCGTTGCCTCGCATCTACCAGACGATGGACGAGCGTGCTGCAAAGATCGAGGAGGGCCTCGGCGCCGCCGAGCAAGCGAAGGCCGATCAGGCCGCCGCTGCGCGCGAGCGCGAGGAGATCATTCGCGAGGCGCACGCGCAGGCGCACACCATCCGTGAGCGCGCCAACGACGAAGCAAAGGCCATTGTGGCCGCCGCCCGTCACGAGGCAACCAGCGAAGCTAACCGTATCGTCGAGGCCTCCGAGCGTCAGATCCTCGCTGAAAAGCAGGCCGCGCAGATATCCCTGCGCTCCGAGGTGGGCCTTCTCGCCTCTGAGCTGGCAGAGAAGATCATTGGTGAGCAGCTGACCGACACAGCGCTGACCTCCCGCGTGGTCGATCGCTTCCTTGACGAGCTCGAGGCCGACTCCGCGCTGGTTGAGGAGAAGCGATGACACAGATGCGCACGATCGAGTCCGTCCCCTTTGCGAAGGATCTGGCGGCGGCGCTTGCCGTACCCGGTACCGACGCAATGCGGGTGGCCGAGGATTTTTTCGGTCTGGCCGACCTGTTCAAGGAGAACACTCGTCTCGCGCGTGCAGTGACCGACCCGGCGCGGTCGGTCGCAGATAAGCAGGGCCTGGTGTCCGACGCGTTCGGTTCCCACGTCACGCAGGCGACGATGTCCGTCGTCAACGGCGTTGTCGCGGACCACTGGCGCCATCCGGCCGACGTCGCCGACGCGCTTGAAGTGCTCGGCATTCTCGGCGTGCTCAACGCGGCGGGTTCCCACGGTGGCCTTGATCAGGTCCGTGAGGAGCTGTTCCAGGTTCGTTATTTCCTGGCGCACCACCGCGAGGTGCGTGTTCGTCTGTCGGATACGGCTAAGGGCAACTCCCATGAACGTGGGGATATCGCCACCAAGCTCTTCGGCCAGCGGGTCAGCGTCTGGACGATGCGCCTGCTGCGCCGTGCGGTCGGTCGCTCGAACCACGGTCGTCTTCTCCACAACCTGCGTCGTTACGCCCAGTGGGCTGCGACCATGCAGGACAGACTCTTCGTCACGGTCGCTACGGCCGCGCCGATGAGCGACGCCCAGGTTGAGCGTCTGCGCGCCATCCTCTCGAAGCGCTACGGCACTGCCGTCGATCTGGCGATCTCGATTGACCCCGAGGTCATTGGTGGGTTCCGCCTGCGCGCGGGCATGACGGCGATTGACGCCTCGCTGGCCACTCGTATCGCCGCTGCGCGTACCGCGATCGCCAGCTAGTACCTCTCATACACACACAATTTTCTTTTCTTAGTTAGGAATCCTCATGGCTGACCTCAGCATCTCCCCGGAGGAAATCCGCGGAGCACTGGACTCCTTTATGGAGTCCTACCGTCCGGCGGACGTGGCCACCGAAGAGGTGGGTCACGTCATCGAAACGGCCGATGGTATCGCGCACGTCGAGGGCCTGCCCGGCACCATGGCGAACGAGCTGCTGCGTTTCGAGGACGGGACGCTGGGCCTGGCCATGAACCTCGACCAGCGCGAGATCGGCGCCGTTGTCCTCGGTGACTTTGGTGGTATTGAAGAGGGCCAGGTCGTGCACCGCACGGGCGAAGTTCTCTCGGTCCCCGTCGGTGACGGCTACCTCGGCCGCACGGTTGACCCCCTCGGCCGCCCGATTGACGGCCTCGGTGATATCACGGATCTGGATGGGCGTCGCGCGCTCGAACTGCAGGCCCCCGGCGTCATGGCACGTAAGAGCGTGCACGAGCCCCTTGCTACCGGCCTGAAGGCCATCGATTCGATGATCCCGGTTGGCCGTGGCCAGCGTCAGCTGATCATCGGCGACCGCAAGACCGGTAAGACGGCGATCGCGCTCGATACGATCCTCAACCAGCGCGACAACTGGAAGAGCGGCGACCCGAATAAGCAGGTGCGCTGCATCTACGTGGCGATCGGTCAGAAGGGTTCGACCATCGCCTCCGTGCGTTCCACGCTGGAGGATGCCGGCGCCATGGAGTACACGACCATCGTCGCCTCACCGGCCTCGGATCCCGCAGGCTACAAGTACATGGCTCCCTACACGGGTTCCGCCATCGGCCAGCACTGGATGTACCAGGGCAAGCACGTCCTCATCGTCTTCGACGACCTGTCCAAGCAGGCCGAGGCCTACCGTGCGGTGTCGCTGCTGCTGCGTCGCCCGCCGGGCCGCGAAGCCTACCCCGGCGACGTCTTCTACTTGCACTCGCGTCTGCTCGAGCGTTGTGCAAAGCTCTCCGACGCCCTGGGTGGCGGTTCGATGACCGGCCTGCCGATCATCGAGACCAAGGCGAACGACGTGTCGGCCTACATTCCGACGAACGTCATTTCGATCACCGACGGTCAGATCTTCCTGCAGTCCGACCTGTTCAACTCGAACCAGCGTCCTGCCGTCGACGTGGGTATCTCCGTGTCCCGTGTCGGTGGTGCCGCCCAGCCCAAGGCGATGAAGAAGGTCGCCGGTACGCTCAAGCTGACGCTCGCGCAGTACCGTTCCATGGCCGCCTTCGCGATGTTCGCCTCCGACCTGGATGCGGCGACGCGCCGTCAGCTGACGCGCGGTGAACGCCTGATGGAGCTGCTCAAGCAGCCTCAGTCCACCCCGTACGCGATGGAGGATCAGGTTGCGTCGATTTGGATGGGCACCAAGGGCTACCTCGATGACATCGAGGTCGAGGACGTCCTGCGCTTCGAGCGCGGCCTCCTCGACCACCTGCATGCGAACTCGACTGTGCTCGACACGATCGCGGCGACCGGCGACCTGACCTCCGAGACGGAGGAGGCGCTCAAGAACGCCGTCGAGGAGTTCCATCACCAGTGGATCAGCGCCGGGCGTGGCGCCGCAGACCTGGAGGATGGCGAGGTCGTGGCTGAGCGCACCCGCGAGGAGATCTCGCGCGGTCGCACGAACGAGAAGGCCTAAGCGATGGGCGGACAGCAGAGGATCTACAAGCAGCGTATCGCCTCGACGACGACGCTCGCGAAGGTCTTCCGCGCCATGGAGATGATTGCTGCGTCTCGCATCGGCGCGGCGCGGCGCGCTGCCACTGAGGCGGGGCCCTACGAGAAGGCCCTGACCCAGGCGGTCGCGGCGGTTGCGGTCCACACGGATCTCGACCACCCGCTGACCGAGGAACGTGAGGACACGAGTCGTGTCGCCGTCCTGGTTGTGGCATCGGATCGCGGTATGGCCGGAGCCTACTCGGCGACCATCCTGCGCGAGTCGGAGAAGCTGATCGCGGACCTGCGTGAGGATGGCTACGAGCCCGTTCTCTATACCTTTGGACGCAGGGCGTCGGCGTATTTCCGCTTCCGCGGTGTCACCATTGAGCGGGAGTGGGAAGGTGAGTCTGATTCGCCTTCTCCCGACACTGCACGCGAGATGGCGCAGGTGTTGCTCGAGCGCTTCATGGACCCCGATCCTGACACGAGCGTCGGTGCGCTGCACCTCGTCTACACGCGTTTCAAGACCGTCATGAGCCAGGTGCCCGAAGTGCGCCAGATGCTCCCGCTGACGGTTGTGGACGCCCCAGAGTCGGACGAGGAACGGACGACCGAGCGCGGCTTCGCGGACGACCCGGCCTCGGCTCAGCCCGAGTACGAGTTCATTCCGTCGGCCCAGGCCGTGCTCGATACGCTCCTGCCGCTCTACGTGGAGGCGCGCATCCACAACGTGCTGCTCCAGTCCGCAGCGTCCGAGCTCGCATCGCGTCAACGCGCCATGCATACGGCGACGGACAACGCGCAGGAACTCATCACCAAGTACACGCGTCTGGCGAACTCGGCCCGCCAGGCGGAAATCACCCAGGAAATTACCGAAATCGTGGGCGGGGCCGACGCTCTGGGCGCGAGCTAAGCCCTTCGAGACACGGAGTAACACTATGACTGATACCCAAGCAATTGCCGAGGGACGCGTCGCCCGCGTCGTCGGCCCTGTCGTCGACGTTGAGTTTCCCCCGGACCGCATCCCGCCGCTGTACAACGCGCTGACCGTGGAGGTGAACCTTGCCGGTCAGGGTGAGGGTGAGTCGTCCTTCACGATGACGCTTGAGGTTGCCCAGCACCTGGGCGATAACCTCGTGCGTACGATCGCGCTGAAGCCGACCGACGGCCTCGTTCGTGGCGCGCCCGTCACGGATACCGGTGCGCCGATCTCCGTCCCCGTCGGTGACGTCACCAAGGGCCACGTGTTCAACGTGACCGGCGACGTCCTCAACCTCGAAGAAGGCGAGACCCTTGAGGTCAAGGAGCGTTGGCCGATCCACCGCCAGCCCCCGGCCTTCGATCAGCTTGAGGCGCGCACCAAGATGTTCGAGACCGGCATCAAGGTCATCGACCTGCTGACCCCCTACGTGCAGGGCGGCAAGATCGGCCTCTTCGGCGGTGCGGGCGTCGGCAAGACCGTCCTCATCCAGGAGATGATTCAGCGCGTGGCTCAGGACCACGGCGGCGTCTCCGTGTTCGCCGGCGTCGGCGAGCGCACCCGTGAAGGCAACGATCTGATCGGCGAAATGGAAGAGGCGGGCGTCTTCGATAAGACCGCCCTCGTCTTCGGCCAGATGGACGAGCCGCCGGGCACGCGTCTGCGCATCGCCTTGACGGGCCTGACCATGGCGGAGTACTTCCGCGATGTTCAGCACCAGGATGTCCTCCTGTTCATCGACAACATCTTCCGTTTCACCCAGGCGGGTTCCGAGGTCTCTACGCTGCTGGGCCGCATGCCCTCCGCCGTGGGTTACCAGCCCAACCTGGCCGATGAGATGGGTCTGCTTCAGGAGCGCATTACGTCGGCTGGCGGCCACTCGATTACCTCGCTGCAGGCGATCTACGTTCCCGCCGACGACTACACCGACCCGGCTCCGGCGACGACCTTCGCTCACCTGGACGCGACGACCGAGCTCTCCCGCGAGATCGCGGCCAAGGGTATTTACCCCGCCGTGGATCCACTGGCCTCGACCTCGCGCATCCTCGACCCGGCCCTCGTGGGTCGCGAGCACTACGACGTCGCGACGCACGTCAAGGCGATCCTGCAGAAGAACAAGGAGCTGCAGGACATCATCGCCATCCTCGGTGTCGACGAGCTGAGCGAGGACGACAAGGTGACGGTCGCGCGTGCGCGCCGCATCGAGCAGTTCCTCTCGCAGAACATGTACATGGCTGAGAAGTTCACGGGCGTGCCCGGTTCGACCGTGCCGCTGTCTGAGACCATCGAGGCATTCAAGCGCATTGCCGAAGGCCACTACGACGATGTTCCGGAGCAGGCCTTCTACAACTGCGGTGGCATCGACGACCTGGAGCGTAACGCTCACGAGCTGGCCAAGGAAGCCTGATGGCATCGGGTAAGTCCTTGCAGGTCGAGGTCGTCTCCCACGAGGGACGACTGTGGCACGGTGCGGCGCTCTCTGTTCAGGTGCCGTCGGTGGATGGAAGCCTGGGCGTTCTGCCCGGCCGCCAGCCGCTGCTCGCCCAGATGGGCGAGGGGACCGTGACGGTGATGTGCGCGTCCGAGGTCATGTCTTTCGAGGTCAGTGGGGGATTCGCCTCAGTCGACTCGGATTTCGTCACGGTCGTGGCTGATCACGCTACAGTGACAGAACAGTAATTCGACGCTACGCGAGGAGGACCTCATGAGCCTGATGATGATCGTGATCTGGTGTGTGGTTCTCCTCGCGTGTGTTGGGGCGATCCTGTGGGCGTACATGAATGTGCGCGCCCGCAGGATTGTTTCGCGTTTGGGGGCGTTTCGGTGTTGGTCGCGTCCGGACGTACATGCGGGGTGGACGGCTGGTATCGGCGTGTACGGCGTCGAGGAACTGTCCTGGTATCGCCTCGTGGGACTGAGCTTCAAGCCGGTCTATTCGATCCCGCGTCGGGGCATGGAGGTCTCGGCTCCGATTGCGCACTCGGCTGACGGTTCAGTGGTCGAGGTGCGTCTGGCGTATGGTGAGCATCGTTACGAGGTTGCCGTGGAACGCCTGACATATAACGGATTGGTCTCCTGGGTGGAGTCCGGTCCTCCGCGCCTCGTGTGAGCAAGGTTGGTAAGCTCGCGGGGTGCGTATTGTTATTGCTTCCTGCACCGTTGATTACTCCGGTCGGCTGAGCGCCCACCTGGATCCGGCTAAGCGCGTCATCATGCTCAAGGGTGACGGGTCGGTGCTCATCCACTCCGAGGGCGGCTCCTATAAGCCGCTGAACTGGATGACGGCGCCGTGTACGGTCTCCATGGGAGAACCCGGTGACGACGAAGAAGGCGTCGAGCAGGTCTGGACGGTTCAGGCCGATAAGACCGATGACAAGCTCATCGTTCGCATCCACGAGATTATCGCGGACGTAACCGAGGATCTGGGCGTCGACCCGGGCCTCGTCAAGGACGGCGTGGAGGCGCACCTGCAGGAGCTTCTCGCCCAGCAGGTGCCCCAGATCCTGGGTGAGGGCTGGGAACTGGTGCGCCGCGAGTTCCCGACGCCGGTGGGCCCGGTGGACCTGATGGTGCGCGACGCGGATGGCAACCACGTGGCGATCGAGGTCAAGCGCCGTGGTGGTATTGACGGTGTCGAACAGCTCACGCGCTACCTGTCGCTGCTGGGGCGCGATGCGCTACTCGGCGATGTGACCGGTATTTTCGCAGCCCAGGAGATCACGAAGCAGGCGCGCACCCTGGCTGAGGATCGCGGGATTCGCTGCGTGGTCCTCGACTACGACGCCATGCGCGGATTCGACGACCCCGAGTCTCGACTGTTCTGATGGTGCTTTCTCGGCGGGCGAGCCTCGGGCGAATTGTCGCCCAGGGTCTCGTCTCAGCGACCGCGGCGCCCTCACCGCTGGATGCCGTCGAGAACCTGCTGGCACTGCAAGGCCAGCAAGCGAGCGCGATCCCGTGGGCGATCGGCGCGCGCTGCGTGGGCGTGCCACGGGCACAGATAAGCGCCGCGTTCGACTCGGGTGCCCTCGTTCGGTCCTGGCCGATGCGCGGGACCGTGCACGTGACGAGCGGGCGCGACCACCACTGGCTGCGGCGCCTGCTGCGCCATCGGCGTGCGGCGTGGGAACGCCAGGCGTCTTCTCTGGGCCTTTCGGATGCGATCGTCGACCGCGCGGCTCAGGTCGCGTGTGACCTGCTGGAGACCTCTCCCGGGGGAGTGAGCCGTGCGGAGCTCGTCGAGGCGTGGGAGAACAGCGGCATCGACACGGTGACGGCGTCGTCCTCACAGGCGGGTCTGCGGCGCCGCCATCTCGTCATGCGCCTGCACCTGGACGGGGTGCTCGCCGCGGGTCCTCTGCGCGCGGGGGAGCATCTGATGGTTGATGCGCGAGGGCTGCCTGGTGCACCAGGCGTCGCGCAGGGGGAAAGCGGACATGACGAAGCCCTCGCGGTGTTGGCCGCGCGTTACGCCTGGGGACACGGACCCGTGGATGCTGCGGACCTTGCTCGGTGGGCGGGGCTGACGCTCACCGAGGCGCGTCGGGCGATGGCCGGGGCGCGCGAGGTGGGGAGCAGCATCGGCTTGCCCATCGCGGAGTTTGAAGGTGGTCTGGCTCGCGCGGACCTCGCCGACCTCGTGGAAGCTGCCATCGACGAGGCCGAGGCGATGCTCGCGCTGCCCTCATTTGACGAGTTGCATGTCGGTTACAAGGACCGTTCCTGTCTGACGGACGAGGCCGGGGAGGCGCTTATCTGCCCGGCGAAGAATGGCATGTTTCGCCCGATTGCGGTTGCGGATGGTCGCATGGTTGCCGTGCGTGCCCCCGGCGGCAAGGTCGTGATCGCACAGGGCTGTGGGGCCTATGAGGAATCGGCGCGACGGGCGTTCGGCGACTGGGAGAAGCGGTTGTCTGATACGCAGCACTAAAGTGTCATGTGTGCCACAATATGTGTATGACTATTTCTGTGCTGCGTGGCCGTCTGGTTCTGGAAAACTCCGTTGTTGAGGACGGAATCATTGAGTTCGACGGCGCGACTATTACCCGTGTCTGTCCCGTTTCTGACTATGAGGGCGAGGTGCCCGAGGCCAGTGATTCGACCTATCTGCCCGGCCTCGTCGATGTGCACTGCCACGGTGGCGGTGGAGAGTCTTTCCCCAACGCGGAGACCGCTGAGGCAGCCCTCGTGGCAGTCCTCGAGCATCGTCGTCACGGGACGACCTCCCTCGTCGCGTCCTGCGTGACCGCCTCCGCCGAGGTGCTGCGTGCGCGCGCCAAGACCCTGGCCGAGCTGGCCAAGGCCGACGAACTCGCCGGCATCCACTTTGAGGGTCCTTTCGTTTCCCATGAGCGCTGCGGTGCGCAGGACCCGACCTACATCGTTGATCCTGACGCCGACCTGACTCGCACTCTTATTGACGACTGTCAGGGCTATGCGCTGTCGATGACGCTGGCCCCCGAGAAGCCGAACGCCTATGGTCCAGGATCGGTTGCCGAGGCCCTTATCGACGGGGGAGCGGTGCCCTCCTGGGGCCACACGGATTCCAACTCAGTGAAGGCGCGCGAGGCTCTGGACTACTCGCGCGAGCGTTTCGCGCAGGTGGAGACCAAGCGAGGCCCCCGTGCGACGATCACCCACCTGTTCAACGGCATGCGCCCGCTGCACCACCGCGATACCGGCCCGATCGCCGAGTTCCTCTCGGATGCCGCGCGCGGCGGCGCCGTCGCCGAGCTCATCTGCGACTCCATCCACGTCGATCCCACACTCGTGCGCGACGTCTACGAACTCGTCGGCCGCGAGCACGTCGTGCTCATCACCGACGCGATGGCTGCCGCTGGAATGGCCGACGGCGAGTACACACTCGGCCCCCAGGACGTCATCGTTAAGGATGGTGTTGCCCGCCTGGCTCAGGGCAATGCCATTGCCGGAGGGACCGCTCACCTGATGGACTGCGTGCGCGTGGCCGTTACCAAGGGTGGGATTCCGCTCGTCGATGCTGTGTACATGGCCTCCGTGCAGGGTGCCACGATCCTGGGCGATGACACGATTGGCTCGCTCGCGCCAGGGAAGAAGGCCGATATCGTCGAGGTCGACGGCGACCTCGTCGTGCGCCGCGTCTGGCGACGTGGCACTGTGGTTGCGTGAGAGGCAAACGAAGCAAGAAACGACCGTGGGGCGAGGCGCGTCCATTGCAGATGGACCGCCTCGCCTCCGTGCCGCGTACGGAGCGTGGTCCGGACGGCCTGGACTATCAGGTGCGTCGCCTGCCCAGTGCGGCCAAGGAATACACCTGTCCGGCTTGCCTGCGTCCGATTCCGCAGGGCAGTGCCCACATCGTTGCGTGGCCTGAAGAGGCGCCTTTCGGCCTCCCTCAGGGGGTTGACGGGCGCCGTCACTGGCACTCGGAGTGTTGGCGTCGTGGCCTGCGACCGCTGTGACGTGCGGATGTGATGCATCACTGCCCGGGGTGCGGATTCGGCCATGCCCGCGGTGAGCACGTAAAGTGGGCACTGAAGAATGCCCGCAGTGTGGGCATTGGACGTGAGGAGCAACCGTGGAACTCTTTAAGCGATACATGGCGGCATCGTCAATGGGCGTTGTCGCTCTTGTATGCGTGCTCGTCGGGCTGCTCGGCGTGACCGTGCTGCGGCCGCCGACGCATCAGGTGTCGTCCGTCGATTCTGCGACGGATCTGATCATGACCCGCGGCAACGTACTGTCGATCGTGAAGGATGACGTGACGGTCACCGCGACGTCGAAGTCCGGCGCCCCCGTGACTCTCAGCATCGGTACGACGCAGGATGTGAAGGGGTGGATCGGCGACGCTGCCTACACCGAGGTCATCGGTGTCGAGTCGGATCGCACGAAGCTCAAGGCTGAGTCTCACGCTGCGGTCGCCTCCGGTCAGACTGCCCCCACAGCTCCTTCGACCCCCGCCCAGTCGGGTGCCCAGTCCGGTGCCCAGCCCCTCGCCGATCAGACGTCCGCTGACCTGGTGACACAGCTGGCCTCCTCTGACATGTGGTTCAAGCAGGCCAGCGGTCAGGGGACCGTCAGCCTGGATCTGGAGAACGTTCCCTCCGGTCGGTCCGCTCTGGCTGCCTCCGCGGCTGGTCCGGGTGACCTCACGCTGACCCTGACCTGGAAGGTCGAGCAGACGAACACCCTGGCGATTATCGCTTTCCTCGCTGCCTGCGTTTTTGCGTTGATTGCCCTCGCGCTATTCCTCACGCGCTGGCAGCTCCTGCGCCTGCGTAAGATCCGCGAGGCCCGCATCGAAGAGCGCCGTCAGGCGGATTCCCTGGAGACTTCTTCGATTAACTCTGCGGCTGTCGCTGAGCGCATCGCTGCCGCCCGTGACTCGGCTCCCGTTCCGACCCCCGTGAAGGACACCGAGGCCGTCGATGAGGCCGCTTCCTCGAAGGATTCTGCTGCCTCCGCTCCCGATGAGAAGCAGGCCCAGGAGAAGACGCAGTGGGGTGCGGCCGCGTACACGCCGTCTGTGGAGGAACCCGCAGTTCATGCCCCCGTGGAAGAGCACCCCTCGCAGGAGGAGCCCGTCGTTGACGAGCCCTCTCAGGCCGCCAGCAGTGCTGCCGACGATAGTGAGCCTGCCGTCGAAGAAGACGCCGACAAGCCCGCGACTGGATCGGTGTCTCAGGATGACTACGTTCCCGACCCGCTCACGGATACGTTTGAGCGTCGCGGACGCCACGGCCTCGACAATGGGACGATCGATCAGGATCCGCCCGAGCGCGCCACGACCGATACCGGTGTCATCGACCTGTCCGGTATCCGAGGCGGCCGTACGTTGCCGTCGCGTCGCGCGCTGCGCGAGGCCCGCAACAACGGTGAGCAGACCGTTGTGGTCGATGGTCAGGAATTCAACACCGGCCTGATCCCGGTCACGCGCCCCCGTGCGGCCGAGCCTGCCGCTCCGACCTCAGCACCCGATGACGATGCATCGAAGACCGGTGGCTGGACCTCGATCATGTCGGGTTGGCTCAAGGACCGCGAGGAAGGCAAGTGATGAAGAGACGGACCGCAGCGGTAGCGACCGCCGCCCTCCTGATGGCGTCGACGCTCGGGCTGAGCGCATGTTCGAACGAGATCGTCGCCCAGTCGAGCGAGGAAACGCAGAGCGCCGCGAACCTGGACCTCGAGCGTATCTCCTCTGTCCTCGATGCAACGGGTAGTGCCATGACGACCGCAGATGCGTCGCTGAACGCGCAGGACCTGTCGGGCCGCGTTGCTCAGGGTGCGCTGGCCTACCGTACGGCGCAGTACGCGCTGGCCACGGCCTCGGGCCAGGCCCCGCATACCCTGGACTTTGCCCCGGCGTCCCTGGCGATCACGAACTCCGATTCGTGGCCGCGCGCGATCTTCAACATCTCTGCGTCCTCCACCACGGCGCTGCCCGTCCTGCAGGTGTTCGTGCAGGATTCAGCGCGCTCGGACTACCAGTTGACGAACTACGCGCGTCTCCTCGGTGGCACGCAGCTGACCCTGCCCCCCGTGGGCACGGGCTCGGCCTACGTCACCGGTGACTCTGAGGGATTCGTCGTGAGTCCACAGGCGGCTCTGTCGCAGTACATCACGATGCTGAACTCGGGTAGCCAGGATACGTCGCAGTTCCCTGCAGACGACTTCACGAAGACTTTCCTGACGGGCATCAGTGACCTGAACTCGTCGGTGAGTGCCGCAGGCTCCGTGACCGCTGCGGCGACCGCGACAGACTACCCGATTTCGGGACTGGTGCTTCAAGATGGTTCGGCCCTCGTCGCCGCTAACTTTAAGTACACGCTGACCTACCAGCGGACCGTCGCCGGTGCGACCATGAACCTGGGTGGAAAGACTGCGACGATGAGCTCGGGCGGCACGACGGTGGAGGGCACCGCGACTGCGGAGTACCTGGCGACCGTCCTCATGCGCATCCCCTCGAAGACCGCGGGTGGAACCCCTCAGGTCGTTGGCGGCGAGTACACGATCGTGTCCGTGGCGCTGGATCCTTCCTCTAGCCCGGGCTGATTTTCACCCACAGAGCACAGGTCGTCCCCGTGGCATTTTGTCGCGGGGACGACGCATATCATCGTTCCTAGAAAACACTCCTGCCACGAAGAGGATCATCATGAACACGCCCGACCCCCGTCCCGCATCCGAGGCGACGCCCATGCCCGCAGACTCGCACGGAGCCGTCGACCTCTCGGCCCGCCAGAGTGCTCCCGGCGCCGCGCAGGACGCCGCCCCCGCAGCGGGGGAGGGGCTCCACATTCCCCTCATTACGACCACGGACGAGGAGCATTTCCAGGACGTCATGTCCACCTCTCAGGCCGTGCCGGTCATCATGGTCATGTGGTCGCCGCGCTCGCTCGAGTCCAAGCCGGCGCTGGCCATGCTGGAGGAGATCGCGCGCGAAAACGCGGGTGCGTTCCAGCTGGTCGAGGTCGATATCGATAAGGCCCCCGCGATTGCTCAGGCCTTCCAGATTCAGGGTGTGCCCACGGTGGTTGCGCTCGTGGGAGGGCGTCCCGTCCCGCTGTTCCAGGGCGGCGCAGCGAAGGAGCAGGTGCTCCCGGTCATTTCGCAGGTTCTCGAGGCTGCCACGCAGATGGGCGTCACGGCGCGCATCGCCGTGGCTGCCGAGGACACTGTCGCTCCGACCCCGCCGGAGCACGAGGCCCCCCTGGCCGCCGAGGCCGCCGGTAACCTCGATGAGGCCCTCGCGGGCTGGGAGAAGGTTATCGAGCTGAATCCCCGTGACGAGGACGCGAAGTCTCACCTGTCGCGTGTCCGCCTGGCGGCTCGCAGTGCCCAGGCTGACGCGGCCGACCCCGCATCCCGCGCCGACGCGCTGTTCGCCGCGGGCGATGCTGCGGGTGCCTTTGACGTGCTGCTCGACCTGCTCGCGGCCTCCACGGATGACGAGGAGCGCGACGCGCTGCGCCTGCGTCTCCTGGACCTCTTCCGCGTCGCAGGATCGACGCCCGAGGTTTCCAAGGCGCGTACGCGCCTGGCGATGCTCCTCATGTGATACCGCCGTGCCAACGCGCAGTTGTGGAAAGGGGCCGTCATCATGGCTGCATGGATCATCGTCGCTCTCGTGTTCGTCTGCGTCGTCGTGTGGTACGGATGGCATTCCACGCACAACGAACTGACGAAGAAGATTGACCGGGAGCCCGACCCGGAGGCTAGGCGCCAACTGATCAAGCTGCAGGGACAGATAGACCGGGGCAGGGCGGGCTTCTAAGGATCGCCCGCGTACACCGTCGCGCGCCGCAGCCGCAACGGCTAGGCAACGAGGAGGCCGGAGCAGGGATTCCTGCTCCGGCCTCCTCGTATCAGCCTACGGCGTCAGCGCACCTGCGAGGCGGGCACCAGCCAGACGGAGCCCAGCGGCGGTACGCGCAGAGACGCGGAGACCGGGCGGCCGTTCCACGGGGTGTCCTCGGCGATGATGGTGCCGACATTGACGACGCCAGAGCCACCGAACTCTTCGGCGTCCGTGTTGAGGATTTCGACCCACTCGCCGCCGAACGGCAGACCCACGCGGTAGCCCTCGTGCGGGTTTCCGGCGAAGTTCGAGATGCACACGACGACCTCACGGTTGCCCGCCTCGTCCGAACCCTTACGCAGGTAGGAGATCAGGTTGTGGTCGCCGTCCGAGGCCTCGATCCACTCGAAGCCCGTGTAGTCGTCATCCCACATGGCGGGGGAGGAGGCGTAGATTGTGTTGAGGCGCTCCACGAGAGCTGCGACGCCGGCGTGGCCCTCCTGGTCCAGCAGCCACCAGTCGAGGGAGTAGGACTCGTTCCACTCCTGCTCCTGGCCGATCTCCTGGCCCATGAAGATGAGCTGCTTGCCCGGGTGGCTCCACTGGTAGGCGTACAGGGAGCGCAGGCCCGCCAGGCGCTGCCACTTGTCGCCGGGCATCTTCGAGATCAGCGATCCCTTGCCGTGCACGACCTCGTCGTGCGATAGCGGGAGCACGTAGTTCTCGGAGAAGGCGTACACCAGTGAGAAGGTGAGCTCGCCGTGGTGCCAGCGGCGGTTGACCGGATCCTCGCTCAGGTAGCGCAGGGTGTCGTTCATCCAGCCCATGTTCCACTTCATGCCGTAGCCGAGGCCGCCGCCCGAGGTCGGGGCGGTCACGCCGGGCCATGCCGTGGACTCCTCGGCGATCATGACGATGCCGGGGTGACGACGGTACGCGGTCGCGTTGGCTTCCTGGATGAACTCGATGGCCTCCAGGTTCTCGCGGCCACCGTACTGGTTGGGACGCCACTGGCCGTCCTTGCGCGAGTAGTCCAGGTACAGCATCGAGGCCACGGCGTCGACGCGCAGGCCGTCGATGTGGAAGTCTTCGAGCCAGTACAGGGCGTTGGCGACCAGGAAGTTACGCACCTCGCGGCGGCCGAAGTTGAAGACGTAGGTGCCCCAGTCGGGGTGCTCGCCGCGCAGCGGGTCCGGATCCTCGTACAGCGGGGTGCCGTCGAAGCGGGCCAGCGCGAAGTCGTCCTTCGGGAAGTGGGCGGGAACCCAGTCGAGGATGACGCCGATGCCCGCGCGGTGGAAGGCATCCACGAGGTAGCGGAAGTCATCCGGGGTACCGTAGCGCGAGGTGGGGGCGTAGTAGGAGGTCACCTGGTAGCCCCACGAGCCGCCGAAGGGGTGCTCAGCCAGGGGCATGAACTCCACGTGCGTGAAGCCCATCTGCTTGACGTAGGGGACTAGTTCGTCGGCCAGTTCGCGGTAGCCCAGGCCCTGGCGCCACGAGCCAGCATGGACCTCGTAGATGGACATCGGGCCGGTGTGGACGTTGCGGTCCTTACGGGTGGACATCCACTCCCGGTCGGTCCACTCGTGGAAGTAGTCGGTGACGACCGAGGCGGTGGCCGGTGGAATCTCGGTGGCGCGGGCCAGCGGGTCGGCCTTCTGGAACCAGTTGCCGCCGGGGCCCTGGATCTCGAACTTGTAGCGCGCACCCACGCCGACCTCGGGAATGAAGAGCTCCCACACGCCGGAAGACCCCAGCGAACGCATGGAGGTCTGCGTGCCGTCCCAGTAGTTGAAGTCGCCGACGACGCGCACGGCGCGTGCGTTGGGGGCCCACACCGCGAAGGCAGTGCCGGTTGTCTCGCCGAGCTCGTCGGTGTAGGTCTTCACGTGCGCGCCCAGGACGTTCCAGAGTTTCTCGTGACGGCCCTCGGAGATCAGGTAGGTGTCCATCTCGCCCAGCGTGGGCAGGTAACGGTAGGGGTCGTCGCGCACGATGGTCGCATCGCCATAGGTGACGGACACACGGTAGGCGGGAATCTCCTTGTTGGGCAGGGCCGCGACCCAGATGCCGCCGCGCTCGTGGGATGCAGCGTAGGCGCCCGTCGGCGTGATGATGTCGACCGCGTCGGCCAGGTGCGCGACGACGCGGATGGTGACGCCGTCGTCGCCAAGGTGGGCGCCCAGCACGGAGTGGGGCGAGTAGTAGGAGCCTGAGGCAACGGCGTCGAGGATGTCGTCATTGACCGGGATTGGCGTAAGTTCGCAGCTCATGGATTTTCCTTACTCCAGATGGGTGAACCGCTCAGTTCACTGGTGTTGATAAGTCTAGCGTCTGACCGGCAAAAAAGGGAGTCGGGTCTCATATTGGTGGGGTTATGGAGGGGCGTCGTGCGCCCGGCGCACCGAGATGGTAGTGCCGGGCGCACGAGCCTCGTTAGGCTTGCGCCCAGGGGGATGTGTGGGCGGGTTCGACCTTGAAGACATGGCCGAGGCGCGTCACGGGGGACAGGGATACCCAGTTGGAGGATCCCCACACGTAGGAGCGTCCATCCAGCTCGTCGACGACCGTAATGTGGCCGCCGGGGGTCGCCAGGCCCATGGCCTCGAGATCGAGTTCAACGGTGGCGTCCACTCCCTCGTGCGGATCCAGGGAGATCACGCAGATGACGGTGTCGGGCTTACCGTCGGAGGTGAACTTGCCGGGAATGTGACGTGAGAACGCGATGAGGCGATCCGAGGAGGTCGGGTGGATGCGGATCTGGTGGAGCTGGCGCAGCGCGGGGTGCTTGGTGCGCGCGGCGTTGAGCAGCGTGAAGAGGCGCGAGATGCCGATCGGCTCGGCGTCCTCCCAGCGGCGCGGGCGGAACTCGTACTTCTCGTTGTTGTTGGGCTCCTGATAGGTGCCGCGAGGTTCGTTCTCCACGAACTCGTATCCGGAGTAGATGCCCCACGTGGGTGCGCCCAGAGCGGCGAGCATCGCGCGGATCGCGAAGATCGCGGTGCCGCCGTCCCACATCTGCGGGGTGAGAATATCGTGCGTCGTGGGCCAGAAGGCCGGGCGCATGAGGTGCGCGGTTTCTTCGGAGACCTCGCGCAGGTACTCCTCAATCTCCTGCTTGGCGGTCCTCCACGCGAAGTATGTGTAGGACTGATCGAAGCCGATCGCGCCGAGCGTGCGCATCATGGCGGGGCGCGTGAAGGCCTCGGCCAGGAAGAGTGTGCCCGGGTACTGCGCCTTGACGTCGGCGAGGAGGCGCTCCCAGAAGGGAATGGGCTTCGTGTGCGGGTTGTCGACGCGGAAGATCGTCACGCCGTGGTTGATCCACAGCTCGATGACGTCGCGCACGGCCCGGTAGATGCCCTCGGGGTCGTTGTCGAAGTTCAGGGGGTAGATGTCCTGGTACTTCTTGGGCGGGTTCTCCGCGTATGCGATGGTGCCGTCGGCGCGCGTCGTGAACCACTCGGGGTGCTCCTTGACCCACGGGTGGTCGGGGGAGCACTGGAGGGCCAGGTCGAGGGCGACCTCCAGGCCGAGGCCTCGGGCGCGCTCGACGAAGCGGTCGAAGTCAGCGAAGTCGCCGAGCTCGGGGTGGATGGCGTCATGGCCACCCTCGGGGGAGCCGATGCCGTAGGGGGAACCAGGGTCGCCGGGAGCGGCTTCCAGGGCGTTGTTCTTGCCCTTTCGGTGCGTCGTGCCGATCGGGTGGACCGGGGTCAGGTAGACGACGTCAAAGCCCATGCCTGCGATACGCGGCAGATCGTCCGCTGCCCCCGCGAGCGTGCCGGAGACCCACGTGCCGTCGGGGTGCTGGAAGGCCCCCGCAGAGCGCGGGAAGATCTCGTACCATGCACCCGCCAGGGCCTTTGTGCGGGCCACGTCGAGCGGGTAGACGCGCGATGAACCGATCAGGTCGCGCAGCGGGTGATCGCGGAAGATGAGACGCACGCGAGAGGAGATGCCCGCAGAGAGGCGCTGCTGGGCGGAATGACTGGTGTCGCGCAGGCGACGCGCCGCGTCGGTCAGGACGTCAATGTCCGAGGCTGGGGGGCGCTGCTGGGAGGGATTGCCGTAGGCAGTGCCTTCGGCCGCGCGCTCCATGAGGCGGGCGCCCTCCTCGAGCATGAGCTCGACGTCGACGCCGGCGCCGACCTTGACGGTCGCATCGTGGCGCCACGTCGCGTAGGGATCCGACCAGGAGTCCACGCGGAAGGACCACGCGCCGGGCGTGTTCGCGGCCACCCAGGCCTCGTACCGGTCGAGACCGGGGGCGATGTCCACCATGCGCGTGCGGGAGTATTCACCCCCGTCCGGGCGCAGCAGGACGGCCTCGGTGGCGAATGCGTCGTGCCCTTCGCGGAACACGGTCGCACGAATGGGGAAAGGCTCGCCTTCGGTCGCCTTGGCGGGAAGCGTGCCGTCTTCGATGACGGGGAACACTTCGATGATCGGGATACGGGGCAACAGTTTCTCGCTCACGAGACCCACACTAGCCTATGTATGCGTCCGGGAGAAAACAATGCCCATGCCTCGGTGATGCGGAGGGCGCTCTCATGGTCTGTCAAGATTTCAACTGTCGTCCAAAACGTTGGAATTCCAGCAGAAAAGACGGAGGGTAGCCCCCAGATGTCCAGGAACTACCCTCCGTGTGAGGATCTGCTGACTCAGTAGCCGCTGTTCTGCAGCCCTGCCATGATCGCGCCACCAAAGAGGACGAACATCAGGATCAACCCGATGAGGGCGATGATCTGCCAGATAAACATGGCGCGCGCGTAGTTACGCTTCGCAGGCGAGCTTCCCGAACCGAGCGCGAGCACCAGCAGGTAGATGAAGCCGACCAGCGGGATGCCGGCGACGAAGAGAGTGAGCATCCACGAGCCGATGGAGTCGTCGGGATGCTCGGGGAACTCGTTGTATGCCATGGTGGCCTCCAAGGGGAGAATGTGTGGAATCAGTAGTTCATCTGCATGGCGGTGCGCACCTCGGACAGAGTCTGATCGGCCTGTTCGTTGGCGCGCTCGTTACCGGCGTGCAGGATGGACAGCAGGTAGTCCTCGTTCGCGATGAGCTCGGCGCGGCGAGACCGCAGGGGAGCGAGCATCTCGTTGAGGGATTCGGTGACGAGGGCCTTCAGGGTGCCCGCACCGCCGTCGCCGATGCGATCCGCGATTGCCTCGGGCGCCTCGCCCGTGGCCAGGGAGGCCAGCATGAGGAGGTTGGAGACCTCGGGACGGCCCTCCGGGTCGAAGGTGATGCGGCGCTCGGCGTCGGTCTTCGCCTTCTTGAGGATCTTCGCGGTCTCGTCGGCGCTCATGCGCAGCTCGATTGTGTTGCCGCGCGACTTCGACATCTTCTGGCCGTCCGTGCCCAGCAGCAGCGGGACCTCGGACAGGAGAGCCTCGGGGCGGGGGAACACGGGGCGTTCGGGCGTCGCACGACCGTAGCGCTTGTCGAAGCGCTGGGCGATCAGGCGCGCCTGCTCCAGGTGGGGGAGCTGGTCCTTGCCCACCGGCACCAGGTTCGCCTGACAGAAGAGGATGTCGGCCGCCTGGTGGACCGGGTAGGTCAGCAGCAGCCCGCTCA